>Ga0316198_10002682_pt1 | contig 10730 bp, 6 predicted proteins | sample OudBieAanoxic_MG_FD_204935 | JGI IMG/M metagenome (GOLD analysis project Ga0316198, IMG submission 204935) | Coastal sediment microbial communities from Oude Bieten Haven, Netherlands - site A anoxic | ecosystem: Environmental > Aquatic > Marine > Coastal > Sediment | place: Netherlands... | reverse complement strand
GGTTATCGACCTTCAACAGGCGCATGGTATGGGTGGCGGGATCAAAGGCAGGAAGCACCACAATCTTGCTATAATGATAGGATCTATCAACAATATCACGGCCTCTTACTTCACCCGGCTTATCTATATAGAATAATACAATTCGTGATTCCAAAAAATTGGCAAAGCCAAACAATCGCTCTTCAATTTTCCTATACTTTTCAGCCAGTTCATCCGCCGACATTCGGTGAAGCCTTTTGATAACACTTTCTCTGATATCCTTTTTGCTTAATTGGCCTTCTTCCATAAAACGCTCCTGAATCTAATTTAGCATCAGTTCAGTGCCGGTCGATAACCATTGACTAATTCTACCTTCCCTGATACAAAAAATCCACGTTCCGTAACAACTGCATTGCAAACAATTGATAGTTAGTTTCCATCCATAAATGGTCTTTTTGCCCAATCTCGGCGTCAATCGGCGGGATCGCTTGTGCGGCATACCACCGTATGCCTCCGCGCAATCCCTTGATTTCTTTGGCCTTGGACAAAAATCCTCATTTCTGAATTGGAAACGTCACCAGGTGCCCATCTTTGAATAAACAATTAATGGATGGACACTAGTTATCTTTGTCATCATCATTAAATAACGCCCCCATGGTCTAATCTATAAGCAGACCGGTCGGTTAATATAGGTATCCTTATGTTGGAAATCAAGTATATTCGTAAAAACTTGCTGGTGGTTGAACAATCTCTAACCGCACGCGGTACCAGTGTGGATCTGCAAGCGCTCCTGGCCGCCGATGAAAAACGTCGCGCCATACTTCGGGAAATTGAAATGCTTCGCCATCGGCGCAATACCGTTTCTGATGAAATCGCCGCGATGAAAAGTGCCGGGGAGAATGCCGACGCACAGGTGACCGATATGCGGGAAGTCTCGGCCCGCATCAAGTCCCTGGATCCGGAACGCACTAAGCACGAAAATGAAATTGAAGCCATCCTTATGGGTATTCCCAATATTCCCCATGAATCCGTGCCGGTGGGAAACGATGAATCCAAAAACGAGACGGTTAAAAAAATTGGGGTGCCGCCGGTGTTTGATTTTAGTCCCCTAGCTCATTGGGAAATCGGAAAAAACCTGGGGATCCTGGACTTTGACCGTGCCGCCCGAATTACCGGGGCCCGTTTTCCTTTGTACTTCGGAGCCGGTGCCAGACTTGAAAGGGCTTTGATCAACTTCATGCTCGATATTCATACGAAAAATCACGGTTACCAGGAAGTTTTACCGCCGTTTATCGTCAACCGAGACGCCATGACGCACACCGGCCAGCTTCCCAAGTTCGCCGAAGATCTTTTCAAGCTTGAAGGTTGGGACTACTTCCTGGTCCCCACGGCGGAGGTTCCGGTGACCAATATTCACCAAAACGAAACCATCCCCGAAAAAGAACTCCCCATACTGTATACGGCCTATACCCCCTGCTTTCGTTCCGAAGCCGGATCGTACGGCAAGGATACCCGTGGTCTTATTCGCCAGCACCAGTTCAACAAGGTGGAGCTGGTCCATTTTGCCAAACCGGAAACATCCTACCAGCAACTTGAGATTCTTTTAAGCCATGCCGAATCCATCTTAAAAATGTTAGAACTCCCCTATCGGGTCGTCACCCTCTGCACGGGTGATCTGGGTTTTTCCGCTGCCAAAACCTACGATATCGAGGTATGGATGCCAGCCCAAAACACTTATCGGGAAATATCCTCGTGCAGCGATTTCGAGGACTTTCAAGCCCGGCGAGGCAATATCCGGTTCAAGCGAACGGGACAGAAAGGCACAGAACTCGTCCATACGCTAAACGGCTCCGGTTTGGCCGTGGGGCGAACGGTCGCCGCCATTCTCGAAAATTTTCAGCAACCGGACGGATCGGTACTACTGCCGGGAGCCATTAGACCGTATATGGATGATCTCGAAAGGATCACCGGATGAAACCGGAGGACTTCCCGGAAAATATCCGATCCTACCTAATTCCCACCCCGACCGGGCGACTGACTTATCAGTGCCTGGGATGCAGGGCCGTTTTCGATATTAAAAAATTGTTGTATACCTGTCCGGACTGCGGCCAGGTGCTTTTAATCGACGATCCGGATGCCGATCGGCTCAAAACAATTTCCGGTGAAATGTGGCGCCGCATCTTTGATAACCGCAAAATGTTAACAATATCGGCACTAAAAGGGATTTATCGGTATCATGAGTTTCTGGGTCCGATGATGCCTCTTGACGCTGTCATTTACCTGGGTGAAGGGCATACGCCTTTGGTGGCCGTCAATGAACAGCTTGAGCAACAAGTCGGCGTGCCCTTTTTTTTTAAAAATGACGGCCAGAATCCCAGCGCTTCCTTTAAAGACCGGGGAATGGCCAGCGCCTTAAGCTATATCAATTTCATGATTCGTGAAGGTGAAGTATCGGATATTTTAGCGATCTGTGCTTCCACGGGTGATACATCCGCAGCCGCCGCCCTATATTCCGCCTATTTATCCCCCCAGGTCAAATCAGTGGTATTGTTGCCCCATAAAAAAGTGACCCCCCAGCAACTTTCCCAGCCGCTGGGCAACGGTGCTGTTGTTTTCGAAATCCCCGGTGTATTCGATGATTGTATGAAAGTGGTTGAAACGCTTTCCGAACAATACCCGGTCGTTTTGTTGAACTCTAAAAACGCATGGCGAATCCTCGGCCAAGAGTCCTATGCTTATGAAATCGCACAGGATTTAGAATACGACATGTCGCAAAAAGTGGTCATCGTTCCCATCGGTAATGCTGGTAATATTACTGCCGTACTGCGTGGTTTTATGAAATTTTTTGAAGCGGGGATTATTGAAGCTCTGCCGAAGATCATCGGGGTGCAGTCGAACCACGCAGACCCTGTCTATCGCTATTATCAGCAAGATCCGGCCAGAAGACATTTTCGACCGGTCAGCGTTAAACCGAGCGTCGCCCAGGCCGCCATGATTGGTAATCCGGTCTCAATGCCGCGGGTTATCCATCTAGTGGATCAGTACAATGCGCTGTCAGGTAACCCAAACGTATTTTTTATACGCGTGAACGAGCAGCAAATCATGGATTGGCAATTAAAGGCCGGCCGCAATGGGCATATTGCCTGCACCCACGGCGGGGAATGCCTGGCGGGTCTGGTGATGGCCCGCCGATTGAATTACGTGACTGAAGATGAAATCGCCATCCTCGATGCCACCGCCCACGCAATAAAATTTTCGGGTTTCCAGAATATGTACTTTGACCGGGCATTCCCGCCGGAATATGAGATTTCGCCCAAACCGGACTTGATTAATCAACCGATTTTAATCCAACCCGGTGGGCCGGTACCGGCACCTGGAAAACCGCTTTCTGGAGCGGAATTGGCTCAATTTGTGACGACTGTATCCGAATCCATTGCTGCCGCCCTTGATTTAAAAATGGAACCGCCGTTATGAAACAACGGATTCACCTGGCCGCTATTTCTTTATTCATCCTGCTATTGATCGGCACCACCATATCACCACCAGCCGGTGCCGCTCTTTGGGATAAACGCTACGTTGTTAAAAACGACCAGGGGAAAGATATCCTCTGCGATCCCTACACTGTTGAGAAAAATGACTGGATAGTAAAAATTTTCCGGCAAAAGGGTGAAATTTCCGAGCACGATTTTCCGACTTTTCTTGAAATTTTCAGCCGTTTGAATCCCCAAATCGTTGATATTAATCGAATCTATCCGGGCAATCTGATTCTTATCCCGCTTAAAATAATCACCAAGGATACCCTTCCCACCCGTCCTTCGGGATCGGTTATTATTCCGTTCGCCTCCATCGCTGAAGAGCCCATCGTAACAATTATCATTCGCAAGGGGGATAGTATTTCCAAGCTCATTTCCCAACATTTTGGGAATTACGGGTCTAAAGGGTATCAGGAAGGACTTCGTCAGTTTCAGGAGCTAAATCCACAAATAACAGATCTGGACCGGCTCATGGTCGGCCAGACGGTACGCTTACCGTTACCAGCCCCATCTAGTTCAGAAAGCCCTAAAATCGTGTCGCCTGAACCAAAGCCACCGGAGACGGCCGATTCTCTTCAACATACGCAGGCGCAAGAGGAAATCGCTCAGAATGAAGCCAAACCGGCCTCACCGGACGATGGTCCACTTTCTCCACTGGAGATCACAGACGCATTAAAAAAGATTGCCTCTCTTCTCAATGCCGAACTGTATGACCAGGGCAGTTACTATTTTCCTATGATGACTGGAGAGGATTGGCACCTGGATTTGGGCCTGTTTCCCGTAATGCGGTTAAAAAACCAAACCAGAATCCTATTCATTAGACCATATGCAAAAATTTCATCCGATGTTGATATCATCAAATCCCACTGGCAGAACGTTCGTACCGTTCGGATCCCGGCAGCGCCGGTGTCGATTTATCGATTACTGGACCAGATTTTTGCTTCAGTCTACGACAACCACCCCAGGGAAAAAATGGTGTTCAAAGATGACGATGTGACGGTTGAAATCCACGCCAAATGGATCTTAACAATGAAGAATAAGCCGGGAAAACCTCACCAGTATATCTGTTTGTCTCCGGTCGATCCAAAAACCGGGCCATTTCCTGAATCGATATTCAATTTTTTAGCGAAACATCACATCACCTATTGGGAGATAAAACCCGACGGCCAGATAACCGGTACCATCAACGGAAGCGATCATCATCAAACCACTGGAGATCAAAAACAATTATCCACCGCCGATTCGAAGCGTTTTATTCGCGATCTTGCTTCTGTTCTGGGTTGGACGTTTCGAGAAAACGTAGAAATCAGTTTTCCATATGCCGGCATCCAAGTAAAAGCCGTTTCGAATATGCTATCCATCGATTCGGATCATGGCTGTCTGGTGGATTTCGGGAGTATTGCCGGAGATGGTATTTCGGTCATCGAAGCCTCGGGAATGAAAGTGGCCTCTGTGACGAATCACTTTGACCCTATAAGGCTGTTGCACTATCTTTGTGGTAAGCTATCGATCTCATTTAAAGATAACCCGACGATTGCCGTAAGGGACCACAAGGACGGCCAAGGCGTCTTTTTTACCTATCCCGGTCTAATGGTGCCGCAACCCGATGGCCAGGCCCTGTTTACACCAGTCGTCATTTCCCATGGACAAACAATTTTCCTGGAAAACCGGAAAATCCAGATTGTTAATATCGTGCCTTAAGCGTCAGAATAAAATGATCATGTCCAATCAATCACCGACAATGATTTTGTAAATAAATCGATATAGGAGACTAACTTATGCGTTACTGGTTGAGCCGAGGGTGCCTATCCGTCATCATCATCCTGGTTGTGGTTACGGGTTGCGCCACCGACAATTTAAAAAAGAAAAAACAAGAAAGCGAGTTCACCCGGAACATCGGCGAGGCATATCTCATTGAGGGAAATTATACGGCGGCCTTGAGGGAATTGCTTAAAGCCGAGAAAATATATCCGAACGATGCGGTTCTCCAGAATTACCTCGGCCTGGCCTATCAGGCCAAAAGACACTACCCGGAAGCTGTGACCCACTATAAAAAAGCGCTTGGCATTCAACCCGATTACGCACCAGCCTATAATAACATGGGAGCAACTTATCTGGAAATGAATGAGTGGGACGCTGCCATCGATTTGTTTAAGAAATTGTCCACCGATGTTCTTTACTCAACGCCCCATTTTGCCAACCTCAATCTGGGATGGGCGTATTATAATAAACATGACTATACGACTTCCGCCGACTACTATCACAAGGTCGTAAAGCATTATCAGGACGGTTTTCCTAAGGATCTCGTCTTTGTCAAAGCGCTTCGGGGCCTGGGAAAAATTTATCTGGCTACGGGCGATATCGGCAACGCCGAAAAAACAATGGAGGAAGCCTTTTTGATCGCACCTGAGTTTCCGCCCCTGGCCATGGATGTCGCCAAAATTCGTGAGATGCTGGGAAAAAAAGAGCAGGCCATTGCCACTTACCGGAAAGTAATCGAATTGGTTCCGGACAGTGAACTTGCCCTAGCGGCTAAAGAGGCCATATCGGTATTGGCACCTGCTGAGTAGGGTTAATTCATGTTCTTTATTATGGTCCCTCTCGGGGAATGGGAGAAAAACCCTCGCCTTTAGGAGAAGACTTTAGGTTAATTGTTGATGCTGCCGCATGGATTCAAGGATTCGGCTTTAGCCGAAGGTGGTTGACTTTTCTTTGAGTGCCAAGCGCCGCTTGCTGCTCCTCTAAAAATCAATGCTCACCTTCAACAGTCCTCCTTTTTGAACGGATCCCAAGGATAGCCGAACAGGCACGCGATGCTTCAAGCGATCGATAAATTCCTCCGTGGCCCGGCGATTAAATTTATGGGCACTGTTGACGGCACTGTAGATGTTACCCACGTAGAAATTAAGCGCAACCACCCCTAGAAGGCCTCCGAGGGCCGGCTGCTCATCATCGAAAGCCTCGTAAGACGCCCAGATGGTCAGGGTATTGAGGAGGAAAGAAACCAGCGCATCCTGATACCTGCCGGTGTACAGATGTCCCGCTCCCGGCAAAACCGCAAAAAAACCAGCCCGTCGGGGGTTTTTTTGGGGAATCATATCGGTGATCGACAATTCGGTGGTTAACATTTCGATATTATATTGCTCCCTATTTTGGGGTGAGATATCTTTCAGCCAGTTACGGGCTTTCGGCCATTGGGCCGATTCGATAAATATCCAGGCCCCAAGGTAGCGGGCCTCATCCCGAATAGCGGGTTCTTGATAAATAGATAAGATATTGTGGAGGGTCACCAATGCCTGGTTGAAATCGTTTAGCTTGGCCTGGCTTCGACTGAGCAGTATATATACTTTAGCCGTGCTTACGGCGTAAGGACTCTTTTCAATAATCGTTTTACAAACGGCCGCGGCTTCTTGAAATTGTTCGGCTTTATAATAGGCTTCGGCAGCATTGTAGTGGGCCTCCGGAACACGGGAATCCTTAGGGAAAAAGGATACAAACCGTTCAAACTCAGCAGCGGCCCGAACATATCTCCCCTCGGTGAAAAGTGCTTGCGCAAATCTGTACTGACGGTCTTTGTCTGAGGAAGAATTTCCCGGCGGCGATGTGCTGGCAATAAGAATTTGTTGGGGAAAAAGAATAGCGGTTCCGATAACCATTAAGACTGTCATCCATCGTAGGCGCCTGACCCGATTGCATCGGGGCAAGGGGCCGGCTAACTTCATCGGAATACTAAAATCTGTAAAACCACTTATGGGGATCATTGAGTTACGCGTAAAATCTCCTCGATGGTAGATATCCCGGCAAGGACTTTGCGGATACCGTCTTCGCGCATAGTCGTCATTCCCCAGTTGATCGCCTCTTTCTTGATTTGAAACGAATCGTGGTTGTCAAGGAGTAAATTTTTAATTCCATGCCCCAACATCATGATTTCAAAGATTCCGATTCGTCCCCGGTAGCCGGTTTGATAGCATTTCGAACAGCCCATGGCCTGGTATAACCGTCTGCCGCGCACATCTACCGCTGCCGAACCGAGGAGCTTGAGGGTTGCCTCATCCGGTTGATAGGGTTTTTTACATTCATCGCATAAGACCCGAATCAATCGTTGAGCAGCGACGGCATTCACCGAAGAAGCAATTAAAAAGGGCTCTGTACCGATATCCACCAGCCGTGTTATTGCACTGGCGGCATCATTGGTATGGAGGGTGGAAAACACAATATGGCCGGTGAGGGCGGACTGTACGGCAATTTCAGCCGTTTCCTGATCCCGGATCTCCCCTATCAGAATCACATCCGGATCCTGACGGACGATGGACCGTAACCCCTTGGCAAAGGTCAGGTCGATCTTTGGATTGACCTGTATCTGATTCACCCCGTTGAGTTGATACTCGACCGGATCTTCGATGGTGATAATGTTGATATCTGAATTGTTAATGGACGATAAAATCGAATACAAGGTAGTGGTTTTACCACTTCCGGTAGGACCGGTAATCATAAAAATGCCGTTGGGCATTCGCATTATTCTCTTTAAGCTGGCTAAGTCATTGGCAGATAATCCCAGCTCAGACATATCAATCAATGAACCGGACTTATTTAGAAGCCTTAAAACCACCCGCTCACCGAAGATAGTAGGGATCGTGGACACCCGGATATCGATATCCTGGTCGCCGATTTTTACATCGATGCGGTTGTCCTGGGGCAACCGTTTTTCAGCGATATTCATTTTGGCCATAATCTTTATGCGACCGATCAGGGCAGACTGGGTCCATTTGGGCGGAGTGAGCATGTCATAGAGAATTCCGTCCACCCGGTGACGGATTTTGAAAGTTTCCAGGTAGGGTTCGACATGAATGTCGCTGGCTTTGGCCTTTACGGCCTGGGAAATAATGTGATTAACCAGCCTAATTATAGGGGCATCCGAGGTGTCGTCTAAAAGGTCGGCGGTTTGCTCCATCTCGCTGATAATACTCGAGCTGTCTTCCTCCATATCCTGAACCAGCTGCTCGGCGGAACCCCGGCTCATATCATAAGCCAGGTTTATCGCCGACAAGATGGTTGACTCAGATGAAAGCACCAGCCGATATCGATCCAACCCCAGCAGCCGCACCAAGTCATCGAGAGGATGCACAACCGTAGGATCACTTACGGCGATAATAAAGTCGACCGATTCCTTTTGTACTGACTGGTTTGCATCGTTATCCACCGACTCATGTGGAATTCCCAGTGGAAAAATGATGTGTTTTTTTAAAAATCCAATGGGGACCCGCTCGGAAAATTCTGCGTTTAACGCTCCCAGTGGCAGTTTCGGCCAATAGGGGATACCGAACTGGACACTCCGAGCGGTCAATAATTCGGTTTCGGTAATAATGCCTTTTTTTACCAGTTCCGCTCCGATGCTCAATTGACTGTCAGGTTCACTCTGGCCGACCTCAGCAATATCTTCCTCGGAAACACCGGAGATCTCTTCTAAGAATTTGCTAAGGGGTTTTCGCATTGGGACCCTGAATAATCGCCGGCTATTGGTTTGCGCCGGTATTAAAATTGGCCGGTTTTTTCTTCTTGAGAAGGAGAGGGCAACTCATCCGTGATAAATATATCTTCGAAAACTTTATCCGTATTATATAGTTTCAGCGTCCCTTCCTTGATGGTTTCTTCAATATCCACACGTTTTCTCCGGTATAGCTTTTCTGCTTCAAGGGAATTGTTGACTACATGCGGGGTTAAAAATATATATAAATTGGTCTTCTCCGAAGATTCAGATTGACCTTTAGCCAGCCAACCGAGCACGGGAATGTCTCCCACGCAGGGAATCTTTTCCGTGGTAGCGGTTAGTGCGTCATCGATGAGTCCGCCAATAACGATGGTATTTTTATCCCCTACGATCACGGTTGTACCAATGGTCCGTTTAAATGTCGTCGGCCGGTCGACTAGCTCGGAAAGTCCCTCGGAAGAATCGTCCAATCGGGTTATCTCTTGTTCGATTTTCATCCGAACCTTCCGATCTTGGCTGATGTGGGGTGTAATTTTCAAGGAAAGACCCACGTCCCGGTATTCAAACGAGTTAAATGACTCCACATTGGTTGAACCGGATTTTGTCTGGTAAGGCACATTTTTCCCCACCGTAATGACGGCCTCCTCATTATCGGTGGTCATGAGCTGGGGCGTCGCAATAATATGAACATGCTTGTCGCGTTTTAACACGCTCAACAACGCACCGATTCCCGGAAATTCCACCCCGCCGATTTCCAGCATCTGGCTGATCACACCGATGGAGAATCCCTGGGGGAAGCCAGCGGCGCCTCCTTCCGCCAATCCACTTAGACCACTCGAGTCGCCCGTCTGAAAGTTACCGCCAATAGCGCCCGGTCGGTTATTGTAATCGATCTCCTTCATGCCGATCCATTCCGCGCCAATGTCAAAGTCACTATCAACGTCCACTTCCATGATCAGGCTTTCAATGAAAACCATCGCTCTGGGGATATCCAGCTTTGTAATCATCTCTTCAAGGACGGCGAAATCATCTTTTTCCGCCATGATGATCAGGCTATTGGTGGATTTGTCAGGCATGATACGAACATTCTTGGATATCACAGCCGCCTTTTTCACATTTTTCGATTGCTCTGCCGTTTTGGCGGGTACTTCCTGAAGTACTTTGGCCAAATCTTCGGCCATGGCGTTTTCCAGGTAATAAACTCGAATCTTCTCACTGCCGCGGGGCATTTTTTTATCCAGCATGCTAATCAGTTTGCGTGCCCTGGCAATATCATTTTCACTGGCCAACATGATAATGGTGTTCGTGCGTTCGTCGGCCATGAACCGTTCGACCGCCTTGGGAACACCTTCTTTGATTGGCCCACGCGTCGGTGCAAAAACAGATGTCAATACTTTGACCAGTTTCGCGGCATCGGAATGCTCCAAGGGTATAACCGCAATTTCCTGACCGACACCCGGTTTGTCAACAATTGCAATGATCCGCATCAATCGCTGGATATTGGATTGGACATCGGTGATAATCAGGGTATTGGTTTTTGGATGTGCCATAATCACACTGGTTTTCGAAACCAATGGCGCTAATAAACGTCGCATTTCGTTCGCATCAGCATAATTTAATGGGATTAGCTGGGTAACAATATGATCCGATGGACTTGTTTTGGGTTCAGCTATCGAGGTAGCTACATTTTTAGAGCGGGCGGCGGTAGCAGGTACAATTTTTACCACTTG
>Ga0316198_10002681_pt1 | contig 10736 bp, 11 predicted proteins | sample OudBieAanoxic_MG_FD_204935 | JGI IMG/M metagenome (GOLD analysis project Ga0316198, IMG submission 204935) | Coastal sediment microbial communities from Oude Bieten Haven, Netherlands - site A anoxic | ecosystem: Environmental > Aquatic > Marine > Coastal > Sediment | place: Netherlands... | reverse complement strand
GTGTCACTATAAATCAACCTCACTATTATTTATTATCAGTGCAGCCGGGGTTGGACATATTGACAATGACATGGAGTATTACTCTCGCAGAGGCGCTATGAACACAGGGGATTTAATTATCTGTGGGAGCGACTTTAGTCGCGAATTCTCGGCATTCGCGGCTAAAGTCGCTACAAATACCTGATAATCTCTCTGCGTTCTCTGCGCCTCTGCGAGAAAACATGTTGTTAAACCTGCAACCAGGTTGGTTTTCCGTTTCTACGAAAATCGGCAACGATTGTCAGATCAAGTCTTAACTTCTGTAAATAGTATTTGAACTATTTCTCGATCAGTTCCAGCGTATTGCCATCGTAATCCCTGCAAAACAGTGCACGCCGGCCTGAACTGCTGAGCGTGTATGTCAGCTTTGCCTTATCGAGCTCGGCAACCACCTCATCCAGACTGGAAACCGTCAATGCAGTGTGCCTGTCCCTGCCGCCGTGCTGCGGTCGCCCTGTTACAGGGTCGGGATTCGGCAGCTCGATCAGGTGTATCTGCCCGCCTTCGCCAAGGTTCAGCCACGCCCCGGGGTAGGATAAATTGGGCCTGTCGTGGTCCTGTTCGAGACCGAGCACGCCGATGTAGAATTCGAGCGCCCTGCGAGTGTCCTTCACCAGTAGACTGGCATGGTCAAAACTTCTGATTACACCTTTCGTCAAGGCCTTCACCCTCAAAATCGCTTATAATGTGCGCCCCTCGGGAAATGATACTTAGCCTGGGGCAGCGGATCGTTAACCCTCTCGCTTAATAGCAGGCATTAAGCTCGAGAAAGCAGAGTTTATATGATCGGGTGCTTCGAGCCCATTGTAATGCCCTGATGCGGGGCCCTGTGAAAATAAAACCTGGACAAGCCCCGGAAATGAGGAAATGAATCCGCTACTGCAAAAACTCCAGCCCTATCCCTTTGAGAAGCTCGTCGCGCTCAAGGCCGGATGCACCCCGCCAGCAGGGCTGGACCATATCGCCCTGTCGATTGGCGAGCCCAGGCATCCATCACCGGAAGTCGCACTGGCGCCGCTGCGTGACAACCTCGACCAGTGCAACCGCTATCCACTGACAAAGGGCAGCCCCGAACTTCGCCAGGCAATCGCCGGCTGGCTGCAGCGCCGATTCGAGCTGGGTACGGACAGTGTTGATGCTGATAAACATGTGATACCGGTGACCGGCACACGCGAGGCCCTGTTTGCCTTCGCCCAGTGTGTCGTTGGCAATACAACGGATGCGCTGGTGATGATGCCCAATCCGTTCTACCAGATTTACGAGGGCGCCGCACTGCTGGCGGGCGCACAGCCCCGCTTCTACAGCACGCTCAAAGACAGTAACTATCTGCCTGACTTCGAGGCCATTGATGAAGACACCTGGCAACGCTGCCAGTTGCTCTATATTTGCACACCGGGCAATCCCACCGGCGCGGTGATGTCAGAACAACAGCTGAGCAAGTTGATCGAAAAATCGCTGAAATACGATTTTGTGATCGCATCCGATGAATGCTATTCCGAAATCTATTTCGATGAAGAAGCGCCACCCGCGGGACTACTGCAGGCAGCCGTCAATAGCGGCAACACGGATTACACCAACTGTGTTGTATTTCACAGCCTGTCCAAGCGCTCCAACCTGCCCGGCATGCGCTCCGGTTTTGTCGCTGGCGATGAGAACATCATCAAGTCATTCCTGCTTTACCGAACCTACCATGGCTGCGCCATGCCGCCGGCACACCAGCTTGCCAGTATCGCCGCGTGGAATGATGAACAGCACGTTATAACAAACCGCGGGCTTTACCGGGAAAAGTTCGCTGCAGTTTTGAATATTCTTGATCCGGTCAGCAGTGCGCATAAACCTGATGCCGGCTTTTATATCTGGTTGAACACGCCGTGCCCTGATACCGAATTTGCACGGCAATTGTTTAGTCAGCAAAACGTTACCGTGTTACCCGGCAGTTATTTATCACGCGAAGTTAACGGCACCAATCCCGGCAAGAACCATGTGCGCATGGCGCTGGTGGCACCGCTTGATGAGTGCATCGATGCGGCCAACAGAATCAAACAATTTATCGTAAATCAATAATCCTTGTGGAGAGAACAGTGGAAGACCTGAAGAATGTAATCGAAGAAGCTTTTGAAAGAAGAGCCGACATCACACCACGCAATGTTGAAACACACATTTCTGATGCCGTTAACGAAGCCATTGCCCTGCTGGACTCCGGGCAGGAACGTGTTGCCGAGAAGAAAGATGGCGACTGGGTTGTCAACGAATGGCTGAAAAAAGCGGTGTTGCTCTCCTTTCGCATCAATGATAACGAATTCATCAAGGGTGGCTTCACCAATTACTATGACAAAGTCGAATCAAAGTTTGCCGAGCATAACACTCGCGCCTTCAGGGATTCCGGTGTACGAGTTGTTCCACCGGCAACTGCGCGCATCGGTTCTTACCTGGCACCCAGCGTTGTATTGATGCCGTCCTACGTAAACATCGGCGCCTATGTCGACTCCGGCACCATGGTCGACACCTGGGCCACCGTTGGCTCATGTGCGCAGATCGGCAAGAACGTTCACCTCTCGGGCGGTGTCGGTATTGGCGGTGTACTCGAGCCATTACAGGCAGCGCCAACCATTATCGAAGATAACTGTTTTATTGGTGCACGCTCGGAAGTCGTTGAAGGTGTGATCGTTGAGGAAGGCTCGGTCATTTCAATGGGCGTCTATATCGGACAAAGCACTAAAATCTTCAACCGCGCAACCGGTGAAATCACATACGGCCGCATTCCCGCTGGTTCTGTTGTCGTCTCCGGCAACCTGCCCTCAAAAGACGGCAGCTACAGCCTGTACTGCGCCGTAATCGTCAAGCAGGTCGATGAAAAGACCCGCGGCAAGGTCGGCCTCAACGAGTTGCTTCGAGACATCGAGTAAAACAAGCGCAGTTAACAGTGAAAATTTAACAGTGAACAGAGGGTCGCTCGTGACCTGGCAGTCACTGTTATCTGTTAACTGTTCACTTGGCATTTTTTTATCCCCTCTGCGGCACAGAAATTGAATATACAATAAAGTCATTTAGCATGATTAAGGTCTACGGCATCCCCAACTGCGACACCATGAAAAAAGCCCGCCGCTGGCTGGAAGCGAATGGGATTGAGTATGATTTCCAAGATTACAAAAAGCTTGGCGTCCCGGAAAAGAATCTGAAAAACTGGGTAAAACAGTCGGGTTGGGAGACCATCCTCAACAAACGCGGCACCACCTGGCGCAAGCTGGATGACGATCTCAAGGACAACATCGATGAGGCCGCGGCAATCCAGGTAATGCTCAACAACCCGAGCATCATCAAAAGACCCATACTCGAGTCAGGCAAACTGCTGCTGATCGGTTTCGACGAAGACCAGTACAAGCGGCTTATTGCATAACCATTTGTCGTCATACACCCCTGAAACAGCTGATAACCCCCTCCTGCAGCAACATGCCTGATGGCTTGATGCGATATCCGCGAACCCTGCCGGGATGGACCATCCAGTGCGCTATGACCACTCGTCTGCTAACCCACAATTTTTCACAGATTTGGGCTAAATAATATGCTGGCAGTCTAAATACATGCCTTGTCAAAAGATTGCATTCAATGTGCAATTTGTAACCAGAAACAACAGGGAATATCCGGGGAGCAGAAATGCCCAGTCATAACACCGAAATACTTATCGTTGACGAATCATCGAGTATACGCGCCACTATCACCGAATATCTTGGTGACGATTACATCATCTATTATGCGACGAATGGAGAGGAAGGCTGGAAGCTACTGCAATCGAATGAATCGATATCGCTGGTATTTACTGATATGCATATGCCGTTGGCGGATGACATGCAGTTGCTGCAGAAAATCAGGCAGACCGTCTGCGAGCGGATAGCCAATATACCTGTAATCATAATTAGCTCTGCCGATGACTCTGAAGAGGAAAAAAAAGTAGCGCTCAATATTGGCGCCACTGACTTCATCAACAAGCCTTTTGACAAGATTGCCATACTCAGCCGCACAAGATCCTATACAAGATTCAATAAACAGATTGCTGATCTTGAGAGGAAAGCAGCTTACGACACACTAACCGGTCTTTATAGCAACCATATGCTTCTCGATTTCGGTCATAAAACCATATCTTTCGCCAATCGACATAACATAGATGCTTCTGTTCTTTATGTTGAAATTGCCGACACAGACAAGCTTATAGAAGCACACGGCAGCAAATCAGTCGAAACCATAGTTTCAACGGTTGCCGGCTTGCTGGAAAGCATAATCCGGCAGGAAGAGATGGTTTCACATCTCAATGACGGCAGGTTTGCAATTGTTCTACCGAAGACCAAACCCTCCATGGCTCATATCGTTGCCTGTCGCCTGAAAAAGGCGGTGGAAGACCTGGTATTCGATATCAGCGATGTAAAAATACAGGCCAGTCTCGCGGTAGGTTTATGCTCAACTGAAGTCAATGAAAAATCTGACAAGGTAGCGTTTGAAGAATATTGCGTTCATGCAGCACACGCGCTGGAAGCTTCATTGAAAACCTCAAACAAGCGTATCGTAAGATATGATGAAAAATATGATAAAGGGATTGACGATAAAAAGACTTTACATGCTTGTTCGCCCCATGAATCAGCCGAGTCCACTCACAATGAGCAATACTTGATGGGCATTAATGCTGAATACATCTCGAGCATACTTGGAGGTGATTACAGCAATATACCGGTTGAGCAACTGCCATCACTGATCGAATCGCTGGAAAACTTTTTTGGATATGCTCTGGAAACCACCCGGGACAATAAAAAAGCCTCAGGCGAGTAGTTGTACTGGTTCCGACTTAATCTAACCGTTACTGACAGATTTCAAATAACCGGAGCCAGAGCAGATGCTCAACGCCTTGTTTTCTCGCAGAGGCGCAGAGAATAATTACAGGTACAAGGGACGAGTAACGAGGGACAAGGAAAAACAAAGACGATATTAGCCCCTTCTCCTTCTGGGAGAGAGCTGAGGTGAGGGAGGACCAGGACGTCGCCTGAATGAAATGAAACGCGAACAACTCATAACATGCCTCGGATACTGCGATGCTGCATCCGGGCTACAAACAACAACTATTTCTTTGCGGTCTCCGCGTCTCTGCGAGAGTAAATTTTTGGATTTTTATATAGCCTGCCCAGGCTGTACTCACAAAAATCATAGCCGAAATTTGAAGTAATACGATACTGACTATTACAAATTAGTAATCGCTGCGCTTGCAGTATCAGCTCGCCGAATCCTGCTCGTCCACAGATGTAGAGGCCCTGACTTCTACATTTTCAAAAGTACCCCTTAACCAGCGATAGATCATTTTCCTCGCATAAGTTTCCGCCGCATCGCCACGTTGATCATTATCCTTTCGCAGCATGGATACCAGCAGTTCCAACCTGAGCGTGTCCGGCGTGTAGTGGTTTACAAGTTGCTCCAGGGCAGCCGGGTGATTAGGGCGAACAGGCGGCAGAGCGAACGCTTCTGTTTGCACGGATTGAAATTTCACACTTGAAAATATCGGGCGAAGGCGTGTCTGCACCTCTTCTCTTGCCACCTTGCTGACTGTCCAGGCAATCCGTTCGACATTCTCGATCAGGCCCTGGTCGATTTCCGGCACCTGCCTGAAGAATTCGATTGCCGGGTAGTAACCAAGCTTGTGTTCTCTGCTGTACTGATCGATTACACTTGCCAGTTGTTCACCGACTTTTGCCGGCGAAGACTTCAGCTGACGTTGCAGAATTTCTTCTGGCACTGTCAGGCGCAGAACCAGGCTGATCTGATCGACCTGCATCAGCTCTATGTCTGCAGTACAGTCAATTGCTCAAATATCGGATCGGTTACTGGCTGGATTTTTTTTCGCATCATCGTGCCAATCGCATCCGTTCTGGCGAATATCGGGTTAACCAGTTTCACATTGAGGCATGACAGTATGAGTATTGCACGAACAGCGGACTCGAGTTGCGGCGACTGCTGAAGCACTTGCTGCACCTCTTCGTCGGTTTTGCACAACTGTTCGGCTTCAGTAATCATTTCGTTGATATCATCCGTGGTAAAGCTGTCCGGCCTGACCTGGCTGAAGTAAGCTGCGATTGCTTCAAGCAGTAATTCAACAACCTCCTGATCCGCAGGCTTTTTCAGCGCCTGTGTTGCAGTATTGAGAAAGCATTGCCCCCGGTCACTGAAAGTGCGTACAATCATGTCAGCATAACGGTTGCCTGCATCAGCCAGGGGCCTGAGTTTTTCGCTGAACTCCTCATGCATGGCATGCGGTTCAGCTTCTTCCGGTAGTTCTTCCGGCACTGTGTGCATGAAGCCAACATAGAGACTGCGCTTGGTGCGTGCGCGTTTCCAGAGCTTCTGCTTTTCTTCTTCACTGATCAGACCCGGCTGCAGCACAAGGCGAACCGATTCAATCATTGCTCGCTGCTCTTCTTCGAATGGCAGGAACTCGATGAGGAACTCCGCAAGCACCGGACCGGTTTTACCTTTAACCACAGCCTCTTTCTCCAGCATGCGCCTGGCATTTTCGGCTGTCGGCATGGCCCACCATGCGCGTTCGGCAAGTTCATCGGTCAAACCTGCAGCATGCACGGCAGCGACAACTGCTTCCTCTTCACCCAGCATCAACAGTTGCGCCAGGCTTTCGTCCCGCGCCTGCCCCATGCGTGTCCAGCGTTTTAGAAATACAGGGTAGCCACCGGGTGAGCCCATGACATGCGTTGATAACGCCGCCTTCACCTGCTTGATGTATTTTTCATCCTTGCAGTTTGGATTTAACGGTACTTTTGCCTCACCCTTGTCGGTAAGCGCCACTACCACCATTTTCGATTCATCAATACGCACGGCCTGCAGGTTTTGCGCAAGCAATACGTTCAATCGCAGATTGTCTTCAGCAGATAGGTCCATATTTCTTATAGTGACAGTGTGCAGTTAACAGTTAACAGTTAACAGTGAATAGTGAATAGTGAATAGTGCTAAAAGTGTTTCGTATGTTTTTAAACTGTTCACTGTTAGTTGTTAACTGTTCACTGTTAGTTAAGCTGTATGCGCTGACCGAATGGTACGTTTTTTTTGCCTTTTACCAGCCATAACACCGGATACATGGGCTCTGCTACAGGAAATATACCTATGGCGTCGGTGAAATACATCAGCAAGTCCGGATCACTGTCCTGTTCTTCGACCCAGTTAAACGCGGGTCTGAAGTTTGTACCCCCACCACCACGGATTTCAACATCCGCTGCAAACTCATCCCAGGGTTCGAATATCCATGGACAACCATGATTCAACTCAGAATCGCAGGTGAGCAAGGTAATGCGAGCGCGTACCTGGCTTTTGATTGAATCGATCTCGGAAATAAACTCCTGTATTTCATCAGCCGTTATGGACCCGCTGGTGTCGACCACAACAACCACATTGGTTTCCTGGCTCCTTAAACTTGGATAGACCGCCGGATCTCCGCGGCGCGTTGAAGGTCGGGAATAGCTGTAGTCATCACGTGCGGTCATTGACATGAAACTGGCCAGCAGCATACGCCAGGGCAGTTTTGGCTGCAACAGGAAATCGACCATGCGCGCCATCTCGCCTTCCAGTTTGCCGTTCTGAAATGCCGTTTGCGCCGCAGCCGCAAGCCGTTGCTGCCACTGGGTGCTCAGATCTTCCTGCTGTTGCTGTGACAACGGATTCGGCTTGGGCGCACCCTTTGCGCCGGAGCCATCAGGCTCCTCTGTTTCATTACCGCTGCCATCCTGTGCATCGTTTTTCTGCCGTTCCTCATCAGAACCGCCGTCGCTCATGTCCTTGTTTTCTTCGTCGTCCTTGTCCTGGTCGTCGTCCGAACTGTCCTCGTTACGTTCAAGGTCGCGTTCGCCATCATTATCGTTATCTTCCAGGCATGGATAAATTTCCTCAGCGGTCATGCCCTCGTATTCACGCAAATGCGCTGCATCCGGCGGGGGTTTCAAACCGTCATTGATGAGCAACGGGTTGACCGCGTAATCGCAGGCCAGTTCCCAGCGATGCTTCACGCGGTGACCACGTCGATAAAAGTGAGACAAGGCACAGTGCAAGGCTTCATGCGATAACGCAAACTGGGTCTGCTCGATATCCAGTGCATCAATGTAATCGGAATTGAAATAGAACGTCTTGCCATCGCTGTAGGTGGTTTCACACCAGGAAGGATCACCCTGGACCATGGGCAAGCGCAAAACCAGTGCACCCAGGAACGGCTTGTCCAGGATCAGACGCGTACGCGCAGTGGCTAACTTGTTTTCAACGTCAGGCATAGGAAAAACAATGAAAAATGAATAATGAAAAATTAAAAATGAACTTCATTTGAATTAGTCTAACCTCATTATTCATTATTCATTATTCATTATTCATTATTCATTATTCATTATTCATTATTCATTATTCATTATTCATTAATAAAGCATTATATCGGCGATCTTGTCGGCCCAGTTGGCGAACTCCGGTACCGCAAAGATTTCTTCACCAATCGCGCGGTGCATGTCCGAGACCATCATCACACCCATCTCGCGCTGGGGGAACTTGCTTGCATAGGCAAGGATGTTGCCGTGTACTTTTGCAGCCTCATCTGTTTCTTTTACGCGGATGGCGCGGCCGACCAGGGCTGTTGCGACTGCGTATTGCAAATCGATTTCTTTGGGTGCCGGGATGTCTTCACCGTTGACGATGGCATCGAGATCCGGCATTTGATCCAGGCTGTCGATGAAAGCACGCAGTTCGATGCCTGCAGCGTTTCCGACACAGGCCTGCAGCGCGCCAGTCAACAGATCATGGTTTTCATCAAACTTCTGCAGACCGCGATGTGCAAACTCCCAGGAGCGTGGTGATGGGAAAGCGATTGGATTGTGCGAAGGATCAAAATCGAACAGCAGGTCCTGCCTGAAACGCAGGAAAGCAATGATGCGTTCATCGATGTTATTCGCATAGGCCCAGGCGACCCAGTCATCCATGTTGACCTCGACTTCGTAATGCGAAAAACGGTTGGCCAGTGGTGCCGGCATGCTGTAGGTCACACCCCGGTCGCCCTGGCGGTTGCCGGCCGCGATAATGGCCCAGCCTTTCGGGACCTCGTATTCACCGAGTTTCCTGTCGAGAATCAGCTGGTAGGCGGCAGCGGATACACTCGGTGGCGCCGAGGTGATTTCATCGAGAAACAGGATGCCTTCTTCGCCATGGCGTTTCACACTCGGCAGCATCGCAGGGACTGCCCACACCACCTCGTCTTCGGACCTGAACGGGATACCGCGCAGATCACTGGGCTCCATCTGCGACAGACGGATATCGATCAGTGGCGCGTCATGGCGCTCGGCAATCTGGGCCACCATCTGAGATTTGCCGACTCCGGGAGGCCCCCATAACATGACCGGCGTATGATGACCCTCGCGGGTACTGGCGTATTCTTTTTCTATTACGGTAAGCAGATGTGCAGGACGCATACAAATTCCCAAGGATAAATCAAGAGCTGAATATTAACAGTTTTTAGCCTTATTCAAAGCCAAGAGGATACAGGACCAGAGCAGATACCGGGGTCCTGCTTGCGCAATACCGGGTTACACCTGACGAGAATGAAATTATTCAGAGTACTACACCAGTTACCTTGGTCCGACCGTTTATTGCTGTATGTGACATTTGTAATGGATTAAAAGCCGGCCTGCTTGTACAGCGCTTTCGCTTTCTCCGGGTCCTTGTCCACACCGACACCTTCTTCGTACATCATCGCCAGCGTGGTCAGTGAACCGACCAGGCCCTGCTCAGCTGCTTTTTCGAACCATTTTATGGCTTCCAGGCTGTCCTGATCGACACATTCGCCTTCCATATACATGAAGCCGAGTCCGTGCTGGGCCACCGCGTGGCCCTGCTCGGCTGCCGCGCGCATCATTTCCGCGGCTTTTTTCTCATTGGTAACCACGCCCAGGCCATTCTGGTACATGATGGCGCAGCGGTGTTGCGCTTCGGCATCACCCTGTTCAGCTAATGGCGACAGGAATCGCATTGCCTGGCTGAAATTCTTTGCCTCGAATGCCGCCATGCCGCTGGCATAGGAAGCATCGGAATCCTGGTATTCTGTTCGATCACTGGACATGTAAAACCCCTGAATGGAAATTGTTCGTATTTTAGCACGGCTGGCAGGCCATCCATCAGGCCCGGACGTAGAGCTATAGAAATATTCCAGCCACCCCTAAAGGGATATAAGCAAGCAGTTAACCATGCAAAGCGAATACTGTATAATTTGCGCCCATTCAGCGGGCTTATGCTCGCTAAACTCATTGAAATCACCGCGTGGCACAGTCAAGTGGTATGTGTAGAATCTAACAGAGGATTTATCAGATGAATCAAGACTACTACAACGCAATCACCAAGATGGAAGAAGCTGGTGTTGATCCAGAATACATCGTTGGATGGGAAGGCGGTTATGTACTGAACCCACCGCGCGAAGAACAGCGCGTAACCGAAGCCTATGAAGCAGGTTACGAAGACGGCAAGGAAAAGAACGCTGACAACTACAGTAACTGGGTTAAGTAGTCACTGCTTAAAACCTGATACCAAAAAGGCCGGTTCACTTAGTGACCGGCCTTTTTTAATGCCCTTTCACAAGTAAAATATTCAGAACTTAATTTACAGCAGGCGCGAAGACGCAGAGAAAATATTAA
>Ga0316198_10002680_pt1 | contig 10737 bp, 10 predicted proteins | sample OudBieAanoxic_MG_FD_204935 | JGI IMG/M metagenome (GOLD analysis project Ga0316198, IMG submission 204935) | Coastal sediment microbial communities from Oude Bieten Haven, Netherlands - site A anoxic | ecosystem: Environmental > Aquatic > Marine > Coastal > Sediment | place: Netherlands... | reverse complement strand
AGTCTACAACGCGCGACGATCGGCGGGAATCAGCATGGAGAGTGGGCTGCGGTAGTAGCGATCGAACTCTTGCGGGTCGAGCGCGAGTAACAGCGGGATGACGGCTTCCTCCTCGACGTTGAGGTGGTCGTCGAGTGTGCGATCGTGCGCTTGTAGTGCCCGGAGGACCGGATTGTCGGTGGAGCTGTCGGTGGAATCCGTTGGATCGGCGGGGCGCGCCAAGGAGCGAAAGGCTTCGGCGACCTCATCGGCGCGAGCGTGGAGCTCGCCGTGGCCGGTGCGGGCCTCTTCCAACGATACCTGCCAGCGATACTCGAGGTATGGGTAGAGCTTCCGCTCTTCGTAGGCTTCGTGGCTCCGCATCGCCGCAATCCAGCGATCGAAGAGAGAATGCAAGCCCACGAACTCCTCGCGGGCGGCTTGGTCGACCAGGTAGCGGCTCACTCTGCGAAAATTCGCGTGGGACCCAAGCAGGAGTGCTTGCGTACGAAACCGGGGATGCGCCGTCCAATCCTCGCGAGGGATGTTTGGCACTGCGGCGGCGACGGCTTTCATGATGGCTCCTTTCCTGGAAGGGGGGGGAACCTGTGTCTGGAGGGAGGGGCGTCAAGGCTTATGATGGAGCGGGAGCGCAGAGCGTACTGAGCTTCGACTCTCGCTTCCAGTCGGATGAGCCGGCGCCCGTATCGCCGATGAAGTTGCGTGGATCTCTGGCGGGCCCCGCGCTTTTTTACGGGCCAGTCGGTTGCAGGGTCTTCCGCAGGGGCTCGAGCGGATATCCCTTCTCTTCGAGTCGACTCAGGATGCCGGCATAGGTCGCGTCGTCGAGTGTTGGGGTGCGGCTTAGTATCCAGAGATAGTCGCGACTCGGGTGACCGACGACCGCGTATTTGTAATCGGGATCGAGGTCGATGATCCAGTAGTCGCCCCAGAACGGGCCGAAGAACGATACTTCGAGCTTAGCGTTGGTTTCACGATCGACGACGCGCGCCCTTCCCTCTGCGACGTCCTCGGGGCCGTCGAGGCTGCCTTTGCGACACTTGTTGAGGACGTCGATCTCGCCGTCGCTCCGCAGCGTGTACGTGGCCGTCGTGCCCGTGCACCCTTCCTGGAAGCGCTGCGGATAGCTCGCAATCTCGTACCAAGTGCCGAGATAGCGCTCGAGATCAACTTCAGAAACCGCCTCGAGCGGTGGGAGCTGCAGCCGTTCGGTGGTGGTTTTGCTGCAGCCTATGAGCGTGAGGCCGATGGTGAAGGCGAGGAGCAGCCGGGGACGATGCATGGCGGGTAGGTACCATGGAATCGAGGTACGCACCGGCGCGCCTGGATGCCGCCCCTAGCCCAGCACGCGGTTGCGTTGCACACCGAGGTCGATGACCCCGTCCCCGCTGGCGATGTGGGACTCGACGACATCACCCGGCTTCAAGTATTCGGAGCGTTGGGCCTGCGACCGGAGGAAGAGGCGCCAGCGCGTCGCTTCGGGGAGGAGCGCGGCGATTCGTTGCATCCTCGGAGACGGAACACGGAGGGCGCAGCCCGAGGGGGTCCCCGTCGCAATGAGGTCGCCTGCGTGCAGATCTTGGAGTCCGGAGAGCTCGGTCAGCGTATCGGCTGGCGAATGGACGAGCTCGCTGGTCGACGCATTCTGCCGGACCTCGCCATTGACGCTGAGGGTGAGCCGAAGATCGCGGAGGTAGTGCATCTCACCTGGCTCGAGCAAACAAAGATGAGGGCCGACCGGGCCGAACGTGCGGTAGCTCTTGCCCTTGTAGAACTGCATCTGCGGAAGCTGGACATCTCGCGCCGAGTAGTCGTTGACGATGGTCACGCCTGCGACGAGCTCGTGCAGATTGTCGTCGGTCACGACCCGGGGCGCCGTGATGTCGCGCCGGATGACGAGCCCGAGCTCGATCTCGTAGTCGAGCAGAGTGACGTGACTGGGGCAGACGACGTCGCTATCGGCCGACACGATGCAGCTCGAGGCTTTTCGAAACACCATGTTGAAGGATTTCGCGTCGGGATCGACGCCCGAGTCGATCATGTGGGAGCGGTAGTTCGCTCCGAGGCAGATGAGCTGCTGATTGCGCGTCACGGGCGACAAGACCTGCACGTCGTCTCGGCGGAGCTCGTTTCCGCGAAGGTCGGCGAGGTCATGGCCCGAGGCGTGCTGAACGAGCTCGCCGCTGGTGGTGAAGTCACCGGGAATCGGGGTGATCGTTTGACCGCGCACCACGCCCCATTGAATGCGGCTCTGGTGGGCGTAGCGGACTACGTGTACGGCCATGTTCTCATCCCATTGCCTTCAACAGGCGGTAAAGCGTGCCTGGCGTCACGTCGGGGTTGCGCCCAAAGACCCGCGCGAGGGCCTTCAGGTTTGCGAGCGAGAGCTCGGGGCGGATGAAGCTTCTCGGCATCACGGGCCCCCACTGTGACATCGCTTTGCGGCTCACCTCGTGGACGCCCATGGGGTGATCCGACGTGAAAACGTCGCCATCGCTGTAAAGCTCGTGTTTGGCTCCCCAGAGATCGTTCCAGTAGTCGAACACCTGGCTTCCGAGGATGTGTCGGCCGACGCCCCATGCGTGGTGCCAGCGCCGCTCCTGCATCCATCGTTGGCCCGTCGCGACCGCATCGGCGTCGACGACCTCGTACGCACAGTGCTCGAAGTGTGGCGCGAAGCCCTGCACGATCGCGACGGTGTGGTGATCGCTGGGCGTGGCGCCGAGATCCATGCGCAGGAACACGACCATCGGCGACCCGTCCGGAAGCACCTGCACGTCGCTCGGAAGGAGGCCGAAGTGTCGCGTGTACCACGCGCAGCTGTCTTGAAATCGCGGCACTTCGAGAACCACGTGTCCGAGCTTGGTCAACTCGGGCGGAGCCACGGCGGAGCGCTGTCCGTCGTTGATGCGCGACTGCGTGGCAGGGCTGTTGAGACGAAGCGGCGCGCGGTGGGCGAGCGGCTCGACCTCGGACCGCCCGTGCACAGCCTCGACCACGAAGCCAGCCGGATCGTTCAGTCGAACCCGCTCGCCGCCGCCAGGCGTGTCCATCGGCTCGATCGAGGTCGCCTCCGGAAGCCGGCTGAGCGCGTCGAGCTCCTCGCGCGTCGCAACCGCGAGGGCGAAGCCCACGAAGCGAGCCTTGGGGGCCCGTTTAACCACGCAACAGAAGGGCGAAGGGCCCGTGTTGCGAAACCAAAGCCCGTCGTCGGCGCGATGTGTGACGTGCAGCCCAAAGTCGGTGAGAAAGCGCTCTGCTTCTTCGAGGCTCGGGTGCTCGAACGTCAGGTACGCAAGCTCGACCGCCTTCGACGTCGGGTCGGAGCACCGACTCGGTTGCGGTGTCGCAAGCGAAATCATCGGGATCCTCCAGTGGTGGCAGCATCGGCCATGGAGGCTTGCGGGCCGTTCGTACCCGAGCGGGACTGCGCCTCCGCGGTTCCGAGAAGATCGCACACCTCGCGAACCAGGCGCGGTGCTTCGGTCATCGGACCATGGTGGAGGATGGTGCGGTCCGGACGGACGACGGCCGACCAGCCGACCGGCGCCAGGAACGGCACGAACGCGCCGCTGATGTCTTCCCACACGTGCGCCGCGCTCCGCCGATGCAGCCGCTGGCCGCGGTGGCAGAGCTGAATGCAGGTTCCGCCGGCAGCGCGCCAATCGGCCGCTGCATCACCGAGGTGCGGCTCGGGATCGATGCCGAAGCCGACCAGCGCCAAGCCCTCGCCCAGCGCATCGTCACTCCAGCAGCCTTTTTTGCCTTGCTGAACCCAGGCCTGCGGGAACAGGGCGCCCCGAGTCAGCTGCGTCCTGTGCCCACGCGAGGGTCGGCGCCCGCGCTCGACGAAAAGACCTCGGTCGAATTGATTCTGCGGCTTGATCTTGAGGTCTTCGAAGTACGAGCGTGCGGCTGGGATCAAGCGCAGGGTGCGCATGAGGAAACCCGTGCCGAGCGCCTGCACGCGGCTCGTGGGCATGATGATGCGTCCCAAAAACCTCGCGAGATCGATCATCGCTTTGGCGTGCGGTCGCCGCTCCTGATCGTAACTTTGCAAAATGGCGGGCTCGGCGCGCCCTCGCAGCACCCAGGCCAGCTTCCAGCTGAGGTTCGCGGCGTCACGCAGCCCGGCGACCAGCCCCTGCCCGGCAAACGGCGGCGTGATGTGGGCGGCGTCGCCCGCCAGGAACACGCGGCCTTTCTGAAAGCGCTCCACGGTGCGTGCGTGGAAGCGATAAACCGCGGTTCGCTCGACCTCCATGTCGTCGGGGCTGCCCCAGGGCGACAGAAGCTCGCGCACCTTCTCTGGGCGTTCCATCTCCTCTCTGCTTTCGCCTGGATGCAGCATGAACTCCCAGCGCTGCCGGCCTCCTGGCGCGGGCATGTGCGGCGCGGGGCGCTTCGGATCGCAGAGAAACTCGATGTGGTCGATCGACGGCGAGGCGAGCTTCGCGTCGACGATCAACCAGTCCTCGACGTAGGTTCGTCCTTCGAACCCCACGCCGAGCTTCTTTCGCACGATCGATTTCGCGCCGTCAGCGCCGATGAGATACTGCGCGTGGATCGTGCGCTCCGCGCCGGCTTCGTCGCGAACCCGCGCAACGACCCCGTCTGGTTGCTCGGCGATGTCGGTGAGCTCGACCCCGAGGGCGACCGTGACGTGGGGATAGTCGCGAACGCGTGCACGAAGCGATGCCTCGAGCTCGGGCTGATAGAAGGTCACGAGCTTGGGATGTCCGTCCAAGCAGCCACCGGTTTGGAGGCGCGCCAACTGACCGACGTACGGCGAGAGGTAACGAACCTCTGGAATCGCGATGGTCTCAAACGAGCCCTCGGGCAGCCCCGCCGACTGCAAAATGCGCAACGCCTCATTGTCGAGCGCGATGGCGCGCGGCTGCGGGAAGATCCGGGTCGCCGCGTCGATCGCGAGCGTGCGCACCCCGTAGCGGCCGAGAAGGTTGGCGATGGCAGCCCCGACCGGGCCGAAGCCCACCACCAATACCTCCGTCTTGTCGTCGAGCTGGGTCATCTCGGAACCTGTGGATCGGCCGCCGGGCCGACTAAGTTGATGCTTTTATCATAACTGATGATCTTGTCAACTCTGTTTTTTCGTGCTAGCAGTGGGCAAGCAATGGCGAAAACCACCACCTTGGCCGCCTCCACCCCATCCGGGCGCGCCGCCGACGCCCCTGCCGAGCCTCGGGATTCGCGCCGCCGGCGGCAAACGCGAAACCGGCTGCTCCGGGCAGCGCTTCGACTGATGGCGGACCGGGGCATGGAGGGTGTGGCCATCCAAGAGATCACCGAGGCCGCGGACGTGGGCTTCGGCACCTTTTACAACTACTTCGAGTCCAAGGAGGCGATTCACGACGCGCTCGTGAGCGAGGTCTTCGAGAGCTTCGGCGCCGCGCTCGACCTCATCGCGGAGCGAGTCGAGGATCCTGCAGAGGTCTTCGCGGCCTCCGTTCGCTACACCTTGCAGCGTGCTCAGGAGGAGCCGCTCTGGGGGCGCTTCCTGGTTCGGGTCGGTTTTGGGCCCCGCGTGCTCGATCAGGGGCTCGCGCCTCGCATGCTTCGCGACTTGAAGACGGGCGTCGCGGCTGGACGCTTCCGCGCAGACGATCTGCCGATGACCGTCATCGCCGTTCGCGGGGCCGTGCTCAGCGCAGTCGACCTGCACACCAAGCTCGCCAACCGCGATGCAGGCGATCGGGGCTTCACGGACCTCGTGGCCGGCGACCGTGAGAGAACGCCCGAGCGATGCGCTGCGGTGCTTCTCGGGCTGCTCGGCCTCGATCGCGATGAAGCGGCGCGAGTCGCCTGCCGTCCCCTACCGACCATCGAGCTACCGCCCAGCAATCTGCAATCTGTGCCGGTGGGGTAATTGCGCCACTCGGGCCGTGTGGCGAGGAAGGGGTTGAACGGGATATGTTTGCGCGCGTGACGCTGAGTGCGCGCTGGATTCTCGGGGGGCTGCTGCTGATGGTCGTGGGTTCGGGGACGGCCAGCGGCGATGAGGCGCAGGCCCGCTGCGGGTGGAGAACCGGCGAGAAGCTGGGCGTTGGGTTCGCTGAGATTTGCACGCCGCCGAGCGCTCCCGAGGGGCCCCTCGGAGAGAGCGCCGCCGAGGTGGCGTCGTTTTGGATGAGCGCTGCGCCGCTTCCGTGCTCGCGTGGAAGCCGTGGCACGATCGATTGCCCGGTGGCGACATCGATCCTGACGGCGCGATCGAGAGCGAAGGACGTGCTCGAGCCGCGCAGCGTTACGCTCGTCGACGGCAAGACCGCGTACGGGGTCTGCGGGATGCGCTTTGGGGGGCGCCTTCCGACGCGCGCCGAACGCGAGCTTGCGCGTTACGCAGCATCCGTGACGACGCTCGTGAGCATCAAGGAGCCGGGCGAGCCCGAGCCCCGGATCGGGGAGCTGCCCGAATGGACGCAGGTGGGCGATTGCACCAACCCCTCGCAGCCGGATGAAGGGTGTCGGCTCGTGATTTTTCCTCCTGTGCTGACCTGGGAGAGGAGCAAGCAGAGCGTGCTTCAGGCGTGCCGAGCGTCGTTTGCCCCGGCTTGGCTCGAGACTGCGATCCAGCCCGGCGCTCCGTGCGTGGGTGGGACCTGCACGGTGCGCATTCTTCCTGCGCTCCAGCCCGAGGCGTTCGAGCTGACCTGCCGGACCAGGCGCATCGGTGCGAAGCAGGATCCGGTTGAGCCCATGGCGGAGCGAGCCGCGTTTCGCTGCGTCGTACCGGAGTCGGCGCTTGGCGTGGTGGGGGGTAAGACCTCGCGCTGAGGGAACGCTGAGCCTGCGCCTGTGGCGCGCGCCAAACCCGCGCCCTCCCCTTGGCGCGGCATCAAGCTTGGTGAGGCCGCGCGGCCTGTGAGGCTTCGCGTGCTGAGGCAGCCGCGAGACCCACGAGTTGGCGACTGTGTTCGTAGAGGCGTTGGGCCATGTCGTCGTCGTGGGCGTGGGGGCTTGGGGATTCGAGTGGCCAGCCGCCGGTGTTCTTGGATTTGTCGCGGTAGGTGCCGGTTTGGCTGTAGTAGGCGCCTGGGTGATCTTCGACGTCGGGAGCGAGCGCGGCGTAGAGGGTGGTTTGGGTGCCCTCCCATGGTTCGACCATGCCCATCATGCGCATGAACGGTCGCGTCACGCGTTGCATCCAGGCCGGCATCGTGTGACGCATGAGCTCGGTCCTGACCCAGCCCGGGTGAACACTCACCGCGGTGACGCCCGTGCCCTCGAGACGCTTCGCGAGTTGCTTGGCGTGCAGCACGTTCGCCAACTTGGACTGCGCGTAGGAGGCCCAGCCTTCGTACTCGCGGTTCTCGAAATGGAGATCGTCGAGGTCGATGACGCCTTCGCGGCCCATGGCCATGTCGTGGTAGCAGCTCGAGACCACGACCACGCGGGCGGGTGCGCTCTTTTTTAGGGTGTCGAGGAGGAGCTCCGTCAGGAGAAAATGCCCGAGATGGTTGACGCCGATCTGGGTCTCGAAACCGTCGGCCGTTTTGCCTTGCGGCGTGTTCATCACGCCCGCGTTGTTGATCAAGAGGTGGAGGGAATCGTGAGCGCCAAGGTAGCCGTCGACGAAGGCGCGCACGGAGCTCAAGTCGCCGAGATCGAGCTTTCGCACTTCGAGATCGGCGTTCGGGACTTCGGCGCGAATCTCGTCGGCCCGCGCGCTACCCTCTGCCTCGTTTCGGCAGGCGAGCGTCACGGACGCGCCCTGCTTGGCAAGCTGTTGCGCGGTGACGAAACCGATGCCGGAGTTGGCGCCGGTGACGATGACGCGGCGGCCGTGGAGATTTTGGCTGAGGACTGCGGGGGGACACATTAGAGGTTGGGGCATGATGGGGTTGTAGCGACGAGGGGGGTGGGGTCAATGGGGGTTTGTGGAGGACGGATCGGCCATGACGCTGCAGGCGCTACCAAAGGGCCCCGCGCTCTTTCACGAGCCCGTGGGTTGCTGGGTCTTCCGCAGGGGCTCGAGGGGATATGCCTTGTCTTCGAGTCGACTCAGGATGCCGTCGTAGGTGGTCTCGTCGATGTTCTACTTCATCGCGCGTCTTGCAAAGCCGACGGCGATACGCTGGTAGGCAGAGGGCAGAAGGCGGACCAATGAGTCGTAGACGTAAGCGTCTGGCCCCACGAGCACACGGCGTTTGTTCTTTTCGACCGCGCCGACAATGATGCGCGCTGCCTTGTCGGGACTGGTGATGAAGTTCTTCTCCACCGACTCGGGTCCGCCCTCGATGCTTAGACCGAGGTCCTGCATGCTGTCACGAATACGGGAGCCGCGAGCGATTCCGGTTTTGATGCCGCCCGGGTGCACACTGGTGGCGCTGACGCCGCAGCCCATCATGTCGAGCTCTTCACGCAGGCATTCCGTGAAGCCGCGCACGGCGAACTTTGCCGAGTTGTAGGCGGCTTGGCTCGGAATACCCGCCAGGCCGAACACGCTCGAGACATTGATGATGTGTCCTTCGCCGGTGGCCTTGAGATGCGGGAGGAACGCTTTGGTCCCGAACACCACACCCCAGAAGTTGATGTTCATCAACCACTCGAAATCCTCGTAGCTCATCCCGTCGATGCTGCTAGCGAGCCCAACCCCCGCGTTGTTGAAGACGAGGTTGACCTTGCCGTGATCGTTTACGACTTGGTCTGCCCACGCGTAGACCGCATCGCGGTCGGCGACATCGACCTTCTGGGAGGTCACGCGAACGCCCAACGCCTTCGCCTGTGCAGCTGTTTCCTGTAGGCCGGTTTCGTTCACATCGCAGAGCGCCAGGTGGCATCCGCGACGAGCAAGCTCGCAGGCGAGCGAGCGGCCAATGCCCGAGCTGGCGCCCGTGATGGCGGCGACTTTGTCTGTGAAGTCCTTCATGGGCCGGATGCTACCCGATTTTCGGAGATTCGTGAGAGCGAAGAACGTGAAGGTGGACCCTTGCGAGCGGCGTCTATTCTGCGTCGCCGCCGCAGTTGCACCCGCGGTGACGACGCGATTGGCCCTTCGCGCATTCCTCGCTACAGTAGCGCTTCCCAGGCATGTCGCGCGAACCTCGCCGTCTTGTGGCAAGAGTCTAGATTAGATGCCCGCGAGATTTGACCACGCGGTCGTGATCGTTCCGAGCTTGAAGCGAGCGGTGCGGAGCTTCGAGCGATTGGGGTTTTGCGTCGTTCCGGGTGGGCGCACGGGGCCGGTCCACAACGCGTTGATCCTCTTCGGCGACGGAACCTACCTCGAGCTCACCACGAACCGCTTTTCGATGGCGCGTCCCGTTTATCGCGCGCTCAACGCCACCGGCCTGATGGGCCACGTGGCGGCTAAGAGGAAGGACATGCTCCATCGATTCCTCCCGTTGATTGGAGCGCGGCAAGGGGCGATCGACTGGTGCATCCGCGTCGACGACATTCGCGATGTCGTCCGTCGACTTCGCGATGCTGGCATCGAGATGGTCGGCGAAATGGAATTCGAGCGGGAGCGCCCGGATGGCAAAGTGGCCAGGTGGTTGCTAGCGGGGCCGCGAGACGTGCGTCTGCCGTTCTTGATCGAAGATCTAACCCCCGTGGAAATCCGCGTTCCGTTTCGCGACCTCTCCACGCACCCCAATGGGGTCACAGCCATCCGTCGGCTGGTTCTTCCGGACGAGGCCAAGGCGGCATTCGAGCGCACACTGGGACGGGTGCTTCGAGCTGAGCCGGGGTCCGCGGCGGACGAGTCTGCGCCTGTGGGCGGCGTGACGATCGAAGGGTCCCTTCAAGAGGAGATGCTCACGGGGCCGTACCGGCTCGAGCTTCTTCGGCCGGGCGGCGATGACGAGGAGCTTCATCCAAAGGAGACGTTCGGCGTATCGATCAAGCTCGTGGGGATGTAGGGCGGCGGGTAGAGATGCACGGCGCGACGGCGTTGCGGCATCGTTTAGGGCTCGTCCGAAAACATGGCGAATGGCAAAGCCCAGGGGGATTGGCTAGTCCGAGAGGGCGGTGTTGAGGAACTGGGCGATGAGCTGGGCTACTTGGTCGGGGTCGTCTTCTTGGAGGAAGTGGCCGCAGTTTGGGAGGGAGGTGAGCTCGGCTTCGGGGTGGGCGCGTTGGAGGCGGGCCATGGTTTTGGCGACGTCGGGGAGGACGCGGTCTTTTTCGCCGTAGATCAGGCGGATGGACGTTTGATAGCCGGGGAGCTCGCGGGCGATTTTGGCGAGGCCGCGGATGCCGAGGCCGCTGCCTGCTTGGATGAGGGCTTTGCGCGCGGCGGGGCTTTCGAATGGGGCGGTGTATGGGGTGAGGACTTCGCGATTGAGGCGGGCTTTGTTGGCGACGCCGAACTGCATGGCGCCGACGATGCCCTTGGGGCTCACGAGGAAGTCGCGGAGGCCGGGCGTTTTCATCGCGATGAGGAAGAGCTTCACCGCCCAGGAAGTCTCTGGGTAGACCAGGGTGTTCAAGATGACGAGCTTCGGGACGCGGCCGGGGTGGCGGAGCGCCCAGTACACGCCGACGGGGCCGCCGAGGTCGTGCACGCAGAGGTGCGTGTCGCCGATGTCGAGCGCGTCGAGGAAGCCGTCGAGGATGTCGGCGAAGAAGTTGTAGTTGTACCGGACGTCGAGCGGTTTATCGGAGAGGCCGTAGCCTGGGAGGTCGAGGGCGATGGCGCGGTGGGTTTTGGCCAGTGTCGGGAGGATGTTGCGGTAGAGGTGGCTGCTTGTTGGGAAGCCGTGGAGTAGGAGGATG
>Ga0316198_10002679_pt1 | contig 10737 bp, 9 predicted proteins | sample OudBieAanoxic_MG_FD_204935 | JGI IMG/M metagenome (GOLD analysis project Ga0316198, IMG submission 204935) | Coastal sediment microbial communities from Oude Bieten Haven, Netherlands - site A anoxic | ecosystem: Environmental > Aquatic > Marine > Coastal > Sediment | place: Netherlands... | reverse complement strand
TCCTGCGTGTTGATTCTGGTCACCGATTACGTGCTGACCTCTTTTCTGCTGTGAGAAAAACGATGGACCAACCGCTGATTCAGTTCAAAGACGTCCACAAGCATTTTGGAGACAAACGGGTCCTAGACGGCATCGATCTGAGCGTTTATGCAGGGCAGATTACCTCGATTATCGGCAAGAGCGGGGTCGGCAAGAGCGTGCTCCTGAAGCACATGATCGGCCTTATCCGGCAGGACTCGGGGGATATTCTTTTCAACGGCAAGCCGCTGGTTGTACTCAGGAAGAAGGAGCGGGAAGCCTTGAAAATGAAATTCAGCTACATGTTCCAGGGAACCGCTCTTTTTGATTCGATGACCGTGTTCGAGAACATTTCTCTGCCGCTTAAAGAAAAATCTTCGCTGCGGCGGGAAGAAATTGGGCGTCGGGTGCACCAGAAGATGGAGCAGCTCGACCTGAACGCGATCGACGATGAGTATCCATCGCAGCTCTCGGGCGGTATGAAGAAACGCGTGGCCTTGGCACGGGCCCTGGTCACCAATCCGGAGGTTGTTCTCTTCGATGAACCGACGACCGGGCTCGATCCGATTCGAAAAAGCGTTGTCCACGGCATGATTGCGGATTACCAGAAACGCTTCGGATTTACGGGGGTCATCGTCAGCCATGAGATTCCCGACATCTTCTATATCTCCCAACGCATCGCCATGTTGGAAGAAGGCCGGATACTCTTCGAAGGCACGTCTGAGGAGATTCAGCAATCGGAAGTCCCGGTGATACGGCAATTTATCACCGGGCTCGAAAGCCAACGTGACGAGCTCACCGGGTTGGCGTCCCAGCAAGCCGGCGACCGCAAGTTCCGCGAGGAGATGATGCGGCTGCAGAGCCACCAGATTGCATTTTCAATGGTGCTCTTGACGGTCCAGAACATCGACCAGGTCAACGAAACCTTGGGACGCAAGGCCGGACAGACGGCATTGAAAAATTTCGCCCTGCAACTGCAGCGTCACATCCGGATCACCGACACCTGTTCGCGCTACGGACTGAACAAGATCCTGCTGGTTTTGTCCAACACGACCAGGGAGCAGGCCCGGGCTTTCTGCGCCAAGCTCGGCCGGGAAATCAAGGGAGAAACGATTATGGCATTCCTGCCCCGGCCGGACGTCTGTTTTACGGTCGGCGTCGGAATTGTCGAAGTCCAGCGCGGCAGTACGATCGAGAGCATCCTGGCGGCGGCCGAAGCCGACCAGGAAAAAATGTATGAATTCCGTGTCTGCTCGTAACAGGAGGAAACATGAAAAAGTGGTCCGTTGAAGTGGCGGTGGGTCTATTCGTACTCATCGGCATCGCCTGCATCGGGTATCTGACAATTCGTCTCGGCAAGATGGAAATCATCGGTGACAATTACTACACTGTTTCGGCCCGTTTTCAATCGATCGCGGGTTTGAAAGCCGGTTCCGAAGTGGAACTGGCCGGCGTACCGGTCGGTCAGGTCGAGGGGTTTTCGCTGGACCAGGAACGCTGGATGGCGGTGGTCCAGATGAAGATTATGAAAACAATCGTTTTGACCGAGGACGTCATCGCTTCGATCAAGACCGCGGGGCTTATCGGCGACAAATACATCAAACTATCTCCCGGCGTGTCGGATGTGCCGCTCAAACCGGGCGGCATGATCATTGAAACTGAATCGGCACTGGATATCGAGGAGCTGATCAGCAAATTTGTTTTCGGGAAGGTATGATGTTTAGGCACCATGGCGTGAGTGAAAGAAGGAGACGCTTGTGAAAAGAATCCTCTGGTTTTCGATCCTGCTCCTGGTCGCGATTGTACCGGCGCTGAGGGCCGAACAGCCGGTTGACGCTTTGAAGGGACCCATAGACAAGGTGATACAAATTCTCGAAGATCCGCAGTATGAGGACCCGGCCCGTAAGGCTGACCAGCGGGAGAAGATCCGGTCAGTGGCGAGCGCTATGTTCGATTTCGAATTGATCGCCAAGCGGGCCACTGGGCGATATCACTGGGAAAAAAGCTTCACCCCGCAGCAGCGGCAGGAATTTACGGACCTCTTTGCTGAATTTCTCGGCAATAACTACCTGACACGGATAAACGGAACCGTCAAAGGCCTGAAGATCGAATATCTCGATGAAATGTTAGACGAATCTGGAAAAAGGGCCAAGGTCAGAACCAAACTCCCCGCGAGCAACAGTGATGTTGCCGTCGATTACAGTATGAGGCTAAAGGACGGCAAATGGAAAATTTATGACGTGTATGTCGAAGGCGTCAGTCTGGTACAAAACTATCAGAGCCAGTTTCGTAGCCTGTTTGATAAAGAATCGGCCGCTCAGGTCATCGACCGGCTCAAGCGGAAAATCGAGGAGCAAAAGCTTCAAAATGAAACCAGCGGGTAAGGGCTCACTCAAAAATAACATCGCATTCTTGACGCCGATGCATCCCTTCCGGCGGCGTTGCGAAAACTCGGAATATCCAGCTATCCCTGCGTTTTCGCGCCTTGTCGGCCGGGCGCCTCGACGCCCAAAATTGCGACCTAATTTATTCGTGAACCCTAATATCCGGAAGGTGATGTTCGCAGCTGCTTGTCTCTTGTTGGTTGTCGTTTTAATGTCAAGCGCCGCTGCACACGCCGAAGATGACTATTCCGGTCCAGCGAACGCGCCGCAATCGGTCCGGTCGCCAGCGGATCAGCCGGCGGAAGTCCCGGAGGGAAAAGCGCCTGAGCCGGCGATTGATGATGATTTCGACTTTCCCGAGGAACAAGCGCAACTGGCAGTGGTCCGGATTTCCGACCCCCTGGCGCCTCTTAACCGCGCCGTCTTTAAATTCAACGACAAGCTCTACTTCTGGGTGCTCAAGCCCGTGGCGCAGGGCTATAACGTCGTGTTCCGTGAAGATGTTCGAACCTGTATCGCTAATTTTTTCAGTAACCTGTTGACCCCCGTGCGTCTGGTGAACTGCATCCTGCAGGGTAAATTCAAAGCTGCCGCAACGGAAACCGCGCGCTTTTTCGTCAACTCAACCATGGGTGTGCTCGGTTTCGGTGATGCGGGTAAAATAGTCTTCAATCTGGAGATCAGTAACGAGGACCTGGGGCAGACCCTGGGCGTTTACGGCCTCGGAAACGGTTTTTTCATCGTCTGGCCTATCTTCGGACCGTCCACTCTTCGGGATTCCATCGGTTTTGGCGGCGACCTCTTCGTCAATCCGATTTCTTACCTGGAACCTTTCGGGGCCTCTGCGGCCGTTGGAGGCTACAGGCGGTTCAACGATTTGTCCCTGCGCCTCGGAGAATACGAAGCCATCAAAGAGGCCGCCATCGAACCGTACGCGGCCGTAAGGGACGGATATGTTCAATTCAGGAATGCGCTCGTCGATAAATAAACTAAAGATTCACCGCAGTCACAGAAGCAAAAAAAGTTTATAAAAGTTCTTGACAGCAATAAACCAGGACGCAGAGTAAGTTTCTGTTTTTCATTGCGAATGAGCGGTGAACCAACTGTTTAAGGGTCGACTCAAAACGGGCTGAAGACTTTTGAGACTCGGGGAGAACTGGGTATGAAGGTATTGGTCAGCGACAATCTGGGGGAAATCGGTGTTCGAACGATGCAGGAGGCCGGTGGAATAGAGGTGGATGTCAAAACCGGCCTGTCTCCCGAAGAAATCAAGGCCATAATCGGTCAATACGATGCCTTGGTGATCCGCAGCGCCACCAAAGTAACCGAAGATCTACTTGAGGCGGCTGCCAGATTAAAGGTGGTCGGCCGGGCCGGCATCGGGTTGGACAATGTCGATATTCCGGCGGCCACCAAACGGGGCGTGGTCGTCATGAACACCCCGACCGGCAATGTGATCACGACGGCCGAGCACACCATCGCCATGATCATGTCTCTGAGCCGCAACATTCCGGTCGGCACCGCCACGCTCAAAGCTGGCCAGTGGGAGAAGAAACGCCTGCAAGGCCGGGAAGTTTTTAACAAATGGCTGGGCGTCATCGGTTTCGGAAAGATCGGATCGATCGTTGCTGATCGCGCCCGCGGACTCAAGATGCGCGTGATGGTCCATGATCCTTTCGTTGCGCCTGAGCAGATCGAGAAGGCCGGTTTTAAAAGCGTCGGCCTGGAGGAACTCTACCGGACAGCCGACTACATCACCGTGCACGTTCCCAAGGTGAAGGGCACCGAAAAACTGATCGATCGTGCGGCATTTGCCCAGATGAAGGAAGGGGTGATGATCATCAACTGCGCTCGCGGAGGAATCCTGGACGAAGAGGTGCTCGACGAAGCCCTGGCTTCCGGCAAGATCGCCGGTGCCGCTCTGGATGTCTTCGAGAGAGAACCGCCGGGCGCCTGCGGGCTCTTCTGCCATGAGCGGGTTATTTGTACCCCGCACCTGGGAGCGTCGACGCTGGAAGCCCAGACGAATGTCGCCGTTGCCATCGCCGAGCAGATTATCGCCTACCTGAAAGACGGTACGATTATCAATGCGGTCAATGTTCCGTCCATCACCGGTGAATTGCTAAAGAAACTGGGTCCCTACCTTGCGTTGGCCGACAGCATCGGCCTGCTCCAAGCGCAGCTTTCCAGAGGACCGGTCAAAAAGGTGGAGATCATCTACGAGGGTGATTTCAATGGCCTCGACCTGTCGCCGGTCTCCATGGCGATACTCAGGGGGTTGCTGACCCCTATGGTCAGGGACGCCGTGAATTTCGTCAATTCACCGGTGATTGCCAAGGAGATGGGAATAAAGGTCATCGAGAGCACCAGTGCCGAATCGGACCATTTCATCAACCTGATCTCGGTGCGGGTGTCCACCACCGATATGACGACGACGGTTGCCGGAACGATTTACGGCAAACGCGACCCGCGGATCGTGCAGATCGACAGCTTCGGGCTCGAACTGGTCCCGGAAGGTCATCTGGCCTTGATCTACAATGAGGACAAACCGGGTGCGATCGGCAGTATCGGTACAACCCTCGGCCGGCACGACATCAACATCAGCCGCATGCAGGTGGGCCAGGACCAGGACGGCGAAAACAACATTATCTTTCTCAGAACGGACACGCTGATTCCGGATGACGTCCTGGCGGAACTGCGGGCCTTGCCGCAGGTCAGGACGGTGACACCGCTCGAGTTCTGACCGATGGGCCGAGCATATTAGCGCCGGCGCCCGGGAGAATCGCGCCAGGCGTTCTATTCATAGACGGTCTTTTTTTCGTTCGATTCCGACATGGCGGGGCCGAGTAGCGCTGATCGGCCCCGAGGCTTTTTTATTTCTTGCGGCGCTATCTTTCTCGGCACCAGGTTGAAAGAACAGCCAAGACATCTTATTTTCCGGTATTACCTTTGGCCGCAACCATCCCGTTTGATCGAAGAGGAACCTATTAAGTTTCGGTGAAAAATTCCAAATCGCAAATAACAACCTAAACTGATCGGTTCCAGGTTCAGGGTTCCAGGTTCAAAGGTTAGAACCGATGGATACGGCATACACTATTGATCAAGATCCGAAATGTTCGACATACCCCATTGGGTAAAACGGTTTTATAAACACCATGAAGCCAGAATTATTTAGATAAAAACTGGTTATGGCTTTTAACCCAGAACGTTTAATCCCGCCTGGGCGGGAAACCGCTCAACCAAGGAACAAACAAATCACAATGACCAAAATTCAAAACCACAAAACGATAACAAAGCCCAAAATCCTTATCGTAAAGCCTATAGAAACGATGTTCGGCCGGAAATTTACAGGAGGTCAGATATGTCGGACGAAGAAAAGGGATTCAGCGTGAAAGACCGCCGGATGTTTTCCAGCGGAGAAGGCGAAAAACAGGAAAAAGAAGTGGAACCTGAAGACGGCGCCAACAAGAATGAAACCGAAACCCCGCCCCGGTCGGAACCGGCAGCTGAGGCAGACGCCGATCGGTTCGAAGATATGCCGTTGCCGGAGGTCAACTTTCCGACGTTTATCCTCTCGTTGAATGCATCTGCCCTGATGCATCTCGGCGCCATAGAAGACCCGGAGACCGGCCGGCCGTCGAAGAACCTGCCCATGGCCAAACAAACCATCGATATCCTCAGCATGCTGGAGGAAAAAACGCGCGGCAACCTGACGAAAGAAGAGGAAAATATGCTCAAGAACATCCTCTATGACTTGCGGATCGCCTTCGTCAGAGAAAAAGCATAAAGTGCCGATAAAGCCCCGACTGAAGAGCGCCGTGATTTTTGACGCGCACCCTGCCGGGCGTGTGGTGAGGGAAAACGGGTCACATGATTCAAATCATCGCCCCGGCCAAGATAAATTTATTACTGCAGGTTACCGGTAAACGACCGGACGGTTACCACGAGCTGTTCACCTTGATGTGCCCGCTGGGGCTCGCCGACCGCATTCGGCTTGACACCGCCGGCGCGCGTATCCGGGTCACCTGCTCGGACCCGGCTGTTCCCGCCGACACGACCAATACCACCCACCGCGCCGCCGAAATATTTCTCCGAAATCTGACAAAACGCCGCCACCCGCCTCTGACCGGCGTTAAGATCACTATTGATAAGCAGATCCCGGTGGGTGCTGGATTGGGCGGCGGCAGCAGCGATGCGGCCGCGGTCTTCCGAGGCCTGAATCGGTTGCTGGGATACCCTTTCCAGCTGGCGGAACTGATGAGGATGGGACGCGAAGTCGGTGCCGATGTTCCGTTTTTTATCTTCGGGCAGCCGGCCCTGGCGACCGGCATTGGCGAGCGACTGGAACCGTATCGCAAGCTGCCGTCATACAGGGTTTTGTTGTTTTATCCCGGTGTCAGCGTATCGACTGCGGAGGTTTATAAAAATCTGGATTTAGGATTGACAAAGTGTAAAAAAAAACTTAAAGACTTCGTTTTGAAACAGCGTCCATTTGATGCGGCGTTGCATTTATGCAATGATCTTGAAACTGTGACGCTCAACCGGTATCCGCAGGTTAAGGCAGCCAAAGAAGTCCTCGACGGACGCGGGGCGCTCGGCGTCTCGATGTCGGGCAGTGGTTCGACCGTGTTTGCGCTTTTCGCCGATGACGGTATGGCCCGCCGCGCGTTACAGAGCCTCGAAGGAATAACCGAGGGGTCGTTTTTTCTTACCCAGCTCATCGTCGACGCGGACACCGGTAGTCCGTAACGGTGATACCGGAAGCCTTCGGAGAGATCTTCCGATTTTAACCGATGGCATCATTTTTTATTTTTGGGGCGTCGTCAAGCGGTAAGACACAGGACTTTGGTTCCTGCATTCGGAGGTTCGAATCCTCCCGCCCCAGCCATAAGCCTTTCGTCCGGCTGACGATGCGGATGTGCCTCTTTGCACGGTACCGTGTCGGCGAGTCTTTCAGCTGGAAAACTTAAGCACAAACAAACGGTAGCGGTAATGAAAGATTTGGTCATATTCAGCGGAAATTCAAATCCCGACCTTTCACAGAAGATCTGCCAATATCTCGACCAGCCGCTTGGCGGCGCCAAGGTCAAGACTTTCAGCGACGGCGAGATACAGATAGAAATCGATGAAAACATCCGCCAAAAAGACGTTTATATCATTCAGTCCACCTGCTCTCCGGTCAACGATAACCTCGTTGAATTGCTGCTGATGATCGACGCCTGCAACCGTTCTTCGGCCAAAAGGATCACGGCCGTTTTGCCGTATTACGGGTATTCCCGCCAGGATAAGAAAGTCGCTCCACGGGTACCGATCAGTGCCAAACTGGTGGCGGATCTGCTGACAGTCGCCGGCACGAAAAGAGTCATCACGCTTGACCTGCACGCCGGGCAAATCCAGGGATTTTTCAATATTCCGGTAGACAATCTCTTCGCGGCGCCGGTCCTGATCGAATACATCAAATCGAAATTCCAAGACAATATCGTCATTATTTCACCGGATGCCGGCGGAGTCGAACGCGCCCGAGCCTTTGCCAAGCGCCTGGATGCCGATCTTGCCATCATCGACAAGCGGCGCTCAGCACCCAACAAGGCCCAGGCGATGGCTGTCGTGGGCGACGTCCGCAACAAGGTGGCCGTGATTCTCGATGACATGGTCGATACCGCCGGAACGTTGACGGAGGCCGCTGTCGCGGTCAAGAACGCCGGTGCCAAAGAGGTGCATGCCAGCTGTGCCCATCCGGTGCTCTCAGGACCGGCGATCGAACGCATCGACGCCTCATGCCTGAAAAGTCTGGCAGTCACGGACACGATCCCACTCAAACCCAACGCGGCAAACTGTTCTAAAATCAAAGTGTTGACCATTTCAGCGTTGGTCGGTGAAGCCATCATCCGCAGTCACAACGGCGATTCGGTTACATCCCTGTTTATTTAGGCTGCGATTATTATAAGGAGGAACCCAAGATTTGGAACAACATCAATTAACGGCAACAACCCGAAAGACCACCGGAAACGGGCCGGCCCGTGTGCTTCGCCGTAACGGCCGCATACCGGCTGTGCTTTACGGCCCCGACACCGACGCGACGCTGCTATCGGTGAACATACACGAATTCGAGCAGGTGCTCAAGAACCACAACATCAACCAGATGGTATTGAACCTGGTCATACAGAACGGTGACGCCCTTCCTAAATCGGTGATGATCAAAGAACTCCAGGCCCATCCGGTTACGAACCACCTCATTCATGCCGATTTCTATGAGATCAGCATGACCCGGAAAATATGGGTGAACGTACAGGTGGTGGTTCACGGAAAATCGATCGGTGAAGAACGCGGCGGTATCGTGCAAATTGTTCGTCGGGAGCTCGAGGTTTTGTGCCTTCCGGGTGAAATTCCGGAATCGATTGCTCTCGATATCAGCAGTCTGGACATTGGTGACGCGATTCACGTGGAAGAAATTCAGCTGCCGGAGGGTGTCGAGATTTCGCCCGAAACGAACTTTACCGTCGTGACGATTACCAGCGTGATGGCCGAGGAAGAGCCGGAAGAAGAAGCAGCAGCAGAAGAAGGTGAAGCGGCCGAGGAAGAGGAAGCGGCGCCTGAATCCAGTGAAAAAGAGTGACAGCCATGTGGGGCCGGAGAATTCATATGAAGGGCTCTAAGGGCTCACGCAGGGCCGCAATCGGCGATCCGGCGTTACAGCAAAAGCGGTATTCAGGTGGACTGAACGGCCCAGATGTCTGAGGCGAGCGCATGGCTGGTTGTCGGATTGGGCAATCCTGGAGACCCTTACCGGGATACCCGGCACAACGCTGGTTTCAGGGTCGTCGAGGAGTTGAGCAGACGCTTTGCGATCCCACTCGACAAAAACAAATTCCAGACGCGTTTTGGGCGGGGAAGTATCGAGGGCATCGAGGTGGTCCTGGCCAAGCCTTTGGCCTTTATGAACAACAGCGGACCTCCGGTCAGACGCCTCGCCGATTTTTTCAAGATTTCCAACAGCGGTCTGCTGGTCATTCATGACGATGTAGATCTATCTTTTGGACGGTTAAAAATCAAAGAGAAAGGAGGGCACGGAGGACACAATGGGTTGAAATCGTTGATGAGCGTCTTTGGCGGCGGTGATTTTGCCCGCCTGCGCATCGGCATCGGACGTCCGGCGGAAAGGGTGGACGTCACGGGACACGTTTTGGGGCAGTATTCGATTGAAGAGTCGGATTTGCTGGACCGAATCGTTGCCAGGGCGCGGGATGCGGTGGTGACCGTTCTGGCCAAGGGAGTGAAGGACGGAATGAACCGTTTCAACGACAAACAATTTCTGGTTTCGCTTTAAACATTCAGATTTCAGATGGAGGAAAGAATGAGCTACAACTTACCGTTGATTTGTACGCTAGTCGGTCTAGCGGGTGTACTTTTCTCGATCATCACCGCGAGTGTCGTGAAAAAGGCACCGTCGGGCAATGAGAAGATGAACGAGATTGCCAATGCTATCAAAACCGGTGCGATTGCCTACCTGAATCGGCAGCTGAAAAGCATGGGCATTGCCGCCGTCGCCCTTTTTATCCTGATTGCGATCTTCCTGAACATCAAGACCGCCATCGGTTTCATCTGCGGCGCGACGGCATCTTTCATCGCCGGTTACATCGGCATGCGGGTATCGGTCATTGCCAACGTGCGCACGGCCGAGGCCGCCCGCGGCGGGCTGAAACAAGGTCTGGCCATGGCCTTCAAAGGGGGTGCGGTAACCGGCATGATCGTGGCCGGTTTGGCCCTGACCGCCGTCGCCGGTTTCTACACCATCCTGATCGCTACCGGAACACCGGTGCGCGAGGCGGTCATTGCCCTGGTGGCCTTGGGGTTCGGCGGCAGCCTGATCTCCATATTCGCCCGTCTGGGCGGTGGCATCTTTACCAAGGGTGCGGATGTCGGTGCCGACCTGGTGGGTAAGGTCGAAGCCGGGATTCCCGAAGACGACCCGCGCAACCCGGCGGTCATAGCCGACAACGTCGGCGACAACGTCGGCGACTGCGCCGGCATGGCGGCCGACCTGTTCGAGACCTATGCCGTCACGGCGGTGGCTGCCATGCTGCTGGGGAACCTCCTGTTTCCCGACCAGCTTATCGCCACCGAATTCCCGCTGGTCCTCGGCGCCATTTCCATCGTGGCCTCCATTATCGCGGTCGGCTTTGTCCGTCTGGGCGCCAACGAATACATTATGGGCGCTCTCTACAAAGGGATGTTCGGAGCGGCCATTCTGGCGGCGATCGCATTTGTCGTCGCCTGTAGACAGCTGATGCCGACGCTCGAAATCCCCGGTGTCAGGGTCATCACCCCCATGGCG
>Ga0316198_10002677_pt1 | contig 10744 bp, 4 predicted proteins | sample OudBieAanoxic_MG_FD_204935 | JGI IMG/M metagenome (GOLD analysis project Ga0316198, IMG submission 204935) | Coastal sediment microbial communities from Oude Bieten Haven, Netherlands - site A anoxic | ecosystem: Environmental > Aquatic > Marine > Coastal > Sediment | place: Netherlands... | reverse complement strand
AATTGTTTAAAAGATTCATTTCCTTTGGATGAAGTGTGAAGCCATCGACCTGTTCGACGCCGTGTCCTTGGCACCGTGGTTTCCAGTACAGAGCCCACCCAATTAAGATTGATGCCTGAGTGGTTTGCCATGAACTTTTCGTTGATGTCGATAGCCTGCGGGGACGCTTCCGCGATCATGACGGGATTGCCGCGCTGGCGCGCGAATGCGAGTAATTCCTCGGTAAGCTTGAGTGGCGTTGCAGATTTGTGTGCCGACGGAACGTCATTCTTCTCGTTTGGCTGCATGAACCACGAGAACGCCATCCAGTTGACATACTCGTCGCCCGGGTACCTCCTCGTGGCGCTGGTCGATGAGTTCGTTGACAGAGGACGCGCCTGCCTGCCAGACGGCTTCGAAATTATCGGCCCCTTCCTGTCGCAGGACATCTACGATACGCTGCCAGGCGGCGAAGTAGCGCCGTGGCTTTTCGTAACCCTGGTTCCAGGCGCCATCGAACTCCCCTTTGACAAGGCACTTCAGTTTGCCGGGATGTTCGTTCTGTGTGATCGACAAACCGATTGCGAGCGGGCCCACGCCAAATCCCGTGGCCGTTCGCCAAGCACTGACCGGGCCGGAGCCCCAGTCATTTCATCCAAGCCTATGTTTTTATGACGTTTTCAGGAAATTAAAACGTGCCTGTCTCATCACTGTAAAAGTTTACAATACGCCGATCAAGAATCGGATTCTCAAAGGATTCAATCCGGCCCCGCAGGCGATCCGGACACAAAAAAAATGCCCCCGCGATGATGCGCGGGGGCAATGGTTTCTTTCAGCTCAGGCTTTAAGTGCCTGAAGCCCGTTGAGGCAAGTTCGAGACCTCAGGGGTTTTCCACTTCTACTTCTACGAGTGTCAGACCCATGAGCCCGACATCCCCGGTGTGGGAAACTGCTCCGAGATTCTTACCGGAAGCCAGTCCTGACCAGCTAATGTCTATAGCTTCAGTGGCACCTATGACTGCAGATGTAGGAGCGCTGTCGACCGCCAGGCTGCCACCGGATGCCAGCGGCACGGCCCAATAGCTCAAGGTATAGGGAAGCGGCTCATTGGGGACTGACCAGCCATGTACTACCATCGTGTAGTTATCGTCGGCAGGCAACAGCAGCTCGATAAGCTCGTCAGTTCCACCACTGGTGCTGCTTGCAATGATATTGCCGCCGGAATCCTCGAGGAAAAGGTCAAGGTCGTCATCACCTGGAATTACCAGTTCCCAACGAACGAACGCAGCACCCGTTATGGGGAACGCGATCTTTTGCACACCAACCGGGCTGTCATCGCCGCTCGGGTAGGTCTGATCAGGGTCCTGGCCAATATCACCGTTAGTCGGAGCATCAGCGACCATTCCATGGGGCGCGGCAGCATAACTGCCGGTATAGCCAAAGCTGACATCGAAGCTGGCCGAGCCGGATTCGCCGGAGCCCTCGACTTCCGCTGGCGCCGCGAATGGGGCCGCGTTAACGGCAATCGGGCTTCTGACTGAGTACTGCGGGTTCTTCTCCGTCCAGGTCAGCGATCCAAATTGCCACTCGCCGCTTGGGGCAGACTCGTTGGTGATCGTTACGTAGTATGTTGCAGTCTCCCCAGTTTTTATGTTGAAAGAAGAAGGCTCCACCAGAACCGAGTAGCCTGGAGGTGCATCAACCGAAACGGTCCAGGTGCGCTTTCCTGGCGCAACACTCGTAACAGTGCGCTGTACCGTTTGGCTGCCTGCCAGTCCGTCGACGGCAATCGATGGCAGGTTCAGGTCGCTTGGATCCGAGGGAACGCCAATATCCTCCAGGAAAACGCAAGTTCCGGGTGTGAATACACCGAAGTTCTCGCCACAGGTGTAAGCAGCATACTCAAACAAGCCTGCATCGTATACCAGACCCGGCCTAAATGCGGATCCCGTGTTGACCGGGCCCTCGACATTGACGTGGCCACCACCAAAGTCAAACGGATCGGCCGGCGTGACCCCGTCTTCTTTCATCACTTCCTGGTAGGCCGTGGTCATCAGGGCAGACTTCGCCATGGCCGGGCTCCAGTCCGGGTGTGCCTGCTTGAGCAGGGCAAAAACGCCCGCAATGTGAGGGCTGGACATGGAGGTGCCGCTGATTGCCTGAAAGAGTTCGCCAGGAACGGAACCCAGATCGGGAAACGGGGAATGTCCGGCCAGTATGTTGACACCGGGAGCCGTAATGTCCGGCTTGATAATATCCGCTGACACCGGGTTCTGCCCGCGTGACGAAAAGCTCGCCATACTGGGGGCGTCGACATAAATCTTTTCGCCGCCGTTGACCTGGGCGATTGCCGCAGCGTCTGCAGCGTCGATGTAACCCTTGATAACCAGGCCATCTGTGTTGTTGATGTGCACGCTTGGAACCCAATGGGTATCCGTCACCTCGCTCTGGCCGTCATCGGCGTTGAAGAGGATCATGCCAGCGCCACCGGCAATCAGCACAGCATAACTTTTATCGACCCGCGCAATGGCACCGCGCTTGCAAAGAACGATCTTTCCTGCAACCTCCAGGGGATCGAGTTCGGTCGGAACACACAATTCGCTGCCAGCATCTTCTGAATCGACCAGAGACAACTCGGATGTGCCGTCCGTAATCGAGGCACCGAAGAACTCCCAGCCATCACTGGAAGAAGCAGAACCCTGAAAGGTGCGGTTCTGAGTGCTGGCGCCTACCGTGGTCATCCAGGGCATGGTGCCCGGATTGCCCAGGGTCGCTGCACCAGGACCTGAGTTACCGGCCGAGGTGGCTACAAACACACCGGCGTCATCGGCGAACAGAAACGCTATTTCGTCGGCGCCCGGTTCACCTGCTCCGCCACCGATGGAATAGTTGATCACGTCGACGCCATCGGCAACAGCCTGATCAATAGCGGCCGCCAGGTCAGAAGTAAAGCCGCCCAGGTTGCCCAGACCCTTGTAAGCGATGACGTGGGCGCGCGGGGCGATACCGGAAACAACACCACGCGGAACACCCAGAACACTGGCTTCCACGCCGGCATTACCAGCGGCCGTTGACGCAGTGTGCGTGCCGTGGCCGTTATCGTCGCGGGCCGAATCGAATTCGTCGGCATCCGCTCCAATCAACGCGCGGTAGGTATCCAGCATCTGCCGGGCACCCAGCAGCTTGTTGTTGCAGGTGAACGGTGCATCGTCCGGGTTGTGCGCCGTATTGCCAAACTCGCAGTTTGGCCTCGAATCGTCGAGCGGCGGCATCGGCGAATAACTGCCGTCGTCCGCAAAGCTGGGATGCTCGGGCCAGATTCCGTCATCGATAACGCCGACGACCACGCCCTCTCCGGTATAGCCCTTCTCCCAGGCGCCACCGTCTACATCCAGACCAAGAAATGCCGGGCTGGAATCGGTATTCCGGTAACGCATCGTGTCTTCCATTACCTTGACAACGCCGGCCTGCCTTTCAATGGCCTTGACCTCGTCTTCGGTCAGAATGGCCGAGAAGCCGTTGAGCGCCACGGTGTAACTGTGTACCTGGGTATTTTGATCTACCCCGGCATCCGTGAGCGATCTCTTGTGTGATTGCTCCAGGAATTTCTGGTACTTCCTGACATGGGCGCTGTTGGGGTTGATCTTGCCTCCCTTGCCCGGCTTGGTGGCGGCGTAGCCCTTTAGATCACCTGCGTAGCTGACTAGTGGGTCATTCGCCATAACGACTATATAAGATTTGGCCTTGCCGCTTTTGACAGCGCTGGCTAGCGAGTCCGCCGCCTGTAACGGCACCGCGAAAGCTAAACACAAGGCGATGAATGCTGCAGTGAAGCAGTGTAAGAATCGTCTATTCATGGTTTCCTCTCAATGTTAGAAAAATGAAATATTAATCAATCGAGAGTCCGATCGTCTGTGTGCAATTTCGGCTTTACCACAAGCAATCTGTCTCTCTCCCGGGTGAATTAGCGCATGCTGCGCCAAACGAAGGGATTTGAGCCGATCAGATTTTTGGCCCGACAAGCAACCGCTGAATCAAAGTACGATCAGGATTGCCCCCCGCCAACACCCTCATCCTTGATTCATTAATCTTACCCTAATTCAGTGCAAAAGTTGAGTGGTTTGTTTTTCGGCTAAAGACAGTGAGCCCTCTCACGATGGAAGCAATGAATCGGGTCAGAGTAAAGCGGATAGGTATTTAAACTCATGTGTTTTTTAATTCAGGCAAGTCGCGACAGGGCTGAATACCCTGTGATCAGCACGCAATTTTGCGCGGACTGCGAAAGAACCGGTCTTACTTGTGGGGGGAATTGACGGATCGCTCGCTCAATCACGATCGCGCTGGTTGCCTGTACCCGTTTGCCTCGGCCAAGTGGTTCTGATCAATGCTTTCAGCACCTTCCAGGTCAGCGACGGTGCGGCTTCCTTCAGCACCCGTTGGCAGCCTCAGTTCCTTTACTCTGACCCCAATTAAGTTGTAACGCAGAAATATACCCGCCAGCTTGCATCCTCTCTGTGATTTTCAAAACTTCAACTATAGTTGATAGAAGTGCTCGTAGAAAAAGAAGATCTCATCCGAACCAATAAACCAAATAATTCCGGAGCAAAACAATAATGAGCGAGATGTCATCTACTTACCCGGGTAGCGAGTTAACCGGGGCTGGCCCCGTCAGGAAAGGCGCTCGTATAAACTCCCTGGATATCATGCGGGGCGTCGCCCTGTTTGGTATTTTGTTAATGAATATTGCCGGTATGGGTTTACCCATGGCTTATAGTGATCCAACGGTCTCGGGTGGTGCCGAGGGCCTGGATCTGCTGGCATGGGTAACGACCAATATGTTTTTCGAAGGCACGATGCGTGGCATGTTTTCCCTGCTTTTCGGAGCGGGCATCATCCTGTTGACCTCACGCGCAGAAGCCAAGGGCCATGATATACACATTGCCGATATCTACTACCGCCGTAACATCCTGTTGGTATTGTTCGGTATGGCGCATGCTTACTTGCTGCTGTGGGTAGGGGATATTCTTTTCTATTACGGACTTGCGGCGTTGTTTCTCTTCCCATTGCGAAAGGTTAACCCCAGGGCGTTGCTGATCATGGGCCTGTCGATCAATGTCATTTTCTTTGTATGGAGCTATGCTGAGCACAAGGCACTTGTCAAACAACACAGCGAGTACCAGGCGGCAGTACTTGTCCAGCAATCCGGTTCTGAACTGGATAAGAAACAGCAGGAGTCAATTGAGACCTGGGACAAAGCGTTGAAAGACTCGAGGCCAACGGAAGAGGAATTACAGGAAATCATTGATTACCGCCGTGGTGGCTATTTTGGGATCGTCAAAAACCAGGCTCCCATCGTATTCCACATGGAATCTGAAGTCGCTTATCGCTTCCTGGTGTTGGATGCATTGAGCTTCATGCTGATCGGTATGGCATTGATGAAATGGGGCGTGGTGACACTGAAAAGGTCACGAAACTTTTATTGGATGATGATCCTTTTTGGCTATTCAATCGGCCTAACGATTAATGGCATTGAGACGCGAACGATACTTGACGGTGGTTTTGACATGCTCTCAACGTCGCAATCCTACCTCACCTATGAAATAGGTCGTCTTGCCACAACAGCGGGACACCTCGGTTTACTGGCTTTATTTTGCTCTTGTGACTGTCTCAAGTGGCTGAAAATCCGCTTGGCTGCGGTCGGACGTATGGCGCTGACCAATTACATATCACACAGCGTTATCGTGATTTTTGTCTTTACGGGGCTTGGTTTTGGCCTGTTTGGAGAGATGTCACGCCACCAACTGTATTATGTTGTTTTAGGTATCTGGATATTCCAGTTGATCACCAGCAAGATGTGGTTGCACCGCTTTCGTTTTGGCCCGCTGGAGTGGTGCTGGCGTACTTTGACATATATGGAACTGCAACCAATGAAGCGGGTCTCTTCAGACTGAAAGCGGAGCGAATATAGGTGTTTCGAGCCGTGTTTGCTGATCCAAACAAGCACTTGATTTGGGGTGGCACTTTACGCTGACCTCATCAATTTGGCCGGGATATCTGAAAAAAGAGGTTAACTTGGCTATTCTGGCTCTTTTGCCGGTATTATAATTTTGCGCTCCATCAAAATTGGGCAAGGGAATTAAAACCTCGGTTTGTCAGGAAGACATCTTAATATGAGTACAACCAAATCCATGCAGTTTAATCCAGCCATCTGCTTGATGTATGTGGCGCTTATGTTCACGGTCAACAATGTATTTGCAGCACCGGCGGTTGACAGCGCCTGGACGCTGGTATCGGAAAAGGACGCGCAAAATCAGGCGGTCGCCACCAGCAGCGTCAGCAATAACCGGTGGATCAACCCTTCAAGGTACCAAAGAGCCTTACTCGATTTGACGCGCTTCAGCCAGCAAATCAATGCGACCGGCCAAGCCGAAGCCGGTGTAATCGTCAGTATTCCTAAACCCGATGGTGGTCTTGAGCGATTTCGAGTCACGCCGGCGGGTGATATGCACCAGGATTTGCAGTTATGGTTTGCCCGGCAGGGTATGCCCATGCAAACCTACAGGGGCGTGAGCCTGGATAAGCCGGGAAATACCATCAGGATGGATTTTGGTGGCCCGGGTGGTTTGCATGCCAGTGTATATTCTGCGGGTAAATCCTATTTTGTCGACCCATTGTTTAAGAACGACAGGGAAAATTACGCCAGCTATTATCGTCATGATTACCTGTCAAACGGCGAACCCTGGAGCTGTCAGGTACACGAAAAACCGTTAGACCAGTTATTACCCGAAGAATTTCGACCTGCTAATGGTGCCGGGGAGGGTATCAACAGTACAGGTGGAGATATGCGCACCTTTCGACTGGCCGTTGCCGCCACCGGTGAGTACACCAGTTTTCATGGCGGGACGACCGTGGCGGGGCAGGCCGCCATCGTCACCACGGTATCGAGGGTTAATCAAATATACGAAAGAGAGCTTTCCGTTCACATGGAATTGATTGGTAACAACTCCCTGTTGGTTTACACCAATGCTGCCACTGACCCCTACACCAATAACGATGGCTTTGCGATGCTGGGTGAAAACCAGGCCAATGTCGATAGTGTGATAGGCAGCGCAAACTATGATATCGGGCATGTCTTCAGCACCGGTGGCGGTGGTGTCGCTTACCTTGCCGTGATTTGCAATGCGGGCTTTAAGGCGGGTGGTGTGACCGGCCTTGGTTCCCCGATCGGCGACCCTTTCGATATCGATTTTGTTGCGCATGAGATGGGACATCAGTGGGGTGGTAGTCACACCTTCAATTCATCGACCAGCTCTTGTGGTGGCGGCAACCGTTCGGCTTCCAGCGCCTATGAACCCGGCAGCGGCAGCACCATCCAGGCCTATGCGGGTATCTGTGCCTCGGACAATTTACAGGCCAACAGCGATGCTTATTTCCATGCGCGCAGTCTCGATCAAATGCTGGCGCATGCGGCAACGGGCCAGGTTACCGCGTGTGCTGTATCAGAAGCTGTCAACCTATTGGCCCCCGAAGTTGAAGCCGGGGCGGATTATATGATCCCCGCCAGCACAGCCTTTGAACTGACTGCTGCGCCGTTGTTGCCACCGGAACCCGATGAGTTGTTGACCTATAGCTGGGCACAATGGGATTTGGGGCCTTCAACATCATTGGCCGATGGAGACACAGGCAGTGGCCCCATCATTCGTTCGGAACTACCGGTCGAAAGCGTGACCCGCATGATTCCTTCTCTGAGCAGCCTGCAAAGCGGCTCATCTCAACCCGGCTATATATTGCCCACCACCAATCGCGATCTTAACTTTCGTGTCACGATTCGGGATAACAACCCGGCCGGCGGCCGTACCAGTGAAGACTTTATGAACATCCAGGTGGTGAATACCGGCAGCCTGTTCGAAGTCACCTATCCAAACACATCCGCGACAATTGAAGGTGAGCAAACCATTTTATGGGAGACGGGCGGTACTGACGTTGACCCTTTCAACACGGCAAATGTAGATATTTTATTATCGCGTGACAATGGTGAAACGTGGCCGCATAAATTGGCTGCCAATACACCCAATGATGGCAGTGAGTTGGTCACCATACCCAGAATCCTGACCCAGGAGGCCAGGATCCGCATTCAGCCAGTAGACAACATCTTCTTTGACATAACGGACGAAGCTTTCGCCATCGGTGCAGAGAGCACCTGCGCCAACCCGGGTTTGTTTATCGACACCGGCTCTGTTCAGTCATCCATTAATCTGACCAATGCGGATATGATCAGCGGTCTGCGGGTTTCAACCGACATCAATCACACCTGGGTGGGTGATTTAACTCTCAGCCTTGAACATATTGAAACTGAAACAAGCGTGGTTTTAATGGATCAGCCGGGTGTGCCTGCAACGGCCAATGGTTGCTCCAACGATGACGTGGAGGCGCTGTTTGATGATGAATCCCCCGTAGAGGTGGAGACCGAGTGCAGCACCACCCCACCTGCCATCGGTGGTGTTGTTCGTCCTGAACAGGACCTGGCACTTTTCGATGGTGAAACCTATACCGGTGAGTGGCAACTGACCGTTATAGATAATGTCAGCCAGGACACCGGCACCCTGAACCATTGGTGTCTGCTGATTGACCAGGTCTCATCATCCACCATCGCTGTCTCCACACAGCAAATTGATTTTGGCATCATCGACCCGGACCTGGGCCCGTCTGCCGAGCAACCGCTGGGTATCGAAAGCACCGGTTCGTTTGCTCTCGAAATCATCGATATCAGCATATCCGGCCCCGATGCCGCATTGTTTGAAATCGTTTCTGATAGCGGAGAGTACTTTTTGGATCCGGGCCTGACCCGAAACCTGGGTGTGGTGTTTGATCCGGATTCAGAAGGGGCTAAATCTGCCACCCTGACCATCACCAGCGATGACGCAGACAACCCTGTGACGGTGGTTCAGTTAATGGGCGGAGATGGTGACGATGACCCTGAGATATTTAAAGATAGTTTTGAAGGTGATGAGCCCGTTGACTGAAGCAACGCTTCTTTACATCAATACGTCCTGCCAGTTGGCGATTACATGTTACAGGTCAGCGCCACGACCAACATGACCGCCCTGGGAGACAAGTTCGATGTCCGTGACTTTCACGAAGTGGTGCTGAAAAACGGCCCGGTGCCATTGCACGTCTTACGGGAGTTGGTAATGAAATATATTGCTGACAGGGGCGGAGAAATATCTTAATGAAGTTTTAAAAAACTTACCCCTTTTTCACGAAAAGACTGGCTTTACCATACAAGCGACACAGGGGTGCGACTAGCGAGTGCTGGGCGGCAATAACGCCGCCCCAGCGCCCCCTCCCATTAAATTTGATCAATCACCATTAGCGACCCAAATTATTCTTTTCGGTCGTTAGAATGTAAACTGCCCTAATGGGAATTATTCTCAAACCATTGTCAAAATTTGATTGGGGACTCAAGCTTTTCAGGGTCCAGGGAAAAGGTTGGCAGACCTGGGTGCTCGTCATCCTCATGATGATTGTTTCGAATCCGGCCTTGGCAAAGGTCAAAGAAGTCGGACATCCTGCATTCCTGAGCCCGCATGCCGCACCAATTGCCGTGAATGGTGGTCGTGTCTATGTGACCAATACACCTGCAGATACCGTTGATGTTATCGATGTCTTGAGTCGTCAGGTTGTCGCTCGAATTAACGTTGGTATTGACCCGGTGGGTGTTGCCGTGAGGCCCGATGGCATGGAAGTCTGGGTTAGTAATCATGTCTCTGATTCGGTTAGCGTCATCGACAGCAACCCTGAAAGTCTTACTTTTTTACAGGTGATTGCCACGGTTCAGGATTTTAACCCTGTCACCCGTGCTACACGATTTGATGAGCCCGTGGGTATCGCTTTTGCCAGCAATGAAAAAGCCTATGTCGCCTTGTCTTCGGAGAATCAGGTCGCTGTCGTCAACGTGGCTACCCGGCAGGTGGATAAGCGGCTTTCCATTACGGCGCAGGACCCACGTGCGCTTGTTGTACGCGGTGAACGTCTTTACGTGGTTCCTTTCGAATCCAATAACCAGACGCAAATTTCCGGTTGCGTTGACAATATCGATGGAAACCTGTGTACCTTCGATGCCGTCGAACATGTTGTTGAGAACAATAATGTACTGTCGCTGGGTATCGTGGTGGATATCGTTAAGAATGCAAAGATTCCCGATCGGGACCTTTATGTGTTTGATACCACGAATGATCAAACTGTCGATGTAGTGACCGGGGTTGGTACATTACTTTACGGTTTAGCTGTTGATTCACGTGGGTTTGTTTTTGTAGCTCAAACAGACGCCCGCAATGATGCCAATGGTCGTGCCGGTAGTTTTGGTGATGGCCTGGCTGAGATGGAGAACCGTGCCTTTCTGAATCAGGTTACACGTGTTGATTGCAGTGGGGTAGATTGCACAGTGCCTGTTTTCATGGACCTGGAACCCCCACCACCAGCAAACCCCGCGCCTGGCACGGCACTGGCAACACCGTTCGCCATTCAAATCAGTGCGGATGATACGACACTGGTTGTGTCAGCGGCCGGTTCAAACAAACTGTTTACGATGGATGCGGCGAGTGGAGAAGTGCTCGGTTCCGTGATGGTCGGGGCAGTCCCTCGGGGGATCGCACTTGAATCTGATGTTAACGGAAACCCCGCTCAAGCCTGGGTGTTAAACGCGGTGGCCAATAGCGTATCACTGGTTGATGTGTCCCAGCCAACCAGTTTGACCGTTACCGAA
>Ga0316198_10002676_pt1 | contig 10748 bp, 8 predicted proteins | sample OudBieAanoxic_MG_FD_204935 | JGI IMG/M metagenome (GOLD analysis project Ga0316198, IMG submission 204935) | Coastal sediment microbial communities from Oude Bieten Haven, Netherlands - site A anoxic | ecosystem: Environmental > Aquatic > Marine > Coastal > Sediment | place: Netherlands... | reverse complement strand
AATCTTCTTTGCTTTGATTGCCCTGCCGGTTCTCGCTGCCGCCCAGCAAACCGTGGATGAGCCACTGGATGAAATTATTGTAACGGCAACACGTTTGCAGACAACGGTGCGTGAAGCCGCCCGCTCGATATCTGTTGTTGACCAGCAACATATTCAAAATGGAACACAGCAGTTGTCACTTGATGAGGCGCTGGCCGGCGTCCCGGGTCTGTACATGCAAAACCGTTACAACATGGCGCAGGACTTAAGAATTTCATTGCGTGGGTTTGGTGCGCGTTCAGCATTTGGCATACGCGGTATTAAGATTATCGTCGATGGCATTCCCGAAACCTTGCCGGACGGGCAAGCCGGTGTGGACAGTATCGACCTTGGATCTGCAAAAAGTATCCAGGTCATACGTGGTCCGTCGTCATCCCTTTATGGAAACGCGTCCGGTGGTGTCATTGTGATCGAAAGTGAATCGGGCTCCAAACCACCGTTTGTTGAAGCCAGGCTGGCAGCAGGTGGCCTTGGCTATCAGAAGTACCAGTTGAAGGCCGGTGGCGAGGCAGGCAAATTTGACTATCTTGCGAACATTGCTTCCCAGCAACTCGATGGATACCGTGAACACTCAGCCTCGGAAGGCACCCTGTTCAATGGGCGTTTTGGTATTCAACTCGCCGAAGATGACTCGCTGACCTTTGTACTCAATAGTACCGATCAACCCCATGCACAGGACCCCGGCGGTATCAGCGCCGCGCAGGTAGCGCTAGACAGGCAGTCGGCGCGTGCAGCGAACCTCATATATGACGCTGGTGAGGCCCTCGACCAGCAACGTTTTGGCATGGTTTACCAAAGAGACCGCGCAGCGGGTAGCCTGACGGTCAGAAATTACTATGTCTGGCGTGATTTTTCCAACTTCCTGCCGTTTGAGTCGGCTGGCGCGGTTGACCTGGACCGGTTTTTTTATGGATTCGGCGCCCAATACACACTGGCAGATGTTCTGCCTGAGCAGGTCGGCTTGATGCTTGGTTTTGATATTGACCGCCAGAATGATACCCGCCAACGATTCGACAATATGCAAGGCCATGTCGGACCATTGAGGCTCGACCAGAGGGAAAAGGTTAACAGTGATGGTGTATTTGTTCAGAGCAAATATCTGTTTAACCAGCGCTGGGACATGGCGGCAGGCTTGCGTTACGACAACATAAAATTCAATGTTGCCGATCACTACCTGATAGACGGGGATGATTCGGGTAAAGTCAGCTTTGATCAGCTCAGCTACTCATTTGGCTTGAATCGCAAGCTTGAGCGTGGCGTGCTGTTTGCCGCGATCAGCAGTTCATTCGAAACCCCTACCACCACTGAACTCGCCAACCCGGATGGTAGCGGGGGCTTTAACCAGTCGCTGGAACCCCAAACCGCCATCAATTATGAACTGGGCTATAAGACGGGGACTAAACAGCTTTACTACGAAATAGCGGTTTTTCATATCGAGCTCAAAAACGAACTGGTGCCCTTTGAGCTACCGGGCTCACCAGGCCGGACGTTTTACATCAATGCCGGCAAGTCTTCCCGGACCGGTGTAGAAACCGCGGTCTCCTGGCAAGGCGCCAGCGGTTTCGGCATCGATGCATCATTGACCTGGTCAGATTTTAAGTTTGACCGGTTTATGGATGAAAACGGGCGTGATTTCTCTGGCTCACGCTTGCCTGGGGTGCCCGAGTACTTTGCTTTTCTAAGCTTCGATTATGAAAACAGTAACGGTTTCACCGCGACATTCGAGACGCTTTATTCCGGCAGCCTTTTTGCCAACAATGCCAATAGTGTCAAGGTGCCTGACTACGTGGTTTCCAGTTTACGCGCCACCTACGACATTCAAACTGCGAAGTTACTATTCCAGCCCTATTTTGGTGTTAACAATTTATTTAATGCGCACTACAACAGCAATATCCGCATTAATGCATTCGGCGGGCGCTACTACGAACCCGCACCTGAACGAAATGTTTACGCCGGTATCGTGATTCGATACCAGTAAGAAAGTCGTATACATATTCCCTCAATATACGGGGTAAGATTATCAGCAACGAATAAAGAGGCCGCTGGCGATGTTCCTTAGATTAGTAGTGATTGTGACATTTTGTTTTTGGGGCGCTGACCGCGCCAACGCGGATGAGGTGACCGACCAGGTCAGCCAATGGCGGCAGTCAAATGAGCAGCAGATCATTGACGAATTTGCCACGCTCCTCAGTATCCCCAATGTCGCTGCCGATGAAACCAATATCCGCAGAAATGCCGATCATATTTCCCAATTGCTGACAAATGTCGGGATGAATGTGGAGTTGCTGGAACTGGAGGGTAGCAATCCGGTTATTTTTGCAGAGCGGCAATCACCCGGCGCGACCAAAACCGTGATGATCTACATTCATTACGATGGCCAGCCAGTAAACGTCGATAACTGGGCATCTGACCCGTGGGTACCGGTTATGCGCACGGACATGGTTGAAAACGGCGGTGAGCAGGTGCCAATGACAGCACCCTTTGACCCGGATTGGCGTATTTTTGCACGCGCGGCGGGCGATGACAAAGCACCCATAATTGCGCTGCAATCGGCCTTAAAAGCATTAGCAGAGGCGGGTATTGAACCCACGGTTAATCTCAAGGTGTTTTTAGAAGGCGAAGAGGAGGCAGGCTCTCCCAATCTGCGTCGAATGCTCGAGGCACATAAAGACAAGCTGTCTGCAGACCTGTGGTTGTTTTGTGACGGGCCGGCACACCAGAGCCGGCGCTGGCAGTTGGTATACGGTGTTCGTGGTGCATACGGCTTCAACCTGACGGTCTATGGTCCGAATCGCCCGCTGCACAGCGGTCACTACGGTAACTGGGCACCCAACCCGATCATGTTGCTGACTGAGTTGATCAGTAGCATGCGTGCTCCCGATGGTGAGATCCTGGTGGATGGCTACAGTGATCAGGTAGTGGCACTATCGGAAGAGGAACTGGCAGCGATTGCTGCTGCGCCGAGAATGGACGACCTGCTTGCCTCGGACCTGGGCATCGTTGCACCGGAAACCGGGGACCGCCTCGAATTGGCCATCGGGCGACCGGCCATGAACCTGCGTGGCATACGTGGTGGTGATGTGGGCTCACAGGCGAGGAATGTCATTCAGCCATTGGCCGAAGCCTCCATTGGCTTACGCCTGGTGCCGGACCAGACACCCGGCTATCTGCGCGGTGTTATCGAGCGGCATATCGAGTCCCAGGGGTTTTTTGTCATCTATGATGAACCAACGCCTGAGCAGCGACAGAAACATCAGAAGCTTGCGCGTCTCGACTGGTCTTCATCCGGCGGCTACCCGGCTTACCGGGCGTCCTTTGATGAGCCACTGGCCATGCAGATATCGGACATCCTGGATAAATTGTCAGACCGCACGCTTATTCAGACCCCGACCATGGGAGGTAGCCTGCCCCTGTATATCGTCGAGGATGTCCTTCAGACGCCGATTCTGATTTTGCCCGTCGCCAATCATGATAATAACCAGCACGGGGCAAACGAAAACCTGCGTCTGCAGAACCTGTGGGATGCGATTGAAATCTATGCCGCGGTGTTGACCGGTCTTTAGGCATAAAGCCGCTAAACCGGCGCTTTTCTTTCAGATATTTATCTGCATTTGCAATGTACGGGGGTTGGCGGTGAATCAGGTCAACAATCTGTTAACATGAATCGATTGTACATTTATCTATGAGGTATTGAGCGCCCAGGATGATTAATCTCAACAAAACCCTGCTAACCAGCCTGTTACTTTTTCTCTGCAGTTCACCCTTGGCCGCCGACCAGGCCACCGGTGAGAAAGAAGCTTCTGAACCTGAGCAAACACAGGATATGGATGGCGCGACTTCCAGGGAGAACCCGGTTTCCCCGGTCCCTTATGAATCCGGCCGGGTGGGTGAGCCCACCTGCGAAGACCGCTGGACAAATTTTCTTCCATTTTTAGGGCAGGCGGCCTGTGAGTTGGGCTATGTCCTGCCACGGCCTTTCGGTGTTTCTGCGGGTTATATGCACCAGGACCAGCCCTTTGATGTCGGTGGTATTTTCGTCAATGGAATCGATGTCAAAACACCTGGTGTGGCAGTGGTCGACGAGGTACAAAATGAAGAATCCACCTACACACTGCGCTTTGATGCCTGGATACTGCCTTTCTGGAATATCTATGGCATCCTCGGCAGAACCAGTGGCGAAGCAATCGGCCCGCTGAAGCTCGATCTTCAGCCGGTTTTCCCGCTGCTATGTAGCCTTCCCGGTAACGACTGTGCTGTCGACACCACCTTTAATCTCAATTACAAAGCCAACGTCAGGGGTTACGGCACGACCATCGCCGGCGGCTACAAAGATTTCTTCGGCATGATTGATATGAACTGGACCACGGCTGACCTTGACATCTCATTGACCGACGCCAAAGCCAAGGTGATTTCAAGCCGTATTGGCTGGAACGGACAACTGGGTAAATTCACCGGTGTTTTGTGGCTTGGCGTTATGTACCAGGATATTTCCCAGACCCTCGACCTGCCGGTGGATATTGGTGAGGACACCTTGATCGTGACCATCGACCAGTCCACCCAGGAAGCCTACAACTACCTCATTGGCGGCCAGTGGGATATCAATCGCAGCTTTTCCATTCTTGCAGAGTTTGGTTTTGGTAAACGCAAAAGCCAGATGTTGAATTTGACCTACCGGTTCTGATGCCTGCTGGGGTCTTACTTGTAGCCGGCTGCCTGCAGTAAAAACAGATTCGCGTAGTGCCCGTTCAATTCCATCAACTCCTCGTGGCTACCGCGCTCAATCACCCGGCCATTTTCAATCACAATAATCTGGCTGGCCATACGTACGGTAGAAAAGCGGTGCGAGATCAAAATGGCAATACGGTTCTTTGTCAGCTTGCGGAAATGCTCGAAGATTCTCGCCTCGGCAGCAGCATCCATCGCAGCCGTCGGTTCATCCAACACCAGGATATCCGCATCAGTGCGCATAAATGCGCGCGACAGGGCGATTTTCTGCCACTGACCACCGGATAATTCCTGGCCATCTTTGAACCATTTACCAAGCTGGGTCTGGTAAGCGGATGGTAGCTTGTCGATGAAATCATCCGCCATGCCCTTGCCGGCGGCATCTTTCCAACGGTCCTCATCATCGAATTCTCGTACGTCACCCGCCCCGATGTTCTCACCCACCAGGAACTGGTAGCGTGAGAAATCCTGAAATATCACACCAATACGCTGGCGCAAGGTTTCCTCATCCCAGTCATTCAGATCCAGACCATCAAGCAGGATACGTCCCTCATCGGGTTTATATAGCCGCGTGAGCAGCTTGATCAGTGTCGTCTTACCGGAACCGTTCTCACCGACCAGTGCCAGTGACCTGCCGGGGTGGATATGCAGATCCACGTCTTTTAGTGCTGGTTCACTGGCTCCGGGGTAGGTAAAGCTGACCTTTTCGAAACGAATGCCATCATCGGGTTTTGGGCCTTTCATCTTGCCGGCATCTGATTTTGTCACCGGTGTTTCCAGGTATTCATAGAGCGTAGAAAGGTACAGGTTATCCTCGTACATACCTCCGATGGCGGAAAGGATGGCAGCCACCGACGATTGTCCCTGGCGGAACAGCATCAGGTACATGGTCATCTGGCCCAGCGTGATACGACTGATGACCGTTGCAAAAGCAATCCAGGCATAGGCGCCGTACAAGGCCGCCGTGCCTATCAGGCCCAGTACAAAACCCCAGCCATCACGCCGTATGGCCAGCGCCCGGTCGGCCTTGTACAGGCGTTTGAAAATATCTCGGTAGCGTTGCAACAACAGCGGCCCCAGGCCAAACAACTTCACCTCCTTGACGTTGTCTTCTCTGGCGATGACGGTCTCGAGGTAAATTTGCATACGGGTTTCGGGTGAGCGCCAGCGAAACAGGGTGAAAGCCTGGCCTGAAAAGCGTGTTTCCGCCACGAACGAGGGCAGTCCAGCCAGTACCAAAATCAGAACGGCCCATGGAGAGAACTGCACCAGCAGCACACCGTAGCTGACCAGGGAGATCAGATTCTGACCAAGACCAAAAGTACGGTTGACCAGCGACAGGGGACGACTCGAGGCTTCACGCCGTGCACGGGTCAGTTTGTCATAAAATTCGGAGTCTTCAAACTGCGCCAATTCCAGCGTAATCGCCTTTTCAAGGATCATCACGTTCACACGCTGACCCAGTTGTGCGCGTAACAAAGCCTGGCACAGGGAAATACCTCGTTGTGCACCGGAAATGGCCGCAACGATCAATGCCTCGATAGCCACCAGGGTAAAAACCCGTGTCATGTCGATATCACCACTGTCCTGGGTGATTTTTGTGGCTGCGAGTACCGCGTCAATAATCAAGGCCCCCACATAGGCCATGGCTGCCGGCAATACACCGGCGATCAGTGTCAGCAATGCCAAAAACACGGTAAGACGGCCGTTGGTAGCCCAGACCAGTTCTATTGCACGCCGGCTATAACGAAAGACACCAAAAAACCCACGCGTAGTGGCTTCAATCGGTGGGGTCGTTGGAATATGACGGGCCATGCGTGAATCTTACATGATGACCGGGTCACGCTCATGACTTTCCCTGCCGGTTTTTCATAGCACGTGAAAACAAAAAAATACGCCCTTTACATGGGGACTTTTAATGACATTCGCCGTTACTTTCAATAAGCTTGTCACCTTTCATGGCTCGACCATGCTTTAACAGACGAATAAAAGGCTATTTTATGATCAGCAGTACCCGTTTAATCATCGCTATCACATTGGTCGCTTCGCTTTACGCGATTCCCCTGAAGGCACAACCACAGCAGAAAGGACCCTGGTACTTCAGTATTGACGGTGGCGGGATTCATCAGGCTGAAGCCGACCTGAGTGACAGCACCGGTGGGTTTTCCATGGACCGCTGGTTTGTCAGCGGCGGTGCTGATTACGCATGGAGCCGGCGCGACTCGATTGGAGTATCAGTAGGTGGTGGTCAATCCAACTACGATTTTGTCGATGAAAGCAGTTTTGGCGGTGGCGAGCCCTGGAACAAAATAGATGAATTTCGTGTGTCATTAAACGGGCGCTTCGGTTTTGGTGAAACCGGTTCGATTTTCATCATTCCCACACTCCGTTTCAATGGCGAAAAAGACGCCAGTTCGAGTGATAGCAGCACCTGGGGTCTGTTTGCTGCCGCAACATGGAAGGTCAAAGAAAACCTGACCATTGGTCCTGGTATCGGCATATTTTCACGTCTTGAAAGTGGAACAAGGGTCTTTCCAATACTGGCCATCGATTGGAACATTACGGACCGTTGGAATCTCTCCACCGGGCGCGGACTGGCTTCCTCGGTGGGACCGGGTCTGAATCTTAGCTATAAGCTGAATGATGACTGGTCATTTGGTGTAGCTGCGCGTTATGAGAGTAAAGAGTTCCGTCTTGACGACGACGGGCCGGCAGCAGATGGTGTTGGTCGTGACAGATCAATGCCCCTGGTGTTTACGGCTATGCTTTCGCCAAATAAGAAACTCAACCTGTCAGCATTTTTGGGTGTAGCATTCGCTGGTGAATTAAGAGTCAGGGACGCAATGAATGTTACCGTTGACGAGAGCGACTACGATACGGCCCTGTTGGTCGGCGCTACATTCGAGTATCGCTTTTAGGCTTTCTGGCAACGAAGTTTATTCGGCTTAAGATCACGACCAGTCTTGAATTCACACTGAGCCCGCAACCCTGAAAGGTTGCGGGTTGGGGTGTCCGGCACAGAGACCCGGAAAAGCTATTGGGTATTGTCGACCGGTATCATGATATGGGCGTAATCGGTGTCTTTCCACATCACATAAGGGCCACCGGAAGACGGGTCGGTGGTGATTCCTTCCAGCATTTCCTTTGGCAGAATGACCATAATATGGGGACCGGTTTCGACGTAATCATGCGCGTGTACCGGGTCTTCATGGTAAGGGGTTGAGTTGCTCACACCACTACCCTCAGGCTCACCAAGCAACATGTAGGATATGCCAAGACTGGTGGCCTTATAGGGTTGTTTCGCACCCACGGCGGCCATCATCTCGCCCCACACGGCATCAATGCAAAGTGCGGCACCATCACCCGGCATGGTATCCGGCAAACAGGTCCAGCCGTTATTTCCTTCTGCAACGACTTCACCATCAATCACCACGGTGGCACCTGCACCAACTGAAACCGGGGCTGCTGAACGCGCATAGGCGATTTTTTTCTCCAGATCACCTCCGGCGAAACAGGTGCCAATACCGGCTGCCAGTAATGTCATCCCCAGAACAGACTTTGAAATTGTGCTTCTGGTCATTTTCATTTTCTCCACGTTTCTCAGTTTATCGTTATCCCTTTTTCAGGTGATTCTTTCAACGAGTGCCAGGATTCCCGACCCGCGTGATACGCAATCACTTCAATAAGTATAGGAAAATATTGCAAAAACGCTTTCTTTAGCTTCTTTTCAGTCACCCGGGTGCGCCAAAAGACGGTGCATACCCTTCGGTTCCCCGCCATAATGAACATGCATGAAAACACCGGATCTCATAGTAATCGGCGCAGGTGCGGCCGGTCTGATGTGCGCGATGACTGCAGCCAAGCGCGGTCGGCGTGTGCTGGTGCTGGAGCGCTCCAACAAGCCGGGCAAAAAAATACTGATGTCCGGTGGCGGGCGTTGCAATTTCACCAACCTTTACGTGGCGCCCGACCGCTTTCTATCCGCCAACCCACACTTTTGCAAATCAGCCTTGAGTCGTTATACCCAGTGGGATTTCATATCATTGGTGGAAAAGCACGGTATCGAGTATTTCGAGAAGGAAACGGTCAACGGCTTGAGTGGGCAACTCTTTTGTCAGCAGTCGTCAAAACTTATCCTGGCCATGTTGATGGAAGAATGCCGTCAAGCCGGCGTGGAGATCAAACTTCATTGTGAAATTGAAGCGGTGCATCACGCCTCGGGTACCTGGCCTGGCAATAACCCGCCCCGAAACAAGCAGGCCCTCCCTGGTCCAACGCAGATGACAGACGAGCCCGGAATGGGTAGCGGCTTTCACCTGAAGACCAGCCTGGGTAATTTTTCCAGTGAGTCGCTGGTGGTGGCCTCCGGCGGCCTGTCGGTTCCCAGCCTGGGTGGTTCCGGCCTGGGTTAGGAGTTGGCGGAGAGTTTTGGCCTGCAGTTGCTACCCAGGTCTGCAGGTCTGGTGCCGTTTACCTTTACCGATGCAAACCATTCGGTTTGTGAGCGGCTATCGGGTGTTTCTACTGAAGCTGTCCTGTTTAATGACCGGCAATCCTTTCGCGAGGATGTACTCTTCACTCACCGTGGAATGAGTGGGCCTGCTGCACTGCAACTCTCAAGTTACTGGCGCCCCGGCGAGACGATCAGTACCAGCTTGTTACCGGATCAGAAGGTCCTGGCACTGTTACTAAACTGGAAAAAGCAATCACCCAGGACATTATTGCGTAGTCACCTGGATCATTTACTGCCACGCAAACTGGTACTGGAGCTCGAGCAGTTATGGTGGCCTGAACTTGCTGAAACCGCATTGGCCGAGTGGCCGAATGTGTGGTTGGAGGCCATGGCACAAAAGCTTGAAAGCTGGACACTCAAGCCCGCTGGTACCGAGGGCTACCGGACGGCGGAAGTGACCCTGGGCGGCATTGATACCAACGAACTGTCATCAAAGACCATGGAATCAAGAGTTCCCGGTTTGTTCTTCATCGGTGAAGTCGTGGATGTGACCGGTCACCTGGGTGGTTTTAACTTTCAATGGGCCTGGTCATCCGGTTTCGTTGCAGGTCAGGCAGTGTAGATGTTTTGTCAACTGACGGTTTCACCCGCCAAAAAAACCTTGACACAAAGACAAAGTGAATTTTTAATTCACCTAACCGAGGTACGCCTCTGTGTGGAGATGCTCAGATGGGTGATAACAGCCAAATAGATTTCGACGACGACGATATGGACGACTTGGATGATTTTGACGATGATGCAGACATCGACGACTCTTCTGATGACACCAAAGTTTTGGCTAAAGACGTCGAAGCTGCCGAACAGAAGCGTATTGCTGCCAGGCGTGAGATTGAAAGAAGGGCTGAAGAAAAAGCCCTTAACTCAAGACTCGACGAGTGGGAAGGCGACCTGGACGAATGGGATGCTGACTCGGACGATTGGGACGAGGACGACCTATAAGCCATGCTTAGAGCGGTAAATAGATCACCGTATTCGAAATCAGGATCATGATAAAGATCAGACCCGTTGTCATCGGTCCGAGGTAAATCCTGCCCGTCATATTAAAGAAGTAGCGGTTGAAGTACGGAAGTACAAACATCATCGGCACCACGGCAAACAGCAAATTCACATATAACCAGCCATCGGTCCAATAGACCGTTCCGGTTGCCGCAAAGGTCAGGTACTGGACCAGCACAATCAGCATCAACCCCAACGAGTTCGCAAAACCGCCCAGTAGCAAGCTTTTCCATTGTTTCTCACCTTCAAAACGCATGGCACCATTGATACGTAATGAGTTTGAAAGCAAAAAGATGAAGAAAAAAGGCACATACATCGCCAAAAGAACCAGCAATGGGGGCTGAAAAGTACGCACACCCATGAACAGGAAGCGATAGTCCACGTGCAGGAAATAATAAATGGCAAACAAGGTCAGGAAGAAAAACAGGAACAACGCGAATGCGAGCATGAAGGTTCGCAATAGTTCGGAGCGGCT
>Ga0316198_10002675_pt1 | contig 10753 bp, 5 predicted proteins | sample OudBieAanoxic_MG_FD_204935 | JGI IMG/M metagenome (GOLD analysis project Ga0316198, IMG submission 204935) | Coastal sediment microbial communities from Oude Bieten Haven, Netherlands - site A anoxic | ecosystem: Environmental > Aquatic > Marine > Coastal > Sediment | place: Netherlands... | reverse complement strand
GTCGAAACCGGCACGGTACGCGATATCGCATACGATATCATGCTGATCGGCGGGATCTCCACGCTGCTGTTCAACGGGAACCCGCTGCTGCGTTTCGACGGCTACTACGTGCTGGCCGACGCGGTCGGAATTCCTAATCTGGCGCAACGCGCGACTCGTTATTACGCTTACCTCGTACAAAAGTACCTGTTTGGTGTAGCAGACGTGCGATCGCCGGTGGGCGCGCCCGGCGAGCGCCCCTGGTTCCTGTTCTACGGGTCCGCCTCCACCGTCTACCGCTTATTTATCCTGGTGAGCATCGTGCTGTTTCTCGCCGAGGAATACCTGTTCATTGGGGTGCTGCTCGGCCTGCTCGCGGTCTTGCTACAGGTTGTGTATCCCGTTGCCAGGCAAATTCGATTCGTACTGAACAGCCCGGTCCTGCGCAACAGGCGTTTGCGGGCCATCGGCACGCTCGCCGCACTGATCGCTGCGGTCATCACGGCCCTTGTGTATGTCCCTTTGCCGGCATCGACCTATGCTCAGGGCATCGTTTGGCTACCAGAGCATGCCCAGGTACGCGCCAATGCCGACGGGTTCATCGCGCAAATCCTCGCCAAGCCGCAGACAAAGGTGTCCGAGGGCGCTGCCCTCTTCGAAACCGTGAATTCGCTGCTTGAGGTCGAGGTCGAAAGCCGTGGCTGGGAATTGCGCGCGCTCAAGGCCCGCTTCGACCAGCAGCGACTCGATGACCGCGCCGAGGCAGGCATACTCCAGGGCCAGGTGGAACGTGTCTCCGCCGACCTCGCAGAGGCCCGTAAGCGCGCCGCTGAACTCACAGTGATCAGCCCGGCCACCGGCACTTTTCTGGTATCCGGGGCGCGTCATCTGTCCGGTCGATTCGCGCGCCAGGGCGAGGTGCTCGGATATGTCACGGACCTCTCCAACCCGACCGTGCGCGCCGTGGTGCGGCAAGCTGACATCGCCCTGGTCCGTGAGCAGACCAGGGCGGTGAAGCTGCGGCTGGCCGATCGCCCCGGAGAGACCATCTCCGCGACGATCCAGCACCAGGTTCCTTCGGCCACGGGCCGACTGCCCAGCAAGGCCCTCGGATCACGGGGTGGCGGACTGATAACCGTAGATCCCAAGGACCCGGAGGGCGCCACAGCGGCAGAGGACGTGTTTCTAGTTGACATAGCGCTGCCCCCGCAGTTGGGCGTGGAGCGCGTCGGCACACGGGTTCATATCCGCTTCGAGCACAACGACGAACCCCTGGCCCGCCGTCTCTATCGCAGGATTCGGCAGCTGTTATTGCGCCGGTTTACGGTGTAAGCGATGCTCGCTTAAAGCGTGTCACCTGATGGGGGATCGACCCTCGGAGCGATGCTGTCCGGTTATCTGGTTGTAATCGCGGCCGCGCCCTCGCAAGTCACTTCTATGAGACCCATCAGTCGAGTCAACTCGGCCAACGCCGCCAGGTTGTCGTCAAACCGTAGCTTGAACCTAGATTCCGCAGTTGACCGCTCCGAGGGTATATTAACGTGTTGGTGTGCATGATCTTTCATGGATTACATCGATTCACCGTTTGGGTGAGTCGCTACGACCCGTGTAGCCGCCCTGAGTGCCCGCCTGGCTATGCAAAAAAACTCATTAAGGACCGGCCATTAACTCATTTTTTTGCTACGCCATCCGAACACTCAGGACGACCACACAGGCCGTTCAACTGCGGAATCTAGGTTGAAGTCTTGATTGACGTAGATGGGATCGAGAGGCGCCTGCTCCACGTGCCCCGCCGAGGTGGCATCTGCGGCCTGCGACAATTCGGCGTTACTCGCCCGCACCTGCTTGGACACCACTGTTGACGACCTTGTCGCCACCACCTTGCGGCCGACCTCTTGCGTACCATCCTCATCTGATGCCTTCGCCGGCTCTGTGAATGCGTCGAAACCGACGGTCCCACCCGAACCCTTCAGCCAGTGCGCGAGTTTTGCCAGGGCGTCAAAGTCGCGCTGATCCCAGGCAGCATTGATGGCAGCGAGCTTTGTTCGGTCGCCAGGGAAGTATCCCCGAGCAAACCGCCGAGCTGCGCCAGATCGAGCGGTGCTGCGGTTCCGTCGGCGATACCCTGCCGGATGGCACCGGCCAGGGGACTCAGTTCACGGCTTAGATCACCGAAGCGTGTTTCGCCCGCTGCCTCATCGAAGGCCTCGGCGACCAGACTTCGCTCCTGCGTTTCGTTCGCCCATGCGGAGGTGACGTCCAGTCCGGCACCCAGATCAGCCGCCAGCAGCACGCGTGGTTCGAGTAGCTCGAGGGCGTAGGGTTCGGCCGGCCGCGCGGCTCGGGCCTTGGAGGACCTGCGTCGAAAGGGATTTTTCATGAACGCGAGCCCCGGGCAAGGTGAAACATGGCCTCAAACGGCAGTGACAGGCGATTTCGTGGCCCGACCGCCGGCATACGTTGTCAGCCGCGCTCGTCGTAGCGTCCTGCAGACCTTGGGTGCAATACAGCCTCCCGCTGCTGTTGTGTCGACCCTTCACCCGACGCTGGGGAAACAGCGGGGGTAAGGTCGGGGAAACGGGCCTTGCACTTGATGCCGCCGAGTAGGCTCAGATCCGGGTTAGGCAACTCCAAGCGTACCCGAAAGGTTCCGCTCGCGGCATCGCCCATGGGATCGACCACGGTCACCCGCGCCTCACGCGCCAGCTCCGGTTCGGTCTCGGACATCACTTCGGCCAACATGCCCTTGCTGATGGAGTCGTGCAGCGCTACCGGTGCGACCACCTCGACCCACAGGGGATCGAGTCGCGCCACCCGCAGGATCGGCTCTTCCTCGACGTACTCCCCGGGCCACTTGAACCGCTCGACCACCACACCGTTTATCGGGCTGCGCGCCGAACGGCGTTTAAGCACCTCGGCGGCCCGATCCCGTTCCAGGCCGGCCAGAGACTGGTCGTCGATCGCCTGGCGCAACTGCCAGCCTGCCAGCCTGGCATCGGTCTGCACTTCGTCCTGCTCATGTACTGACACGACACTACTGGTCTTCAACTTGTTTGTACGCTCGCGTTTACGCACTTCGAACGCGAGGCGCGCCTTACGCAGGCGAATGTCGGTGTCCAGGTCGGCACGCGTCTGGGCAAGCGCCAGATTGGCCTGCTCCACTCCGGATTCCAGCGCCGCCACGATCTGCCCGGCTTGCACCGTGTCACCGCGCTCCACGTCAATGGTCTCGACACGACCGCTCACCCCGCTGCTCACATCCACCACCGCTGAGGGCATCACAACACAATGCAGTTCCGAGTGGAAAGCAGGCTCTGCGGACGGCCCCTCCCAGGGGAGCAGGGTTGCGGAAAACGCAGCCAGACAGGTCAAGACCTGACACAGCGCGGATATTCGTGCAGAAACCGGTTTCACGTGACCTCCTCGCTCACAAATGCCTTACAGTTAGCAGTAATAAGAGGGGTAGCGGCCGGCCCCGCGCTATATTTAGACCTTATATTTCAAGAGATTATCACCGTGGCATTGATTTACGGCGTGATGGAGGGGCTGGGCGGTGATTTTTCGGCCAGAAGGCTGGCCTCCTACAGCTGCCAGGCGAGCTACTGCGACACGGCGTTGGCGCCACTGGCCGAGGCGAGCGGTGGCGTCTCGTCCGCGCCGCCCATGTCAGTTGCCCGGACAGCGTTACGTCCCGCCTTTTTGACCTCGTAGAGCATACGAACGGCGGCCATGACCAGGCTCGAGGGGCTGTCAGAATGCCTCGGGCTATAGATTCACACCAGGCGACACGCCCTATATCCGATCCGGTCGCCCATGGGCCACCAGCTCGGCAAATTCATCCGCCGGCAGCGGCTTGCTAAACAGATAGCCCTGGTACTGTTCGCAATTGTGTTTGCGTAAGAACGCCAGTTGTTGCTCCGTCTCCACACCCTCGGCCACCACGGTGAATCGCAGGCTTCTGGCCATGGCGATGATGGCGCTTACAATGGGCGCTTCACCGGTCGTCAATTCAATCTTGCTTATGAAGGAGCGATCCACCTTCAACTCATCCAGCGGGAATTGCTCGAGGTAGCTCAACGAGGAGTAGCCGGTCCCGAAATCGTCGACCGACAGCTTTACTCCCATATCCTTCAGCGCGTGTAACACCTCGATGTTTTCCTTGGCATCCTCGATCATCACGCCTTCGGTCAGCTCCAGCGTCAGACAATGTGGTGCCACACCTGTTTTTTCCAACGCAAGCCGTACCTGGCGCACAAACTCCCGGGACCGAAACTGGTGGCCGGACACGTTCACGGCCAATTGCAGCCCCCTAAAACCCGCCGCGTGCCAAGCCGCATTTTGCCGGCACGCCTCTGACAATACCCAATTACCAATAGCCCCGATCAGACCGGTGTCCTCTGCCACGGAGATAAATTCTCCCGGCGGCACCATGCCGCGCTCGGGGTGTACCCAGCGCACCAGGGTCTCCGCCCCGGTCACGAAACCCGTACGCACGTCTACGTTGGGCTGGTAGTGCAGCACGAACTCTTCGCGCTCCAGGGCTTTGTGCAGTTCTCCCTCCAGCGTCAGCAGGTGCTTGGTCTTCGTGTCCAGATCCTGGGAATAGGCGCGGTGGCAATTTCTTCCCTGCCTTTTGGCATGAGACATGGCAATACCTGCGTGCCTAAGCAGGGTCTCTTTGTCCCCGCCGTTTTCCGGAAACAGGGCACTACCGATGCTCGCCGTAATAAACAGTTCCTGACCCTGGATCTGGAAGCTCTTCGCCAATTCGCTGAGCATCCGCTCAGCGATGCGAGAGGCCACTTCAACCCCGTCCACGTCCGACAGCAGCACGGTGAATTCATCACCGCCGATACGCGCCAGACAACCGCGCGAAGGGCAGGCATCAGTGCGGCGAATCAGATCGTTCGAGCGGAGCATGCCCTCCAAGCGGCGTGCGATGCCATCCAGCAGTTCATCACCAACCGAGTGGCCCAGACTGTCGTTGACCTTCTTGAAGCGGTCCACGTCGATCAGCAGCATGGCGCTTTTCCTGTCGTCGCGTTTAGACGAGCTAACGACCCGTCCCAGGCGATCCAGAAACAAGCGCCGGTTGGCCAGTCCTGTGACGCGGTCATAATAGGTCTGTTGGTCGAGATAACGCTTTGCCACAAGAGTGTTGCGCAAGCGCAGTACTAATTCACTTTCATCCACCGGCTTGGCGAGAAAATCGCTCGCCCCCAACTGCAGCGCCTGCAGTTTGGTCTCGGCGTCGGTAGAGGATGTCAGTACGATAACCGGCGTGTGCTGAAACTCTTCTCGCGCGCGCATGAAAGATAGGATGTCGAAACCAGACACTCCGGGCATATTGATGTCCAGTAACACCACGTCGGGCATCTCATCGATCAGCACTTGGAAGGCTTCCTCCGGCTGACTCACAGGCAGGAAGTGGCGATACCCGGCGTCCTCGAGAAACGCCTGCAGAACCTTGAGCGTCGTCGTGGCATCGTCGACCATCATGACGGTGGTATCCCTCATGATGTCCTCGAGACCTTCGTTGCTCCGTCCCTGAGCTGATTCTCCGACCGGCCGCTGAGCGAACGGTACTGTTGCTGGAGCCTCTACGCAGTCCAGTATTTGGTCTACTGATTTATTCTGATCTAGCATATTCGTTCTCAGCGACGAACTTGCAGCGAGGGGCAAATCATCGGGATGGTTGGTATTGTCGTGCGTCCGCTTCCAAACTTCATGCCCTTGGACAACACAGTCCCTTCAACGTCGACTCCGCGTATCCCGGCTTGTTGCCATACCCCTGTAGTCGGCCTCGGATAAACAGACTTTAGGTATATTCCGGCTCGCCCTCAGTTGACGACCACGCGGGGCCGGGAATCGCTGTCGCCAATGGCGACCCGGGCCACCAGGCTGTGCAGTACGCCAATGGCTGCCTCCATGCCCGGTTCGCAGCGCGCCTTTGCCAGTTGCTCCAATTTCCCTGCCGGCTCGGTAAATTCGCCGAATCCCGCCGAGCCGCCGGCGCCCTTCAGGTAATGCGCCCGACTCTTCAGGGAATCGAAATCGCGCGCCTGCCAGGCACTGTCGATCACCACCAGCTGCTCGTGCAACTGCTCGATGAATTCCTCGACAATGGCCCGAAAGCGCGGGTCCTGTGTCGGCAATCGGGAGTAAATTGGCGTTTCGTCGACCACGGGCGTGGCGACAGGCTCGGTGACCTGGACAGGCGACACATCGCCCAGTGTCGGCACATCACCCGCGACGTCAACGACCACGCGCGCTGCCAAGCTACGCAGCACCTCGATAGCGTCCTCCACCCCCTCTTCGCGCTGTGCCTTTGCCAGCCGCTCCAGGTGTGCCGACGGTTCAGTGAACTCGTCAAACCCCACCGAGCCACCGGCGCCCTTCAGGTAGTGCGCCTGGCTCCTCAGGGCCTCAAAGTCGCGCAGCGCCCAGGCCGCCTCGACGGTGCTCATCTGGCGCGCCAGGTCAGTAACGAACTCTTCCACAATGACGCCGAAGCGCGGGTCCTGGATCGGCAGTGTCGATACAACGGGTGGACCCGCCGCGCTTGTGGCTGGTTCAGATGGCGCACTGGCTGTGTCTGGTGCTTCCGCTGCGGCCTGGCGGTCGGCCGGCACGCGGACCGCCCCCCTGTACTCGGCCAGGGTGTCGAGCAAGACGTCGAAATCGATGGGTTTGCTGATATAGCCGGTAAAGCCCGCCGACAGGACTTGCTCCTCGAAACCTTCCATAACATCGGCGGTCAGCGCCAGGATGGGTATCTGCAGCCCTTGGCTACGCAGTAATTCGAGGGCGGTAAATCCATCCATAACGGGCATATTGATGTCCATGAGAATGACGTCGATCGATCCGTCCGAGGCCTTTTCAACGGCAATCTTGCCATTCTCCGCGTCCTCGACCTCTATGTTTGCTTCATTCAGGAACAGCCGAACTAGATCGCGGTTCTGCTTGCCATCGTCGACCACCAGCACCCGGCTGGCCGGGAATTTCCAGACCATGCCCGTATCAGTTTCGACGCTCTGCCCGTGCAAGGTCAGCTCATTCGGCTCCAGCATCCGGATACCGTCCAGCGGTCCCGGGTCCAGGCTTACCGTAAAGGTGCTGCCCTGCCCGGGCGCGCTGCGCACGGTAATCGCACCGCCCAACGCCTCGGCGAAGCGCTTGCTGATGGACAGGCCCAGGCCGGTACCACCAAAACGCCGGGTCACCGATTTATCGGCCTGCTCGAACGGATTGAATATGTTCGCCAGGGTGTCCTGTTCCATGCCGATGCCGGTATCGATCACGTCGATGACGTACATCGGCGCTTGTGTCGAGGCTTCGATGCGAAGGACCACGCTGACACCACCGGTTTCGGTGAACTTGATGGCGTTTCCCACCAGGTTGGTGACGATTTGTCGCAGTCGCCCGGGGTCGGTCGAGATGCTTTCCGGGACAGGCCCGCCGGCACTGAGCTCGAGAGAGATGTTATTCTCTCGTGCCTTGACCCCCAGCACCTTGACGACTTCCCTCACGATGGCGTGCGGCGTCGTGTCGATGCGCTCCACCTGCAACTTTCCGGACTCGACCTTGGAGAGGTCCAGAATATCATTAATCAGCTCGAGCAGATGTTTGCCGCTGGAGTGGATGGTGGTCAGGTGATTTTTCCATTCCTGCCCACCACGATCGTAACCACGCCTCAGTACCTCGGTGAAGCCCAGAATAGCGTTCATCGGGGTACGGATTTCGTGACTCATGTTCGCCAGGAAGGCGCTCTTGGCCCGGTTGGCCGTCTCGGCGGCGTCCCTGGACTCACGCAGCTCGACCTCCTTATGCTCCAGAATGGTCACATCATCGAAGCTCACCAGCACACCGCCGTACTTGTCACCGTCGCCCAGCACCGGCGAACAGTTGACGTTGAAGCTACGGACCGGCTCACCCGGCTCGGCCAGGCGAACCCGGAAATTGGTCAACATCCGCTTGTCCCGCAGTGCCCGCTCCCAGGGCAGCTCAGCGTTTTGCAGGGGTTCGCCCTCTGCGTCAGTCCAGGCAAAAGCGACCGCCTTATCGCCAATAATATCGTCCGCCTCCTTGCCCAGAGTGCCTGCCAGGGACTGGTTGACCAGCACGATGTAGCCCTCCAGGTCGACGACCATCAGGCCTTCCGCCATGGTATCCAGCGCCGCACGCACACGCGGCGGCACCGCCTTCGATGGATCCAGGTGGCGCAAGGTACGACTGAGGTACAGATAGAAAATGAGCACGGAGCTCAGACCGACCACCAGCATCAGCAGTATCTGGGGATGTATTTCGACACCAATGCCGGCCAGCAAATTTGTGTCGTTGAAGCGCAGCTCGACCTGTCCCCATCGTTGCGATCCGTTCCAGATCGGCACCTGCAGTTGCGTATCGGTCGAGTGTTGCCCGGAAAGTCTTTGCCAGTTCGCATCGTGATCGCCAACCTCCACTACCGGCATGCCATCGGCTCGACGGACGCCGGCTGACAGCAGTTCCGCATTGCGTTGGACAACAAACTCCATGACCGTTCCCAGGCGCTCACTGTCTGTTAACGCGATCAATGCCGTCACGTTCGCGGCAATCACCTCGGCCAGATTGGCACGCGCCTCCCGTGTGAGCTGCTTCTCGTCGGGCACCAGGCCAACGGTCATCAGGCTCATCATCAGGCAGAGCAATAACAGCACGAGTCCAATCGAGACGCGCAACTTGGTCGACAGGCGACCCATCAATCCTGTAATAAAACGCCTAAGCGCGGTCATCCTCTACTCCTCGTTTTTCCCGGGCGGCCTTTGAGCCTTCCTGCACCAGCGACTCCAGGGAATCCTCGTCATCACGTCCATTACGCTTGCCCAACGCCAGACTATGCGCCAGTATCGGTAGCGGGTCCGCCAGCTGCCACGCGGCCATCGACGAGAGAAAACCACTCAACAGCGCGCCGCCGCGGAACAACCACATCACATAGCCGACCGCCAGGGACGTACTGGATGCCAACGCGGTACCGGCCGCCACCTGTTCCAGTGTGGCCTGTCGAACCAGGTCTTCCCGGATACCATTCAATTCACGGGTGAAGCCCGACGCGCCGAGCTGAGCCTTCAGCTCCTGGATCGATACCGCACCTGCGATCGAGCTGAGCACCGCCTCCCTTGGCGCGATGGCTAGCTTTTCAAGCAGGCCGGCATTCTTTTGTATGACCGCGGCCACATCCTGCGCGAGCACGTCCGCTACGCTGGGTTTCGCCGCTGTGGGCGCAGCACCATCACCGTCACTGACAGGGGCCTCGTCACTGACAGGGGCCTCGTCTTCCACTTCCGATACAACGGAAGTATTCTCGGGCTCGCCGAGTTCCGCGTCTGAAACAGCCCCAGACGCCTCGTTTGAGCGGTTGTGTTGCACTGTATGCTCAGGTTCTGTGACCTCGCTCAGCGTTTCCCCCGCCGTCCTGGATGGCGTCGGGTCCAACGTGGGTACAGCGGAATTTGGCGTCTCAAATACCGGCGCCGGCACAGCAGCGGCGACTGACTCTTCGACAACAGCGATATTCCGACTGACGGCGTTACTGAACGCGTCTCCATCATTGACCGTGAAGGTAATATCCCGGCTTGCCGTGTCTGGTGTACTGGAGAAATTCTCGTAGGTCACCGTACGCAGGGCCGCCTGGTAGGCCCCCACGGTATCTGTACCAACCAGTGTCAGGGTGCCGCTGGCCGCGTCCCAGGTGCCGGTAATAGTAGCCGTGTCGGAGAAATGAAGGATGTCCTCGCCCGGACGGTAATTGCCACTGAACTGGATCACCGCCCATTCAATTTGCGTGTCATCCTGATCATCCACCGTCACCATCAGGCTGACGGCCACCGGCCCGTCACCTGACGCAAAAGAGGCAGTACCGGTCTCGATATTGCCGAGCAGCGGGGCATCGTTGGCGTCGAGGATCCCCACCAGCAGTGCGGCCTCGTCATCTGGCGTAGCACCCACCGTCGTGTCGTCCACCCGTATCGCGACCGCGTGGGCGTTCTGGACCTCGAAGTCCAAGACCGTTCCGGCCTTCAGAAAGAGCTCGGTGCCGTCGATCTCGAACAGGGTCGCGTTGGCACCAGTCAATGACAAGACATTGCTGCCCAGGCCGTCGTCGCTGACAACAATGTCGGCGACCTTGATCCGGGTTGAGGTATCGACGTTCTCAGCAAGGGTCGTCACCGTACCCGACAACGACACCTTCGGTGCCTCATTATCATCGGTCACCGTTACGGACATCAGCTGGGTATCGGTGGCGGTTCCATCGCTGACCTGCACCTCGACCTCATATATGCCGTCGGTGTTGGCATCGGTCGCGGTCTCGAAGTCACGGGCACTGTTAAAGGCCAACACACCGGAGTTCGGGTCGAGATTGAACAGGCCGGCGTCGGCGCCACCGCTGATGGTGTAGGTCAGTGTGTCGGCCGGCAGGTCGCTATCGTCGGCCATCACAGTCGTGACCGCCGTTTGGTTCTCGGCGGCATTCACGGCCGCAGTGGCGCCCGCCCCATCCGACGCGATTGCGGGCGCGGTGTTGACATTATTGACCGTGATCGTGAAGGTCTCGCTGTCAATCAGATTGCTGGTGCCATCGTCGGTCACGGTCACCGTCACCGACGGTGTTGTTCCGCCCTGACCTATTGCCGGGGTCCAGCTGAAGGCGCCGGTGTTCGCATCGAGGCTCATGCCCAGCGCCAAGGAGGCCGCATCCAGACTGAAGCTCAGGGTATCGGCCGGCAGGTCAGCATCC
>Ga0316198_10002673_pt1 | contig 10755 bp, 8 predicted proteins | sample OudBieAanoxic_MG_FD_204935 | JGI IMG/M metagenome (GOLD analysis project Ga0316198, IMG submission 204935) | Coastal sediment microbial communities from Oude Bieten Haven, Netherlands - site A anoxic | ecosystem: Environmental > Aquatic > Marine > Coastal > Sediment | place: Netherlands... | reverse complement strand
CATTTTCACCTGCAGTCATTAGCCTTGCGCGCCAGTTTGGCTATAGTTAATCGCCTGCCAGTTCAGGGTTCTCATTAATATCCACGCATGAAAAAAATATTACATCGATGAATATAAAGTTTCTTCCACAGGTGGATTCGGCCAGACAGATTAGTTCCGTATCACTGTTTCAGGGTAAGTTGTTCGCAGGATTGACCTGGCCAGCCGGTCAGCAGCCTGTCAGCACGGCGAGCATGCTTAGGCTTGAAATGAATGCCGATGGTTATAATGATGTTGCAGGAAGTGAGCTTACTGAACAGGGTGCAGCTGATAATAATATATTTTGGCAGACGGGCTGTCATGCAATGACTGTATTCAGCAGGAAAACTGATACATCACCGGTGCTGTATACCAGCTTGCTTACGCCATCAGGTTGTAAGTTATCGATGACAAGGGATGGTGAAAAGCTTGAAGCGCTCCCATCGATTGATGATAACGTTCTGGTTCGTTCCATGGTTGCATTCAATGGTCGTCTCTTTGCTGCAACTTATAATGCAGAAAATTTGCCTGTAGTTTATTGCAATGCAGACCCTGTCGCTGATAAGTGGGAGCGGGCATCTGAACCGGGTTTTGCAGATGCAGGGAATATTTCAATCACATCGATGCTTGAGTTTAATGGCAGCTTGTATGTTGCGCTGCTCAACCCGACAGCTGGTTTTCAACTCTGGCGTACAACTGCTGATGGTCATGCGCCCTATACATGGAAACAGGTGATATCACAGGGCGCGCGCAGATATACACAAAGCCCGGCTGTTACGAGTATGGCTGAATTCAATGGCGCACTCTATATTGGTACAGGGCTGCCCGGCGCCGCTGCGAATTTTAGGCAAGGAGATTATGCTGCGGCAGAACTGATTCAGGTGTTTCCGGACGATAGCTGGGAAATTATTGTTGGTAGTCCGCGTTTTAGTCCTGCAGGGCTCAAGGTCCCAATGGCAGCAATCGGCCCCGGATTTGATAACAGAAAGAATACCGCCATTACCGCCATGGCAGCAAACCAAGGTCGTCTCTATGTCGCAACAAGCGGCACAGCTCATGTCAATAACGCACTGACGAGCAGTTTTGGTTTATGGAGCACAGCTGATGGGGAAGAGTGGTCGACGGTTTCGACAGGCGACCCGGAATCCAGCAACGCATTAACAGTACGGACGATGATTGCAACATCAGAAAATCTGCTGCTCGCAACATCCGGGTCAGGACATGATGATTTATTCAGCGATGCTGCAATCAGACCAAAGCACAAACGGCCAACCAAAGAACCTTCATTGCTGCGATTCGCAAAAAAACTTTTTTCATAAGCAGTGATGGTGTTGCTGATTCACTGGAGAAATAGATGAGCTCAGATGCATTATCAGTTGGCCGATACTTGCGTGGCGCTTCGTATACGATAGTTATTGGTATTGTTATGTTTGTCGCAGGTCTGCCGGCTTGCGATGGCGCCCAATCAGACCATCAGGCTTCGCGGAAAAGCGGTCAATATGCGACAGGCAGCGGCCGCAATGTTTCCGGAGAGATGGTGCATGACGGACTAAAGCGTAACTACCTGTTGTATATTCCCGATTCACTCAAGCAAGAAAGCGATACACCTCTCGTTCTGGTTTTCCATGGCGGTTTTGGTAGCGGTACAAGAATAGCTCGTCGTGTTGGGATGAATGCCATTGCGGACAAAGAAAAATTCATTGTCGCATATCCAGATGGTGTCGATCGTCACTGGAATGATGGCAGAAGCACAACGGCATCGGGTGCTGATGATGTGTCTTTTATTCTGGCCCTGATTGATCACATAAAAGAGATGTACAAGATCGATGATACTCGGATCTATGCTACCGGGCTCTCCAACGGAGGCTATTTAACAACGAGACTGGCGTGTGAATCATCAGATGTCATCGCCGCTTTTGCGCCGGTTATTTCAACAATGCCCGTACCACTGAACGTTAACTGCAAACCCGGCCGGCCTGTGCCTGTGATGATGATTAATGGTAAAGATGATCCTCTGGTGCCATGGGATGGCGGCCAGCTAAGTAGTGGAAAACGAATGGGAGGCAAAGGCGGCGAGGTGATTTCTGTACCAGATACTATCAGTTTTTGGCGTATGTATAACAATTGTACTGATGATTACAAAGAAAAAACCTTACCTGATAAAGATCCTGATGACGGAACAAGAGTAAAACAGAAGAAATATACTGAATGTGAAGCCGGTGCAGAAGTGACTTTGCTGACGGTGATAGGCGGTGGGCATACATGGCCTGGTGCGCCTGAAAGACCCAGGATGAAAAAGAGGACGGGTAACACCAGCTATGATATCGATGCGAGTGAGGTTATCTGGGAATTCTTTGAAAGGCATACATTAATTCAACATCAAACGAGTGATGTACCACGAAATTATAAACAGTAATTACAGAATTCGGGGACAAAGAAACCAGCATTATGCTGCACTGTTTATGCGCGGCAGATTGCGTACCAGCATCGTATCGGAGTTGAATCATACCAAGAGTAGGTTTAGGCTTATATATGGTGGCCAGGAAGATGTTATTTAAAATGTCAGCAATCAGCAGACAATCAGAAATCAATTAGGATTATGATGAATCAGCTTAATAAGGTGTCTGTCCTGAGGATCATCGAGTATTTTTAGCAGTATTCAGGCAAATATTGGATTAATTACATAAATGAGGGATTAACATGAAAAAGTATTTTACTGTTTTAATGTATCTCGTCTTGATACTTGCAGGGATATTTACTCATACTGCACATGCAGTATGTGTGAAAGATGGCTTTTGTGATCGTCCTATACAGATGGGTGTCTCGATTTCCAACACGCCTTCTTCACCATTAATTTATGCCGGAACAGCTGGCATGCGTGTACATCCATTCGGTAATCCAGCTCTCAAGCTTATTCTCAGTAATAACCATGTACTGGGTGCAGTCGGCCCTGATCTGTGTCCGAATTCTGCTGATGGCTACCCGCCACCACTGACCTGGACTGTACAGCCTGGCTCACTGGATCTCGGCTTTGACCCGGGCAACGATCCTTCTTATCTGGCTGGAGTGGTATTTAAATTCGTGCCTATTGATTTCACGCCAGGTGCAAGAAACAAGGTGGATGCTGCCGTCGCCATCACCACGCCCGATTATGCAAGTGCCGAAATACTTGGCCTTGGTCAGCCCAGTCCGGTACTGGGGACGGCCACTTTCGGAATGCCGGTCACAAAAAGTGGTCGTACCACTGGCGTCACCACCGGTTCGGTAATAGCTTTAAATTCAACTGTCAACGTGAGCTATGGAAGTTGTGGAACAGCAACGTTTGTTGGCCAGGTCATGACCACCGCAGGGTTGGGTGCAAGTGGCGACTCGGGATCTATTGTGCTCGAGCAGGGAACGAATATACCAGTAGGACTCTACTTCGCCGGTAGTGCTTTGTCAGGGGTAATGAATCCGATACTGGATGTCTATACGGCGTTAAGAGTGTTTGTAGACACAGATGAATCTGAGGGAATATCGACTTTAGCTGAACTGCAACAGAAGGCAGCGAGCATGCCGGTGGATGCGCGTATCAGGCTGCTGAAACAAGTCCAGGAACGTCACGAAGCGCGCCTGCTTTCTGTTCCAGGAGTAAGGGGCGTTGGCATAGGTATGGATGAAGCGAGAAAGGATACGGTGCTTGTGGTTTTTGTTGAAAAGCTGACTGATAAGCTGAAGAAGACAATACCGTCAGAAATAGAAGGTGCACGAGTTCGGATGATCGAAAGCGGAGTAATTGTGGCGCACTAAGGTATGTGTTATTTGCTGTTGCGAGCAAATAACACTGCTTACATGGTTACTGTCGGGTAATAATCAGAATACTTGTTAGTATTCGTTGCATTTTGAAGGTAAAGCTATATTACCTTTAAGCTTTCTTCGCGTAAGACTGTAGCTCTTCAATATAATTTGCTCGCTCGAATGCCGCAGGCGCAGCAGTATTCTGCTGGCTCATGCGGCCTTTCGCATCAGCAACTGAAGCGTAACCGTGAGCGTCCAGCCACTGTGTCATTTCAGCCCTGACCTGTTCTATATGACTAATGCCTTGCTTTAGCAGTGCTGATGCCATCATGACTGCAGATGCGCCCGCCAGCAGCGCCTTGATTGCGTCTTCGCCTGTGTGAACACCGCCTGTGATGGCCATATCAGACTGAATCTGGCCGTAGAGTATAGCTATCCAGCGCAAGCGTAGTCGTAACTCAGTCGAGTCACTCAAGTTCAGGCTGGGTACCACTGTTTCTGTATCAAGGTCAAAATCGGGCTGGTAGAAACGGTTGAACATCACCAGGGCGTCAGCACCGGCATTGCTTAGCTGAGCAGCTATGTTCGGGATCGAACTGAACTGGGGGCCGAGTTTAACTGCTACCGGAATGGGTACGTTGGCCTTGATTTCGCGGACAAGGCGGACAAATCGTTCTTCAATTTCAGTCCCGAGCGTATCGATTGAGGTTGGAAGATAATAGATATTGAGTTCCATGGCGTCTGCGCCAGCCGAAGCCAGCAGCCTGGCGTAACTCACCCAGTTACCCGTAGAGGTGCCATTCAGGCTGGCAATGACCGGGATATCAACAGCCTTCTTGGCTTCATAGATATGCATCAGGTAGCCATCAGCACCGCTGTTATATCCTTCAAGGTCGGGCAAATGCTGAAGTGCCGGAGGCAGGATGGCTTCCTTGGACTGTTGTGATGAGCTTGCGTTTTCCTGCAATATGACTTGTTCCTCGAACAAGGAGGGTAATACGATAGCACCGGCACCTGCATCTTCCATGCGCTTGATGTTATCCAGCTCTCTACAGAGCGGGTTTGATGATACCACCAGTGGTGAATTAAGATCGAATCCGAGATATTTGGTAGATAGAACGGCCATTGCTTCCTCACATATTCCAGTTATTGATAATCACAGTCCCAAACAACAACGCATAGCGTTCATCAGCGGTCGATATGGATCAGGGCCAAATGCGACCATTTATGAAGTAATGAGTCAAGATACTAGCAAATAATGACTCTGTTTGTGGGGGCAAAATTAGCTTCGGTTGCATGATATGATAATCGGCTTGTCAAAGTATGCCGTTAAAAGGAAATATGGTTAACAGGCATGACTGCTATAAAATGTTTCCAGGCCCGCATAAGCCCGTATTTTTCGCTATAACCATCTGTTTTATATGGCTATTTTATTAACTAACTGACAGAATCAGGTAATGGAAGAGAGTGATGATAGCTTGAGTAAGCGGCAGAGGCCATATGATCCTGCGGTCAAGCCGGGACTTGGCCTAAATGATTTTCGACGCATTTGTGTCAATGGTTTTGGAGATGGACATAACAGTTTCGCCCATTCAATGGCCTGGTACAAAGATCACATTTATGTCGGCACGACGCGATCTAATTTCCAGATGGTCAAGATTCAAACCACATTCCAGAATTTGCCCGTTTATATGTGGCCAGTCGAAGGCCCGGATGACGCAGATGGTTTGTACACGCTGGATCGGCGTGCGCAAATCTGGCGTTACGATCTGACTAACGATACCTGGGAAGAGGTTTTCAGGTCGCCATTGGTCGACAGCGTGAGAGGCGATGGTGAGCAAGTGGCCCGTGAAACAGGGCTTCGGTCAATGGTGGTTTATCAGGGTGAGTTCGATCCGGAGCCTGCTCTTTATATTGCCACCTGGGCTGTTAGTCGTTCACCAGGTGCGCTTTTATTGCGAACTACTGATGGCAACAAGTTTGAGCCGGTCACGCCGTATGGAATTATTGAAGGATTACCTGTGACGGCAACCCGGGTGCTGATTCCTTTCAAGGGCAAATTATTTACATCGCCAACGGGAACGCGCGGACATGACAAGAATTTTGTTATTAACGTTTCTGGCAATCCTGTTATTTACGAGACCAGGGATCCCCAGTCTGCCAAATGGACAGCGGTATCTGAACCGGGTTTTGGCGATGCTAAAAACCAGGGTGTTTTCATTGTTTGCCCGTTTAATGACCAGCTTTATGCAGGCACCTTTAATCTCGATGGCTATGAAGTCTGGCGCAGCGACTGTGAAGGCACGCCACCGTATAAATGGGTGAAAGTGGTTGATAAAGGTGCGCATCGTGGTCCGATCAATCAGATCGTAGCCAGCATGGTTGAGTTCAATGGTGCTCTGTTCGTGGGCGGGGGTATTCAAAATGGTGGCTGTGATCATGTACACAAAATCGGTCCTGCAGGCTCGGAGCTGATACGTATTAATGCAGATGACAGCTGGGACCTGATCATTGGTGATCCACGTGATACCCCTGAGGGTAAAAAGCTACCTCTGAGTGGTCTCATGTCGGGTTTTGGCAATATGTTTAACGGTTATTTCTGGGATATCAATGTCCATGATGGCTGGTTATATCTCGGTACCATGGATTCCTCGATATGGGTTCAATGGCTCAGAATGGATGCCTACCCGGAGCAGGCGAACAAGCTGGTACAGAAAATCGGTGTGGAAAATATTCTGGAACATGAAGCAGGCTGTGATTTATGGCGAAGCGCTGATGGAGAGAACTGGATACCGGTCACTCGCGTGGGCTTCGATAATCGCTACAACCTGGGTGTTCGTAAAATCATCTCGACACCTCACGGTCTCTTTGTTGCTGTAGCAAACGTATTTGGGCCGCGTGTCGCCGTAGAGGAAAACGGCGAGTGGAAGTATACTGACAATCCCAGAGGTGGCCTTGAAATCTGGTTTGGCAGTAAGGAAAAAGGCCCGACGGAGGGTGATTCGGGCTGATGTGATCGCAATGGAACTGTATATTGCACAGATCTGGACAATTGATACAATTACCACCACGATTAATCCGGGTATTAAACTGGTAACGAATTGAGAATGTTATAGGGAATGCTTCCATATAACTGTTTTTTTGGCATATTTATTGAATGGGAATATTATGGAAACTCGACCTGCTTTTGATTATCTTGGCGTAGCTATCGATGGAAACAGTGATCCTGATATAGGAAAGCTCGATGTAAGCGAGGTGATCGAATTATTCAAGTCTAATGGCGCGCTTATGTTTACTGATTTCGATGTGGACGTGAAAAAATTCGAGTCATTCACTAACAAATTCAGCAATGATTATATGGACCATACAGGTGGAGGCTCTCTGCGCAAAGTAATTAACGAAGATGGTGACAAGACCATATTATCGGTCAGCTATTCATTTAATAAAAAAGCAGAAGACTTCGAGGAGACCAGGCAAAAAGTATTTCCACTGGCGCTCCACAGTGACCGTTCGTATACAAAAAGTCAGCCACCACTGATGTGGTTTTATTGTGTTAACCCAGCTGATGAAAAAGGCGAAACCTTGTTATGCGATGGTGTCAAGCTGTTCCAGGAATTGAATGAAGAAACCCGGCAATTTTTTAAGAATAACAAAATAAATTATATTCGTAACTATGCTGACGGTGAATGGCAGTTATGGGCGAACACAGAGTCAATGGATGATGTGAAACAATACTGCAAGGATAATGATCTGATATTAACGATTAATGATGATAACTCCATAACAACGCAATCTATAAAAAGCGCTGTAGTGAAGCCACGCTGGACCAACCAGGATGCTTTTGTTAACAGTATCCTGCTTGTATTGTGGCAGGAAGAGGCGGTGGGAACCAAGCGCAGTATTGTCAGAATGGAAGATGGTTCGGAGATACCGGCAGAGATATTGAAGCAAGTCAGGGATGTCAGTGACCGACTGACGAGAGCAGTTAAGTGGAAGCCGGGGCAAATTGTCATGGTGGATAATACGCGCATGCTTCACGGCAGAAATTCTTTTGAAGACCGCAATCGTGAAGTGTATGTCAGAATGAGCCGCAGTGTGGACTGGTAGTTGTTATTTGTAATAGTCAGGATACAATCTGAAAGCCAGTGTCGCATTAACTCAAACTAGGACTATAATTATTTGCCAGTACAGTCAGAATCGGCGATATAGAACAAGCTACAGATATTTACTCTCGCAGAGGCGCAAAGAACGCAAAGGAACAAGAATAAATTGTAATAGTCAGGATTTAATCTGGCAGGCTGTGTCTTATCGGCTCTAGCCATAGAATTTTATTTTGAGTGCATGGTCTGGCTACCTGGAAATGCTACAGATATGTATTCTCGCAAAGACGCCAGGCACACAAAAAATAAATCATGTAACGATATTATTTCATGCAACAAAAGATACATTTCACCTTTGCGTTCTTTGCGCCTTTGCGAGAAAAAATACTACCAACCAGAGCGGTTCAGGCCATGTGAAATCCGACAGAAACTGTCAGATAAAGTCTGAACAGGTACATATTATTCTGTAGAGTTTTCGGGTTTATCTTCAGGTTTTGTCTGCAAGGCCTGAACCAGTATTTGCATTTCGGCATCTGCCACTTCGAGTATGGACTTGAGTATGTCGATTCGGTATTGAAGCTCGCTTTGCCTGGCAACAATCTCTTCACGGCTGCTGGAAGTAGGGATCACCTGTTTATCCAGATCAAACGTCAGAGGGTTTTCAAACAGCTCTTTAATGATTGCAAATTGTTTTGTGCGCCTGTCCTTCTGCTCCTTGAGCGTTTTGGCGAAGGTTATCATTTCAGCGCCTTGAATATCTTCATCCGATGAAGTTTCGGGGAGTTCATCCCGCATCTGTTTGAGCTTGTCGCGCCGCTTTTTTGTCTCCTCGTTGTCCATTGGCTATCTATACCGTCGTTAGTTATATGCGAGCAAAGTCACTGACTGGATTATTGCATTGAACGCCCTTATTTTGCGCCCTGTGCCCGTTGATATTTGCTGGATGTACGACCGGGAAGAGTGTAAATCAAGCGCAATAATCATCTCTAAATGTCATTGTACAGTTTTCCAGCACTGCTACATAGTGCTATGATTGGTAAGTATATCTGTAAATTATGTTTATTACGCCCGCATCTTTTTCGCGCTTTTCAGCTCAATCTTTATTAAGAGAGTCTCTGTAGTAATGGATGACCAAGGCTTCCCGCCACCCCTTTTTATTCTGGGTTCACCAAGATCGTTTACTTCTCTGGTATGCGCAATGCTTGGGCAGCATCCAGAAGTTTATGGTGTGCCTGAACTGAATTTATTCGTTGTTGATACGCTGGATGAGTTTGTCGATACGTTTGGAGGGTACAGGCAGATACAGCAGCATGGGCTGCTGCGTACGGTTGCTCAGCTTTATGCGGGCGAGCAAAATATTATTACCGTTGATATGGCACGCCGTTGGATGATGCGCCGTCATACGTGGAAAGTATCAGATATATATAAGGAGCTTTGTCAAAAGGTGTCGCCATTACGCATTGCTGACAAAAGTCCTGTATATGGCGGTTCCGTTGAAATTATGAAACGAATTGAGGATGCTTTTCCCGATGCAAATTATTTACACCTGTTGCGCCATCCCATCACACAGGGCCAGTCAATACTGAATATTGCTAAAGGCATTATGGCGATAATGGCAGATTCTATCGACTATTCAACTGATCCACCGACCGTAGATCCGCAGATAATGTGGTATGACATGCAGAATAATATCCTGAATTTTCTGGAAGATATTCCTGAAGAGCGAAAAATGATGATGCGCGGCGAAGATTTTCTGAATGAAAAAGATATCTACCTTAAAAAGATATGCAACTGGCTGGGTATAGCCGATGATGAGTCTGTGATGGAAGCCATGATGCACCCTGAAGATTCACCCTTTGCCTGTCTGGGTCCAATTGGTGCGCATCTTGGTAACGATATCAATTTTCTCGAATCTCCCAAACTTCGGCCAGGCAAGATCAGTAGTCCCGAGCTGACTATACCCTTGCCCTGGCGCGCAGATAACCAGCCGCTGCAGGATTCCGTAATAAAGCTGGCCCGGGATTTTGGGTATTCTTGAGCAATACGTAGGAATTTTGAATTTCAGCAGGTATTATACAGGCCGTTATATTAATTATATTTGGCGCAATCAATGCGTATGAGAAGCAATTGCATTTAGGATTTTACAGGTACATTTGAAAACACCCGATGGGGGAGGATTCTCTATCATGCAGTACAAAAATATTCGTCGAGACTTTGGAACAGAAATCATATGCGAATCTGGTGATTCGATGTCTGATCTGGTTCCCGAGGATCTGATTGAGATGTTCAAAACATCCGGCGTATTACTATTCAGGAACTTCAAGCCTGATCTTGAACAGTTCAACAGCTTTGCTGCCCAGTTTGGCACCGACTTTATGTCGTACAAAGGTGGTGGCTACATCCGTAGAAAAGTAAACGAAGGCGTCGATGAGACCTTGTTGTCAGTCAATTATGACCATGGTCGTGAACAGGATACGTTTGGTTTACCGCTGCACGGTGAAATGTATTATGTTAATCACCGACCTGTATCGCTCTGGTTTTATTGCAAGACGCCTGCGGCTAGTGAAGGTGAGACCACAATTTGTGACGGTAGTGAGTTGTACAACGAACTCAGCGATGAGCACAAGCAGCTGCTGAATGAGAAAAATCTGAAATATATTCGAAGCTACGCTGATGATGAATGGCAGAAGATATACGAAACGGAAGACAGGGATGAGGCCGTTCGTTTTGCCGAATATAACGGGCTTTCGGTCGTAGTCGATAATGAAAATAATGCGCTCAATACAGAGTATATACAGCCAGGTGTGATCACCAGTCGTTGGGGCGGGCACAAGGTCTACATAAATAATATATTGACGGT
>Ga0316198_10002671_pt1 | contig 10758 bp, 7 predicted proteins | sample OudBieAanoxic_MG_FD_204935 | JGI IMG/M metagenome (GOLD analysis project Ga0316198, IMG submission 204935) | Coastal sediment microbial communities from Oude Bieten Haven, Netherlands - site A anoxic | ecosystem: Environmental > Aquatic > Marine > Coastal > Sediment | place: Netherlands... | reverse complement strand
CCGACTACATATACACGCGAAACGGCTGGCGGATCGACGATATCGAGGTCCGAGCCGACCTGCCCGGAAGCTGCACCACGACGCCGGAGGCGATGGACTGGCTCACCGCCACAACACGACGGCTGTGCGTGGGAGGCGGCAACGACGGCAACGCCTGCACAGTGCCGGGAGACTGCCCCTCGGGTGTGTGCTCGGTGGCCAACAAGATGGAGTGGTGGCCCGGGGACAGCGGCAACGTGCTCGTCATGGGTGCGGCGCCGCCGGCGTGGGCGACCATCCCGACGTACGGCTCCGAGGCCTGCTACGGCACCGGCCCGGCCGAGACCTACGGCTTCTGCACCGATGATCCCGGGGCGGCCCGGAACTACTCGAGCTTCACCAACACCCAGGCCGATTTCGGCGGGGCATGGTCCGATCCGCCACTCACCATCGGCGCCCCTGATCCCACGGCCCTCTCGGCAAGGGTCGCCTGGGTCTACAGCACGCAGGCGTCGAGCGTGGCGCCGGTGCTGCTCTTCGGCGACTCGCCCGGCGTCTACACCGTCTCCAACGACATGGGTCACCACAGCGCGACCCGAGGTGCTTCAGGCGGCAGCTGGCCGGCCGGGGGCGCGCTCCACTGGCGTCCGAGCGGAATGAACGGCCCATCCCAGAAACGACCGCGGGTGGTGGACTTCGCAACCGCGATTCCGCCGTCGTCGCTGAGCTACAACGACCGCAACGGCAGCCCGACCACCGCCGGCGTCGTGAGCTTCATCAGCGGCATGGATGGCGCCGCATACGCCTTCGACGCGCAGACCGGTGACGTGATCTGGCGCAGGGACCTCACCGCGTCGGGCGTGGAGATGTTGCTGTCCTCGCCGGTGGTGTCCGTGACCGGTTGGGGCAATGTCGACGCCACCACCGAGCGGGCCTTTTTCGGAACCCGCAACGGCGGAGCGAACAACGAGATCTTCGGCCTCGCGGTGGACAACGGCGCCATCTCCAACGACTGGCGATACGACAACCTGACCTATGGGGGCAACCACACACCGGACGGGGGCGGAATGGGCATCGTCACCGGAATGATGCTCGATGTCTTCGCCGGCCCCCCGCGGCTCTACGTGACCACCCGTCGCCGAGCCACGGGCGGATCCCAACACACGCTGTGGGCCTTTGACATCGAGAGCGCCGCGCCGCATCTGAGACGCGCCTGGTCGGTGGATGCCGGCGACTGCGACGGCGGTCCGACGATGATCGGTTGGACCACCACCAAGAAGATCGTGATCGGCACCAACGATGGCGAGGTCAAGACCTTCGTCGCCGACGACCACACTCAGACCGCCGGCCGAGACTATTCGGCGAGCGCGGTCAAGGGCTGGGTGATGGTCGACCACGATGCGGATCGTCTGGTCTTTTCGGCCGGCGATGCGGTGTTTTCCATCCGGGAGAGCGATCTCGGTGACGCCACTCCTCCGGCAACCGCAACCGTGGTCAGCGCCTCGACGCCTCTGCCATACGGCGGCAGGGTGTATGTCGGTGGCGACAGCCAGATCCAGATCTTGAACTCGACGGATCTGAGCCCGGCCGCCGGTTCCCCGGTCGCTCTTCCGGGCGCCGGCATCCTGGGCATGCCCACCGGCGATTGGAACGGCGACGTGTTCTACGTGGGCGCGACCTCGGGCCGAATCTACGCAGTCGAGTTCTTCTGATCGGGGACGAGAGAGCAACTGGAGCATGACGATGCGAAAAACCACCCTTATGGCACTCGGGCTTCTCATCCTGGGCGGGACTTTTCTCGGCGCCGAGGACAGCTGCCACGTCGGGGTCTCCGCGATCCCGGGAGGGGCATTTCTCTTTGGAGACAGGTTTGAGAGCGGTGATCTGAGCGCCTGGCAGCCGGACCCCGATCGACCGCGGTTTTCGGCGCGCGCCACCGACGATCTGCTGTTCTCGGTCAGCCTCGATCCCGGCACGGCGAACGGGGAGGCTGTGGTGCGCCTGCGGATTCTCCTGCCGTCCGGCGATCTCTTCCAGGAGATGGCCTACCCGGTGGCCACGGCGTCCTCACGTTCCGGTGACGACGGGACCAAGACCGTGTACCGCCGGGTCAGGGGCTACCCGTATCCCGTCCCCGAGCGAATCCTGTCGGCAATCAACGGGAGCCGTGGAGTGGAGGACCTCCTCACGGTGCCTTTCCCGATCGGTGGAACCCAGGTCATCTGGAACTCCCTCTATGGCGAGTGGACGGCGCAGGCATTCCTCGGTGATGCCGAGACACCGTGCGGTCAAGATCTACGATTCGTGATCACGGAGTAGGAACAACCGATCATGCACAACAGTGAACACCCATCGAACCGGCGTTTCATCCGCGGCGAGAGGTTGGCGTGGCAAACCGTCGGCAAGGAAACGGTGGTCGTCAATCTCGGTCGCAACCAGGCCTACTCGCTCAACGAGAGCGCTTCGTTGTTGTGGAAGCGGCTCGAGAACGCGTGCACGACGGATGACCTCGTGTCTCTCCTGGAAGACGCATCGAAGAACCGTGAGTCCGTGCTGCAGGAGGTCGTGTCGTTCCTCGACGAGCTCGAAGACACCGGACTCATCGTCTTTACGGAGCGTCCTTCGGGTGGGCAACCGCAAGAATCGGAGCGCTCGGCGGCCCACGGCGAGCCACCTCGGATCTTGTGGAGTGAGGAGCTGCGGGCCTGCGTTCTCCAGGGGAGCTGCGCCTTCGGACCGGGCACTCCGTGTGAGGCGACTCCTCCCGGGCCCTTCGGTCCGTGAACCAGGCCCCGGCAACCTCGGGTCGTGTGCAGGGCCGGAGACGGCGAGTGGGGACGATCGCAAACCATGGCGTCGCGATCGAGGTCGCCGGTCTTCCATTCCTCATCGAGAGCGATTCCGCGGAGTTTCTCCACCTCGTGGCCACCCGAACGGCCTGGCTCACAGCCACGGGCAGCCGGCAACCGGTTTTGAACATCCACTACACCGTGACACCGGACGACCACACCTGGCCCCGAGAAGGCGGCCCGCCCTTCTCGATTGAGGGTTCGGGGACCGCAGCGCGAATCGTGGGCGAGTTCTTTGCAGCCACGGTGGATCTCACGACCCGCTCCGTGCGCGCATCCGGTCCGCTCTCGCTCTTTCTGATCGACACCATCATCCGCGCCGTCCTTCCCGAGCTCTTCGGGGATGTCCTGCTGCTCCACTCCTGCGTTCTCGCACGCGACAACAAGGCGTGGGTGTGCAGCGGCCCGTCCGGAGCGGGCAAGTCCACCTTGCTCTCGCTGCTTCCCGGCTTGGCGGTGGGAGACGAGCTGGCGATCCTGACCCGTCATCGAGACACGCTGTGTGTCAGACCACTGTGGACGGATGAGAGGAACCGGAGATCGCTCGAGGTGGAGAGCGTTTTCCTCCTCGAGCACGGGAACAGACACTCCCGCCGTGCGGTGGGTCCGGCCGAGGGATTTCGGAGACTGGCCAGGGAAACGAGCTGGCCGATACTCAGCTCCGAGGCCACCGAGCGGACCTTTGTGATGCTCGCTTGGTTGATCGATCACGCATCTCTCTGGAACCTCCGGTTCACTCCCGATCCAGGTGTGTTGGAGGCGCTCGGGGGATGACCGGGTTCGATCGCCTGTACGCCGTTGCCGCCGAACGAACGATTCCCTTCGAGGTGACGATCGAGCTCACCCACCGCTGCAACTTCCAATGCAGGCACTGCTATCTGCCGGCGCAGCGGGAGGTCGGAAGGCTCTCCACCGCACGGACTCTGCGTCTCCTGGAGGAGCTCGCAGCCATGGGGACGATGCGACTCGTGCTCAGCGGCGGCGAGCCGCTGCTGTGTTCCGACTGGTTGGAGATCGCGCAGCGAGCGCGGGAGCTCGGTCTTATCCTCCATATCTACACAAACGGATCCCTGATCAACGAGGATGTGGTCGCCGCGCTGCGACCACTGGATCCATTCATGGAGGTCAGTCTCTACAGCATGGATCAGGAGATCTTCGAGAACATCACGGGTGTTCCCGGTTCTTTCCACCCCGTGATCCGCGGCATCGAGCTCATGTGCGAGGCCGAAATGAAGGTGAGCCTCAAGATCCCTCTGATGGACTGCAATTGGCAGGGCCTCGATTCTGTCGTCCGCTTCGCCGAAACCACCGGAGCCGAGTGGAGCTCGTACGAAAAACTGGTCGCGCGCAGGGACGGCAGGTGGGAGAACCTCGATCTTCGGTTGGCGCACCAAGATCTGACGCGGTACTACCGGAACCCCCTTTCGGGATGCCGGCCACCCGAGCCGGGCAAGTTGACGTGCGATGGCCCCCTCTGTGCCGCCGCGACCCGGTACTGCTGCATCGGTCCCAACGGTGATGTCATGGCCTGCAACCTCCTGCCGGTGAGCGGAGGAAACCTCAACCGGAAGACCTTCCGTGAGGTTTGGGAAAGCTCCGAGTGGTTCGAAGAGCTCCGCCGGGTTCGGGTGGAGGACCTCCACACCTGCCGATCGTGTGACCGACTGCCGTTCTGCGGCCGATGTCATGCCCAGGCCCTGGTGGAGGACGGGGATCTCCTCGGACCTTCGAGATGGGCATGTGAGCACGCCCAGGCGCTGGAAAATGCCTTTCGCAGCGGAGCGAGATAGCACCTCCAACGCCTTGTGGGACTAAGACTTCTCTTGACCCTCGAGAACCCGGGCGCTACCAGGACGATCGAGTCGGATTCCGAGACCGTCGGAACGGGATCACCAAACCGGGTCACAAGAATCGACGCGATCCGGACGTTCGGATCGTCGTGCTACCCTCGCGCCGACGTGGAGGCCAAGGTGCGAAACACCGTGTTCAGCTGTCTGGTTCTCATCGCCGTCCTCGGATGCCAACAACCGCCGACGGACGACATCCGGGCGATTGCCGATGACTATCTCGACGCCTGGGCCGACTTCTATCCCTCGCAGGCGTTGACCGCCGGTCAGGCAGAGGCGGCCCCGCAGCTCGAGGACTTTTCCCAGCCGACCATCGACGCATGGTTGGACCTCAACCGGCATACCCTGACTCGAGTGGAGAATCTGCCGGAGTCGTCGTCCCTCGACGACCGTATCGATCGGCAGCTCCTCGGGCGGCAGATCCATCGCGAGCTCTTCCAATGGGGCGAGATCGAGGCTCACCGGACGGACCCGCAGACCACCTCCAGCCTCGTCAACCACGCCCTGACGGCGGTGCTGGTCAGAGGAAATCTGACCCCCGAAATGAAGATTGAAGCCGTCCTGAGTCGCCTGCAGGGTCTGCAGCGGTTGTGCGGGACCGCCGAACACAACCTGGTGGACGGCCGTCCCTCCGCCACCGAGGCATCGATCCGCGACATCCGTTCGACGGCAGCGTTCATTGAAGTCGGCCTCCTCACGGCCCTCGAAGTTCCCGACGACAGCCCGCACCGAGAAACCCTGTCGGCGGCCTCGGCGCAGACGGCCACCGAGTTGAACGCTCTCGCGGACTGGCTCGAGAACGACCTCGACCTTTCGCTGGGAGACGCCTACGGCGAGGCACTCTATGCAAGGAAGCTCGCCCTGGCCTATGGCCCCCACGTGACACCGGAGGTGTTGGAGCGGATCGCCAATACGGAGATCGAAACCGTCAGGGGGCTCATGGAGGAGCTGGCCAGAACCTCCTGGGAGGTCGACGCCGCCGCCGATTTCAACGAATTCATCCAACCGATACTGGCCGAGATGGAGGGTCACCGCGCCTCGAACCAGCAGGAGTTCCTCCAGGAGTTCCTCGACCTCATCGATCGCTCCCGCAGGTTTCTCCAGGAGAAGGACCTCATCGATCTCCCCGGGCACGAAACTCTCTTCACCGCGCTGTCGCCCAGCCACTTCGCCGGCGCGGCCGTCGGTGGTGTCTACAGCGCCGGCCCCTTCGATCCCGAGGCCGAGACCCTCTTCTATCTCCCGAGTGTGCCGGACTCCGCGCCCGAGGCCGCCAGGGACGGGTTCTACCGATCCTTCAACACGCACTTCAACACCATGATCATCACCCACGAGATCTACCCTGGGCACTATCTCCAGCTCAAGGTCGCGGCTCATCACCCGAGCCGGATCCGCGCGCTTTTCGCGGGCAATGACTTCACCGAAGGGTGGGCGTCGTTTGTCGAGCAGATGACCCTGGATGCCGGATTCGACGATGACCGACCGCTGACCCGCATGGCCCATCTCCGCAAACGCCTCGAGAACGCCGTCCGCGCCTATGCCAGCGTCCAGGTCCACTGCCGGGGTTGGAGCAGGGACGAACTCGGCGCCTTCGCCGTCGAAACCGGGCTCCTCCCGCCCCAGTTCGCCGAGAACCTCTGGCACCGGGCGCTGTTGTCGCCCATCCAGCTGCCGTCGTACTTTGTCGGTTTCAGGGTCTTCGACGAGGCCTATGAACGGGAGCGGACGCGGCTCGGTGACGCCTTCAGCCTCAAGACGGTCAACAACTCCGTGGTCGACTCGGGGGGGATCCCGTTGGCGATGTTGGAGGAGTATCTCGGGGAGGTGCTGGGCGGGGTGTAGCTGGAGGGTTAGGTATTAGGTATTAGGTTTTAGGTTTTGGGTTTTAGGTTTTAGGTTTTAGGTTTTAGGTATTAGGTGTTGGCGCGGCGCTTCGCGCCGCCCCAACGGCGATGGAGAGATGGATCGGAAGCGTATGGGCCCCGATGAAACGGTGATCAACCCGCTCTAAGGTGTGACGCGGCCTGACGGTTGTCGCGGACCGTCCTCGAGGCGGACCGGACCGGTGATCACGAGGGCGTAGTCCTGCTCCGGCGCAGCGATGGCCTGGGGCGAAACCTCAACCGTCCACAGACCCTTGTCGGCCTCCGGCAGGAGGACGACCTCGACGTTGTTGATCCGGTCGGGGAACCCGCCCGGGATCGAGGCCCCGGCCTGGATCACATTGCCGTGGAACGCCCCTTCCGGTCCGCTCACCGTGAGGTCGAGATCGTTGACCAGGTTGGTCTCGGCGAGACTGGACGACGGTGCGTCGGTCCAGACCAGCACAACCTTGAGCGGGCCGGATTCCGTGACCGCGATGGTGAGGCTCACCGGCTCATCGGCGGATGCGGAAAAACCCTCGCGGTGGTCGTCCACCAGCAGTCGGTGGTCATCGCCCGAAAACGCGAGCGCGGTGTCGAGTTGGATCAAGCCCCATCCCTGTTCGCGGGACGGGATGGGCTGATGCGGGCAACCCATGGTGCTGAGGTCCACCGCCGATGCGATGAGCACCGCCTTGACGAGGGCCGCCGACGGCTCGAATGCATCGCCCGGCCTCGCGAAACCCGCCGGATAGAAACCATCGGTGAAGTACTGACGCACTAAAGCGGCGAGCCCGGCAGCGGTGGGCGCCGCCATGGAGGTGCCCGAGCTCTGGGCGTTGCTGCAGGAAGGGCCGGGAACGACCCGGTTGGTGGCGGCCGAGACCACCCACATTCCCGGGGCAAGGACATCGGGCTTGATGCGCCCATCGTGGGTCCACCCCCGAGAGGAGAAATCCACCACACAGGGGGGCTCGAAATCTCCATGCAACGTTGCCCCCACCGCAACCACGTTCTTCCCCGTCGCGGGCGAGATCACCGTATCGTCGGCCGGGCCGGCGTTCCCGGCGGCGAAGAACACGAGCGTGTCCTTGTGATCCCACGTGAAACGATCGACATCGGCGGTCCGCTCGGTGTAGCGGCCATAGGGCAGAAAGTTCTCTTCGTCGCCCCACGAGTTTGTGTGGATCCGGGCACCCTGGGCCCACGCCTGCTCGAGGACCGGTCCCAGGGGCTTGACCGGACACCCGAGACCCGGCAGATCGGCACAGTCGTCGGTGAATGCTCCGCCATCCTGGATGACGAGCTTGGCTGCCGGCGCCATGCCGTCGACCCCGTCGAAGGTGCCGTTGCCGTCGACATCACCGGCCGCGCTGCCGGCGACGTGGGTGCCGTGGCCGTGGCCGTCCCAACTGTCGGGCCGCAGCGGCCAGTCGGCTTCCCAGTGAAAATCCACCGCCAGGACCTTCCGGTGATCGGGGTTGACTTCGGTTCCGGTCGTTTGGTTGAGGGCGGGCAAACCCGCGGTCGAGTCGTTGAACCGACAGTCGTCGACATCGAGACCGGTGTCCATGATCCCGATCACCTGGCCCTCGCCTCGGAGCCCGTGCTCGAAGATGGGAGTTCGCTCGCGCACGCCGGACTGGCATCGCCAGACCGATCCCGAGTTCAGCAACCGCACCGGTGCCTGCGGCTCCGCCCAGACCAGCCCCGGAGTCGCTTCGAGCTGTTCCACCAACGCGGCCAGCCGCGCCCGGGGAACCCTGAGGCCGAGTTGCGGCACCGGACGCGCCGTTTCGTCCGTCCAGCTCACCCGGACACCCATCGTCTCGAGTCGATCGCCCAGGGGCTCGACGGCCATCCCCGGCGCAAGCGCAGCAACAACAAGAACCACATCGCTCTCCGTGTTCTTCGACCGGGCAGCCAGCGCGTGGACGCCATCCGCGGAACGCCACCGCCGGACCGAAACCACACCGGAGATCGCGGAAAGGACGGCCCCATCGCCGGCGACCAGCCACTCCTGCGGCGCCAGGTAGGCGACGATCTTCGCGCCGGTTTCGGCGAGGACGCCCCGCACTTCGCCGGCGACGCCGACATCGACAACAAGAACCCGCAGCTCGGGAGTCGGCTTGGCGGACACGGGCCCACCCTCCGTGGCCCAGACCGACGAGCTTGAGAAAACAACCGAAAGAGTCACCACGACCGGCACGATCAGAGCGGCCCACGGCAGCACCACCCGGCGATATCGATGCGCTTCCATACGGTCCATGGTACGCCATCGAATCCGCACCGCACGCCGGAGAAATCGGTCCGTTCAGCCGGCTGGTTGCGGTCCGCAACCGGCCTGTGTGCCCCTTGACACCCGTCAGGGCGGAAGCAGGCCTTATAATGGCATCGATCCTCGAACCGGCGATCGGAAGGAATGGGAAAACCGTAGATGGCCAATCCAGATCACGTTGCACAGCTTCGCGCCGGTCAATGGAACGAGTGGCGTGCGGCCAACCCGAGCCTGGCCCCCGACCTCATCGACGCCGAGCTGGCGGGGATGGACCTTTGCAACGTGGACTTCTCGAAGGCCCACCTGCGAGGGGCGAACCTCTCGGACTCGAACCTCGACGGCGCCGATTTCAGCCGGGCCATCCTCGAAGCCGCCAACGTCCGCGGTGCCAGCATGGTCGGTGCACGCCTGGACCACGTCCGTTTCGAGTTCCTCGACATGACCGATCTCGATCTCAGCAACGCATCACTGCGAGAAGCGATCTTTCGCGGCGCCAATCTCACCAGGGCGATCCTGCGCCGCGCCGATCTGTCCCGCGCCAACCTCGAGAGCGCGATCTTCGACGGCGCCGACCTGTCCGGCGCAATTCTCCGCGCGGCCTCGCTCCGCGGAGCCCGCTTCGACAGAGCCGTCATGCGCGGCATCGACGCCGAGCGGGCCATCATGGAAAGCGTCGAGCTCGCAGACCTCAGCCTCGAGGGCGCACGGTTCTGCCACGCCCAGGCTGACAACGCACAGTTCAAGAACTCGCGTCTCTCCCGAGCGGATTTTCGCGGAGCGGCGCTCCGCAACACTAACTTCCACAGCTGCATCCTCACCGAAGCTGTCTTTGACGACTCCCAATGCGAAGGCGCGTCCCTCGGTCACGCCGATCTCGATAAGACCTCCTTTGTAAAAACCAACCTGTCGAGCGCAGATCTGAGGGGCGCGAGTCTCATCGGCGCAGTCTTTGACGGATGCGATCTTCACAGCGCCAATCTCGCCGAGCTGGACTTTCGCTCCCCGAGTCTCGGACGGGTTTCATTCGCATCAGCCAACCTCAAAAAGGCGATCTTCAGTCGTTGCGAGCTCCGTGCCGTGAACTTCCGCGAGGCCAATCTGGAGCAGGCGGACTTCCGTCACGCACATCTCGAGGGCGCCAACTTCCGCGGCGCCAAGTTCTTCGACGCCACCTTCCGCCACGCAGAACTCAAACAGGCGAATCTCACCGAATGCATGGGAGCGGGTGCCGACCTTTCGGGGACCAGCCTGATCCTCGTCACGGCCCCGGGGGCGAAGCTGCACGGTGCCGACCTCAGATTCGCCGACGCGGTCGGTATCGACTTCGACAAGGCCGACCTCCGCTGGTCCGATCTGCGCAACGCCGACTTCACCAAGGCAAGCATCGCCACCGCCCGGCTGTGGGGCTGCAAGGTCAAGAACACCAAGCTTCCCCCCAACATGGGCCACTGGACGGTCCTGCTCAAGATCAGTCAGGGGTTCCAGATGGCCAACCGCCGTGCCGAGAAGATGAAGCAGGCACGGGAGAGAAAACGCATCCGGCAGGTGGCCGAACTCGTTCGCGAGCGCGAGAAGGCGCGCAAGCGGCGATCAAGGTGAGACCGGCTCCCTCGCTGCACTTTCAACCCCTGCTCAGACCATCGCTTCACCGGCTCTGCGCGGTTCTGATGGTGGTGTTGGCCGCTCCTTCCGGCGTCTCGGCCACCGACGAGTCGGAGCTCGACGGGTTGCCCATCGTGCGGATCGTGTGCGATCGCTACAACATCTTCGACACCTCCGATCCCAAGACCTCCAAGTGGCCCTATCGAGCGGCCAACGCGGTTCATCTCCGGTCCAGGGAGCGGTTCATCCGATCCATGCTTCTGTTCAGTGAAGGCGACGCCTACAGCGCCGCAGACGCCGCCGAGAGCGCCCGGTTGCTCCGCGGGCTGGGGATCATGAAT
>Ga0316198_10002670_pt1 | contig 10759 bp, 13 predicted proteins | sample OudBieAanoxic_MG_FD_204935 | JGI IMG/M metagenome (GOLD analysis project Ga0316198, IMG submission 204935) | Coastal sediment microbial communities from Oude Bieten Haven, Netherlands - site A anoxic | ecosystem: Environmental > Aquatic > Marine > Coastal > Sediment | place: Netherlands... | reverse complement strand
TAATGTCTGATTTATTTAAATATAGAATATGGTGTGATACAGAGAATATGTCTTACACAACATGGGCAGAGACTGAACCATTAGTATGCCCCAATAATATAGCACATGATATTGACGCAAATAAAACTGCTATTGTTGATACAATACTTGAGGATGAAAAGCGAGATACTTCAGGTAAACTTCGAGTTCATCAAACGTCACGTCCTTTAGGTACTAAGGTGCATTTTACAAGTAGAGGTGATGATCCTACTAATGTTGGTGATGTTGGTGGAGGAGCATCTCTAACATTTCATCATCGAATAGGTGATGATCTGTCACATGCAGAGTATATGGATTTCAATACGATTGAAAATAAATCTTATATTCATGAAGGTTATATTAGTTGGACAGATTGTGATTTTGATGAGGTAACTGTTGAGATCGTTCCTAGAATTGTTACAACTACTCCTGCGGCCGATACTGGCTATTTTGTTAATCCTGCAACGCCATATATAGTCTTACCTTCTGCTCTTGCAGGAGGAGTGAGTAATGTTGATATTAATGAGGATTTATCAGATCCAACTACTCCTGGATTAATATATATGCCTGAAGCAGGTGATCCACAATTTGGTAAATCTGCGGCTTATTGGGATGCAGATTGGAATTCAACAACCAAGTTGTTTGAGAATATTCGTCCAATGCCAGACGGTGATGGAAACTATAATATTTTTACAATGGAGATTGTATTCTCTAGATTCGCTAATAAAATGTTATTAGTAGGATCTAATGCTATACACCTCAAAACATCAGATACTGATATGTTAGGTCATGGAATGAGAGTAAGAGTTACTACTGTAACTAATACTGATGATGATGGAGACCATGAATGGCATATTGGTTGTATATTAACTATGCATCGTCAAAAAAGTGTGGCAGGATAAGTAAATGTATTTAGAGAGAATAGGTTAGGGTATGAGTCCAGAAGAAACTACCGTAAAGGTATTTGAAATAGTAATAAGAGGAATGGTATTTTTATTGCTCTTACATATTGGTAAAGAATTAAAGGTCCTAAAGACTAAAGATGAGGGATCAAAATATTATTACGCTAGGAAATTTTATGTGCCTGCAGTTATAATATTGATATTAGTTTTATTAGTAATTGTGTTAGGTTTTCCGTGGTCAATTCTTAAATAAAAAAAGGGTTGTGGCTAGACAACCTATAAAAGACTGTCTAGCCACGTTTGGTCTGTCACAAAACATTAGCTCGTCATACCACAAGATACCATACCATAACCCGACTCAATGAAGCTATACCGAACCATCAGTTTACGAGAATGAATGATATCAAGCTTTAGCGTACCATAACACTAGATCACGACGTTGCATATGACCAGATGTAGCTTGACCTTTACAAAAGCTCACACTATAACGGTACATTTGAGTTGACATAATCTCACCTCTACTTCACTTGATGTGATGTGATTCTACCCCGATCTCACCACAAGGAACGGAAACTCACCAAGATATCAATTTACTATATAGGATAAAATGATAAATCGTCCCACCAACACAAAATAGAATCGTACGCCACTCAACAGAGCCTTATTCAACCAATACTACATAAAATATTACATTATGCCACATAACAGAATCGTACAAGTATTGAATTGAAGAATATTTCACATCACTGATACAACACCAGAATTCATGAGATCGTAATTTGCCGATAAGAAGCTTTACTTTATCTTGTTACATTTTACCAACATTGTATGACAGAATTTTGATGCGACATCACAATATGCTATGGAACCAAAACATTACATTACCCCATGGAATAGAATGGTACTTTGGAAGTATGATGATGACGATAGATTACTTTATTTTATAACATCACGTATCACCATACCGCTACGCAATTTCAATGCACCATATCTGAGGTAACCATGCCGACATTGAATATCACCATATTTTAATTCATCATACCGTAACAAGACTTCAACGCACAAGACTGCAGCTTACCCTTACTTTACTATATTGACAGTTCATAATACTCAGTTCTACCCCAACAGTACTTTGAGTAAACGACACTTTAATTCGCCATACCCTTGTGGTAGTATATCATATTTCATCGTATCAGACCATGATGGTATTTCACTTTACTATATAGCACCTTGAACTAGACTCAACTACGGTTTGCTAAGACTCAATATTACCTTCACATCATATCAAGACATAGATATAAAATCTCACCTGACCAATACTGTACCACAATTCTACGATATAATAAAGGATCTTATTGGACCACAGCGATAACCCACATGGCACTACAATACCGAGATTACACGATAACGCAAGGTATATTATTCCATCCCACCATTAGTTTACGTCACTCTACGGTACTTTATTGTGTTGAACCAATGATTATTAGAACGATAACCGACAAAATCGTGTGACATTTTACCAGCACAAGAGTTCACAGTATCACGTAGTGCTTCATAGAACCAGTATTATAGTCTAAACCAGGACAGTTGGCCTTATGATACCGCGACTTGAGCGAACAAAATTACACATAACCATAACATAATTTTACATAATGATAGTTTATGCTACGACACATAGCCGCTACACAACCATATCCGATTATAGAGTACTTCGCTATGAGTCACAATGCCGTTATAGGATACTACTTCGCATAATGGTAACTCAGACTACCCCACCAAAACAAAACACTACATGATAATATATAATGGTAGACCACCTCACCAGTATAACACGTGATCAAATTTTACAGCATCTGACCAGTACAATGCTAGAACAGATGATATGGGACATTACCATCACACAACCCAAATTCATTAAACTAGAGACCACATCACCGTCAAACAACCCGAACTCACTATGGTTAACTAAACCACTATTATATCTCAATCTAATAAACAGTAATAGACCAATACGTTTACTTTACGTCAGCCAATATTACGTCACCCAGCCTTTACATCAGCACATACTACTTTATAATACTTTACCAATGCTAGAGTCTATAATATGACACTTAACCGGAACAGTATTCAAGTTTACTTCATTGAACATGACCGGAACAGCACGCAACGATATTAGACCGTCACACCAAAGCACATGATTTAATTACACCTGAACATCACCAAAAGGCAATTAACTATATCGGACCACAACCCGACCATATGTCATCGCAAGTCATGCCATCACACCTGAACAACATATTGCTTTATTATATTCTATCCTACTATCACGATAGTGTATAGAATGACATTCTAGTCTACTTTACATCATAGTACCGACACTCTATTTTACATCATAATAACTTTACCCCAACTAAGCTAGATGCAAGTATAAATTATCCTACAATACCATCAAGACAAAATACTAAATAAGATCTTACCATGAATGATACCTGACCAGAACAACAATTTACTCTAACTTGTATCATAGTACCGAGACAGGAACTTACACCATATAGCTTTGCTGGCACAACAGGTTATTATACGCTACCATAACCCGATGTAATGTGAGTACACTTCAATTTGCCAGAATGAAACATTACTTGAGTTCAGTTCACCGGCACTGCGGTTCATTCCAGTTTACGACATTGTACCTTAGCGATATCTTATGGCAGATAATAGTAATTCATTTTACCAATACCTGGCGGAAATGAGTATAACAATATACTACCAACATGAAACTTCAGGCTAGTTGATCCAACTGTACCATGACCTTACTTCAAGAAATAGAAGCAGACATTATAGCACAAAACCAATAAGATTAAGGTTTGCTTTGGTGACGTTGGGTTGACTTCCCCACTTTACTTTATGTCATATTATTTGTTATCACCAAAACAAAGTCCTATCACAGCTCACATTATAAGGATACGCATTAGTTAACCAAAACAACAACCCATACAACTCTATCATATAGAGACAAAACTGGGCCTTTACGTTAAGCAACGCCATGTAAGAAAGCAAGAAGATGCATCACCTAGACATTACACAACGCCATATAACAAAATAAGATAAGACATCACCTCCACCAAACAGTTCTGTAGTTAATAACACTTCACCGATACATCATCTGACAACAACACAACACAGCTGAGTTCACCTGTAGCAAATCAAGCTTCATGTAATCACAATTTGCCCGGACACAAGGGAACTTAACTCGAACTAACATGGCATGATACTTGACTATATATCACCTCCTAACAATATTTAATTTTATTCATAATAGTAGATTTTACCAGACACCACACATTAGATAAGTTGACTGGACTTTACCAGACACTACACATTACATAAGTTGACTGGATTGAACCTCCACTTTACATCAACAAATCCTGCTTTGTGATATCTTACCCCACCATAACTTCGGTTCATACTATTTCACCTATACTTAGCTTCATAATGGTAAACTTCATTGCACCTTACCTCAACAGTACTGGACTTCATAATGGTTCACTTGACCATTTCGCTTGTCTAAATAGGATTCTAAACCTTACTTTATTTTAAATTAGATTTTTATTTAGAAGGAAGCGAGACCGAGCAAAACCAAAGCTTCACATGGGTTTATGTCATTCCACCAATGGAAGCCATAACTTCATGGGAATAAAATACACCGGTGTTTATGTCGTAATTTACACTACGCCATTCGATGTTATTCGACCATAAATTAACCCAATAATAGTTAACACAGCTATACCGAGACTTGACACAGCTCCGCGAAGCATAGTTCGACAATAGATTACATAACCGTCACCAAACCACATACAACTTCGTTTCATATTGCCATACCGTAACATGATAGCATAAAGATGTATATCATCGCACATAGAGACACCATAAAAACACCTAACATTAGAACGCTTTAGCTTACCAACAGCAGACTGAACTTAATAGTATAGTAGACTACCTTCAGCTAACTTGACATGAATGAAATAGACAGAACTATACCGGTATGAAACAAGACATCGTGTCAGTTTGTACCATCTTACCATCACACTAGCTTAGAATAGCTCAGATAAGCCAACATTACCGCCATCCATCTTCCGCACCTTCTATTTCTTCTACATAGTTGGGAAGATGTTTGAAATTGAAGTCATAAGCTCCAAAGTTGCCGGCACCTCGGTTAGCTCCGAAACCGTTATTCTTCCCATATGTGAAGAGTTTCAAAAATGCTTCTTTGTTAATGGGACTACCTTTACGGACACGCAAAGTACAACCGAATTGAGTACCTATAGGTAACTGTTCGGAAGCAGCAATCGCTGTTTCAGTTTTCCCCATCCGATTAAAAGAAATAGGACGTTCTTCGATAACAGCTTTACCTTCTGCGTCACGAAGAATATCCTTGTCAGGGGTCATATACCATTCAACGGGTTTAACATCCAATGCCATTGTTTCTCCTATAGAGACTTTTGTTGAAAGAATAGATTTGTCTCCATTGTTCGTGATAATCTTCAAGTTTTCTTTGAGATTACCTAGAACCATATGGGAAGAAACCACTGGCCATAACTCGTCAGGAGAACCATTTTTAGGTTCCTTCATGAAAACAGTAAACTTTGTTTGTTCCCCTTTAGCGACTAGATCGTTATATTCTTTCTCGACCTCTTTTGCCATTTCTTGTAAAGCAGGAAGATCATTTGGTAGATCTGTTCTTAAAGGTTTTGCTGTAAGTTCACTAAAGGCCATAATGATCTTTTTAACCTCATCGATCTCTTTGTCCTCAGGAATGGTGTCTCCTTTGTACTTGTCAACAGATTTCACGATTCTGTCAGAAAGACGATTTGCTTTCTTAATTTGCTTCCGCGCTCTCTGGATGACATGTTCCTGCATTATTGAAGCTTCAGTGCAAGTACCAAGTTGTGGAGTTCTCAGGCGGAACAGAACTGAGTAGTAATCCCAATATCCAGCCGCTTCACTACCTACAACGATTTCAGGTTTTTGTTTCTGGGCCTTTGTCTTTGTCTTTGTGTCTTTCTTTTCTACCATTTTTCTATTCCTTTCTTTTCGCTCTATTTGGGCTTTATTACCCAAAATAAATTTGAGGTAATGATATACCTCATATAAAGATAATTTCTATATAAAATTTGGGAAAATAAAAATGTCTGTTAGAATTAATTGTAAAAGTGTTATACATTATTTTCGATATGACGGTGTTTTAACTCTAGAAGAATTAAAAAAAGCAATGAGTGATGCACATACTAACAATCCAGCTAGTAACTTGATACATGATCTACGTGAGGCTGATATTAAGCATTTTGATAAAGAAAGTCTTATAGACCTTGGTAATTATATTGAAGAGTTAGTTAAAGATAATAAAAGACCACCATATAAGAGTGCGATTGTTGTAGCTGATAAATTAACATATGGAATAGTTAGGTGTGCTACAATGTATTCTAGTGATATTATTGTTAATTCAACTAGGATATATTATGATATAGATTTTGCTATTGATTGGCTTACAGGAATTAGAGATTGAAATAAAGGAGAGATAAATAATCACAATTGGTATATGTATTTTACTTATATATTTTCAAAAGAGTGTGGTAGGTTAATTATGGATTTATATTTATCTGATTTACATCTTGGTAATCCTCTTTTCGAAAGCGAAAAGGCAATCTTAAAACTTCTTAATGAACCTAAATATGATAAAATATTCATTCTTGGGGATATTATAGATACCTGGGAAACTCCTGTAGAATCTATTAGAAAGAAACATGAACATTTAATCACCCAAATAAATCTCAGAGCAAAACAGGGTCCTGTGATAATTATTAGAGGTAATCATGATCCAAATATACTTGTAATGCATTCTATCTTTGATATGTGTAGGATCTTTGAATCCCTCCGTGAAGGTAAAACTATGTTCGTACATGGTCATGAATTTGACGAATTGATAACGAAGTACTATTGGTTAGCCAAACTTATCTTCCCTATCCGATGGTTGCTAGAGAGATTAGGAGTTAACTTATTAGCATATACTAGGAACTTGTATCATTCTGTCGCAGCAAAGAAACAAAATAAGCAATATGATGATCTAGTTCTTGGTATTGAGAAACAAGCGGTGGCAAAATATGAGAAAGATTTTGACTACTTGGTTATGGGACATACCCATTTGCCTAAATTAGTTCCCCGTGATGCTGATCCAGATGACCCAAGAAAATGTGATTATATTAATACTGGAGACTGGATTCATAATAGAACTTACATTGAAAGAGATGAAAATAAGTTTAAACTGTGTGAAGCAAAGAGGTAAAAATATGGCGAGAAGAGAATTTAAAGATATAATGTTAGGATGGGCAGCAGATATCAGAGTTTATGTAGGAGGACTTGTATTATTTGGTGATTCTCATTATCAAATTAAGGGTCACCACATGAGACATATTCTTAACACGTTAGAACCTGGAGATGTTTTGTTACGTCGATATAGCCATTATGTTGGTAGTTTACTTATACCAGGTTATTGGTCTCATGCTGCAGTTTATGAAGGAGATAATAACGTTATCCATATGTTAGGTAAGGGAATAACTCAAGAAGACATATTGACGTTTATGAGAGCTGATGATATTGGTATTCTTAGATGCCGTGATAAAATGTTAATTCAACCTGCGATTGATAAAGCTAAAGATTTTTATGTTAAAAAGATTGGGTATGATTACGATTTTAAATGTGAGAATGAAAATCTTTATTGTTCTGAGCTTATACATGAAATTTTTGGTAAATCAGAAAAGGTAAAATTCAAAAAATATGTTCTCCCAGATGATCTCATATGTGGTTTATTTGATTTAATTTGGAAGAAGGGTAGTGCCACTGGTATTCAACATAATAATTCACCTGCAGATGCAGATGCAGCAGAGAAGGAACAGGAGAAAGATAAAATTGAGCACAGGAGTGACGATAAGGTGTAATCGTGAACACGGATCATTAGAAGCTGGTGATATCGTTGTTCTTAATAATGAAGTTCACTGCAGAAAGTGTATTGAGGGATTTCTGAGTGATAAACAAGAGGACTTAAGAGAGTATGTTTCTTTTCAAAAAGGAATAGAAAAGGATAAAGACGATGGCAGAGTTTAAGAAGGCATACGATAAAACAATGGATCATGAAGGGGGATATGTTGATGACCCCGATGATGCAGGAGGTGAAACTTATAAAGGAGTTGCTAGAAGATTTCATCCTGGTTGGGAAGGATGGAAAATTATTGATGGTACTAAGAGGGCACCTAATTTTCCTAAGAATTTAGATCAATTAACATCAATTCAACATATGGTTGAAGATTTTTATAAGGATCATTATTGGGATCCATTCCGAGGAGATGATCTACCTTCTCAAGAGCTTGGAGAAGAAATGTTTGATACTGGAGTTAATATGGGTATCAAGCGAGCAGTTAAATTCCTTCAAAGAAGTCTTAATGTCCTGAATCGCAATGGTAAACTATTCCCCGATATGACTGATGATGGGATTATAGGACCCACTACTATGAGGAATTTAAATACATATTTAGAAAAAGAATCTATTGAATTATTACTCAAAATTATGAATGTCTTACAAGCTAACCATTATCTTGCTTATATGAAGAAAAGTCCTACTCAAGAAAAATATTGTAGAGGTTGGCTTAAAAGAGTTAATATTACTAAAGCTTAGGTGGTTGCAAATGACTGAAGATGAGAAAGTTATAATACGAGAAAGACGTAGGAGTAAAAGAGTTAAAGCCCCAGTTAAATTTAGCATGCTTCGGGAAGATATAACTCATGATATACTCGGAGAAACAAAGGATTTAAGTTGTGTTGGGGCAAGTTGTTCAATGAATCAACCTATTAATGAGATGACTAGGTTACGTTTAACTCTTAATCTTCCTAATGATGATGTTGTGTTTGATGGTGTTGTCGTTCGTTGTGAAAAAATAAAAGAAGATGATTATGAGGTAGGTATTTATTTTAGTAGTATTGACATGGGTGTTCGTAAAAGGATTGATGATTTTGTTAATGGTAGAGAAAAAATTGAGGTTGATCATTTTAAGATCGATGATTGAAAAACATTAAATCTTATAAGGAGTGAATTATCATGGCTATATTTAAGTTAGAAATTCTTCACAAAGTGAATGACCCTGCAGAAGCTCGGACTCTTTTTGATGCAGTTACTAAAAATCCGAAATGCATTGTGATGAAAAGAGTTGGAGAATATGTAAATGATTTTTTGGTTTGTGTACCGTTTCATGGAGACACGTTTGATAGAGTTTTTGATCAAATATTAACGCTAGATGTTCCTCATCGCGAAGATGTTGCGGATATAGACGCTGCTGAAGCTGCTCGTGGTGGTACTGGTGATATTGATGGTTTAACATTTGAATATCAAGCTCTAGATGGATCAGTAGAAGTATACAGCGATGATGGAACTTTTCTTCACAATATGATCGCTGAACCAAAGTCTCCTCCGAGTGTTGGTGGGCATCGAGCGGAAGAAGGATGGGCTCCTCCTTCCCAGATTAAACCTACAGGTCAAGCATTCAACGATAGTCAATTGGGAGTTGATGGGGCTGCCGCGGCTGGGTTTGGGAAAGAACTCGGTTAAGGTTGACGGCGAGCACTTCCTGGGTTTTTGTTCATGCTATCTCCTTTCCTAGGGAGTGCTCTACCTAAGGACAACCTAATGAATGAAGATAAATATGTTGAAAGACGTAAAGGTCCTTGGGACAGACGCATACCAAATATGCCTTCTTATGTAGGATATGCTCTACAGTTTTTATATAAAACAAAGAAGCGATTTTGGTCTATAGTTGCAATTATGGGCATGTGTTGGTTATGGATAATATCTGGAATTTCTATTTGGCTTTATGTCCATATTTTGCTAAACGTTCAATAATTAATATATTAATATAGTAATAAAATGCTAGTAGCAACGAATGCTATACTAGGAAATCGCAGACACGATCGGTTTGAAATACCAATTGATATAGTGATAGATGATACAATACGTGGAAGGGTTACTAATATAGGAATGGGTGGTCTTTATGCTACTATAAATAAGTATGTTGATGATTTTACTAATCATAAATTAGAACTAATATTACCTGATATGAGTATTTTTCTTGAATGTATTAGTTTACGAACATTAGTTATAAGCTTCCATTGTAATCACACTGCGGTTTGCTTTAAACAAGACACTTTATCCGATGAGGATAAAATATCATTAGAGGATTTTCTAGAGGGCAGAGGTAGATATGATATCCGTAAGCCAATTATTTGAAAAACAAGAATTTAAGCCAGGGAAAAAAACTGAAACTGGTCAATACACACATTATGAACCAAAGGATAAACCAAAAGAATCTGAAGCTGAAGTTGATTCAGAAACTGGTGGCCCTCTTATCCGATCTAAAAAATTTCGATCCAAAAAAGGTAAGATGGTGGTATTAAGATTTCAAAAGAACGCCGATTCAGGCAAAATGGAGCTATTATCGAAGTTAAAAAAATGATCTCTACAAGACATTTATTTGAAGCTATTATACCGGAATCGTCTGCAGTTTTAAGAGTTCAGGACTCTTTAGGAATTACACTGCCTTCTGATTATGTCGTATTTATCAAGAAATATGGTGCTATTGATACAGAAGAACTTTCAATATATGGATCATGGATAGGTGATATTGGTGATGATATTCCTTCTGTGGTTGGTTATACAAAAATACTACGAGAAAGCATTGATTTACCAGAAAACTATATCGTTATTCAATCAGTTGGTAATGATGAAATACTTTTACATA
>Ga0316198_10002669_pt1 | contig 10759 bp, 7 predicted proteins | sample OudBieAanoxic_MG_FD_204935 | JGI IMG/M metagenome (GOLD analysis project Ga0316198, IMG submission 204935) | Coastal sediment microbial communities from Oude Bieten Haven, Netherlands - site A anoxic | ecosystem: Environmental > Aquatic > Marine > Coastal > Sediment | place: Netherlands... | reverse complement strand
GCAGGCATCGGTGTGAAAACCGATATCATTATCCCGGGCGATTTCAGAGAGTTTCTCAATGGGGTCAATCACACCATGGGGAAAGGACGGTGTGGAGCCCACAATGACAATGGTATTGTCTGTAATCGCTTCTTCGGTTTTGGCGACATCGGCCTTAAACCCTGCATCCACCGGGATGCGTTTGATTTTAATGTTAAAATATTGAGATGCCTTATCAAAAGCGGCATGGGCGGTTGTGGGGACGATCATTTCCGGTTTAGAGATGCCTTTCATATCACGGGCCCAGTCCCGGTAAGTTTTCATGGCAAGCAGGATGCTTTCCGTGCCGCCGGAAGAAACCACCCCGCAGACTTCATCATCGGAATCCGGGTCGTCGTCAGCCTTTTGGGCGTTGAGCATACTGGCGGTCATGGCCACCACTTCGGCTTCGAATTTGGTGGTGCTGGGCCACACATCCGTATGCAGGGGATTGCTTTGTGAATTGAGCATGTAAACCTGGTTCAAAAAATCGATGTGGTCTTCATCCCCGTGATACACGGCACCGGAAACAAAACCGTCTTTCCATTTCGATTCTTCTTTGGCACAAAGGGCTTGCATTTCACTGATGATTGCCTCTTTATCGCGACCCGTCTCCGGCAGACGGGTGAAGGTGTGAAAATCGTCGCGGTAGGGTTTAATAGAACGCTCTATTTCCGCCATCATCTCTTCATTTGTTTTTTCTGGCATCTTGTCTCCCTTATAATCGGTTTCTGGTTTCGGGTGTCAGTTGGCAGGTTCCGAGTTTCGCGTGGCGGGTTACGGGATTCGAGTTTCGGATTTCACGTTTCGTGAATTCCTCAATTCCTCAATCATTAAATTCTGATGCCTAACACCCGAAATCTGAACACTGAAGCCTGATTGTACCTGACACCTTCAGTCTAGAAGTCAAACACGCTGTCCATTTCATCATCGCTGACCACAAATACCGTGTCATGCGGCGGCAGGGGCTCTTCGTAAAAGAATTTGGGTAAACGATCGTCCTGGCGGGTGAATCCAGCTTTGCGGTTAAATTCACGCTCGGCTTTCAATACCCGGATTCCTATATTCACCAGGTCTTCAAAGCTCAACTCGGTTTGCATCCTGGCATTTATCATCTTCAACAGGGCTTCAGCGGCCTTTTCATTGGATTTTGCCGCAGATAGGGCAAACAGACACAAACCGGTGCAGTCAAAGGCAGCCATTTCGATCTGGTAGGCGCGCGAGACCGCCACCTGACCGTCGGCCTTCAATGGATCCAGCGAACCGCCCAGTGAACTCAGGTTTTTATCAATCACATTTCCGGCCGTATGATCCGCTCCCATGGGGGAGGTGCCATAGGTCACCCCCATGCCCTGGACCGCCCGGGGGTCGTAAGCCGCGATCGACTGGTTTTTTACTGCCGGTACGCGCTGATGATTGAAATGCTTGCCGATGGCAGCCGGACCGTTTCCGAGTATTTTGCCGATCTGGGTAGCACTGCCGATTTCTTCCAGCATCTCGATGGCCGCCTGGCTGTCGCCAAAAGCTTTGTATCCGGCATCCATCGCCACGGCAATGGCCACTCCGGTGTTCATGGTGTCCACCCCGATGTCATCACACAGGAAATCCAGGGTGGCGATAGCATCCAAATCATCGATACCGCACATGCCGCCCATCGACCAGATGGTCTCATACTCCAAAGAGGCGGTCATATAATTGCCCCGGGTGTCGACATATTCATTGGAGCAGTGGATGATGCACTGGGCGCAGCCCATGTGGGTGGTTCTGCCGCCGCGTTCTTTAATCGTCTCGGCCAGAGTTTCACCGCTTATTTTTTCCCAGCCGTCAAATACCCCATTGGTCGCATTGTAGCTGGGAAACGCGCCGGCGGCATTCAAAGGGGCCACCAGTACCGCCGTACCCAGCGGCGGCAAAACGTAACCGCTGAACATGTCTTCCTTTACGGCTTTGGCAAAAATTTTGGCTTGCTTTTTAAATGTCCCCGGATCTGCCATGGTATCCTGAAGTTTAGCCGTGCGGTTAACAATCAATGCCTTGAGGCCTTTGGCACCCATCACGGCCCCCAGCCCTCCGCGCCCGGCCGCGCGACAGGGGCGCCCGTCGGCATCCGAAGCCTGTATCGAAGCGCTGGCCAGCTGATACTCACCGGCCGGGCCGATACATAAAACGGCATTGTCTTCACCCCGGGTGTCGAGCAGTTTTTCAACCAGGGCGTAGGTACGGGCACCTTTATCCTCTGCGGCCGGCAACAGGGTCGCCCTGCCGTCGGCATCAATTTCAAGAAAATAGAGTTCGCCCTTCGGTGCCCGGCCTTCGACAATCACCGCGGTGATGCCCAGGCGGCCCAGGGCGGCGGCAGCCGTGCCGCCCACATTGCTTTCTTTAATGCCGCCGGTCAGCGGGCTTTTGGCACCGATGGACAACCGGCTGGTGTTCACCAGTACCGTGCCGCTGAGTGTGCCTGCAGCAAAAATAAGCTTATTATCCGGTCCCAGCGGATCGCAATCCGGCGGGACTTCAGCGTTGATCATAATCGATGTTAAACCTCTGCCGCCCAGACCGATGTATTCCGGGGGGATGTCTTCTAAGTTGATTTGTTGGTGAGTCATGTCGACGCGCAAAAACTTCATTATAACTCCTTCCCATATCTCGGCCGTATCAGCTGGGTGGATTCAACCGTTTAAATATGGCTTTGTTGTGTTTATAAATATTGAGAAATTCTGCAAAAAGCTGATCATATATTTTACGGGTTTCCGGGTTCGGTTCAAATATATTATTGATCTGGATATACTTGGGAATATCTTCAAAGGCCATATACCCCAAACCCACCGCCGCGATAAAGGCCGCACCGCGGGCGTTGGTTTGAATGGGGTCTTTGACCTGCTTGATGGTGCGATTGAGAACATCGGCATGGATTTGACACCACACGTCGGATATGGCACCGCCGCCCACCATATTTATCGGGTTCAGCGGGCGCCCGATAAATTTTTCGACATATTGCAAGGCCCATCGCTGGTTATAGGCCACGCCTTCCAAAAATGCCCGCACGATGTCAGCGCGCGAATTTTTCAGGGATAAATTATAGATGCACGCCCGCGCCGAGTTATCCTCGACGGGGGTGCGTTCACCATTTAACCAGGGGGTGAAAATGACCCTATTGCTGCCGGCCGGCACGTCTTCGGCAATTCTATCGAAGATTTTGTAGACATCCGGCAGCGCCTCTTCCTGCAACAGCGCATCCTGATGATACAAAATATTATCTTTTAAATAGGTCAGCACCCCACCGGCGGTTTCCTGTTCGTTGACGACCATATATTTATCGGGAATGGAACTTGGAATGGAGGCGATGCCGTGCATGACATCCGTCTTTTTGAAGGGAATATGGGCTGAAATCCAGGAAGACGTACCCACATAAATGTGTCCTTGATAGTCTCCGACGGCACCCGAACCGAGCGCAGCGGCCGGAATATCGGGGGAACCCATGACGACCTGGACATCGTCTTTCAGCCCCAATTCCAGGGCGACGTCTCTTTTTACCGGGCCCAGAATGTCGATGGACCGTTTGAGCTCAGACAGCTTCTCTTTTTCGAGGCGGTACATTTTCAGCAGTTTATCGCTGTAAGCAATATGAGTGATATCGCGGTTGTCAGTGACCCAGTGCAGTGTGATGGAGTCATAGGAGGCTGCGAATTTTCCCGTAAAGCAAAAATTAATATAGTCTTTGGGTTCGAGAAATTTATGGGTTTTTTGGTAGACATCGGGAAACTCATTGCGAATCAGCAGAATATGACCGACGGGGTCTTTGCCGGTCAGAGCGGGTGCCCCGCCTGTCATGCGAATCCAGCGCAGCAGTTTAAACGGGTCATAGCCTTCTATCTTGATGGGACCGCCTGCCATTTGCGCGACGTATTTGGCCCCGCGCATATCCAGCCAGGTGATGGCGTTCATCAGTGGTTTGCCGTCCTGATCAACGGCCACGGTACCGGCCCACTGGGTGGAAGCAACGATAGCGACGATATCAGCCGGATTGACCGTGCCTTTGCTCAGCAGCCGTTTGGATGTCGTCATGATGGCGTGCCACCAGTCATCCGGGTTTTGCTCAGCGCCGCCATCGGGCAGCAGGATCAACGGCACACTCTCGAAATCGAAATCAACCACTTCGCCGTAAACGGAGATAAGTGCCGTTTTGCTGCCGGATGTTCCCAGGTCGATCGAAAGGACGTATTTATCGCTGTTTTCAGTCATCCCCATGTTCTCCCGAAAGTTGAAATAGTTATAGGCCGGTCGCTTCCTACTGATTAAACGGAAATAATACCCTAAAATCTCTTTTCATGCTGACTACGGTCCATGCGTTTTTTGTGGCAGTTTTTAACAAATTAGATTTGTGGTATTCAAATTCTCTCTCAGGATCATCGTGGTCTAAAATGCATACCATATTAGGTAATCCGGTGGCCGCCGTCATTTCCAACATAGCCAAATCTCCGCTCGAATTTCCAAATGCAAAAATAGATGGTAATAGTCCCCTTTCCCTAATTCTCACAACCTTATTTTCATCAGCATTATAAGGTTCAAAGTAAGATGATTTTCTGATGAAAACGGGGTGGTTTTTGCTATCAAATAGCAAACTAAACCCAACCATTGTGCCGATAATCTGATTCTTGGGAATATTCAAAATATCTTTTGATACGCTACGAATAAATTCTTGCTGTGAAGTAGAAACAATGTACACTTTAAACCCGTGATCGGCAAGATAATCAATCAATTCAATCATTGGCTGATAGAATAATTGAATATAAGGCTGATCAAATCTAGGATGCTTTTCTTCTCTTAGAAATCGTCTACTGTATTCCAAGTAAAATTTTAAGGATTCACCTTCGAATGCCTCTGCAATGGCTGTTTTTATATTTTTATTGAGGTATTCTGCGTCACCTTCAATAACAGCCTTGTAGATAGGATTGGTCTCTAACTGAGGATTTAGTTCTACTTTTTCCAATAATCTATGTTTTGTCAATGCAACTTCTATATAATCGGGCTTTTCGCATAAGATAGTTCCATCCATGTCAAAAAATGCCCTGCGATATTCTATAGGGACAAAGTTATTATTGGCTGGATCTGATACTGAATCCACAAATGAAACAATCTGTTTTTTTGATGGCCCAGCATTCCAGGATCGTAAGTGGCTTTGAATATCAAGAACGCTGAAACTCTGGTCAGCTGTAGAATAAGTGCTTAAGCCTACGAGCAACACAAAACTCAAAAAAACAATTTCCAAAGTTTTTTTCATTTTTAGCCTCATGGTCGTCATGTTTTTTAGCAATGTTAGGGGTCGTTTTACGCTGATTTATGCCCCTGGCAAAACATAAAAGTACACCGACATAAAATGACAAAAACTACCCATTAAAACAAACATATGGAAGATGGCGTGATTGAATTTTATTTTTTTAATGCCGTATATAATTGCACCAATCGTGTAGGATATGCCTCCTGCAAAAAGCCAAAGAAAACCTTCTAAAGGTAAATTATTAATTAATGGCTTTATGGCGAAAACGATAATCCAACCCATTAATACATACATTATAGTCGACATTAAATTATATTTGCCTGTAAAGAAAAGCTTCAAAATTATGCCGGTTAAAGCCAATCCCCAGGAAATACCGAAAATCACCCAACCGATGGCACCATTTAGAGTAACCAGTGTAAAAGGCGTGTAAGTTCCCGCAATAAGAACATAAATAGATGCGTGGTCAATAATGTTCAATCTATTTCTTAACTCTGATTTTTTAGCGCTGTGGTAAAAAGTAGAAGCAGCATATAAAATAATTAAGCTTGATCCGAAAATACTAAAACTAACAATAGACCAAACGTCTCCGTGCAATGTTGCATGCGTAACTAAAATTACCAAAGCAACAATGCTTAAACTGAAACCGATAGCATGAGAAATGATGTTAATTTTTTCTTCTAGTGGCGAGTAGTCTTTTGTTCCTTCTATATCTGGCATTTAATCAATGTCTTTTATTTAAATTTTCAGCCATTGTTCTGATCTCCTTTATTCGATGGAATATCCCCTCCAATTAGGATATATCAATACTAATCGATATATTTTATAGAAGCTATCTCAAAAATAGTAGATTACGTTCAACGGCAAGGCGTCGATTAGGTTTAAAAGCGGAGCGTACAAGTTCGTACGTGAGCATATTAAACTGAATCGCAACGCAGCCATTGGACGTAAAATGCATTTTTGGGATACCTTTCTAATACCAAATATTCATCCTGGAGTTCAAGCAAATAGAGCCAAGGTACTCGAGCTGACGGGGGGTTTTTCTGTCATGCCCGCGCAGGCGGGCATCCAGTTCGGCCAACAAATGAATTCTGGATTGCCTCTTCCGCGGGAATAACACACTTGGAATGCAGAAACTCCCCGACGCCTCAGGGACTCAAGTGAAGTGACAAAAAATTTTTCTTGTTTATTCTCTCCTGTAATGAAAAATATAGATATTATTAATTGGTAATTTGGCTTTTTGGGTAAGATGGGGTTTTATAGCGGTTGTCAAAAAACGTTCCGTTATTTGAAGGCTTTTTCTACAACCACTGATATCACCCTTCTGAATTGCGGAACTTATTTTTGAAAAGCGGTATAAACCACCCTTTAGGAGTGATTGTGAATTCCCGGGAAAGAGTAAGAGAAGCACTGTTTTGCCGCAAACCTGACCGCATTCCCAAAGCCCTGGGGTTCTTTAACCAGTCATTTGATGCCATCGCACCGACTGCCGCCGAGGATTACTTCGACCTGGACATCCGCTACGCTGAGTTCAAGCCATTGAAAAACCAGAATACGTTTCGCCGCTATTTGGACCGTCTGCCGCAAGACATCCACGTGGGCAGCCAGGCTCAACTGCGCACCTACCATGAGTGGCAATACCACCCTGAAAGAGGAACGGACCGTCCGCTCAGCGATATCCGCTCGCTAAAAGAACTGGTGTCCTACGTCTTTCCGGATCTATCTAATCCGAGGCGCCACGCCGGACTCGCCAAACAGGTCCAGCGCTGGCATGCCCGGGGCTTTGCCGTGGCCGGTATGCCCCCTCACCTGGGCGGTGAGCTGTTTGAGACGGCCTGGCGCCTGCGCGGGTTTGAAAATTTCATGATCGATCTGGTGGACCGCAGCGAAATAATTGATTACCTGCTCGACCAGCTGACATCGATGCTAATTGAAAACGCCCTCATCTTGGCCCGAGCCGATATCGACATCCTGCTGCTTGATGACGACGTGGCTATGCCGACCGGTTTGATGATCAGCCCGGCCACCTGGCGTTATCACTTCAAAGACCGCATGGCCAGAGTAATCAATATCGCCCGGGAGGCATCACCGGATTTATTGATCTTCTATCACAGCGACGGTGACTTTACGCAACTCATACCGGATCTGATGGATATCGGTGTCAACGTCATCAATCCGGTACAGCCGGACTGCATGGATGGTGCCGCCATCAAACAAAAATTCGGTGATCGGCTGGCCATGTGGGGGTCCGTTGGTACTGCGCGTCTGTGGGACCTGGGAACACCGGATCAAATCCGGTCCGAAGTGCAGAGATGTATAGAAACTTTAGGGCCGCAGGGCCTGCTGCTGGCACCGGCCTACGACATCGATTTTGCTCCCTTCGAAAATATCGTCGCTTTTATTGAAGCGGTTGAAGCGTTTGGGCGGATTTAGCTTGAACTATTTCGTGTCTGAACTCTATTCTCGATTCATAACCCTTACTCGAAAAGAGAGCCCGTGCCCGAACCTCATCAAGCGCCGCTAATGGATTCCCGGCAAGACTCCGCCCATCCATCCAAACCAGATGCATTTTACGGCTGGTGGATCGTATTTGCCGGCACGCTTATTTTATCTGTGTCCTCCGGAATCGGGTTTTACGGTCATGGCGTGATCCTGGACCCGCTGCGCACCCTGCATGGGTGGCCGAAAGCAACGATATCTTCGGCCATCACGCTCTATTTTCTGACATCCGGCATCATGGGGATGTTTATCGGTCGCCAGATCGACCGCTATGGCCCCAAATGGGTGCTGATCCTCGGTTCGGTGGTCATTGGTGGGGGTTTCGTGCTGCTTAGCCGAATCACCACCGTCTGGCAGCTTTACCTGGTCTACTTTATGATGGCCCTGGGTTTCAGCTGCACCTCTCTCGTACCGGTCAACACCCTGATCACCAACTGGTTTATTCGCAAACGCGGCTTTGCGATGAGTTTAACCAATACCGGCCTGAGTGCCGGCGGCATCGTTCTCGTTCCCCTGTCCAGCTATATGATTTCCCGCTGGGGACTGGAAACGGCCCTGCCGGTCCTGGGAGCGATTTACTGCGCAGTTATTATTCCTAATGCGATATTTTTTGTCCGACAGCGTCCTTCCGATCTCAATCAATTCCCGGATGGTAAACCACCGACGGCCTCTTCTTCGGATGGCGCCGGATCACCCCTCGACTATTCGGCTCAAATTCGGCTGTGGACTAGATCCCGGGCCATACGCACCATCGCCTTCTGGTCGATCGTAATCGCTTTTTTGCTGGCCCTTGCAGGCCAAATCGCCTTTCTGGTCCACCAGGTATCTTTTCTCAGCCCGTATCTGGGGGTAAGCGGTGCGGCCACTGCGGTCAGTGTCACCGCCGGTGCCAGTATTGTGGGCCGTTTGTTTCTGGGCACCTTTGTGGATCGCTGCGACAAACGGCATGTAATCATGGTGTGTTTCCTGGTTCAGGCTGTGGCCATGATCACCCTGGCCCATTACAATCATGTCATCATATTGTACCTGGGCACCTTTGCCTTCGGCCTGACCATGGGATCTATTATCATGATGCAGTCGCTGATCATCGGCGAGTGTTTCGGGTCTGGCAGGTTTGTTTACCATGTCCGGTGCCGCTTTCGGGCCGACCATCGCCGGCCTTATTTATGATACTGCCCAGAGTTACCGGATGGCATTCACCATTTTTGCAGCCATGAGCATGGCGGCGATCCTAGTGATTTTCTTTGCCAGGCCATCGAACCAGGGAAAATAATCTTCCCATCAGTATCCACAATAAAAAAGCCCGGTTTAATGTCTCCTGGATAAGGGGTCCTTGTTAACTTGACACCCAACTACATTGCACTTAACTTTTTTCCATGCAGGGGCGTTCTGACCGGTTATAGAAAAACAGGCCCCAAACGTAAAAGCGTCTATATCCGAGAAATCAATTTGATTAAAAGGTCATCGCGATGAAAAGATTCCATATAACCCTTGTGGTTTGCCTCGCACTGATCGTGGGTTGTGCCACCAGCCCCACGGGCAGACGTCAACTCATGCTCGTCTCGGAAGACTCGGCCATTGCCGCTTCGAAACAGGCCTATGTCGAGATGCTGAAACCCTACGAACAACAGGGCAAAATCGATAACGATAACGCCTTAAAGGCCCGGGTCTATAAAATTACAGGGCGTTTGGTGGCCCAGGCGATAAAAATGCGCCCGGAAACAGAAAATTGGGACTGGAGCATCAAGATTATCGATGATCCCAAAACGGTAAACGCCTGGGCCATGGCAGGCGGCAAGATGGCGCTGTATAGCGGACTTGTCATCCAGCTCAATGCAACCGATGACGAGCTGGCCCAGGTCCTGGGCCACGAAATTGCCCATGCACTGGCCAAGCATTCAGCCGAAAAGATGTCGGTGGCTATGGCCAGTTCCATTGGAGTGGCCGCGGTGGGTATAGCCGGAGATCGTCAGGGATTGGCCCTGACGGGAGCCTCGCTGGCGGCCGCCCTGGCGGTCCAAATGCCGAACAGTCGCTCAGCGGAATCCGAGGCGGATCGTATCGGCATCGAGCTGGCGGCCAAGGCCGGTTACGACCCGCGCGCAGCTATTACCCTGTGGCAAAAGATGGCCAAGGTCGGTGGTAAAGGTCCCCCCGAATTTCTCAGTACCCATCCGTCTCCGGAAAATCGCGAAAAGAAGCTTGCCGAATTCGTCCCTCAAATGATGCCCTACTACCAGCAGAAGGGCCGGCGACCGACTTACCAGCTAAATGGATAAACCGCCGCCCGAATCCACTTTTTGAACCTGGTGAAGCTGATCTTCAAGTTTCTTACCTGCCAGTTCTTCCTTACTCAAATTTTCGCTTGACATGTGCGCATAATGCACGCATAGTGTAGACAAAATAAGCCAAATTCGAATACAGTCCCAAAGGCGGTTGAAGCCATGGATCCCATCGCAATTTATGAAGACCTTAAAGAAAAAATTATCTGGCTGGATATTGAACCGGGATCGACCCTGAATCTGGTCGAACTGGCCGGGTCTTACGGCGTCAGCCGCAACCCGGTCATGATCGCCCTCACCCGGCTCAACGTCGAAGAATGGGTCGTCCGCCAGGGAGTTCATTTTGTTGTCAGCCCGCTGACAGTTGATCGGATGCGCGAAATCACCGAAATTCGTTCGGTAATGGAAACCCAGGCCAACATATGGGCGATGAACCGAATTACCCCGGAAGGCATGGCCAGATTGGCAAAAGTTCGGGATGAAATCAATGCACTCAAAAAAGATGCAACCAAAAAAGAGATTGTGCAGCTGGATTTCAAATTTCACCGGCTGCTTTACCGGGAAACCCGCAATCAGCAGCTGGCCCAATTGCTCGAAAGACTGCTGGCCCATTATTTGCGATTTTGGCTTTCGGGACCCCAGGCAATAGACCCGGAGACATTTTTTAATGAAGCCCTGGAAA
>Ga0316198_10002668_pt1 | contig 10760 bp, 8 predicted proteins | sample OudBieAanoxic_MG_FD_204935 | JGI IMG/M metagenome (GOLD analysis project Ga0316198, IMG submission 204935) | Coastal sediment microbial communities from Oude Bieten Haven, Netherlands - site A anoxic | ecosystem: Environmental > Aquatic > Marine > Coastal > Sediment | place: Netherlands... | reverse complement strand
TCATCCTGGAACTTGGGGCAGGAGCCGAAGGCGACGCGGAAGGTCGTTGCAGTCCCCGGTGGTGGTGCAGTTGTGAAGCGAAAGGCCGGATACTCCTTGAGGTATTTGTCACCCTCGCCGTTGACCAGGATCCGGTAGAAGTACTCGGTGGCCGGCTCGAGGTCATCGACCTCGATGACCACCACATAGTCATCCGTCTTCTTTGCCGTGACCGACTCGGTCTGTGTCGCCTCGCGCATTTCGAAATTGGTCGCAAACTCGATGGTCACCGAGTATTCACCCGTAGTGCGTGCCCATATCTTTGCCTGGGTGGACGTGACCGCACCCACCATCGGCCCCTGCATGAGGCGTGGGTAACCGTCGTCGTCACGTTCGGCGGCAGCCAAAGCCGGAAACAGGAGGGAGACGGACAATCCAGCGATCGCGACGCGAGCCAGTATTCTTCTTGATTTCATGGTTTCTCCTTTTCTCAGAACACCCAGGATAACTTCGTGAACACGGTGTCCCCCTGTTCGGATGGTTCTCCGAACTCCGAGGTCCCGCGCTGGTAGGCGAGTTGGAGCGAACCGAACGGTGGCTTGAATCGCCACACACCCAGCAGCTGAACGTTTTCCTTGCTGATCACCGAGTTGGTTTGGAGGAAGAGTGAGACGAAGAGATCGTTTGTGAAGTAGTAGCTGGAACGGAGAACGTGGATCCAGGTGCTCTCGAGCTCCGGGTCGGGGTCGAGCTCGAGCCAGGTCACTTCATACTCGAATCCCCAGGCACTCGAAATCCGGAACTCCGCCCTCAACGTTGCCAGCAGGAGATCGCTGTCATAGTTGGTGCCCGTTCCGACCTCGAGGAAGGCAGACCTTCCCTGCCGGTTGTCGTATCCGAACTCGAAGCTGGTCAGCGAGTTGCGATACTCCTTCTCGAAGAGCTCGAACTCGTCTAGGTACGAGAGCTCGAATTGCCAGCCGCTGGTCATGACCAGCTCGATGTCGGCATCCAGCTCCCAGCTTCTCAGGACACCCTCCTGGCTCCAGTACCGGTTGTAGTTGACCTTGCCCTCCAGGTTCTCGAAGGCGCTGTTCTGAAACCAGAATTGACGCCAGAAGTTGGTATCCAACTCCCGCCGGTCATCGTCCTTGAGGAAACCGATGACGTTGACGTTGTCCCGCAGGCCCTGGTCGAGCGAGGTGTACCTGATGTGGAAGTGAGTGGTGGCCGAATCGAAGGCGGGTCGCAGGAACCAGCCCTTGGCGCCGTCGTGGGTGGGTCCGTGTGAACGGAGGAACTGGCCGGTCATGCCGAGGGTTTCGGTGAAGAAGAGGGTCATGTCCAGGCCGAGCGAACCGGCGTCCTCTCCGTTGACACGGCGATTAGCAGCGAGGAGACCGATCGTCGAGGGGCCGAAGACCCCTCGCTGCAGCCGAAACACGGTGTAATCTGCTTCGGCGGTCGATGGCGTGTCGTCCTCCTCCGACTCGAGGTCGGCTCGGGTGGCGATGGCTGCGACGTCGAAACCGCCTCCGAGACCACCGACGACCTTGGCGCCGGCGGTGATATCACCGATCCGCCGGCTGTAGAACTGTTGAATGCGTTGATCGTAGACCTCGATGCCTTCGAGAAAGAACGGCCTCTTTTCTTCGAGGGAGAGCTCGAAGCGCGTCAGGTTGATCTCTTCCTCGTCGGCCTCGATCAGGGCGAAATCCGGGTTGATCGTCACATCGGCACTGAGGTCGCTCTTGATCCGGAACCTGATGTCTCCGCCGAACTTGGTTTCGACCTCTCCGCCCCTCTCCGCCGAGATCAGCCCGTAGGGGATGACCGCGAACTTCTTCAAGCCCTGCTGGCCGACGTCGAGGTCCGTAAGAACTCCGAACGCCGAGACCCGCATCTCCGATTCCCCGGGACCGGACCACAGGGAGGTCTCCAGACGTCGCGGCACCAGTCGCATGAAGTTGATTCCCCAGCTCGCATCTTCACCGCCTTGAAAGCGGAGCATCCGGAGGGGGATCGAGAACTCGGTGGTCCATCCGTCTTCAGTCCGACCCGATGCGCATGTCCACGCCGCATCCCAACGGTCGTCGACGACCCTGCCGTTGTCGCCGATCTTGCCATCCTGTTGCACACCGAGGATATTGGTGGCGAAGTAGTACGCAGTTCGCCGATCGTGGTTGGTGTCGAGGAGCACTGCCACCGAGTCATCCCGGTCGAGATCGCCGTCGCGGGAGGTGACGGCCGAGGAGATCCTGCCGGGTTCGGGGTCGAAGCTCCGAAAGGCGACGAAGAGCGTCTCCGAGGTGTAGCCGACCAGGACCTCGGTTCTGAAGGGCGAGGCCACGCCGAACTCGGGCTGGAATTGGACAAAGTCGCTGACGACCTCTGCCGTCTTCCAGACTGCATCGTCGAGAACGCCGTCGATGACGGGGTTCTCGGCGAGCAGGGGAGCTTCGATGCGAGGTTCCGCAGCACTTCCAAACGTGGCCGAGAGCGCTGAGCAAACAACTGCCATCATCACCAGGCCAAATGGCCGGCGAGCTTTCCGCATCACTCGACGCCCACAGTCTTTCACCTCATCACAGGGTTTTCAGATGGGCGATGCCGCGCTCGGCCGCCGTGTCGGCGTCCGGCAGGGGCATGAACTCGCCCGATACGAATCCCCGATATCCGGTCTTCTCGAGCTCCTCCAGAATACTTCCAAAATCGAGGTGCCCCGCACCCGGGTGCCAGCGGTTGGAGTCGGCAACGTGAAAGTGGAAGATGCGGTCGCCGCAGGTGCGAATGCTGGCGCCTATATCGGCGTCCTCGATGTTCATGTGGAAGGTGTCGAGGAGCAGACCGAAGTTGTCCTTCCCGACCCGCTCGATGAGTTCCAGCCCATCAGCCGCGGAATGGATGAGATCTGTCTCATACCGGTTCATGGGCTCGAGGGCGAAGCGCACGCTGGTGCCCTCGGCTACCGTCGCACACTGTTGGATGGCCTCGACCAGGAATTTCATCGATTCCTGGTGGGTCTGGCCCTCGGGGGTGATGCCGCGGATCAGACCGAGGATGATGATGGCGTCGAGCCGCTCGGCCAACGGAATGTGGCTCGAAATACGCTCGATCGCAGAAGCCCGCACTGAGGGGTCATTGCTGGTGAACGACAAACCTTCCTCGCCCCATGCCTGGCCGGTACCGATCGCAGGCACGACCAGACCGCAGTCGGCGACGACGCGCTCGAGCTGGCCGGCGTTCACCAGCATTGGATCCCGCACGGCCAGTTCGACACCGTCGTAACCCCAGGATGCGATCTTGGCGACATTCGCTTCGAAATCACCCTTGAATGCCACCGCCTGGAAGGCGGCGGCGTGGGTTGACAGGACTACGCTGAGCTTCATGAATTCTGCCTAGCTCTGACCGATCTGAGGTAGCTGGTAGACCGGCTTCCAACCCTCGCTCAGAGGCTCGCGCAGATAGGGCTCCATCTCGGCCTCTGTGCGCAGGGTTACCTTTTCGACCGGAGGAACCGTTCCTGCCGGGAAGGCCTCGAGAGTCTGATCATTGAGAAGGGTCAGATACTTGAGGATGGCTGCCACCGGGCGTTTTGCCTTCTCGGCGGTGCCACGGGTCGCCTTGCCGACCACGCCTTCTGGCGTCGCTGCGATTTCGATGGCAAAGTGACCTTCACCTTCCGACCAGCGGCTCGGCCGGCTGAATGGATCGACCGACTTGTCGAAGTGGCCGTCCGGAAGATAACCCTCGCCTTCGGTGTCCACCGCGTACTCCATATCCACCATGTCGGGGTGAAGGAGGAGGCCGAGCGATGTCTCCGACTCGTCGGCGTGGACGAAGTTGGTGTCCATCTTGCCGCCCTTGGGGCCGGTGCGGAAGAACTCACGGACCGCACGGTGCCAGTCGATGACGCGGAAGACTCCGGGCAGTTGGTAGCGTTTCTGGAACTGCTGGATGGCCGATTCGAGCATCCACAAGTGGCCGTGGTTGTTGATCAGCACCTGCTTGCGGAAGCCGTCGTTCCACAGCCCCAACATCACGTCGATCAGGAACTCGCGCGCGACGTTTTCGCGGATGATCACGGTGCCTGGCATCCCGAGGTGGTGGTAGGGGTGCGAACCGTAGTTGAGAGGCGGCAGCGCGAGGCTCACCGGCGCTCCTCGCTTCGCGGTGTAGCGTCGCAGGCCCTCGAGGATCTGGCTCACATAGAGGGTGTCCGAAGCGCTCGGAAGATGGCGGCCGTGGAGTTCGGTGCAGCCGATCGGGATGAAAACGATGTCGTTGTTGCGGCGCTCGGCTTCCACCTGGTGGCGCACGGTGGTCTGGATGTAGGAGCCCGACTTGCCCCACTCACAGGGTGAGGGAACTCCGTACTCGGCGAGGATCGCGTCGATCTCCTCGTCGCTCGCGTCCCACACTTCTTTCTTGCACCGCCCGACCGTGTTGTCCTCGAAGAACAGATCCGGTTGGTCGGTGGCCAACAGTTTTGGATCTTCCGGAGAGTCTGTCATGTGTTGCTCCTTGGTGTTGTTTCGTTGTTCGTTCGTCAATTCTCATGCCCGTGATCCACGGGCGGGTTGATTGTTTTTTGTCCGGATAACTCGATTGGGGCGCCTGTCTGAATCGACTGCCGCGCGGCGATGGCGATCGCCAGGGTCGCCATTCCGTCCTGACTCGAGACTGGCGATTCGGTGTCATTCTCGATACAGTCCACAAAGGCCTGCAGCATCGATACAAAGGCATCCCCCATTCGTTCCGGTGTCGTGAACACGGCGTCGTGGTGGGCGCCGGATTTGTCCAACCATCGGACGGGGGTCTTGCGGAGGCGTCCGACCTGGACCGCACCTTCGTCACCGATCACCTCTCCGCGCAGATCGTGGCCATAGCGGGTGGTTCGGCTGGCGGTGAGTGTGCCCATTGCGCCACCCGCAAAGCGTGCCGTGACCACCGCGTTGTCCACATCTCCCACCGACCCCACATCGTCGTCGATCAGGGCATCGCCCTCGCCGTAGACGCGGATGATCTCGTCCTCCATCAACCAACGTCCGAGGTAGATGTCGTGGTACATCGAGTCGAGAATCAGGCCCCCGCTGACCCCGAGATCGGCGAATGCCGGCGGGGGAGGGTCGACATCTCCGCTGAGAGAGCGATAGAGGACGGGTCGGCCGATGGCGCCGGACTCGATGAGCCGTTTCGCTTCTTCGTAACCGGAATCAAAGCGACGCGTGTGCCCCATCATCAGCTTGACATCAGCTGCGTCGACAGCCTTCACCGCACGGTCACAATCTTCGAGAGTCAGACCGAGTGGCTTCTCACAGAGAATATGGAGACCGGCCGCTGCGCATATTTGGACGTTCTCGACGTGAGCCGATGTACTGCTGGAGATGATCACGGCGTCCAGATCTTCGACCTCGATCAAACGATCGAAGTTGTCGTACACCTGCACGGCGCCACAGCATCGGCGGACAGCTTCGGCCCGCTCGGCGCTGGACGTTGTGACTGCGACGAGCGACGCACCCCGTGTGCGGTGGACGATGTTCTCCGCATGGGTCAAACCCATCCGCCCCGCGCCCACAACCGCCATACGCAGTTCGCTCATTGCGCTCCTCTGGGCTCCTGATCCGGCCTCAGTTGGGCTTGACCAGGATCTTGCCGTCGGTCCGGTCCATTGACTTCTCGATTGCGACGACCGTGTCTTCGAGGCCGTACTTTGCGGTGATGATCGGGCTCAGATTGATGCGGCCCGAAGCGACCATGCGAATCACGTTGGGGAAGGTCTCGTGGCCCGAGTGGCCCTGGGCGCCGTAGGCCTGGGCACGCCGGACCTGGAAGGCCTCCAGATACATCGGAACGCGTTTCGCCGCGCGACCAATTTGGACGATCTTGGAGTTGATGGCGAGAGCCTTCTCCATGTCGGGAATAATGATTTCGGGAACGCCGGCCGCCTCGATGTGGAAATTGAAGCCTTCACCCTGGCTGTGCTCCATGAGCGCTTCGCCGGCATTCACCTCGCGCGGGTCATAGACAAAGTCGGCGCCCACAACCGAGGCCAGTTCACGACGTTGTGGAGAAACCTCGAAAGCGACGATGGTGCTCGCGCCACCCGCCCTCGCGAGGGCGATGGCAGCCAGACCGATAGATCCGGCACCGAAGACGCTGACGTAGTGCCCCGGTCGGAAGCCGCCGGCGCGTTCGAACATGGCGTTGTAGGCGACGCAGGTGGGTTCGGTAAGGGCCGCCAGCTCGTACGCCTTTTCCTCGCTCCCCACGCGCTCCGCGATGGCGTCAATTTTCCAGCAGAACTTTTCGTCGACCGCGATGTAGTTGGCGAATGCGCCCGGGATCGTAAAGCCAATCTCCTCGAGATTGGTGCAGTGGTTGGGATAACCGTTGCGGCACGGAATGCACCGACCGCACCAGATCATCTCTTCAACAGTGACCATGTCGCCGGGTTGGAGAAGCGTGACCTCTTTGCCGACCTCCGCCACCTTGCCCGAGAACTCGTGGCCAAGGATGGTGGGGAACTTCGTCAAACCCGGATAGAGGATGTAGTTGTCTTTGTCGGTCTCGAAGAAATGCATATCGGAGCCGCAAACGCCACAGGCCTGGATCTCGAGGAGAACCTCCTTGGGCCCCGGCTGCGGGTCCGGCCAATCACGAACCTCGAGCGTCGGGTTGTGCCAGATGGCGTTGCCGGTGATCGCTTTTCCCGTCTTCTTCTCCCACTCCGAAACCTTGTAGTCTGGTTTCGGCTCCCACTTCGCATCCAAAACCATGCCTTTCATGACTGTGCCTCCTTTTGTTTCTCACGACGCCGCGTTTGCGCGGCTCCGGTTGAGTCCCTATGACGGTGAATACGCTCCTTTGTATTTTTCTTCGACGAGGTCAACGATGTCCTCGTATGGTCTTCGTATGGGTCCCGGAGTCGCGATCTTCAGACTCGTGGTCGCGGCCGACCAGAGGAGAGCTTCCCCGGGTGGAAACTCGAGCCTTGCCGCGACGTAAGAACCGACGCAGGTGTCGCCACGCCCGCTCCTTCCCAGCATGGACTGGGCGTGGAACTCCGCCTCGAAGAACTGGCCGCCGGCGAGCACCAGAATCCCGTCGCGATGCGTGATGACGATCTCGCGAGGCCCCTGAGCCGCAAGGGCTTTCGCCGCCAGCTTCATATCCGCTTCTCCGGTCAGGGCCTCGGCCTCGACGACGTCGGCCTTGAGAATGTCGACCAGGGCTAAAACCTCTTCCTGCTCGGGCCACTCGACGTGCTCGAGCAGGTTGTCCGGCCTACGGACCCGGATAAAACCCTGCGCGTCGGCGCTGATCAACGTGTCCTTCGAACGGAGCTCCTGGATGGCCTCGATCGGCATTTCGCCACGAATCGATGGGCTGATGATAAATGCTTTGGCGTCGATCGCCCGCACCTGCTCGGGGGTGAACGATCCGGCGGTGGCCGCAACCGTCAACGTGCGCTCATCGGGGTTGTCCGTCGGGTACTCGAGCCGCATCAGGGTCGAGCTCGTGGTCGCCGTGGCGAAAACGGTGATCCCGGCCAATTCGAGCGATCGGACAACGTGAAAATCATCCTTCGACAGCCTCGTGATGGCTGCCACCTTACGGCCGAGCGTGTGGGCTGCATGGGCCGAGTAGGTCACGCCCCCTCCGTCGGCATGGAGCGTCCCGGCAGCTGTGACGATCGTGTCTTTGGTGTAGTTGCCGATCGTTGCTACGTCGAAAGTGTGTTTTTCGTCAGTCATGGTTCTCCTCAGTCACTCATGCGCACCCGCCACAGGGAGGTGGCGAGGATGAACGAAAGCACCGACGATCCGACCCAGAACCAGATCACGGTCGTGAAGTCGTAGTGCCGGACTCCATCGATGATGGTGATACCGTTTTCGATCAGATGGCCGCTGATCTGGTCCTGGAGGGCGGCCCCGATATACGAAAACACGCCGATGAACCCCATCGCCGCCCCGGCCGCTCGTTTGGGGGCGATGTCGAGGGCGAAGAGGCCGCCGAGCGAGGTCACGAGACCTGTCAGACCGAAGCCGTAGATAAAGAACGCCACGGTCATGAAGACGGGCTTGCCGGGCGGGCCGAAGAAAACCATCAGCAGACCGATGATTTCCATCGCCGCGAAAATCACGTTTGTCGGCGGCCGGCGGGCATTGAAGATCTTGTCCGATGCAAAGCCGAAGGCGAGCGCGCCGAGGATCCCGGCGACGGTGTTCACCGAAATGGCGGCGCCGGCCTGCATCAACGTGTAGCCTTTGGCCTCCTGCAGGTAGAGCACGCCCCAGCTGTTGATCGCGTAACGGGTCACATAGATCGATGCGCTCGCGAGCGCCAGGACCCAGATCGCGGGGAGCTTGAGGATGGTCCGTTGAATCGCCCAGGTGCTCTCTTTTCTTTCCTTACTGCCTTCATCCGAACTGACGTAGTCGTTCTTCCATTCGGCGACCCTCGGCAGACCAAGGGTTTGCGGCCGATCCTGCATCAGAAGATAAAGGCCCCCCGCCACCACGATGCACAGCACACCCGGGCCCCAGAAGCCTGCCCTCCATCCCCACAGGGTGACGAGGCCGGCAACTCCAACAAAGGTGAGGCCTTCCCCGATGGCGTGGGCGGTGCTCCAAATGCCGTACATTCGACCGCGTTCGCTGTTCGAGAACCAGGTCGCCAAAGCCACCGCCCCGGTCGGCGCGCCAAAGCCCTGAAACCAGCCGTTGAGGCCCCAGAGAAGGACCGACACCCAGAGGATGGTGGAGAAACCCATGCCGATGTTGATCAGGGCCGAGATCAGCACCCCGAAAGCGAAGAAGAACTTGAGGTTCATGTGGTCGGCGAGGAAGCCGTTGGTGAGCTTGCCGAAAGCGTAGGTGTAGAAGAGCGCCGAACCGATGATGCCGAGCTCGACCGGGGTGAAGATACCGCCGTCGATCAGGGGCTTCTTGACCATCGAAAGCGCCAGCCGGCACGTGTAGACGAGGCCGTAGCCGATGGTGATGGCGAACATGATGCGCAGTCGGTGCCGCCTGTAGAGGCGATCGACCAGATTCTGATCGTCTATTGGGGGGCGATCTTCGCCGGTCAAGAAAACGCGGAAGGGGTTCATGGCGCCTCGACCTTCACCGGCCGATTCTCGGCCATCGACTGTGCAGCGGCGAGACCGATCAGGACCGACATCAGACCGTCACGCCCGCCGACCGGCGGTTCACGGTCTTCGCGGATGCTTGCAACAAATGCCTCGAGCTCGACGACGAATGAACGCTGGTATCGTTCGAGGAAGAAGTAGAGCGGGTTTTCGGCCCGAATACCGTCGGCGGTCCGGAGTCGGACCTGGCACGGTGATTCGTTGTAGGCCTCGACTCCACCCTCGGATCCGAAGACCTCGAGTCGCTGGTCGTAGCCGAAGACCGCCTTACGGCTGTTCTCGATCACCGCCAGGGCGCCGTTGGCGAGTTTGAGCGTGACCACAGCGGTGTCGATGTCGCCGGCCTCACCGATGGCGGGATCGACCAGTACTGCGCCGAATGCCTGGACCTCCTCGACTTCGCTTCCGGAAAGGAAGCGGACCATGTCGAAATCGTGGATCGACATATCGAGGAATATCCCGCCGGAGTCCGCGACGTACTCGGGTGGGGGAGGGGACGGGTCACGGGCGATGACCTTGACGAGGTGGACATCGCCGATCTCTCCGTCGGCCACCGCCTGCCGAACCCGCGCGAATGTGGGATCAAAGCGCCGGTTGAAGCCGACCTGGAGCTTGACTCCAGCCTTTTTGACGACATCGAGGGTTTTCCGAACGCGGTCGGGGTCGAGCGCGATGGGCTTTTCGCAGAAGACGTGTTTTCCCGAATTTGCGGCGATTTCGGTGAATTCCGCGTGGGTCGGGGTTGGTGAGCAGATCAGAACTCCCTCGATCTCGTTGTCGTTGAAGACGTCGGATGGGTCGAGGGTCGGTTCGATGCCGCGGCTGCTCCACTCTTCGGGATTGAGATAGGGATCGGCGATGGATTTCAGCCGGACGTCTGGCATCGCGATGAGGTTGTCCGCGTGGAGCTTGCCGATCCGGCCCGCACCGACGACACCGATGGTGGTCTTTTTCATCGGCTGCTCCCCCCCGCCGCGGCTGCGGCGGCGTCCAATTTCACCGGTCGGTTTTCGTCCATCGATTTCTTAGCCGCCTTGGCGGCCTTGACGGCTGCCAGAGCGTCCTCGGCGGATACCGAGACCGGCTTTTCATCTCGAACGCAGTCCACGAACGCCTCGAGCTCGGCGATGAAGGCGTTCCGGTAGCGCTCGACAAAGGTGTTTGGCGGCAGATCGGTGTAGACCCCGCCCTCGAGGAATGACTCTTTGATCGTTGGTCTCGTGTTGTCCACCACCAGGTTGCCCTTCGACCCGAAGGCCTCGAAGCGTTGGTCGTAGCCATAGCGGGCCTGGCGGCTGTTGTCGATGACGCACAGCGCGCCGTTGGCGAGGCGCAGCGTGATGATGGCGGTATCGATGTCGCCGGCGTAGCCGATCTCGGGATCGACAAGTACCGCGCCGGCCGCGAACACCTCCTCGATCTCCGAGTTGCTCAGAAACCGAATGGTGTCGAGGTCGTGGATCGCGAAGTCGAAGAACATGCCACCCGAACGGAGGACGAAATCGATCGGTGGCGCTGACGGGTCGCGGTTGATGACCCGGAGACCGTGCAGCTCGCCAACCTCGCCGTCGCGGACGGACTCGGCCAGGCTCCGAACATCCGGATCGAAGCGGCGGTTGAAGCCGAC
>Ga0316198_10002667_pt1 | contig 10764 bp, 9 predicted proteins | sample OudBieAanoxic_MG_FD_204935 | JGI IMG/M metagenome (GOLD analysis project Ga0316198, IMG submission 204935) | Coastal sediment microbial communities from Oude Bieten Haven, Netherlands - site A anoxic | ecosystem: Environmental > Aquatic > Marine > Coastal > Sediment | place: Netherlands... | reverse complement strand
GCTTGGCCATCAGGGGGTTGTCCGGATGCGACTTTGGGGCGGTGAAATGTTTTACGGGCATCTGATGGCGGGGCCGACCGGCGCCGTGCCAAGCTATCTGGCCTCTCCCACCGGAGGGGTGGGCGCCAGCCCGGCCATGGCCCAGGGACCCGGTTTTAATACAATCCGGCGGCATGAGCCGGTGCTGGTGGACTATGTCTTTGCCTACAAGGGCTATCTGTCTGATCATACCCGGATCTTTTCACTGGGGTCACTCCCTCAAGAGCTTGTAGACGCCCATTCTGCCATGCTGGAAGTCCAGGAGCTGGTAAAAAAAATAGCAACACCGGGAATCCCATCAGGAGCAATCTACGAGCAGGCGCTTGCAAAGGCTACGGAACTCGGTTATGCAGACAATTTTATGGGGATTGCCGGCAAGGAGCGCATCCGTTTTGTGGGCCACGGTATCGGGCTGGAAATAGATGAGTTCCCGTTTCTGGCGGCCGGACAGGATCTTCAGCTACGGGAGGGAATGACCATCGCCCTGGAGCCCAAACTGATATTTCCGGGAAAAGGTGTAGTTGGCATCGAAAATACCCATGTGGTCAGGCAGGACGGTTTGGAACAGCTGGGTAGGCACCCTGAGAACATAATTATGGTATAGTTTAGTGCTTAGATGCGATATAAAAACCAGTCAGTGTCCAATGCCTAAAAAATCCGAAATACGAATCTCGAAATTCGAAACAATACCTAATGTTCAAAAATCTAATGGCCCAAACATTCTACTAAAGGCGGATATTACGAATTTTAGTTTAGAACATTGAAAGATTCGGATTTCGAATTTCGTGTTTCGAATTTCAGGGACAAAAAAAAGGATGTTAAAAAAAATGAAACCCGCTATTTCTCTAAAGGAATTACGCCATCTCATTCGGTCCCGGCAATGGACCACGCCTACCTCCGGGTCGGCATCGGGCTATCTGCAGGCCAACCTTGTGATGCTGCCGGCTGAGGAAGCCTTCAACTTTTTGCTCTTTTGCGTGCGCAATCCCAAGCCCTGTCCGATTTTAGACGTTCTGGAACCCGGACAGACGGAGCCCATCATTGCTCCCGGAGCCGATCTGCGCACCGACCTGCCCCGCTATAAAATTTTTGAAAACGGTGAGTTTAAAACCGATGTCGAGGATGTCAGTGACAATTTTGATGCCAATATGGTCAGCTTTTTACTGGGCTGCAGCTTTTCCTTTGAAAACGCTATGGTGGCTGCGGGCCTTCCGATTCGAAACATGGAAGAAGGCAAAAATGTTTCCATGTTTATAACCAATAAACCCTGCCTCCCCGCCGGTCCCTTTTCCGCACAGCTGGTGGTCACCATGCGGCCGATGACACCGGAACAGGCGATCAGAGCCGTACAGGTGACCACCCGCTTTCATCTGACCCATGGGGCGCCGATTCATCTGGGAGATCCTCAACAAATCGGCATCCACAATCTGGGCCGGCCGGATTTTGGCGATCCGGTGACGATCAAACCCGGTGAAATTCCTGTGTTCTGGGCCTGTGGGGTAACCTCGCAACTGGCGGCCACCTCCGCCCCCCTGCCCCGGGTAATCACCCATGCACCAGGTCATATGTTTGTGTCGGACCTGCGAGATGAAGACTTGACCATACTTTAGAATTTGAAATTTAATGCGTGTGATTTGAGATTTTAAATTCCAATAAATCATTACGATTCAACTAGTTTGCTACCGAATTTGAGAATTCCCTTTAAAACCGCCATTGCACCTTGACAGGCATGGTCGGCTTCTATATAGTTTCTGAATCTGCATCAGAAATTAGTAACCTCTTATCTTCGGCCCTGCAACAAGGGACTTTTTTCTAGGATGGTAAATTTTTTAAACCGCTTAAAAAAAGGAGACAATATCATGAAATCAGTATTTAAAGTCGGAATGCTTGTGCTTGTTTTAACCTTGACAATCGGACTGATTATACCGGCCGGTGCGATGGCTGCCAAAGTCATCAAAATCGGAGTGATATACCCTCTGACGGGCGGTGCGGCCGCGGCCGGTCGTGAACTCAGGGCCGGTGCTGAACTGGCGGCGGAAATAGTCAATAATGTCATGCCGGATGTCGATATGAGCATGGCCAAAAACGCCGGCATCAAGAGTTTGGGCGGCGCAAAAATTGAGCTCATTTTCAAGGACCATGAAGGCAATCCGACCCTGGGAGCTGATCTGGCCAAGAAACTGATCCTGGATGACAAAGTGGACGGTCTTTTAGGCTGTTACTTCAGCTCGGTGACCAAAACCGTCAGTGCCGTTGCCGAGCAACACGGTATTCCCATGATTAACGGTACCTCCACCTCACCGCCCCTCACCCAGCGAGGCTTTAAATGGTTCTGGCGCACCACCCCCCATGATAAATGGTTTACCAAGGACCTGTTTGAACTGATGCAAGGCCTGACCGAGGGCAAGGTCAAAGGCGTAAAAGCCGTGCCCCGGGACGATCTGATCAACATCGCATCCGCCTGTGAAAAAACGGAGTGGGGCTCCAATGTTTCGCTCATGATCGAAGGCTGGGCCAAGGAATACGGCTACAAGGTGCGCAAGTCCCTGTTGTATGCCAAAGAATCTCCGGATCTTTCCAGCGAAGTCAGATCCCTGAAAGCCGCTCGCCCCGGCGCCATGCTTTTTGCTTCCTATACTTCCGATGCCATCCTGATGGTCAAAACCTTAAAGGCCCAGAAGGTCAAACCGAATATTATCTGGGGCCAGGATGCCGGTTTCGAAAAACCGGAATTTCGCAGCACGTTAGGCGATGCAATTATCGGTATTCTCACCCGGACCGTTTTCCTGCCTAAAGTGGCCGAACTCAAGGCAGTCTCCGGTCAGGTTAACAAACTCTACAAAGCTAAGACCGGCAATGATCTGGGCGGGGCATCTGCCCGGGCGTTTACCGGGCTTCAAACCTGGGTGCATGTGCTGGAGAGCGCCGGCTCCACCAAACCGGCGGACATTCAAATGGCTGCTAATAAACTCCACATCCCGGGTGATGAACTGGTCGTTCCCTGGGCCGGAATTAAATTTTCCACTTCCGGGGATGAAATTGGCCAGAACACGCTGGGTTCGGGTCTCATCGGCCAGTATCAGAAAGGAGCGGATGGAAATATCGGACTGGAGATCGTCTATCCCTTTGACGTCGCCTCCGCCGACATGGTTTATCCATTCCCACAATATTAGCTATCGCTTAATCCGAAACAATCTCCCATCCCTCTAATTCCAGTAGAGGGATGGGATGGGTTTATGCGCAAAGCTGGTAATTATCCACTGCATAGATTTTAACTTTTGTCATTCTTGGCTGGCACTGGGTTTCAGGTATCAGGTGTCAGTGTCCAGATGACAGAGGCCAGAGAACAAAAGACAGATGGTAAATCAGTATCTTCTTCTCTGTATGTCGGATACGTCCCATCGGGAGTGCAGATGGCGCATCGGTCCTCTGACTTCTTCTGTCTTCTGAATCCTGAAACCTGACACCCGAAACCTGACACCTGAAACCTCTAAATAGTTATTTTTTGATATGGAAATCCTTCTCAGCTCTATAGCCGCCGGGCTTTTGTTTGGCATGGTTCTGGCCATGGTGGCCCTGGGTCTGACGATCATCTTCGGGGTGATGGATATCGTCAACTTTGCCCATGGCGAATTTTTAATGATCGGTATGTATACCGGCCTGTTAACCGCCCAGGCCACCGGCATCGATCCGCTGTTCACCTTGCCGGTGGCAGCTGTTGTGGGGTTTGTACTCGGGATCATTTGCTATTCGGGTTTTATCAAATTCCTGCTCAGAGGCCCCATGATCGCCCAACTGCTGGGGACCTTTGGGTTGATGCTGCTGTTGCGCAACCTGGCCCTGCTGATTTTCGGCTCCGAGGACCGGGCGCTTCACCATGGAATCCTGGTGGGCCAAAGCTTCGATATCGGGATGGGCATTATCATTCCAGCGACCAAACTGGCAGCCGCCGGGCTGTCCATTGTGGCGTTTGGAGGTGTCTGGCTGCTCATGAACCGCACCAGGATCGGCAAAGCCCTGACCGCGACCTCCCTCAATGCCCAGGGGGCACGCTATATGGGAATTCCCACCCAGAGGATGAATGCCCTGGCCTGGGGCATCGGCGGGGGCACGGTTACCATCGCCGGTGCGCTGATTGTAAATTTCTGGTCGGTAAACCCCTTCATCGGGTTGCTGTTTACGATGATCGCCTTTGCCATTGTGGCCCTGGGAGGATTCGGCAGCGTGCCGGGGGCATTTTTCGCCGGGCTCGTTGTGGGCATGATCACCGAGCTACCCGGATTCTGGGACTTTTTTACCTATACCTTCAACTGGGATTGGATGGCGGATGTCCCCATGACGTCCTTTAAGTATATGTGGGTCTATCTGGCTTATTTCCTGATTATGGTGCTGCGGCCGAGGGGGTTATTCGGATGGAAGCAATAAAAAGCGCCCTCGATTTTTCGGACTTTCCCCGCTTGGATCTAATCGTAGCCGGTTGCGTATTGATTTTTTTGCTGGCCTTTCCCGTGTTTCCCTTTTCAGCCTTTGCCATGGCAACCGTAATTCAGTTTCTGATGTTCTCTATCTACGGCATGGGCTGGAACACCATCGGCGGGTACGGTGGCCAGGTGGATCTGGGCAAGGCCCAATATGTGGGCATCGGGGCTTACACCACCGCCGTCATGCTGATTCGGTGGGATATTCCTTTCTGGGTATCCATGCCCATCGGAGTTGTGTTTGCGGTAACCTGGTCTTTTATCATCGGCTATCCCCTCTTCCGGCTCAAAGGGCATTATTTCGCCATTGCTACCATTGCCACGTCCCTGGTGCTCAAAGATCTTTTTGAGGTCTGGGACTTTGTCGGAGCGGCCCGGGGCCTGGAGATATCTCCGATAAAGTATCAGCCCCCTGATTTTTTAAGACTGATATTTAAAGCAGACATCTATTACTATTATGTCCTGTTGGGATTTTTTGTGCTCGGCATTCTTTACATCAACTGGTTTCGCAAATCACGGCTGGGTTTTCAGCTCAGATGCATCAAAGATAACGAGGACGTGGCCCGCTCCCTTGGCATCAATGTCCACCTGGCCAAGGTAAAGACTTATGCCATCGCCACCGCCTTTGTGAGTGTGATGGGATCTTTTCACGCCAGTTACATTAAAGTCATTGAACCCGAGGACACCATGAGCCTCAATATTTCCATCCTGATCGCCCTGATGGCCATGCTGGGCGGGGCCGGATCTTTGTGGGGTCCGATCATCGGCGCCGGGATTTTGATTCCTCTCAAGAGCTATCTCAAGGAATGGCTGGGGGCCACAGCCGGCCTGGCCGGCATCGATCTGGTCATTTATGCAATGATCATCATGGCCATTGCGGCCTTCGAACCAAAAGGGATCTGGGGCATCGTCCAAAAGATCCGGCGGAGGAAGCGCAAATAATGGCAATACTTGAAGTTCATAACGTCACCAAGGATTTCGGCGGTTTAAGAGCCAACAGTGATATTTCCTTCAGCCTGGAAAAAGGGGAATTGATGGGTTTGATCGGCCCCAACGGGGCGGGCAAGACAACGCTTTTTAACTGCATCTCCGGACTTCACCCGCTGACCTCGGGCCAAATCCTTTTGGACAGTGAGGACATCAGTGAATTAAAAGCGCATGAGGTGGCCAGGCGCGGGCTGGCGCGTACGTTTCAGGTTTATGCCGCCGCCGGTGACCTCAGCGTGGAAGAAAATGTAATGGTCGGCTGCTTTATGCACAACCGCTCCCGGGCCCGGGCCAAAGCCAGGGCAGAAGAAATTTTGTCCTTTTTAAATCTCAAGGATCTGTCCGATTATCTGGTCAGCGAACTGCCGGTTTCAGCCCAGAAACGCGTCACCATGGCCACCGCCCTGGGTACCGATCCCAAGCTGCTGCTGCTCGATGAGGTTGCGGCGGGACTCAATCCCAGCGAGATCGAAGAAATTTTGACCAGCATCAAACACGTGCACTACGATCTGGGCGTAACTGTCATGCTGATTGAACATGTCATGGAACTGGTAATGAAAATCAGTGACCGGGTCATTGTTTTGGATTCCGGCCAGAAAATAGCCGAAGGCAATCCGGAAGAAATCGCCGGAAATCCTGCCGTCATAAAGGCCTATCTGGGTGAACGCTATGTTAAGGAACATGGGGGGAAGCTATAATAGTGAGATGAGGTTTCAGGTTTCAGGTGTCAGGAAAAAAAGTTGCAACAGATTAGATTGGTTGACGTATTCTGTTTCCTGGCAGCAGCGGGACTATATTGGAATTTAGTTTTCCTTGCACTTTTCTAACGTGGCCGCATGTCCCTGACACCTGAAACCTGACACCTGAAACCACAGTATGCCTGAAACCAAAAAACACTTAACCATTTAAAAGCGCAGCAAGTAGCAACAAAATGAGTGACCCCATCCTTGAAATAGAAGACATCAAAGTCCGTTATTCCGGTCTGCCGGTACTGCACGGGGTTTCACTAAACGTGAATTCCGGAGAAACTGCCTGCGTCGTGGGGTCTAACGGCGCCGGAAAATCAACCCTGCTGCGGGCCGTGATGGGAACCCAACCTGCCTTTGAAGGTCGGATCCTGTATCAGGGCCGGGAAATCCAGAGGCTGCGCACGGAAGATATTGTTCGCCTGGGAATCGTTTACGTTCCGGAAGAGAAGATGCTCTTTGGTCCCCTGACAGTGGAAAACAATCTCATGCTGGGGGCTTACATTCTAAACGATGCAGAACAGATACAAAAAAACCTTGAGTTTGTTTATACCCTCTTTCCAAAGTTAAAAGAGCGGCAGACTCAACCGGCCTCTACCCTGTCGGGCGGCGAACAGCAAATGGTGGCCATCGGTCGCGGGTTAATGTCCGGACCGCAACTGTTGATGCTGGATGAACCTTCACTGGGCCTGGCGCCCCTTCTGGTGGACGAAGTCCTCGACACGGTCCGCAAACTCCAGGCTGAAGGCATCAGCATCCTACTGGTTGAGCAGAACGTCCGCGAAGCCCTGGATCTTGCCGACCGGGGATATGTGCTGCAAACCGGACGCATCGTCGGTGAAGGCAGTGGCCAGGAACTGCTTGAAAGCGATATCTTCAGAGAGGCCTTTCTGGGGATTTAAAAGGCGTACTTTTTCTATAGGGCGTTTTTTATTGTGGGAGCGGCTTGGCATCGCAACACAGAGAGTCACCCCGCGTAGCTATCTTTAATCGTCCTCGTCGTCGTTCTCGTAATCGTTCTCGATATCAAAAGCAATACAACAGCTTCGAGAACGAACACGAGCAGGAGGACGAGTACGAGCCGCTGGACGAGCCGCTGGACGAGCTAATTCCTCTATTCGAACCCTCCCCTTTAAAATTTCCTTTTCTTTTTCGATTAGCCTGATCGCCCTCTCAGGCGGATAAAATGCATTTTTAGGTTAGCTTCTAATAACGAATGAACAACCCCGCCGCAAGCAACAGGGTATCAAACGGAAAATTTTAAACGCCCCAAGGGGCGGGGAATTTGCCGGTCAAAGGTTTCCGGTCGGATAAATTTCACCTTCACATCGAGATAATCAGCCAGCAAAATTGCCAGATCAACATCCAGACCAAATAGTTTGCCGTCAGTTTCCATGGCAAAGGGGGGATATCCCCGGTTAAGGGAGATCGTAATCTCGCCTTTTGCCTGGATCCGTTCAATCTCACCGCCCCAGAAAATTGAGGTGATTAGGGTCAATATCAGCGAAAAAACAAAAATACAGCTATTTATTCAACTCAAAAGATACTTGCTTTACCTGGCTTCCACTGACGAACGGCCGAATAAACCCGCCTTCAAAAACTCCCGGTTAAACCTGGCTATGTGGGTAATGGAAACTTCTTTGGGACATGCATTTTCACACACGCGATGGTTGGTGCAATTACCGAACCCGCAGTTGTCCATTTCCTTGAGCATGGCCAGCACGCGCCGGGTTGCTTCCGGTTGCCCCTGGGGCAGCAGTGCTAACTGGGACACCTTGGCGCTGACAAACAGCATGGCCGAGGCATTGGGACAGGATGCCACGCAGGCACCGCATCCCACACAGGCCGCTGCATCCATGGCTTCTTCGACTGTTTCCTGAGCAATCGGTATGGCGTTGGCATCCGGTGTACCGCCCGTATTCACCGAAATGTACCCCCCGGCCTGAATAATTTTATCCAGCGCGCTGCGGTCCACGATCAGGTCTTTGATCACTTTAAAGGCCCTGGCCCGAAAGGGTTCCACCACAATCGTATCCCCATCGTTAAAGGCTCGCATATGCAGCTGGCAGATGGTCATCCCCCGGCCGTGACCATGTGGTATGCCATTTACCATGGCCCCGCAGGTACCGCAAATTCCCTCTCGGCAGTCGTTGTCGAATTCGATCGGTTCTTTGTCTTCAAGAATCAGCTTCTCATTCAGAGCATCCAGCATTTCCAGAAACGACATGTTTGGATCCACGTCTGCGGCCGGAATGGTTTCGAACCGTCCCCGTTCCTGCGGTCCTGGCTGGCGCCAGACTTTCAGAGTGAGGCTGATATATTCGATTTGACTCATTATTTGTAACTCCTTTGGGTTAATTCCACATTTTCAAAAACAAGCTGTTCTTTGTAAAGTTTGGGCCGCACGCCATCCCCCTTGTACTTCCATGCCGAAACATGGCAAAAATTCTCGTCGTCCCGGATTGCTTCGCCCTCCTCGCTCTGGGATTCCTCACGCAAATGACCGCCGCAGGATTCCTTGCGGTCCAGCGCATCGATGGCCATCAGTTCTCCGAGCTCCAGAAAATCAGCCAGACGCCCCGCCTTTTGAAGATTAAGACAGTAACTGCGATCATTACCGGGTACTTTCAAATTTTGCCAGAACTCCTCTCTTAGTCCCCGGACCTTCTCTATGGCAGCATTTAAGCCTGTCTCGTTGCGCGTTACCCCCACATTATCCTCCATAATTCTCCCCAGTTCCTTGTGGAAACTGTCGACGGTGCGTTTGCCGTTTATGGATAAAAGCCTTTTGATGCCTGTGTCAGCCGCTTGAAGGGACTCTTTGAATGCGTCTTGATCGGAGCTTCGATCTGATAGATCAGCTTCGGCGAGGTAGCCGGCAATGGTATACGGAGCGATAAAGTAGCCGTCCGCCAGTGCCTGCATGAGAGAATTGGCACCCAGACGATTGGCCCCATGGTCTGAGAAGTTAGCCTCACCGAGCACGAACAGACCGGGGATGGTACTCATCAGGTTGTAATCCACCCATAGGCCGCCCATGGTAAAGTGGGCTGATGGGTAGATCATCATCGGCGTTTCATAAGGATCCTGGTCGATAATGTTTTTGTACATGTCGAACAGATTGCCGTATTTACGGGCAATGACGTCCCTGCCGTCGCGCTTGATAGCTTCTGAAAAATCCATATATACCGCGCGACCGGTGGGCCCGACGCCTCTGCCGGCATCACACTGCTGCTTGGCGTTGCGGGAGGCAACATCCCGGGGCACCAGATTGCCGAAGCTCGGATATTTCTCCTCCAGATAGTAAACACGCTCGTTTTCCGGGATGTCGTTGGCCGGTCGTTTGTCACCCGAATTTTTAGGGACCCATACCCGGGCGTCGTTGCGCAGGCTCTCGCTCATCAGGGTTAACTTGGACTGGTGATCGCTATAATGGGGGATGCCTGTGGGATGAATTTGAACAAAAGATGGATTCGCAAGACATGCACCCTTTTTATATGCCCGGAATATCGCGCTGGCATTGGATGAAATGGCGTTGGTGGATAGGTAAAACACGTTACAGTATCCGCCGGTTGCCAAAACCACCGCATCGGCAACGTACGGTTCGAGATCGCCGGTAATCAGATTGCGGGCGATGATACCCCGCGCCTGATCGTTAACGACCACCAGGTCCTGCATTTCATAGCGTGGAAACATTTTGACCTGCCCACCGGCGATTTGGCGTGACAGCGCTCCATAAGCACCCAGCAATAGCTGCTGGCCGGTTTGCCCCCTGGCGTAAAAAGTCCGGGATACCTGGACGCCGCCGAAGGATCGGTTGGTCAAAAGCCCTCCGTATTCCCGGGCAAACGGCACGCCCTGGGCCACGCACTGGTCGATGACGTTGTTGCTCACCTGGCCCAGGCGATACACATTGGCCTCCCGGGCGCGGAAATCACCGCCCTTGATCGTATCGTAAAAAAACCGTCGGATACTATCCCCGTCATTGGCATAGTTCTTGGCCGCATTAATGCCACCCTGGGCGGCGATGCTGTGAGCCCGTCGCGGACTGTCCTGGATACAAAAGGTCTTAACATTGTAGCCCATTTCGGCAAGACTGGCCGAAGCCGATGCGCCGGCCAGGCCGGTGCCCACGACAATGATATTAAATCGGCGCCGGTTGGCGGGATTGACCAGCTTCATTTCCATCCGATGGCAGTCCCATTTCTCAGCCAGCGAGCCATCCGGGATTTTTGCATCCAGCTGTTGCATGACATTCTCCTTGAAATGACGATTGACGAATGACGAATTAAGGAATTCTATCTTTATACTTTGATTAAATCGTTGGGGCGATCCGCCGCAGGCGGACCATAAATATTCAATTTTCTTGCTACGCTAGTATCCACAAATAAATCGGAAGAATCCCAAACCCGATTCCGAACACAAACGTTACGACCAGACCCAGCTTCATGATCAGGGGCATGTGGTGCGGGTGATTGATGCCGAAGGTTTGAAAGAGGCTCCAGAATCCGTGA
>Ga0316198_10002666_pt1 | contig 10765 bp, 6 predicted proteins | sample OudBieAanoxic_MG_FD_204935 | JGI IMG/M metagenome (GOLD analysis project Ga0316198, IMG submission 204935) | Coastal sediment microbial communities from Oude Bieten Haven, Netherlands - site A anoxic | ecosystem: Environmental > Aquatic > Marine > Coastal > Sediment | place: Netherlands... | reverse complement strand
TTCTACTCCAGGGACGACTCGCATCGCTTCAATCTCGGTTTCGAGACCCCGGGGCCGGGCGCATGGAATCGGGTTGCCGCCTCCGTCTTCTGGGATGACTATCGCCTGGTCCTCGACAAGGACCGCTATGCCGCCGACGGCGATCCACGATTGCTGAGAGTCTCCGACACCGATGCCAACGACTACGGTCTGCGGGTCGAGGCAGAACGGCCGGTGGGCCCGTTTCGAATGGTCCTGGGGCTCGATCTTTCGGGCCGGTTCGATCTCCACGCCGTCAACCGATCGACGACACTCGACGCCACCGGCGGAATCATCGAGTCGGCATCGGATGTGGCGATCGATGAAGCGAACCGTAATGACCTCGGTCTCTTCGCGGCGATGAACCGTGACTGGGACAGGTGGCAGCTCGCTGCGGGACTTCGGTTCGACGCCATCCGAACGAACAACCGAGGAGGCTACTTCGGCAACGTTTCCACCTCGAACACCGATCTTTCCGGCTTTCTCGCCCTCACCCGCGACATCGGCGCCGGGGTCGCGGCGACGGTCCAGATCGCCCGCGGCTTCCGCGATCCGCTGCTGTCTGATCGCTACTACCGCGGGATCACCGGGCGCGGATTTATCACCGGTAACCCGGATCTGGAGCCCGAGACCAGCCGTCAGATCGATCTCGCCATCCGCTGGCGCCGTGATCGCCTGGCCTTCGCCGGCTACGTCTACGGCTATCGGATCGACAGTCTCATCGAACGGTATCGAGTCGACGGCGACTATTTCTTCCGTAATCGGGGCGCCGGTGAGATCACCGGGCTCGAGGTCGAGGCGAGCTGGATCGTTGGTCGGAAACTCGAGCTCCAACTCAGCGCCCACTGGATCGAGGGCGAGGTCGTGGATGACCGAACCGCCAGCGACGATGTCCCACCACCGGGGCTAACGGCAGTTGTGCGCGGGACACCCACCGAGAAGATCTGGTGGATGGTCCGTGGCGCCCTCTTTGCCGCAGACGACCGTCCCGGTCCCACCGAGCAGGCGCGCCCCGGCTACGCCGTGCTGGACGCCGGTTTTGGGTGGCGCCTGTCAGGCGCCCTGGAACTCGGCATTGTCGGCCGTAATCTCCTCGATCGAAGCTATTTCGGCTCCGCCGACGAGGATGCCGTCCTCGCTCCGGGGAGATCGGTGCAGCTCAGCATCCGCGGGAGCTTCGGCGGGTAGATCACGATCCCGGTTTTCAACACCGTCCCCGGTCGTCGAACACCCGGTCTCCGGAATCGCGTACCATGGTCCCATCAAACAGCGAGGAGGCCGGTATACGAATTTTCAGCCGCGTCGGCATCGCTGTCGTGTCCGCCGGCTTCGGGAGCAACGGTAACGCCCTCGCGGTAGCGCCAGAACCGTTTGGCGGTTTCGCTTTTCGCGATGGCTTCGAGAGCGGCGACACCACAAGCTGGACGAGCTCCTCGCCCTGAACGCGCGAAGCCACCGAGTCCATCGCAGCGGGTGCCCACAGATCACACAGATAGACACAGATTGCATCGCACCATCACGGGGTGGCCCACAGATCACACAGATAGACACAGATTGCATCGCACCATCACGGGGTTGCCCGCAGATGACGCAGATTAACGCAGATCCATCGCACTCCATCGCAGGGTTGAAGCGCAAAGAGCGCGAAGATCATCCATCGCGAAGATGCGCAAAGACGTCGCATATGAGAGTGGGTTGTGCCTGGCTTGAAGGTAGTCTGACTGGCATTCTCGGCCACCGGCGATGAGGAAACCAGGCTCGGAAGGAAATTGGGGGCACTCACGAGCAAGAGCGAAGAGAAAATCTCGTCGGTGTGGCGCTGATTTCGTGGCAGCGGCAGCTGTCGCGGATACGGTCTCGGTTGCGGAAACGGAAACGGAAACGGCCGGACTTTCAATTGTCGACTGTTGACTGTCAACTCTCGAATGACGCTGCCCCTGTCCCTGCCGGCGCCGCTGTCCCTGAGAATCTCCCCCACGATCGCCGATCTGGCGTACGATGGTCCGACAACACACCCGAGGGAGGTCGACATGCCACGTTCCTTCAACCTCTGTCTTGCCCTGGCGATGATGTTTCCCTTTGCGGCGGGTGCCGCCGACCACGGTTTCGTCGGGTTCTCCACCACCGACTCGCTGGTGGTCCTCGACCTCGACGCCGGCACCCCGCTGGCCCCGTCCATCAACCTGCTGCCGGAGGCGAACTACCCCTACGACGCGACCATCCTCCCGGACGGCAGCGAGGTTTGGATCTGCGGAGCCTCCGGCGACGGCATCGTGGTCATTGAAACCGTCACCTTGACCGTGCTCACCACCATCGATCTCGCGACCATCGGGGAGTACCCCGTGAACATCGCCTTCGACGCCACGGGCGGTACGGCCTACGTGAGCTCGAGGGACAACGATGCGGTCGTGCTTGTCGATGTGGCCACCCACACGCCGACGGGTGTGACCGTCCCGACCACCGGGTGGGCGGGGAAGGGGAGGGTGCGTCCCTCCGACGGGACGATTTTCATCGTCGAGTGGTACGGCAGCGAGCTCTATGCCATTGATCCCGTCTCGCTGTTGGTTACACCGGCAGACATCGGGTTCAATCTCTGGGACCTGGCCATCCACCCGTCCGGGACACCGCTCTACGTCATCGACCGGGGAACCGACCAGGTCCACGTGGTCGATCCGGACACGCTGACGGTGACGACCTCGGTGGCGGTCGGTGACGACCCCTGGGGCCTCGATATCACCCCCGACGGCTCGACGGTCTTCGTCGCCTGCGAGGACGGCTCATTGGTCTCCGTGATCGACACCGCGACCAATCTGGTGATCGAGACGATTCCACTCGCCGCCGATGCCGATCCCAGGGACGTCGACGTCAGCGCCGACGGCGCCTTTGCCTACGTTCCCAACGGGAGCGTGTCGGGCGATGACGGCGTTGTCGTCATCGACACCGCGACCCTAACCATCGTCGACACGATCACCGTGAGCGGCGACAGCAATGGCAACGTCATCGCGGTGGCGCCCGAGCCCCTGTCGGGGCTCATCTTCGTCGACGGCTTCGAGTCCGGCGACACCACAGCCTGGTCGAGCACTGTGCCCTGATCCATGATCTGATCAGAGCTGACGGCTCAACCTCCTGCCAAGGCCACTGCAGGGCCGGCTTCGCCGCCGGCCTGGAGCCGAAGACCAGCGGCGGGTCCCTGTCTGCAATCTCAATCTCTGGGAAGAGGCATCGGTTGTGAACTGTCGACTGTCGACTGTCGACTTCCAACTCCCTCACCCCTTCACGGTCCACCCCTTGGCCTTCAGCAGCTCCCGAAGTCTCTCCCGGTGATCACCCTGAATCTCGATCCGATCTTCGATGATCTTCCCACCGGTGGCGCAGGCGCGTTTGAGTTCGCCGGCGAGGTCCTTGAGGAATGCCCTGTTGCGCGGCAGACTCTCGACAACGGTCACGGTCTTGCCGCGCCGACCGGCCTTCTCGATACGCAGTCGGGCGATGATTCGGTCCGGAATCGACTGTTCCATCGCGGTCGAGCAGCGGCAGCCCTTGCTCGGCCATCCGCACTTGGGACAGACCCGCCCCGCCTCGGTGGAGTAGACCGTCCCTCGCCGCCCTCCGGATTTCACGGCACGACCGAAGACCATGCCGAGGTGTCACCACTCTCGAACCCGTCGGTGAAGATCGGCAGGGCGTCGATGAGACCACAGGCCTGAACCGCGACATCGTCGACATACCAGCCCTCGCGGGAGATCGATGAGTCGGTCCCGATCCGGAAACGGAAACGCGCCGTCTCGCCGGCAAACGCGTCGAGGTTCACCACCGACCGCAGCCAATCCTGCGGATCACCGCACCAGGCGTCGAACCCGGCGAGGGGGTTGCTGAAGCTTGTCGAGACCGGCCCGTCATAGGGATCGGTCAGCATCACAAGCGTCGGCAACTGGCTCCAGCTGAGACCGGCGTCGGTCGAAATCTCGAGCACGCCGCCGTCATAGCAACCGCTCGACGAGTCCTCGAGTTCCTGCCAGTTCCAGAACTGGAGCGTGAGCGGCGTGGTGAGCGGCAGCGCCACATCGGGAGAGTCGAGCTGTTGATCGCTGACGCTGCCGACGTTGGCGGCGTAGTAAGAGAAGGCCCCACTGTGGACCCGAGCGCCGGACAGCGTCCACGTGTCTCCGGTTCCGCCGTGGCTCCAACCCGGAGCACCGGTCTCGAAGTCCTCCTCGAAGTGGAGCACGGGGGTGGTCCCGGTCCCGCAGTCACCCGGCAGAGCGGCTGTGGTCAGCTCGAAGGGCGCCGATGTCGAGCCCGTCCCGCAGATATTTTCGGCGGTCACCCGCCATGAGTATTGGGTGTTGGACACGAGGTCGAGGTTCGGGGTGTAGACCGTGTCGGTGATGCCGGAGAAAACCATGGCGCTGGCGAACGATGGATCGTCATCCACCTCGAGGGTGTAGGAAGCGGTCTGGACCACTGCGGTCCACTCGAAGGTGGGTCGCAGCGGCTGGTTGAGGGCGCCGTCGGGCGGGGACACGAGCCCGGCCTGAGCGGGGGCTGCGTCGTAGACCCCCAGGGCGACCGGCGACTGCTGGACGATGGCGCTCGGCGATGAGGTCCCGATGACGTCGAAGGAGTAGGAACCTGGGGCCACCGCGCCAGTGTCGCCGATTGTCAGCCGGCTGGTCCCCGGCGGGGTGACGGGGTTGACCGTGAAGGATTCCGTGGCTCCGGCGGGGAGCCCGGAGGTGGCGAGGGTCACGGGCTCGGCGAAGCCCTGGAACTGCTCGACGGTGATGTCGAAGACGGCGTCGGCCGGCGCGCAGACGGCGGCCGAGTCGGGGGCGACCACGACCCGGAAATCGAGGGCGAAATTGAACGCGGCGAGGGCGTCGATCCGGCCCCAGCCGAAGACGTTGTTGGGAACCTCGGTCGGTCCGATGCCGCCGCAACCCTGGCTCGAGGTCAGGGGGACCGCGGTCTGCTCGATGACCTCCTCGATGGTGTCGACGTCGCCCGCGAGACCGGGGCTGGCGGAGATGAGCAGGGCGACGAGTCCCGCAACGTGGGGCGCCGCCATGCTCGTGCCGCTCCAGCCTCCCTGGTAGCCGCCGTCCCGGGTGCTCGAGCGGATATTGGATCCGGGCGCGGAGATGTCGGGTTTGAGACGGTTGCTGCCGTCGATGATCACCGGACCACGGCTCGAGAACGAGGCGATATCGTCGGAGCTGCTGGTGGCGCCCACTGAAAAAGACTCCCCATAAATCGCCGAGGGTTCAGAAACGGAGCTGCAGCTCGAACCGTCGTTTCCCGCTGAGTGGGCGGTGAGAATTCCCGCGGCGCGGACGTTCTGGACGACGGTCAGCAGCACGTTGGGGTCGGTGCAGCCCTCGCTCGGAGGACAGCCCCAGGAGTTGTTGATGACGTGTGGCGCCATGGCCGGGTCGGGGTTCTGGTCGGCGAGGTCGGTGGGCGCGATGAAGAACTGGTAGCACTCGGCGTAGGTCGCCGGGGTGCCGACGCCCTGGTCCATGTTCCGGCAGCCGATCCACTGCGCCGTCGGGGCCATCCCGATCTGATTGGCGCCGCCGTCGTCACCGACGATGGTGCCCATGGTATGGGTGCCGTGGCCGTGGTCGTCGCACGGCTCGGGCGAGTCGGGACCGCAGCTGCCGCCGCCCGAGTGGATGGCGTCGTGCCAGTTGTAGTCGTGGTTGCCGGCCGGCCCGCCGCGGTACTGGTTGATAAGGGCCGGGTGGGTCCAGAGATAGCCGGTGTCCTGCCCGGCCACCACAGCGCCGTCGCCGGTGACCCCGGCCGCCCAAACATCGTCAGCGTTGACGAGGGCGATGTTCCACTCGACGGCCTCGGGCGATCGGGGGTCGGCCTTGGGGTCGACCGGAAGCTCGTCCACCCGGACGGACGGGTTGGCGTAGACGTGAGCCACATCGGCCCTCTCCGCCATGAGCTGCACCGTGTCGAGTCCGCCCCGCACCCAGATCATGTTGGCCACCCAGAATGGGCGATGATCGACCCCGCGCGCAGAGAGCTCACGGAGGAGCGGTTCCTGGGTTCGTTTGGCCACCTCGATCAGGGAGCGAACGACGAACGCTCCTTTTTCGTCCTTGGTGACCAGTTCTTCGGCGGCGCCGAGATCGGCCTGCTCATCGAGGAAGAGCAGAAACTCAGTCTCGTGGGAGCGCCCGCTCTCGAGGACCCATGGGTCGACCTTGTCCCGCCATCGGTCGGTGGGTGAACCGTCGGCGGCGGTGATGGCGGCGGCGCCGACGGCGAAAACGAGCATGGAAAAGGTGGTGAGACGAGTGAACATGGGTCCTCCGATTCGGAAGAGGATATCATTGGGCTCATCCGGGAGGTCAAACATGAGCACCGGGGTCTGCACTCGAAATCGAATTGTCTTGGTCGCAATCGCGGTGATCACCGCCGGCAGCGGATTTGCGGGCGGGGGAGAATCACCCGGGGAAGAGCTCAGAAAAGTGGAAACCGCCTTTGCCGCGACGATGGCGGAGCGGGACCTCGAGGCCTTTGCGGCCTTCCTCGATGACGAGGTCGTCTTCTTCGCCGGGCCCGAGGAGCTTCGTGGAGCTCGGATGGTGACCGAGAAGTGGGCCCCGTTCTTCGAGGCGGAGACGGCCCCGTTCTCCTGGAGCCCGGAGGTGGTGTCGGTGCTCGACTCCGGCAACCTCGGTCTGACTTCCGGTCCCGTCCTCGATCCCGAAGGGAACCGTGTCGGGACCTTCAACTCGATCTGGCGCCTCGATGCCGACGGTGTGTGGAAGATCGTGTTCGATCGAGGGTGTCCTTGACGACCAACGCTCGACGGTTTTCCAACGTACACTCAGCGAGAAGATGATGTCGATCTCCAATCAGCGATTCTCGGCGGTGATCCGCAACAAGCTTTTGCGCTCCGGCCTCTGCGAACATACTCGAGATGCCGGCGAGTGTGCTTCCGTTTTTCGAAACCGTCGGAGCATCAGGATCTTGGCGCATTTCATTCACCGGAATCGCGCACCCTAGGGTCGAGGAGGAGGATGGTCTGTTGAAAACCCCCAGGTTGGTGGTGGTGCTGATCGCCCTGCTCGTGGCTCGGGTCGGACTGTGCGCCGACGGCAAAGTGGTCTTCGAGATTGCGGTTGCAAATACCAGTCCCTCAAGTTCATCCAGTGCCGACTGGGGTTGGTGGAACCCGGCCAAATACGACCAGTGGAGCGCCGACGGCAGCTCTGAGTTGGGACTCGCGGATGTGCGCCTCATGGTTTCGGGAAAGACATACACCATCATTCTCGATGGGGAGTGGTACCCGACTCTGGATGCCGTAGGGAGCGATGATCTCGGCCCCGACGAAGACGAACTCGTCCAGCAGCTGAGCTTGAAGAACTCGATCTACGATCTCGGGATCGGTCAGTGGTTCGGCAGGGATCGCCGAACCGGAATCATGCCGTGGGTCGGGGCGACATACATGTGGATCCGTGAGCAGCAGACGACCGTCCAGGCGTCCGGCTCAGGGGGGAGTGGGGATCCCGATAGCGCCGCCTCCGGTCTGTGGGGCGTCGTGATCGGCGCCGACGGTTCCTATCGGATCTGGTCGACCCTGGATCTGACCGGCCGGGTGCTCTTCCGCTGGGCCACCGGCACCAGGAACGCCACGATCAGCTCCCAATATCCAGGGGGCGGTGGTGGCGCCGCCGGGACGGCGAAGGTGAGCGACTCCATCGACTCAGGCATGTGGGGAATCGATCTCGGGCTCCGGTGGTACGCGACGAAGGCGTTCCGGCTGGAGATCGGCTGGCGGTACCGGGACCAGACCTATGACGGTGGGCCGGCGAGTTACGGCGGCCCGCAGATCAAGGCAGCGTATGAGTTTGGGCGTTAGATGAGGCGTTGGATGTCCGCCGGTTGCACGGCCGTTTCGTTCCTGCTGGCCGCAGTTTGCGGATGGTCGGCCGAGCCGGCGGTGAGCGAGGTTGGGGTGAGAACTCCGTCCCCTTCCATCGCCGAAGAAGGCGATCCCGTAGTCCTCTTGGACACCTCGTTCGAGAGTGACTTTCCAGCACTGCCGTGGCGAAACAGTCGCCCTCCCGACGCGGCCGAGGTGGACTGGGGCCGGACAACCCTCCGGGCGACAGATGGCCGGAACAGCATCTACTGCGCCGGCATGGGTCCGGCCGCGCCCGGCGACGGCGGCCCGTCTCCCGCCAACACGGCGAGCTGGACCATCGTCGGCCCATACGATCTGAGCGAGACCACCGCGGGGACATTGACCTTCAATCTCTGGTTGCGCACCGAGCAGTACCAGGATGTATTCATGTGGCTGGTTTCCACCGATGGTGAGAGCTTCAGCGGAAGCGCCAAGTCGACCGACACGAACGACTGGCAAACCATCACCACCGATCTCGCCAGCTGGGGGGCCGCGGGCAACGTCATCGGCGCAACCGAGGTCTGGATCGCCTTTGTCTACCAGTCGGATCACAGCAATCTCTTCGAAGGCGCCTATCTCGACGAGGTCAAGCTGGTTGTGGATGTCGGAACGCCGGGCGAGGAGGGAACGACCTACACGACAAACGCCGATTTCGCCCAGGGCACCATGGTTGGTCTGGAGAGCACCTCCGACCAACTCGAGCTGTCCGACGACTGGGACGCGCTGCCCTACCTGTGGGTGCCGAACACGGTCACAGGAACGATTTCGAAGCTCGATGTCGAGTCGGGTGTGGAGCTCGGTCGCTACAAGACCGGTCCGAGCTCCGATGTCGATCCCGGCGGTGTCGCGGTGGACCTCGAGGGCTCGTGCTGGGTGGGCAACCGGGGTGCGGGCACGGTGGTGAAGATCGGGCTTTACGAAAACGGCGGCTGTCAAGATCGTGACGACAGCGGAACGATCGACACCTCCACGGATCGCAATTCCGATGGTGACATCAGCGGCAGCGAGATCCTCGGGTGGGGACAGGACGAGTGCGTGCTGGTCGAAACGGTGCTGGCGGATGGCGTTGAAGGGCCGCACGTTCCCGGCGATGGGCATGAAGACTACGAAGCCAACAATCTGCAGGCGGTGGCGGTGGACGCGAACGGCGATGTCTGGGCCGGCGTCTACGACACGAATCGACTCTACCGTCTCGACGGCAGAACCGGTGAAATCCTCGACCAGATGGATGTCTCGGACGAGGCAACCTATCCGACCTCGGCGGTGGTCGATCGCAACGGGACCGTCTGGGTCTCGAGCTGGCCCGATCGGTGGGTCCTCGGGGTCGAGCCCGGTAGTGGCGAAATATACCGTATCGACCTTCCCCACGGCAGCAGTGGCGTAGCCGTCGACCGCGGTGACAGCCTCTTCGTGACCGGCTTAGCCGACCGTGGATTGACCAAGATCGACACCGCGTCGAGGGAAGTGGAGTGGACGCAGGTCGCCGGCTGGCTGGCCGACGGAATCGCGACCTCCGCGGGTGGCCGCGTCTGGGTGGCCGCATCGGGCGACAGCACCCTCAGCCGGTTCACCTCTCTGGGGCTGTTGACGAGATTCGTGACGATCCCCGGTGGGCCGACCGGGGTGGCCGTTGACCAGGACGGCAAGGTCTGGGTTGTCGGCGCCGCAACCGACACCATCTACCGGATCGAACCGGATCTGGTGACCTCTGACCTTCAGAAAACGCTGGTGGGTACTGCCGGCCACGCCGCTACCGGTGACCTGACGGGGATCGTGGCGCGCAATCTGACCTCACGCTTCGGGACCTGGACGGTGGTGCACGACAGTCAGGTGCCGGGCACGCCATGGGGTGTCGTGTCATGGCAGTCGGAGAAGCCCGAGGGCACTTCTGTGGCGGTGCGGGTGCGCAGCTCGGAGGACGCGAGAACCTGGTCGGCGTGGGAGCCTTCGGCGAGCGGGCTTGAGCTGTCCCTCACCACGCCCGGACGCTATCTCGAGATCCAGGCATCTCTGCAAATGGTCAGCGGTGATCAACCGCCGAAGCTTCTGGAGTTGACCGTGGTTCCGCAGACTGTCGTGGTGGCGCCCGAGGCGAGCTTTACGTGGTCTCCCGGGTCTCCAATCGCGGGTCAACTGATCCAGTTCACGGACACGTCGAGCGGGGTGCCGACATCGTGGTTGTGGGACTTCGGCGACGGTGTCACCAGCGATCAGCAGAACCCCAGCCACAGCTACGCGAACCCGGGTGACTACAGCATCAGCCTCACAGTTGTCAACGACGCGGGGTCGGACACCGTCGCGTACCCGTTCACCATCGGCTCGGGAAGCGGCTGTTCGCTCAGCTGTGATGCGACGGTGCCCGCCACCGCCGATCTGAACACGCCGGTTTCATTCGAGGCCGATGCGTCGGCTTCCGCCTGTACCGGAACCATCGAGTACTCGTGGTCGTTCGGCGACGGCGCGACCAGCGGCGACCAGAATCCGACCCACACCTACGGCAGTAGTGGAACCCTCCGGTGGGGGATGACGGCCACCGTCGAAAGCGTGAGCTGCACCCGATCGGGTGACATCACCATCTCGGGCGAGGGGCCCATGGAGTGCTCCTCGACCTACTGGGTTCCGGCGGTCAGCCGCGTCAACGGGCTGAACGGGAGCGTATGGAAGTCTGATCTCGGTCTTCTCGGTGTCGACCCGGCGGGAGCTTCCGTGGAACTCAGGCTGCATGCGGCGGGTGCGAGCCTGACTCGCGTGGTCTCCGTTTCACCGACCGCGATGGTGGACCTCGTGGATGTTGTCGGTTGGCTCGATCCGGACTTCCAG
>Ga0316198_10002664_pt1 | contig 10768 bp, 6 predicted proteins | sample OudBieAanoxic_MG_FD_204935 | JGI IMG/M metagenome (GOLD analysis project Ga0316198, IMG submission 204935) | Coastal sediment microbial communities from Oude Bieten Haven, Netherlands - site A anoxic | ecosystem: Environmental > Aquatic > Marine > Coastal > Sediment | place: Netherlands... | reverse complement strand
TCCTCAACGCGCGGGACGATAAAGCCTCGTTGGCCACGCAACACGCGGGTTCATGCGATGTATTTCAGACGCGGGCGGAAGTTGTCACCGCCTTTGGATCCGTTTTCCAAATACGAGATTACGTCGATCGCGGCGCCGGTGGGCAGGATTTACTTGTTCTTCGAAAACACCGGTAACTGTGGAGAAAAAGCGAACGAACACCAATCGCCTTCATCTTCTACAATCTCATGCTCAATGGGGCCGCGCCCCCCGGCAGTCCTGGCTAGCCCAAACTGGAGAGTCACGGTAAGACCCTTTAAAAATGGGATCTGTCCCAATGGCTGATAACAAACGAATGGTCAAGGTATTCGCCTGTGCCATCGGTTTGACCGGCCTAGGTGTCATCATCGCCGAAGTGATCAACTCGCTGGGCTGGTCCGAATTCCACCTGGCACCGGTTATCGTTACGGTACCGATGTTGTCTTTCTATTGTTTTTACGAAATCTTTGTTCATCGAATAAATCAATCGGCAATATCGATTCGAACTCAACATGCCAGCACGTTCAAAAGATGGCACAACGCCATTCTCAGTCTGTTCGGTCTCATTTTCCTATTGAGCATCCCCTTGCTGTGGTGGGGCGTTATCAAAAGACTCGCACAATCGTCTTCCCAGGGGGGCCGTTTTTTCTGACGGGAAAGAACCGACCCGGTTTCCGGTCAAATATTCCCAGCCGCAAGCCGTGCGACCGGGCGTTCGCGTATCGGCCAATGTAAGAACGCAGCGATGACCCCCAATGCCACACCCAACCACCAGACCACATCGTAGCTGCCCGTTCTATCGTAAAGCCAACCCCCGAGCCAGACGCCGCTGAAACTGCCAATCTGGTGACCGAGAAACACAATGCCGTAGAGCATGGCCATGTAACGCGTACCGAACATGACCGCTACCAAACCCGAAGTGGCCGGAACGGTGGCAAGCCACAAAAAACCCATGACGGCACTGAATGTATAAACAGATGCCAGGCTGACTGGAATCAATAGGAACAGGCTGATTGCCACAGCACGGCTCAAGTAGATACACACCAGAACGTGCCGCTTGAGGATCCTGCCGGATAGAATGCCAGACAAATAGGCCCCGACAACGTTGCAAAGACCGATAAGCGCGATACTCCATGCACCGACCTGGGCGTCGAAACCGATATCGCTGAGAAAAGCCGGCATGTGAGCGGTAATAAAAGCGACGTGAAATCCGCAGACAAAAAACCCCGATACCAGCAAAAGGAAGGATTTATAATTCAGGGCCTCATGTAAGGCTTCGGAAACCGTTTGACTTCTATTCTGCAGCGAAACGTCATGGCTGCCCGAATAGGGTGCCAGCGGCATGGCAAACACGGCCATCGTAAGCGCTGAACAGGCCAACAGATTGAGTGCTGTCATCCAGCCGTAGGCATCTATGAGAACCTGTGCGACCGGAACCACGGCAAACTGGCCCAGCGATCCGGCGGCAGTTCCCAGCCCGAGTGCCCACTGGCGGCGATCTTCGCCGACCGCTCGGGCCATTGCCGGCAGAACGATGCCGAATGATGTACCGGCTATTCCAGCACCGACCAGAATACCGGCCGATGTGTTCAGCATCCACGGGTTCTCGACACCCGACATGAGAGCCATACCGAGGACGTAGACCAGCGTACCGGCCAGGATGACCTTCACGTTGCCGAAACGGTCAGCCAAACCGCCGGCAAAAACGGCCACAATACCCCAGACAATATTTTGAAGCGCCAGGGCTGTGGAAATGACTTCCCGTCCCCAGCCGTTTGCCGCGCTGATCGGTTTGACAAATAGGCCGAATCCGGAACGGTACCCGAAGGAGAGAAGTAAAAGCATGCAGGCTGATAAAACAAGCCATTTGCTGAATTCCCTATCATCTGCGGTTTCGGTTTTCTGCATCGTAAAATTAATCCTATATTAAGTGAGCCCTCGGAAAGTTTTCATTAACCGGGAGCGGCATTTGCGGGAAAAGCTCCCCGCCCCCTCAAGTATATTATCGCCGGAACTCACAGCATCCGGTAAAATCGCGACAAGCATATTTGTCACCCGGTTGCCGGCTGTAAACTGCTAATTATGTTAGGGTAAACACCGAGAGTGGTTTTTCAAGGTGGAAAGGTGTGAAGAGAGAACGAATACGTATAGCGTCTGTAAGAAGAGTTAAGCCGGATTTTTTTCCAGCACTTTTATCTTTGGGGTTTTTCTCATGCGATATATCGGGCAGGAATTACACTGCTCAACAGCTGATGAATTTATGCGCTGTCGGACGTCATAGCAGGGAATACCGGGGCTCTGGTAAACCGGGCACGTATCCTTTTGCTTGCAGTTGAAGATATTCCAGCAGGGTGCTGAAATCAGGAGATACTTCAGACAGGCCAGAGTGAACCCGTGATCGTGTATGAGGGATTTGATGCGCTGAATTTGGCGAATGTCGAATTCGGTATAGCGTCGGTTGTTGGTCGCACGCTCCCGCCGCGGTGCAATGAATCCTTCCTTCTCGTATTCGCGGATCCGTTTCTGCGACAATTCCACTTGGCGGGAAACATGACCGATGAGGTATAGATTTTCTCGTTCGCCCGATCTTTTCATCCCTCTTTCCCCTACTTTAAGGGCCCAACTTTGTATAGACATCCGACGAGCGGTCATATGAAACAGATTGTCAATCTTCCCTATCACTTGTATTAAAAATTAGCAATACATATACACAACAACTATATAATATAGAATATTACTCTATGAACCACGACATCTGCTTTAGGGTTTGACGAAAAACTATCTCGCTCATGATCAAGTTAACTCGCTGCTAAGTCTAAATAAATTTAGAAAAAACGCCGACGCATATTCATTATATTTAATATTTTAGATCCTCAATTCGGACTGTTTCTACTACCCCGTGCGGTACCGCGCAGGAAAAATCATCCATTTCGAGTGACATTTTTTCTTCACTTATTTTAACAAGTGGATATATAAAGAAATTTAAACTTAGAAGAATCCTTCACCCCTTCGACGCGTCCCAATGTCGGGCGGTAATATCAGTTTATGGTAATACAATCCAAAAAACGTCACAGGAGTATATGCCTTTGGATTTTCTAGGCGTAGTACATATTTGTTTTTTACTCCCTTCCAATTACATCATAGTAACCCGAAACCCGCTACCCGCCTTCTTTTTAGGGTTAACTATCTTCATTTCACTCCAAACGCAGTAATCTTTTACTGGTACAGAAAAAAGCTTAAATTCAGTTTGTTACTCCATGGAATTTTACCAAGCTCGGCCCTTCTAAAACTCACAGCCCACCACCTGGCATTAATTTTGTATAGACGATGTATCTATTATGTATTTCACGGGTGAGTTGTATTTTGTCTACACCTATTTATGTCCCAAAAAAAGGAGGATCGAATGCGAAAACCAATGATCACTTTTGTTATTGGAATGGTTTTAGCAATTGGGCTTTGCGGTAATGTGTACTCGTATCCGGGTAGAGGATGTGACTGTACCTCTTGTCATGGTAGTGGTGAGGGGCCGAGTCAATGTGAGCCCCCACCCCCGCAGCCCCCACCTAACTCACCACCGATGGCCGATGCTGGCGACCCTTATAACGGGATAGTCAATGAACCGATGACATTCAATGGTTCCGGCTCTTCGGATCCCGATGGAATCATCGTTTCCTATGACTGGGATTTTGGTGACGGTTACACCGGTACCGGCTCGACGCCTGAACACACCTATACAGGTGACGGCACGTATATCATTACCCTTACAGTGACGGATGATGACGGCGACAGCGGAGAGCAAATGACGATGGCCACCATTGGGCTGGGCAACCAAGCACCAATTGCGGACGCCTATGGCCCGTATAACGGGACAGTCAATGAACCGGTAGAATTCAATGGTACTGGCTCCTCGGATTCAGACGGCGAAATCGTCGCCTATCAATGGACTTTCGGTGACGATAGCACCGATACCGGCCCGACACCCACACATACCTATACTACGGACGGTGAATTCACAGTGACCCTAGTTGTGACGGATGATGCTGGAGACACCGGAACTTACGAGACGACGGCCACCATCGGGCTGGGCAATCAGGCGCCAAATGCGAACGCCAATGGCCCATATAACGGGCTGGTCTTTGAAGAAATTTCATTCGATAGTTCCGGCTCCTTGGATCCCGACGGCTCCATCGTTGCTTATGAGTGGAATTTCGGAGACGGTAGCACCGGCGTAACGCCCACACACATCTATACTGCGGCCGGCACGTATAACGTCACCCTTACAGTGACCGATGATAAGGGTGCGACTGATTCAGCTACGACGAGAGCCACCATCGGGCTGGGCAACCAAGCACCAAATGCGAACGCAAATGGTCCATATAACGGGCTGGTCAATGAAGAAGTATCATTCGATGGTTCCGGCTCCTCTGATCCCGATGGCTCCATTGCTGCCTACGACTGGGATTTCGGTGATGGCAGTTCCAGCACCGGCCAGACACCCACACACACTTATACTGCCGAAGGTAATTTCACGGTGACGTTAACTGTGATGGATGATGCCGGTGATACCGCAACTGACACGACGACAGCCATCATCGGGACAGTTTCCAACCAAGGGCCAATTTCGAACGCCGGTGGACCGTATAATGGGACAGCCGGTTTTGCTGTCGAATTTATTGGTTCCCAGTCTTCCGATTCAGACGGAACGATCGTTTCCTATGACTGGGATTTCGGGGACGACAGCAGCGGTGCCGGCTCGACGCCCTCACACACCTATGCTGCGGCCGGGACTTATAACGTCACCCTCACAGTGACCGATGATATGGGTGCATCTGATTCAACTACGACAACGGCCGCCATTGGACAAGGCAATCAGGCGCCAATTGCGGACGCTAATAACCCGTATAACGGAACTGTCGGTGTGCCGTTGGATTTCAATGGCTCCCACTCCTCGGATCCTGACGGCGCCATCGTTGCCTATGAGTGGAATTTCGGGGACGGTAGCACCGGCACCGGCGTAACGCCCACACACACCTATACTGCGGCCGGAACTTACAACGTTACCCTTACGGTGACCGACGATATGGGAGCAACTGACTCAACGACGAGGACGGCCACCATTGGGCAGGGCAATCAGGCGCCAATTGCGGACGCCAACAACCCGTATAACGGAACTGTCGGTGTACCGTTGGATTTCAATGGCTCCCACTCCTCGGATCCTGACGGCGCCATCGTTGCCTATGAGTGGAATTTCGGGGACAATAGCACCGGCACCGGCGTAACGCCCACACACACATACACTGCGGCCGGTACTTATAGCGTTACCCTTACGGTGACCGATGATATGGGTGCAAGTGACTCAACGACGAGGACGGCCACCATTATCGAGCTGGACACTCAACCTCCTGGAGATGTTCCGCGCGAGGTTGACGACGATGAAGACGAAAACGAAGATGAAGACGAACGTAAACAAAATGTCGAGGATGACGACGACCACGAGGAAGACGAAAGAAAATATCGTTCAAAACTACGTCGTAAATTTCGTAGCTATTTCAAATACCTTTGGTCACGATTTCTCAGTTATAGAAGATAGGACTTCAAATTTGTATATAAACGAAAACATACAATAAATCTGTATCCGATCTAAAAAAACAGGTCAGAACAAACAAGGAAGCCCTGCCGCGGTGTCAATGCGGCAGGGCTTCTCTGTTTTCTTTCCGGGGTTAACTTTGCTTTTAATGTGATAAAAAAATGAGTTACAAGAGATATCGGTCGTGCGGACCCACCCCTATTCCCTTTATAGAAGAAATAGAGTATTAACTTTGCTAAGGGGGTAAACTGTCCTATATTTAATGAAAAAATGCCGTTCATAAGGATATTGTTGTAGGATTAATAAATGTTAGTTCATCGTCCGGCTATTTTTTTAAAGTGAAGCTGTTGTGACAATACAGAAATACGCTGCCTTCGAATGACATGGGCATAACCTTTGTAGAGGAATCTTGATAAAGCATCGCATCACCGCCGTGGTAATTCTATCCGTGCTGTTGACTGCCTGCAGTCCATTCGCACCGGGAATTCGGAGATCACCGGCTGAGGATCTGCCACGGACTTTTTCCCTTTACACCGGTGATGCGGAACCGATGCAGCATTGGTGGGAAAGCTTCGAGGACCCACAGCTGAATGAATTGATTTCGACAGCATTGACCGGCAATTTTACACTTAAAGAAGCGTGGGCACGCTTGAATCAGGCTCGCGCTCTGGCTGTCCAGGCCGGTGCTGACCTTTACCCCCAAGTTGATGGTGATGGAGACGCCTTTATCGGGCGGCAAAATTTTGATGGAGATCCATCCAGCCCTTTCACAATCGAAGATTACAGCCTGGGTTTGTTCGCCCGATACGAGGTCGACCTGTGGGGCCGCATTCGTGCCCAAAGCGATTCAGCAGTGCTACTGGCCTCGGCCACCCGGGAAGATCTTAACACGGCTGCCATTACCATCGCCGCCGAAGTGGCCAACCGCTGGGTCTCGATCATTTCCCAGCGCATGCAGAAGAAACTTCTGGAAGAACAGTTGCGCATTAATGAAACACTGCTGGAACTGGTGGAGCTCCGCTTCCGAATGGCCATGGTTTCTGCCCTGGATGTCTATCAGCAGCAACAGGTGGTGGAAAACGTCAGGGCCGAGATCCCGTTGGTCGAGAGAGATGAGCAACTGCTGCGCCACGAGCTGGCGGTACTGCTTGGGAAGCCACCGTTGGCAGACATCAACATTGACCGCTCCGAACTACCCCAGCCCCCGGAATTGCCGCCCACAGGTCTACCGGCCGACTTATTGGCGGTCCGGCCGGATGTGAGAAGTGCCGGCTTGCAGCTGCAGGCAGCCGATTGGCAGATCGCTGCAGCCAGGGCCGCCCGCCTACCGGCCCTCAGCCTGAATGCCGGGGCACGGTACGGTCAAGGCGATTTTGACGTTCTGTTCAGCAACTGGCTGATGACCCTGTCGGCCAACCTCACCGCACCCCTACTGGACGGGGGAAGGAGAGCCGCCGAGGTCGACCGGTCGCGAGCACTGGCCGATGAAAACTTAGCCGCTTACTACGATACGGTTTTGACCGCCGTTAAAGAGGTCGAAGACGCACTGATAAGCGAAGCGAAACAAAAGGAGCATATCGAGGGGTTACAAAAAGTCGCCACCAGTGCCCGCAGAGCCCTCGAAGAAGCCGGCGTGCGCTACCGCAACGGCCTGAACGACTACCTGCCGGTGTTGACACAGCTGTTGACCGTGCAAGGCCTTGAAAGAGACCTGATTCGCAGACAGGCCGATCTGCTCGCAGCCAGAGTCAGGCTCTACCGTGCATTGGGAGGTACATGGCCGCAAGAGCTCGCCGTACCAGAATTTCAACAGGAATCCGCTGGATGAGACAAATGCGAAAAAACCGAAATAAAATACAATGAACCCATTGCCCCAAAATCACCCCGAAATACCATCAGAACTACCACCGGTACGCTGGTGGAAACGCCTTCTGCGCATCCTGGCCGCGGTGGTCATCGTCGGTGCCGGTATTGCCGGGGCCACCTATTTGCAAAAATCTGCCACCAAACCCCAGAAACGCCCCCCCGCCAAGTGGGTGCCGGTTGTAGAAACCCAGGCGCTTCAGCGCACGTCACACGGGGTCACACTCACCGCTATGGGACCAGTCATCCCGGCCCGCACGGTTTTGCTGAAGTCCCGTGTATCCGGTCAGGTCGTGGCCATAAATTCTGAATTTACCGATGGCGGTTTTTTGAAACAAGGGAGCGTGGTCGTTCAACTGGACGACAACGACTACAAACTGGCTCTGGCTCAGAAAAAAAGTGAGTTGGTCAATGCCCAGTACGGATTAAAGCTGGAGATGGGACGCCAGGAGGTCGCCCAACGCGAGTGGCAGTTGCTCAACGGCAATCGCGGCAAAGAGGCATTCGATTCCGATCTGGCCCTGCGCAAACCGCACCTGGACAAGGCCAGGGCCGATGTTGACGCCGCAATGGCAGCAGTCGAGAGGGCAGCCCTCGATCTGGATCGCACCCGGATTATTGCTCCTTTCAATGCCGTCGTACGATCAAAATCTGTGGATGTGGGATCCCAAGTTTCCGCCGGTGTGTCCATGGCTGAACTGGTGGGTACAGATGCCTTTTGGGTTCAAGCCTCCATTCCGGTGGACCGTCTGGAATGGATTCGCATTCCGCAACGTAAAAACGAAAAGGGCGCCGATGCCGAAATCCACTATGCCGGGGGGCACACGCTCAAAGGCAGCGTTATCCGCCTCATGGGGGATCTGGCCAGTGAAGGCCGCATGGCCCGTATCCTCATAGAAGTCAAAGATCCCATGCATTACACGACCAACCAGCGAAAGACCCCTCCCCTCTTGATCGGAGAGTACGTAAAGGTTGACGTGCAAGGGCGGCAGATGGACGACGTGTTTATCATCCCACGCACAGCGCTGCGGGATGGGAATACGGTCTGGATAATGAACGGCGACAAGACGCTATCCATTAAAAAAGTGGAACCCGCCTGGAGAAGCGATACGGCCGTGATTGTTAAAAACGACCTACGGCAAGGGCAGCAACTCGTCGTATCGGATCTGCCGGCACCGGTCGAAGGTATGGCGATTCGGCACAAACCAAAACAGGAACAACCCGACACAGCGAAATCTTTAGATGACCTCAAAGCTCGAGGCTCAGATAATGACAAGTAAGGAAGCATCCTCTTCAGATATTAAAGGTCCGATCGGTTGGATGGCCAGTCATCCCGTTGCCGCAAATCTACTCATGCTTGTGCTGCTGGTGGGCGGATTGTTTTGGACCACCCGTATCAAGCAGGAAGTGTTTCCCGACTTTGAATTGGATATTGTTAACATCACTGTCCCATACCCCGGTTCCAGTCCCCAGGAGGTCGAACGCGGAATACTGTTGGCGGTCGAAGAGGCCGTCACTGGTCTGGAAGGAATCGAGAAAGTTACCGCCATCGCACGGGAGGGTTCGGGAACCGTGAGGGTGGAAATGATCGAAGGCGAAGACATACAACGCCTGGCCCAGGACATCAAAGCCGAGGTTGACCGTATATCTTCACTCCCGGAGGAGGCCGAAGACCCGCGTATTACCATCGCCAACCGTAAACGTTATGTTGTCTCCCTGGCGCTCTATGGGGACCAGAACGAACAGGTCCTGCGGGAGTATGCTGAAATCGCTCGCGAGCGCCTGTTGCAAGACCCCCAAATTACCCAGGTAGAATTGAGCAATGTTCGCGCTTACGAAATCAGCATTGAAATTTCCCAAAACATTTTACGTACCTACAACCTGTCCTTGGGTGATGTGGCTCAACGCATCCGCCAAGCCAATGTTGAATTACCGGGGGGTGCCATCAAAACCCCTGGGGGTGACATCCTGGTGCGTATGAAGGAGCGACGCGACTACGGCCGAGAATTTGGTCGGATCCCCATCATCACAGCCAAAGACGGCACCCAAGTGCTGTTGGAAGACATCGCTGTCATCAATGACGGTTTCGAGGAGACCGACCAACAGGCAACCTATAATGGCCAACCAACCGTATTCATCGAAATCTACCGTGTGGGCGAACAGACCCCTCTCACCGTATCCGACGCTGTCAAACGCGTGGTCGCCGAACTGAAAGAAACCCTTCCCACCGGGCTGTCCATCGACCTGCGCAATGACCGCTCGGAAATTTACCGCCAGCGGTTGGGACTTCTCCTGAAGAACGGCCTTTTGGGGCTGGTGCTGGTGTTCGTTCTCCTGGCACTCTTTCTTGAACCACGACTTGCGTTTTGGGTGAGCCTTGGCATCCCCATATCTTTCCTGGGATCCCTGCTCTTTCTGCTTTCCTTGGGTGTCAGCATCAACATGGTTTCCATGTTTGCGTTCATCGTGACCCTCGGTATCGTGGTCGATGATGCCATCGTGGTCGGGGAAAATGTCTACTCTCACCGTCAGAAAGGAAAGGCATGGTTTGTTGCCGCTGTGGCTGGCACACGTGAAATTTCCATGCCGGTGAATTTTAGTGTCCTCACCAACATGGTGGCTTTCCTCCCCATGCTGTTCATTCCCGGTTTTATGGGAAAAGTATTCAAGCAGATTCCCATGGTCGTAATCTGTGTATTCGCCATATCGCTGGTCGAGAGCCTGCTGATCCTGCCGGCTCACCTGGGCCACCAAAAAACCCAGCCGCGCTACAGAATTCTTGGATGGCTGGAGAAATGGCAGGGGCGATTCAGCCGGGCTTTCATCGCAGCGGTGCATCGTTTTTATACGCCTTTTCTGGGACTCATCTTGCGCTGGCGTTATGTGTCGTTAGGGATAGCCTTAGCGATTCTCATCGTCACAGTCGGGTACATTCGCAGTGGACGGTTGGGTTTCGAACTTTTTCCAAAGATCGAATCCGACTACGCGAAGGTGACCGCGACCTTGCCTTTCGGCAGCGCCTTTTCTAAAACCGAAACTCTCCAGCAAAAACTTGTCTCGGAGGCCAAGGTCGTGGCAGCAGCCAACGGCGGTGATCGATTGGTGGAAGGCATCTATGCCCGCGTCAACAACAATGTCGCTGAGGTGCGCGTCTACCTTCAGCCGGCAGGGACACGGCCCATGTCCACCAGTGCTTATACCGACCTATGGCGCAAGCGGGTCGGTATATTGCCAGGACTTGAATCGTTGCGATTCGAGTCGGATGCCGGCGGCCCGGGTCGGGGGTCGGCCATCAGCATC
>Ga0316198_10002663_pt1 | contig 10769 bp, 5 predicted proteins | sample OudBieAanoxic_MG_FD_204935 | JGI IMG/M metagenome (GOLD analysis project Ga0316198, IMG submission 204935) | Coastal sediment microbial communities from Oude Bieten Haven, Netherlands - site A anoxic | ecosystem: Environmental > Aquatic > Marine > Coastal > Sediment | place: Netherlands... | reverse complement strand
GTGGCGTCACTCACCATTGCAGGCTTGTCGGCGCCCATCTTGGGAGGTTGCCTGGTCGCCGGCGCTTCCTGCTCAGCGGTTGGCTTGGACTTTGATACCTGGTTGCCCTGTGCACTGGGCGGCTGGTCGCCTTCTGGCCTGTGCTCTCCGCCGTCGGATTGTGTCGTGCCGACCGTTCCGTCAGCTGTCGCAGCGGTCTGCCCTCCGCGGGCATTGGAATTGCGCCGACCACGTCCACCTCGACGCCGGCGCGAACGTGGTTTCTTTACATCGCCCTTGGCATCCTGATCCGCATCTGGGGGCGATTTGCCCTCGATCTGCTTGTCATCGGCGGGAGATGGCGCTCTACCGGCATCGCGGATCTTTTTAGGCAGCGAGTCGATTCTGTCTCCGCCGCGCATGTTGTCCTGCGTCGAGGCGGAATCCGTGCTAGCCTTGCCTGCTTCAACCGTTGCATGTTGCCCATTGTCGTCGCCTGGGGCGGCCTCTCTGGAGCTGCGTGTCCTTGACTCTGAGCCGCCGTCGTCCTGTCTGCGAGATCGACTACCCGAAGCGCGTTCCTCTTGCGCACGGGAGTCTCTCCGCTGCCCGTCTTCGGGCTGTTTTTGCGTGCTGCCCTGGGCTTGTCCGTCCTGACGGCGGTTGTCGCTGCTGCGTCGACTGCGACCACGTCCTCCGCGGCGGGAGCTGCGTTGGCGCTGCTCGCCGGAGTCTCGCTCCTTGTTATCCTGCTGTCTTTTTGTGAACTCGTCCTCGCCGACCGGGGATTGTCCTGCTTGCTGTCTGGGTTGGGTGCTAGCCTGCGTCTGGCCAGGGCGGGACTGCCCCTGCCGTTCGCCGGTTTTGCCACTGCTGCGTTGGGATTGAGCGCCTCGTCGACGGGACGACAAGGATCCTTCGTTCGGGCTGTGTTCGGTGTCTCTCATTCGGCTCGGGGCCGTGTGCTGCAGCTGGGGTTCGGTGCTATGGCGATGGGTGAACAGGGTCGTCCAGAGCCGCTTGAGCAGGCTGTCTTCGTGGCGACCAGGGTCCTCGTTGGTTGACGCTGCTGGCTGAATCGGCGCTTCATCGCGACGCGGCGGTGGCACCGGTGAGGTCGGTGAAAGCTGTTTGACTGCCGGCTCTTCGAGGTGGATGGGCTCGCTCGTTTTAGAATAGTCCGGCCGTTCTTCTTCGGAGCTGGTGGTGAGTTGATAGCTGGCCTGTTCGGCCGGTGCCCGATCCGTGTCCTGGGCGCGGATGCGCTCGATCCTGTAGTCAGGCGTCTCCAGGTGGGCGTTGGGTAACAGCAGCACGTCTATGTCCTGCCGTTGCTCGATTTCGAGAATTGTGCGGCGCTTCTCGTTGAGCAGAAAGGTGGCGACGTCGACCGGGAGTTCGGCGAGGATCCGCTGGGTGTTGTCTTTCATCGCCTCTTCTTCGACGATGCGTAGTATTGAAAGCGCCAGCGACTCCACGCCACGAATGGTGCCCTGCCCCTTGCAGCGGGGGCAGACCAATTGGCTCGATTCGCCTAGAGATGGGCGCAGCCGTTGGCGTGACATCTCCATCAGGCCGAAGCGGGAGATACGTCCAACCTGGACTCGTGCGCGATCCTGCTTCATCGCGTCGCGTAGACGGTTTTCGACCTCGCGCTGATTGCGCGCCGGGGTCATGTCGATGAAGTCAATCACGAACAGGCCGCCGAGGTCGCGCAGGCGTAGCTGACGGGAGATCTCGTCGGCTGCCTCAAGGTTGGTGTTGAGGGCTGTTTCCTCGATGTCCGCGCCTTTGGTGGCGCGGGCGGAGTTGATGTCGATGGAGGTCAGGGCTTCGGTGTGATCGATGACGATGGCGCCGCCGGAGGGAAGTTGTACGGAACGCTGGAAGGCGGACTCGATCTGGCTTTCGATCTGATAGCGCGTGAACAGCGGCACCTCGTCGTCATAAATGCGCAGCTTTTTCAGGTTATGGGGCATAACCTGCTGTACGAACGCCTCCGCCTTCTCGTACATTTTACGATCATCGACCACGATCTCTCCGATATCGGTGCGCAAGTGATCGCGGATTGAGCGAATGATGACGTCGCTCTCCTGGTAAATTAGGAAGGGCGCCGGACGATCCTTGGCGGACTGTTCGACGGCGGACCACAACTGAGTGAGGTAATCCAGGTCCCACTGGAGCTCCTCGACGCTCTTGCCGACCCCGGCGGTACGCACGATCAGTCCCATGTTCTCGGGAATCTCGAGCTGACTCATGGCGTCGCGCAGTTCGGAGCGGTCGTTGCCCTCAATGCGCCTGGAGACGCCGCCGGCGCGCGGATTATTCGGCATCAGCACCAGGTAGCGTCCAGCGAGGGAGATAAAGGTGGTGAGTGCAGCTCCCTTGTTGCCCCGTTCTTCCTTGTCGATCTGTATGACGACCTGTTGGCCTTCCTTGACGACCTCTTTGATATTGATGCGTGTGCCCGGTTTGACCGCATCCGGGGTGAAGTAGCTGCGAGCAATCTCCTTGAGTGGCAGGAAGCCGTGGCGTTCTGCGCCGTAGTCGACGAAGGCGGCCTCCAGGCTGGGTTCGATACGGGTGATGGTGCCCTTGTAGATGTTGGCCTTTTTCTGTTCCCGAGCGGAGGATTCGATATCGAGGTTGAATAGTTTCTGTCCATCGACAATCGCAACTCGCAACTCTTCCGGCTGAGTCGCGTTGATCAGCATTCTTTTCATGTGTTCCTGTCTCGCAACTATGCGTGTCCGTCCTCGTGGGACAGCCATGGGATGGCAATCCGTTATCTCCCCACGAAAGGTAGGGGTGGCTCTCCCATCCGCTTTTTTCGTCCGCACACCTTGTGCCGGGTCATACTCTTGGATATAGACGCGGCGGCGTGCGCGGGATTACACGCTTGATTCTGTTCGCTGCGACGCCCGGCCCTTCGGTCATCGCGCTCTTGAGTTCGTGGTTGTCCACGCTTTCGATAATAAGGACGCCAGACTCGGTGGGACGACTGTGGCGTGCGACGAATTCGATTTCGCAATGCTGCGTCGTGGTCGTCTCGGTGTACAATCCGCAATCGCTTGGAAGAAGAGATGCCGCTTGTTAGCGCAAGGGGTCGGCCGACGAGGGAGATGCAGGTGTCGGGACACCGAGGGACTGCAACGGAGCGCGATTCGACGCGACGGTGCGTTTCATGTGGCGCGCTGACACAGAGCGCCTCGGCCAACCGCCTAGCCAATCTCTAGCAGTTCGCTCACGCCGCGTTTGCGACGCAAGCGTCGAATAGTATCAGCGTTCATTGAGCGCATCAATTAAGGCTATGGACCCAAATCCCGGTGCCACCTCCTGAAGCCAACGCAAAGGGCGTGGAGCACGTGCCTATCGGCGATCAGCTTGACGGTCAGCGCATTGACAACTTTCTCATGGCGCACGTCAAGGGCGTGCCCCGCAGTCACATCTATCGGGTGCTCAGGCGCGGAGAGGTTCGGGTCAACAAGGGGCGGGTCAAGCCGAGTTACCGGCTTCGGGCCGGCGATTTGGTGCGTATACCGCCGTTGCGGGTGATCGAACCGCGCCCGGCTGGTCAGGCGCCGGCGAGCCAGTTGCGAGAGCTGGCATCCGCTGTCCTGTTCGAAGACGAGCGCCTGTTGGCAATAGACAAGCCTTCCGGTCTTGCAGTGCACGGTGGCAGTGGCTTGAGCTTCGGCCTAATCGAGGCAATGCGTCAGTTGCGCCCAGGCATGGAGCTGGAACTGGTCCATCGTCTCGATCGGGACACCTCCGGCTGCCTGTTGCTGGCCAAGCGCCGTAGCGCGCTGCGCGAGCTACACCAGCTGATCCGGGAGAACAAGGTCGAGAAGCGCTATCTGGCGTTGCTGGTGGGACAGCTACCGGGCCGGGAGATCACGGCCGATGCGCCCTTGCGCAAGAACACGCTGCGCAGCGGAGAGCGCGTGGTCCTTGTGGACAGCGCCGAGGGTAAGCCGGCGCGCACCCGCTTTCGACGCCTGCGCAGCTTTGGCGATTTGACACTGGTCGAGGCGCGGCTCATCACTGGAAGGACGCACCAGATTCGTGTCCATGCTGCCCACCTGGGAGCGCCATTGGCCGGCGACGAGAAATATGGCGATGCGCAGGTGAACCGCACATTGCGGGCGACGGGACTCAAGCGCTTGTTCCTGCATGCATCAGTCTTGCGTTTCCAGCCCCAATATCGGAACACGCCTTTGACTATTGAGGCGCCGCTGCCGGCAGAGTTGGAGGCCGTCCTGCAGCGGTTTGGAGTTGGAGATCCCTGATGAGGGTCACCGTAAAGCACTTCTTCCCACTCGAGAGTGGTTTTGGGAGGGGGGAGGCTGTTGTCATATTCGGCTTTCCTACCGCGAATTAAAGTGAATTTCTCATGCGTTTCAAGCTGATCGTTTTCGATTGGGACGGGACACTGATGGATTCGGAAGCCCGTATTGTATCCTGCATTCAGGCTGCCTTCGCCGATGTTGGCGAGCTGCCGCCGCCGCGTGAAGTAGCTCGCGATGTCATCGGCCTTGGGCTGGACGAAGCCATGACCGTGCTCTGGCCGGATGGCGACGTGCATCAGCGCGGCCTCCTTGTAGACCGCTATCGCCACCATTTCCTCGGTACCAACGAGACCGAGTCGAGCCTGTTTCCGGGAACGCGGGGAATGATCAAGGCGCTCGCGGAACTTGGTCTTTTACTGGCCGTGGCTACCGGCAAGAGCCGCCGCGGACTGGATCTGGCTTTGGCGAGTACGGGACTGAAGATATATTTCAATGCTACCCGATGCGCGGACGAGACCTTTTCCAAGCCACACCCGGAGATGCTGCTGCGGCTGATGGACGAACTCGGAACCGAGCGGTCCGAGACGCTGATGGTGGGTGATACCGAGTATGACATGCAGATGGCCAAGAATGCCGGCGTCGATGCCCTGGCCGTCTGCTATGGCGTGCATGCCCCAGAACGGTTGCTCAAACACGGGCCGCTGGATTGCCTCCCGGACCTGCGGGACATTCCGAGTTGGCTGGAGCGAGGCGAGCATCGACCAGACGATAATTGACCACGATTTGGTCGAGCCATGCCCTGAGTCCAGTGCTCCGCGTGGCGATCTGGTCGCTGCGCCGAGCCCCCTTTTTTGCGAAGTTATCCTGTCGCGTCAGCCTGCATCACTGTGAAACCGAATCCGCCAGCAATTGTGAATGCGGGGGTTTCTGGCGAAGTCCTTCGGCAACGTGGCGGTGGAGATGTCTTTGATCTCCAGTCCTTGCAGGGTGGCAGTATCCATGCGAAATCGGCGCAAGTTGTTGGAGAAGATCAGGGTGCCATTGGGCTCCAGCAGGCGCAGGGTGTCGCGTATGAGCTGGACATGGTCGCGCTGGACATCGAAGGTCTCGGACATGCGCTTGGAGGTCGAGAAGCTGGGTGGGTCGAGAAGGATCAGTCCCCAACGTCTTTTCTGTTCGGCTGCAGTGTGCAGCCATTGGAGGCAATCTACCTGTATCAGCCGGTGGTTGGCGTTTCCGAAGCCGTTGAGTGCTAGATTGCGACTCGCCCAGTCAAGATAGGTGCGGGACATGTCCACTGTCGTGGTGCTCAGGGCTTCGCCCCTGGCCGCGTAGACGCTGGCGGTGCCAGTGTAGGCGAATAGGTTGAGAAAGTGGCGTCCAGCGGCCAGTTCGCCGATTAGGCGGCGGATGTCGCGGTGGTCGAGGAACAGGCCCGTGTCCAGATAGTCCTCGAAGTTTGCCAGGAACTTCAGTCCGCTTTCCGTGACTTGGTGGAAGCGGTGTTGCGTGTTCAGACGTTCGTACTGGGCCTTGCCTTTTTGGCGGCGACGGACCTTGAAGAACACCTGTCCTTCGGGTATGTCGAGAACCTCCGGGATGACCCCGAGGGCTTCGCGCAGGCGCCGCCGGGCGTCCTTGGCTTCGATGCTGGCGGGAGCTTCGTATTCCTGTATGTTAATGAAACGTGCTGTTCCGTCGCCTTGGTAGACATCGACAGCGACCGCGTATTCGGGTAGATCGGCGTCGTAAAGGCGGAAGCAGCTCACTTGCTCGCGGCGCAGCCATTTGTCCAGATTTTTGCGATTTTTGCGCAAGCGGTTTGCGAGCATCGCCGCACCTTCGCTGCGCTCTGACGGAGGTAGGGGCCGCGGGCGGTCGGAGACGAAGTTGGACTCCTTGACCTCGAAGTGGAGCAGGCGACACTCGATGGGGCCGTTGTAAAGGCTGTGATAACGCTTGGCACGCAGGCCCATATGCTTGCCCAGGTCCGGGTTGCCAGTGAACATAGAGGCGCGCCAGCCGAGGAAGCGCTGGCGCAGTATGGCGCCCAGCAGGCTGTAGATAGCGGGAAGATCGGAGTCTGCCCCCATGCGTTCACCGTAGGGGGGGTTCACCACCAGCAGCCCGTGCTCGTCCTCTCGGCCGGGCTTGCAATCGCGCAGTTCCTGGCGTTCGAAATGAATGCGTCCTGCGAGTCCGGCGCGCTCCAGGTTGTCCAACGCGACGCGGATCGCCGCGGAATCCAGGTCGTAGCCACGCACGGGGCCTAGCCGTTGCAGACCGGTGGCGCGGCGATCGCGCGCTTCGTTGAGCTGGTCGGACCAAGCGGTGGCGTTGTGGCCTAGCCAGCCGGTCATGCCCCAGTAATTTCGCAGCAATCCTGGGGCAATGTCCGCCGCGATCATGGCGCCTTCGATGCACAGGGTACCGGAACCGCACATGGGGTCGAGCAGGGCGGACCCCTTGGCGGCCAGTTCCGGCCAGCCGGCCCGCAGCAGGATGGCGGCTGCCAGGTTCTCTTTCAGCGGTGCGGCGCTGCCCTCGCGGCGGTATCCGCGCAGGTGTAGGGAGGCGCCGGATAGGTCGATGCTCAGCGTGGCCTGATCCAGGTGAAGGTAGGCGTGGATGCGGATGTCTGGCTGCTTGGTGTCGACGTTGGGGCGTTTTCCGGTGCGACTGCGAAAGCGGTCGACGATGGCGTCTTTGACGCGCAATGCGCCATAGCGGCTATGGTCGATCTTGGACCTGGAAGTGTCGAGTGCAACTGCGAAGGTGCCTGTCAGCGCGAGATGGTCTTCCCAGGGGATGTCGTGTGCACCCGCATACAAGGCGTCCGGGTCTCCTGCGGGGAAGCTGGCGAGGGGTAGTAGTACGCGGTTCGCGACCCGTGACCAGAGACAGGCGCGGTAGGCAACTTCCAGACTGCCGGAGAAGCGGGCGCCGCCGCGGGTCTCGGTGACCCCCGCTAGCCCGAGTGCGCGTAGCTCGTCCGCAAGCAGGGACTCCAGGTGCTTGGGAGCAGTGGCGAAGTAGGTTGATTCGGTCATCTTGGGCTCGGCTGGGGCGGAGAATGCGGATCAGATCAAACATCTTAAGGCTTATGGTTGCCCGTTGGAGCGCAAACGCGCAAACTGCCCAATTTTTCCCACTACACTCGGAGACGGAGTCATGTCCGATAAGGCCCCCTGGATCACTTACCGCCCCGAACTCAAGGTGCTCGACTGCACCGTTCGCGACGGCGGTCTGGTCAATGCCCACCAGCTGAGCGACGTATTCGTCGGAGCCGTCTATCGCGCCTGCGTCGATGCTGGCATCGATTACATGGAGATCGGTTACAAAAACTCGAAGAAGACCTTCCCAAAAGAGCGATTTGGTCCCTGGCGCCATTGCGACGAGGCGGATCTGCGGCGCGTTGTCGGCAACCATGACGCGGAGGCCACGGGGCTCAAGCTGGCCGCCATGGCTGATGCAGGCAAGAGCGACTGGGAGACGGACTTGGTACCCGCTGCCGAGAGCCCCCTGTCCTGTATTCGTGTCGCCTTTTACGCTCACCAGGTGTCGGAGGCGGTGGACATGATCCGCCACGCCTCGGAACTCGGCTACGAGACCACCGCTAACCTGATGGCGGTATCAAACATCACGGAGGAGGAGATTGACACCGTCCTGGAGGCAATCGCCGATTCTCCGGCCGGCGTAATGGTCATTGTCGATAGTTTCGGCCACCTCTATCGCGAGCAGATCGACCGTCTCTACAAGAAGTACAGCGACGCCCTGGCGGGCACGGGCAAGGAGATCGGCATCCATGCTCACAATAATCTCCAGTTGGCCTTCGCCAACACCATCGAGGCCATCATCCTCGGTTGCAACCGAGTCGATTCCACCCTCTATGGATTCGGTCGTGGCGCCGGCAACTGCCATACCGAGCTCTTGCTCGGTTTCCTGCGCAATCCCAAGTTCGATTTGCGTCCAATCGTCGATGTCATCCAAAATCAGGTGATGCCCTTGCGCAAAGAGATCGAGTGGGGGCCCATGATCCCCTACAACATCACCGGTCAGCTCAATCTCCATCCGCGCTCGGCCATCGAGTGGCGGGAAGGACAGACCCCGGACGATTTCCTGGCCTTTTACGACAAGGTCGTGTCCGAGTTTTAGGCCGCAATTTTCCACCCAACATGGGGAATTAGCGTCCAAGTGTTCGAAACCACAGTCGCGTCGGACCGATGTACGATCGACAGACCCGAAAACCCATATGCGTCGGTTATACTCTACCCTTTAAGTTTCTATCCGCCGCAATAACCGACGAGCTTTGAATGGACGCCGATCTGCTGCGCATCATACTTGTTGTCTTCGGGCTGCTGGTCATCGCTGGGGTTTACTGGTGGGAACGCCGCGGGCGTACCGGCGATACCGAGCCGGATGACGAGGATCCGCTCCTTCGCGAGGACATTGAGCCTGAAGGCAAACGTGAGCCGCGTTTGGGTCCTTGGGAGGGCAATACCGAACAGGGTGGAGGGGCGAGGGGGGGCGACGCGTCGCAAACTTCGCTCTCCGAGTCCGTTTCCGATGAAGCACTCGAGCCGGAACGGGAAGCGGTGCCCGAACCTCCGCCCGGTCCGATGCTTGTGGCTCTGTACGTGGCTTCCCTTGGCGAGCCCTTTGGTGGTGCAGCCATCGTCCATGCGGCTGGACGCTGCGGACTGGAACCGGGCGAGATGGATATCTTTCACTGCTCCCTCGGTGAAGGCCCGCGGCGGCAGGTTTTGTTCAGCATGGCGAACATGGTAACTCCGGGCACCTTTCCCTTCGGCGCCATGGCCGAGTTTCAGTCGCCTGGTCTCACGCTCTTTGCCCAGCTCGATGGCTCGCCGGATGATCCCGGGCGTATGGAGGAGCTACTGGGCACTGGCCACGCTCTGGCCGAGGAGTTGGATGCGGAGCTGCGCGACGGGCAACGCCAGCCCCTGACCCGCGAGGTGGAAGATGAACTGCGCGAGCAGGTGATGGCCCTCGTCGAAAGCCGGCTTGCGGGTGATCCATAAGACGATCCGTCCGTTTGTCGGATGAGCCCAAGTTCGAACCGCATCTGTCGTGAACGATGTGGTTTGCTGCATCCTATTCGGGAAAGCGCAATGAGCGATTCAACTCCGTATGCGAGCCGAGCGGCGGAGCTGCGTCGCCTCATCGACCACCATAATTACCACTACTATGTCCTCGATGATCCGGAGATCCCGGATGCCGAGTACGACCGACTTATGCGCGCGCTCCAGGACCTGGAGGCCACGCATCCGGCGTTGATCGTGCCGGAATCGCCCACCCAACGAGTCGGCAGTGCGCCTCTGGACGCTTTCCATACGGTCGAGCATCGTGTTCCCATGCTGTCCCTGGGAAACGCCCTGAGCGAGGGTGAGATGCGCGCCTTCGACAAGCGTGTACGCGAGCACCTGGGCATCGAGCAGGTAAGCTATGTTGCCGAGCCCAAGCTGGATGGCTTGGCGATCAGCTTGACTTATGAGCAGGGGTGCTTGGTTCTGGCAGCCACCCGCGGAGACGGTCGCCGCGGCGAGGACGTGACCGCCCAGGTGCGCACCATCCGCGCCGTACCTCTTCGCCTGAACGGCGAAGGATGGCCTGACCTGATGGAGGTGCGTGGTGAGATCTTCCTGCCCAAGGCGGGTTTCGATGCCATCAACGCCCGTGCCAGGGAGGAGGGGGGCAGGGAATTCGCCAACCCCCGCAATGCGGCCGCTGGTAGCCTGCGCCAGCTCGATTCGCGCATCACGGCGCAGCGTCCCCTGACAATCTACTGCTACGGTATCGGTGCTGTGGAAGGGGGAAGGTTGGCGCAGACGCAGAGTCATACGTTGGCGCTATTGAGGCAGTGGGGTCTGCGGATTTCCCCGGAGATGCAGGTATTACAAGGTATCGATGCATGTCTTGACTACCACCGGGCCATCGGTGAACGTCGCGACGGTCTCGACTACGATATCGATGGCGTGGTCTTCAAGGTCGATGCGCTGGCTGATCAGGAACGGCTCGGCTTCGTTGCTCGTGCGCCGCGTTGGGCGGTGGCCTACAAGTTTCCGGCCCAGGAGGAGTTGACCGTTGTCGAGGCAGTAGAATTCAACGTCGGACGCACTGGGGCCGTGACCCCGGTAGCTCGGTTGCAACCCGTGCTCGTGGGTGGTGTGACAGTCTCCAATGCCACGCTGCACAACATGGACGAGGTCCGCCGAAAGGATGTACGCCCGGGCGACACCGTCTATGTGCGTCGCGCGGGGGATGTGATCCCTGAGGTGGTGCGAGTACTCCCGGAGCGGCGACCGGCGGATGCCCAGCCCGTGAAACTGCCGAGCGTGTGTCCAGTGTGCTGCTCGGCGGTGCTCAAGCTGGAAGGTGAGGCCGTGGCCCGTTGCGTGGGAGGTCTCTTCTGTCCGGCCCAGCGCAAGGAGGCCGTCAACCACTATGCTTCCCGCCGCGCCATGAACATCGAGGGCCTCG
>Ga0316198_10002662_pt1 | contig 10769 bp, 9 predicted proteins | sample OudBieAanoxic_MG_FD_204935 | JGI IMG/M metagenome (GOLD analysis project Ga0316198, IMG submission 204935) | Coastal sediment microbial communities from Oude Bieten Haven, Netherlands - site A anoxic | ecosystem: Environmental > Aquatic > Marine > Coastal > Sediment | place: Netherlands... | reverse complement strand
GGGCGCATCGGCGCCTATGACCACGGCGTGGACCGCAGGAGCCGACTCGCCGAACGCGACCGACTCCGCTCGAAAGGCCGTGTCCGCTCCGTCGCTGATCACGATGATCGATCCGATCTCGCGGCCCGGATCATTCGTCAGCGCGTAATCCAGCGCTTCCCGAATGTTCGTCGTGTCGTCGGATGGGTCGTAACTCTTGGCGAGCCCCTCCCAGGTCGTTCCGCGGGCAGAGGATCCGAACAGGTAGACGAGTGGGTTCACCCGACCATCCTCTTGCCAGCTCTCGACGAGCGATTTCACCGAATCTGCGCGCGGGCCGCTTGACCCCGAGAGCGTCATGCTCCGCGAGTTGTCGAGCAGGATCGCGGTGCCTCCGGCCACTTCTTCGAAGGTCTCGCGCACGAGCGTGATCTGTATCGCAAGGAGATACACGCCGAGAACGCCGAGGCCGCCCAGCGTCGCCAGCACCGCGCGCCTTCTCGCGTTCTCTCCGCGCATCGAGCGAAGCTCGACCAAGCAGAGCACGAGAAGAGCGAGCCCGACGACCCACGCCGCCGTGCTCCCACCGGGAATCCCTAGCTGCCATTGCCAATCGCTCACCCAGTCACCTCAGGGCTGGGCGCCACGCCGGCGCATGATGAAGGGCGCATGAACTTGGTCGTCCTTGTAGTCGGTGCAGAGCGCGTACAGGACGAGATTCACGCCGAGACGAATGGCGAGCTCTCGCTGTCCCTCGCCGCCGGGCACGACCGCACGGCTCCATGCCCCGAGGTTGTCTCGTTGAAGTGCGCCGCCGAGGTCGTGCTGCGAATAGACGACGGCGATTCGATCACCGTAAGTCATTCCCTCCAAGTAGGCGGGCCCCTGCACGCGCCCGAGCGGTCGATTCAAGAGGTAGAAGGAGCGGTAAATCGTATGCTTCGGGGAAATCGGTTTCAGCGGCGTCGCAGGAAACGCGCGAAGCAGCTCGCGACGAACGGCCCGATCGAAACCCACGCCGCCGGCCGTGGCGTCGTCGATGAGGATGAACCCGCCGCGATGGACATACTTCCGGAGCCCCTCGATCGCAGCTTCGCTGAGCGGCGGAAACTCTTCGCTGCCGCGCCAATAGAGGAAGGGGCTCCGAAAGAGGGACGCCTTGTCGAGGCGCGCCCTTCCCGGCTCGAGGATGGGCTCCACGCTCGAGCGCTTCCGAACCTCCCAGGCGAGGCGCTCCGTGACGCGGCGGGCCTCTGCGGTGCCCTCTCCGGCATCCAGGGCCACGAGCTCGACTCCCGTCGCCTCGCCGAACGCGGCGACGGGATGGACGGGCAACACTGAAAAACAGACCAGTACCCAGCAAAGGCGACCCCAACGCACCCCGAATCGCGTCTGCATGCTGACAGACGTACCAACCGTGTGTGAAAGCGCAAGCGGGTTGACGCAGTCGGTGTTCGCGACGAAGGTGGCGCCGTGCTCCGCACTCGTGCCGCGTACGCCTTCTTCGCTCTGTCGTTCGGTTGTCAGAGCCCCCTGGAGGCCGCCGATCTCGATCCGCCGTCAAAGGCGGTGCAGGCACCTGAGGGCAAACCGCTTCTTTCGCGCACTCGACCGCTGATGAGCACGGTGTTTCGAATCCAAGTGGCCAACCCGCCGGAGAACTCCGAGAGCGTCGTCCGCGACGCGCTCCAGGAGATCGAGCGACTAGAGACCGTGCTTTCCGAATGGCGCGAAGGCAGCGACATCTCGCGCGTCAATGCACTCAGCGGAAGGAAGCCGGTCAAGGTCGGCGATGACACTCTTCGCGTGGTGGATGCCGGTGTCGACGTATCGATGTGGTCTCGTGGCGCGTTCGACCTGTCTTGGGCTGCCCTCTGGGGCCTCTACGATTTCCGCCCGGACTCGCTGAAGATTCCAAAGCCCGAGGAGATCGGGCCTCGGCTCAAGCTGATCGACTATCGGAACATCCGCATCAGCAAGAAGTACAACACGATCTTTTTGAAGAAGCGCGGCATGGCGATTGGAACCGGCGGCATCGCCAAGGGCTACGCGCTCGACCAAGCCGGCGCGATCCTTCGCGGTCGCGGCGTGGACAACTACATGATCTTCGGAGGCGGACAGGTGCAGGTACACGGCCGACGGGATGGGCGCGCCTGGCGCGTGGGCGTTCAGCACCCGCGTGACCCGAGCAGCTATTTCGCGGCGCTCGAATCGACTGGCGCCTCCTTTTCGACCTCCGGTGACTACGAGCACGCCGTGTTCGACGCCAACGGCGCTCGCTGGCATCACATCATCGACACGAAGACCGGCCGCCCCGCGGACAAGTCGATGTCGGTGACCATCATGACCGCTGAGGGCATCTATGCCGACGCGCTCAGCACCGCCGCGTTCGTCCTCGGGCCCAAGAAGGCACTCAAGATGCTGAGCCGCATCGCCTATCCGGCCGAAGCTGTGATCGTCGGTGCGGATTGCAGGGTCTACCTGACTCCGAAAGCCGAGAAGCAGATTCGCTGGAACGTAGAACTGGTGGATGGACGGCTGCCGAACTGCAAGCCGTGAACATCACACAGGCGTGACTTCGGAAGGGGTGAGCTCTTCGACGAGAAGCCGCGCGAACGCCGGGCGTGGGGAGCCGAGGACGAAGTCGGCGCCTGCTTCGAGCGACTCGGCATGGGCCTGCGACGTCGTACTCGACGGTGCGCGCAAGATGATCGCGAGGTCCGCTTCGCTTGAGTGGGCGTCGGGCAGGAGCACGGCGCCCGCCACGACGAGCATGTCCCCGAAGAGAGCCGCCGCGGTGCCATCGCCCGTGTCGGCGACCTGCAACAGCGTATCCCCGATGCGAAAGCGAAGCGGCTTCAGCGAGGTCGCTGCGCTGGCCTGCCCCATGATCGCGAGGAGTCGTTTCACCCGCGCTCGACTTCGAGGCCGTCTGCTTCCCAGTGAAGGAAACCGCCGGCCAGGAACCCGACCTGTACGCCGTCTGCCTGAAGCTTCTCGGCCCACTCTTTCGCCTCTTCGCTTCTGCCGTAGAGGACGCGAATCCGGCCATCGGAGGGTTGAAGCTCCTGCACGCGGGTGGCCAGCTCGTCAGCGGGCACGTGAATGGCATGCGGGATTCGATAGCGTCCGTATGAGGCAGCGTCGCGAATGTCGACGGGAAGCGCCTTGCTCTGCGCGACCCACGCCGCGAGCTCTTCCGGCCGGACCTCGGCGCCCGAGCGCGGCATGACCGGCTCGAGCAAGCGGAGAATGCCGGGCTTGTCCAGCACGCCAACATGCTGTTGGACGACTCGACCCTCCGCGATCACGAGGAGCATCGGGATCGACTGAGCTCGGAACGTCTGTGCGACCATCGGACTCTTGTCGACGTCTACCTGGACGACCTTGATCCGGCCCGCGAGCTCCTGGGCGACCTGAGCCACGATGGGCGAGAGCTGCTTGCAGGGCTGACACCAGTCCGCGTAGAGGTCCACGAGCACGGGAAGCTCCGACCGTAGAACCTCCGCCTCGAACGTTGCGTCCGTCACCGCATGCACTGTCATCTCAATAACCCCCTGGTTGCTGCGTGGATTCTGTCACGATCGCAACGCTTGCGCTCGTGCCGAGCCGGTTCGCACCAGCGGCGATCATCCTGTCGGCAGCGGCCGCGTCGCGGATGCCGCCCGAGGCCTTGACTCCAAAGTCGGGGCCCACGATGGAGCGGAGGAGGCGTATGTCCTCCTCGGTTGCTCCCCCCAAGGCGAATCCGGTGGAGGTCTTGACGAAGGCTGCGCCCGATTCTCGGACCCACTCGGCGCCTCGCCGCTTCTCCGGCTCCGTCAGAAGGCAGGTTTCGAGGATCACTTTGACCGGGCGCCCCTCCGCGGCGTCCACGACCCCCCGGAGATCGGCCAGGAACGCGCCCCGGCTTGCATCTTTCAGCAGTCCGATCGCGCAGACCACGTCGAGCTCCGAGGCCCCGTCTCGTACCGCTTGGGCCGCTTCGGCGGCCTTCGCCGCGGGGCTACTGGCGCCAAGCGGAAATCCGATGGTGGCGCAGACGGGCAGGTGGCGGTCCGCCAGCAGTGCGGTACAAAGCGGCACGTGGGCAGAGTTGATACACGCAGTAGCAAAGCTGTGTTGGACACCTTCTTCGCAGAGCCGCTCGATATCCTGTTGCCGGGCGTCTGGCCGCAGGAGCGTATGATCGATGTAGGCGGCCAGATCCGAACGCATAGCGTCCCATGTGCTAGCAAGATTCGTGCGGGGTCACCAACCGCGCATGGGAACGAGCCTGGGGGGCTTCGAGACTGATGGATGTAACCTGTGAGCGCTGCGGCACCGAGTACGAGTTCGACGAGACCTTGTTGTCGGGGCGCGGCACGAGCGTAAAGTGCACGAACTGCGGCCATGTCTTCAGGGTATATCCGGCGGCGAGCGGAGCCGCGGACCGTACCACGAGCAATTGGCGGCTCCAGCTCAAGGACGGCTCGACCGATGCGATCGATACCTTGCGGGAGCTTCAGCGACGAATCTCCTCGGGTGAGCTGACGCCAGACGATCAGATCGCACGCGGCGATGACGAGTGGAAAACGCTCGGCTCGATCCCCGAACTCGAGACGTTCTTCCAGGCGGCCGGCATCGAGATCCAGTCGAACCGGATTCCCTCGCCCCTGCCGCCCGTGCCCTCCCCCCGAACCTCTTCGGAGTCGAGCCTGCCGCCTGGGAAGCGGCCGAGGCAGCCGACGCTCCTCGGGGTCACGCCCGTGCAACGTGTGGCGACGGCGCGGCCGCGGGCGACCAGCGACGTGAGCTCGGACTCGGACTCGCTGCCGTTGGCAGAGCCGACGTTCGCTTCGGTCGAGTCCCCTGTGCCGCCGCCCGACACCTCGACCGAGCGGGACTCGGAGTCTGTCGTCGTCGAGATGCCCCCTCCGGACATGCCGGAGGCCTCGTATCGCTCTCCCTATACTCGAGATTCGGTCGCGGGTGCTGCGCGCGCCGAGGCGGAAGACGCAGAGTTCGAGGAGTCGCCACGGACCGCGATGTCCGTCCGTACCAGTACGCCGCCTCCAGGCTACTACGATGACGATGACGACATTCCGGACCTTCCCGGCCGCGGAACCTCGCCACTGAAGTGGCTCTTGCTGATCGTGTTGGTCGGCGGTGTTGCGCTGGTCGCCGCGCAATGGCAGCGCGTGGCACTTCTGCTCGAGATCGGTTCGGACCCGGCCTTGATTGCGGCGGGCATCAGCGAAGGCGATGCAGCGCTCGCAGAAGGCCATCCGGCTGCGTACGCCAGCGCCATCGAGGCCTATCGGCGAGCACTGGAAGCCGGCGGCGACGCTGACGAACAGGTGCTGGCCAGGCTCTCGAACGCCTATGCCCTGGCCGCCCAGGCTCGACTGGACCAAGACCCCGACGCGAACATCGAGGGCCTCAGCGTGACCGCCATGACGACCGCGCAGGCAGCCGTCGAGTTGAAACCCCGGAGCGTGGAAGCACAGCTTGCGCTGGTCGACGCGATGCGGCTTGAAGGCGCAAGCAGTGAGGCGCGCGAGCAGCTCGAGGAGGTCCGGGCCATCTCGTTCAGCCGCACGGCGGAGTTCTTCCGAGTGGACGCAAGGCTCAGCGCCGCCGAGGCCGACGGCAGACTCGAGAACGGCCTGCGTAGCGCGCGGGAAGCGGAGCGACTCGATCCTGAAGGCGTGCGCTACTCGCTTCTGGCTGCACGGTCCGAACTTGCGGCCGGGAACACGGAACGGGCCAGAGCCCTGCTCGAACGGGTACTTGAAGACCGTCCCGAACATCCAGTCGCGGCCCCCATGCTGAAGGGGATCGAACTCGCTGAAGCTGAGGCGCAAGCTGAGCTGGCGCTCGAGGCCCCCGAGGAACCGCTCGCCGATGCAGGCGTCGAGGCAGTATCGGACACCGAGGCCCCGAGCGAGCCTGAACCCGAGGCAGTGCCAGCGAGCCCGTCGGCACCAAGCCAGGCCGTCGCAGCAGCAAAGCCCGAGCCCACGCCCCAGGCATCCGAGGCCAAAGCAGCCGCGGCGGAGCCCAAGCCCAAGAAGCCCGAGCCAGTCGCAAAGGCCGCACCCGCCGCCAAGCCCGCCCGTAAAGAGCCAGCGTACGACGAGTACGATCGGCTCGCAGCCGCGGCGAAGGACGACGCCTTCGTCGATGGGCGGCCGCCGGTCTTGGACTACGAGGCCAACATGACCAAGGGCCGGAAGGAGCTTGCCGCTGGCAATCATGCCCGCGCTCGTGCCTATTTCGATAGCGCCCTCGAAGTCCATCCGGGCTCTGCCGACGCGATGGACGCCCTCGGAGACGTTGCCACATCCGTGAGCGATTACGCCTCGGCGCTTCGCTACTACCGAGTCGCCGCGCAGCGAGGACAGCCAGACGGCTACTTCAAGCTCGGGCAGACCTACGAGCGGCTTGGCAAGAATGAAGAGGCCGTCTCGGCGTACTACACTTATGTGAAGCGTCGTCCGAAAGGCACTCATGCCGCGGAGGCCAGAGACGCGATCAGAACCCTCGAACCTCGCGCGAAGCTTCCGCCCGAACCGGAACCGGACCCCGAGCCTCAGCCAGAAAATCAGCCCGAACCGAGCGAAGCGCCGGAACCCAGCACACCATGAAACACGCCCTCAGCGCCGCGGCGCTTCTTCTCCTCGCGAGCACCAGCGTGCTCGCACTCTCTTCGTGCAAGAACGACGAATCACCGACCCTGGATGAGCCTGCGGTTCGCGAGCTGCGAATCCTCGAGCCGTTTCCAGACCGCGCCGAACGCGATCCGTTCTCGCGGCCTAAGCCGACTCTGCACGACATCCTCACGCGCATCTGGGACGCCACCGAGAACGAGAACGTGAAGGGCCTCTTCTTGCGCGTCGGCGGCCTGCAAGGCGCATGGGGCAGCGTCCGCGACGTCACAGAAGCGCTCGAAGGGTTCCGTTCCGAGACCCGGCCGATTCACTGCCATTTCGAGGCGACCGACAATGTCGGGTATCTCCTGCTCGCCACGGTTTGCGACCGCATCAGCATGTCGCCAGCGGGAACGCTCGACCTCATCGGTCCGGCAGCCGTGATGCTCTACGCCCGCTCGTTCCTCGACAAGGTCGGCATCCAAGCCGAGATCATGCACATGGGGCGCTACAAGGGTGCGGGCGACACCTTGATTCGGGACGACATGCCGCCGGAAGCCAAGGAGTCGATGGACGCCATCTTGGACGACCTCTACGCCTCGCTACTCGAGGCGACCGCCCTCCGCGCCGACGGTGACGAAACCCGCGCCGGTGCCTTGATCGATCAAGGTCCGTACACGTCCGAAGCCGCCGAGAAGGCCAAGCTGGTGGACGCCGTGCAGTATCTCCGCGAAGCGAGAGAAGAGGTCAAAGCGGCCGCAGGCGTCGACTCGATCCGCAGGACGCGAATGCTGCCCAAACAAGAACCGCTCACCCTTGGGCAGTTCCTCGACCTCTTCAGCGGCGACACCGACGAGCCCAAGATGGAAGCCGAGCGCGTCGCTCTCGTCTTCGTGACCGGCAACATCGTCGATGGCGAGTCCGATTCGCCCGGCGAAGCGGTCTCGGGGCCCTTCGTTCGCACCCTCGAACGCCTCGAAGAAGACGAGGCGGTGAAGGCAGTCGTGCTTCGCATCAACTCCCCAGGCGGCTCTGCCCTCGCCAGCGATCGGATGTGGGAAGCGGTCCAGAACCTCTCCGAAGACAAGCCCGTGATCGCGAGCATCGGCGACATGGCGGCGAGCGGCGGTTACTACATCGCGTCTGCGGCGGATGAGATCCTCGCGCACCCGAACAGCATCGTCGGCTCGATCGGGGTGGTCGGAGGCAAGATCAATCTCTCCGGTCTGGCCGAAGAGGCCGGCATCCACACCTTCGTTCTTCAGCGGGGCGCACGGGCCGCATGGTCGACGCCCGTTCGCGGCCTCAATCCAAGCGAACGGCAAGCCTTCGAGGGCCTGCTTCGCTCGACCTATGAGCGCTTCATCGACCGCGTGGCCATCGGACGCGAGATGGAACGCGAGGCGGTTCTCGCCGCGGCGGAGGGGCGTGTGATGACTGCGGCCGACGGACAGCCGCTCGGCCTAGTCGACGAGATGGCTGGCCTCGGCGAGGCGCTCCGGCGTGCGCGAGCGGCAGGCGGCCTCGCACCGGACTCTGCGATCGAGCTTTGGCCCGCGAGCAAGGGCATGTTCGATACCCTCAATGAGCTCTTCGGCCGTGGTGGTGACGACGCGCGCAAGATCGAGCGCATGATGCTCAAGGCGCACCCGATGTCTGCCTCGCTCCCCATCGAGCCCTGGCTCCGTACGTTTCGAACCCTCGCGACCGAACGTGTCGCGCTCGTGCCGCCGTACCTCTGGTCGGTCCGCTAGGGGTCCGGGGCGGCGAAGCTCTCACAGTACGTGTCGCCGTCCTGTCCAGGGAGGCAAGTCGGCTCCGTGTCCACGGGGCACACCGGTATGCCAAGACAGCCGTTGCAGAGTTCAATCGGCCAGCTGAAGGCCCCCGATTGCTGAGTGAAACCACCCGCTGTCGTTCCATTGGCGCGGACATCGAGGATGATCGAGTCGAACCCGGACTGGTTCGCGATGGCGGCGAGAGCGCCCTGGTAGCTCGCCGGGATGACCGGCGCTGCCGCCACGCCGAGCGACACGCCTCCGATGGCTGGGCTCGGCGGAATGACCGCGCTCGTCGATACCTGATAGGGATTGGGAAGCCCCCCTGGGAGCACCGGAACAGTATTGTCAGGCAGCTTGATCGCGAGCGTGAAGCTGGTGATCTGCATGTTCCCCTGCGCTGCCTGCGTCTCGAGCGAATTGGTGATGATGTAGCTCTCGATACGAGGCGCCATCGTGTACGGGGCTGCGACATTGAGGTCGTAGAGGCCGCGGAACACCACTTCTGCCTGATCGGCCGATACGCTGCAGTTCGACTCGTCGGGTTGCAGGTTTGCGGTCACCTGGATGGTGAGGTCGGGGAAGCGGTCGCAACCGGCGACCGTCACTGCGAGCATGATAGCCATGAGGATGATTCGACTCATAAGTCCCCTCCAAAGGGTGCCTTCATGGTATCGAGCGCGTGAGCAAGCCGCCAAATTTCCGTGACTTAGGCTCCAGTCAGCGCCGCGCGAACCTGCTCCAAATCGAGCAGCTCGATTTCGGTTTCGCCAGGAAGTCTCGGAATTATGAAGTGAATCGCATCGCCGCGTCGCTTCTTGTCCGAGCCGATGAACCCGAGCGCACGTTTGTTCAGTCGCTCGTCGAGATCAGTGGGAAGCCCCAACTTCGAGAGCAAGTGTGTCAGCCGTTCAGTCTCTTCGGCGCGACCACGCCCGAGCGATTGCGCGACCCGCATCGCCGCGAGCATGCCGAGCGCGACGCCCTCCCCGTGTCGGATGCCCGCATAGTCGCTCGCCGCTTCGAGCCCATGACCTACGGTGTGCCCGAGGTTCAAGAGCATCCGGCGGCCGGATTCGCGTTCGTCTTCATGGACGATGCGTGACTTGAGCTTCACCGACATTCGGACGGCGCGGATCGTGGCATCGGCATCACCGGCGAGAAGAGCCTCGGCATCTCGTTCCATCTGCTCGACCGACGCTTCGCCGTCGAGCCATGCGCTCTTCACGGCTTCGGCGAGGCCCGCGATTCGTTCTTCGCTCGGAAGCGTCGACAAGGTCTCGACGTCGCAAAGGACGAACTTCGGTTGATAGAAGGTGCCCACGAGGTTCTTTCCCCTAGGTCGGTTGAAGCCGGTCTTGCCGCCGACCGAGCTGTCCACCATCGAGAGCAGCGTCGTCGGCACCTGTCCGAGCGCGACGCCGCGAAGGAGGGTCGAAGCGGCGAAGGCCGTGAGGTCGCCGACCACCCCTCCGCCGACGCCGATGACGATGGCGCGACGGTCCACCTGGGCCTGCAGCGCGGTGTCCCAAATACGCTCCACGCTCTGGATGTTCTTCTCGCTCTCGCCACCAGGAAGCTTCACCTCGATTGGAGGTTTGCCGGCCGCAGTCAGGTCGGCGATCGCTTCTCTTGGCCAAGGTCGGTCGGCCCCCCCATCAAAGACGAGGATGGCGTCGCCAGCGGCGTGTTCCGCCGCGCGGATTCCCAGCCGGTGCCGGACACCTCGCCCGACTTCGACGCAATAGGTGCGGAGGCCGAGCGGCACGACGATCGGCTGACGGTTTCGAAGCGCGACAACCTCGGCGGCGACTTGGTCCCGATCGAGCTCCCCAGTGTCGATGACGGCGTGCGCTTCAGCGTAGGCGTGTCCTCTGCTCGCGAGGATGCGCTCGAGGCTAGCTCGGGGGTCCGCGCCGAGCAGCGGTCGCCCACGCCCACTTCCCACGCGCTCGGCCAGCACCTGGGGCTTGGCGGTGAGCGTGACGACGATGCCCTCCTGGAGGAGCTGTTGACGTGTCTCGTCATCAACGACGGTTCCGCCACCAAGCGAGATGACCCCAGCGTCAGCGGGAAGCCCTCGTAAGGCCTCCTTCTCGAGAGCACGAAATCGCCCTTCCCCAAGCTCCGCGAAGATATCGGGAACGGAGCGCCCCGCTAAACGCTCGACCTCATGGTCCAGGTCCAACGCACGAGTCCCGAGCAGCCGCGCCACGGCGCCAGCCACCGAAGACTTGCCGGCCCCCATGGGCCCCGAGAGAAACACACGCACGGGGAGAGCATAGCAGGCACCAGGCAGATCGCAGACGCAGTCAGGCACACGGAGCCCCCGTCCCGACGCCCGTGCTCGGGGTCATCGGAGCCCCCGTCGCGACGCCCG
>Ga0316198_10002661_pt1 | contig 10770 bp, 10 predicted proteins | sample OudBieAanoxic_MG_FD_204935 | JGI IMG/M metagenome (GOLD analysis project Ga0316198, IMG submission 204935) | Coastal sediment microbial communities from Oude Bieten Haven, Netherlands - site A anoxic | ecosystem: Environmental > Aquatic > Marine > Coastal > Sediment | place: Netherlands... | reverse complement strand
CCGGTTGGGGCTCGGCGTCACCACGATCGGCGCCGTCGGCGACGATGAACTCGGCGCATGGCTGACGCACAAGATGTCGATCGAGGGCGTCGACACGTCAGGCCTGAGCGTCATCCCCTCGGCCCCAACGTCGGCGACCATGCTCCCGATCCGCCCGAACGGTGAGCGGCCGGCGCTTCATGTGAAGGGAGCGAACGCCCAATTCTCGCTCGAACACATCGACTGGGACATCGTCGAGGGCGCCGACTACGTCCATGTCGGCGGCACCTGCCTCCTCGACGCCTTCGACGGCGAACCGACCGCCGAGGTCCTCCGCCGGGCACAGGCCGCGGGAGCAATCACCACCCTCGACATGCTCGGCATGCCGGACGCCGACTTCGGTCGCCTATTCGGGCCGGTGCTCCCCCACCTCGACTACTTCCTCCCCAACGAAGATGACGTGCTCATGGTCTCCGGCCAGTCCAATCAGGCCGACGCCCTCGCCTGGCTGCTCGATCATGGCGTCGGAGCAACCGTCGTCACCCTCGGCGAAGAGGGGGCCAGCTACGCCCCCGCCGGTCGCGACGAAGTTCGAATACCCGCCTATGACATCGCCGTCGTCGACACGACCGGCTGCGGGGACGCGTTCTCTGGAGGGTTCATCGTGGGTCTCTCCGAGGGCCTCGACCCCGTCGGTGCGATGGAGATCGGCGTCGCCAGCGGTTCGCTCGTGGCGACCGGCCTCGGCTCCGACGCAGGGATCACGGACCGGGCAGGCCTCACGAAGTTCATGGAAGAGACGCCGCGCCGCGAGGTGTAGCCGGTATCCTGGCGACCCTCGGCGACGCGCAGCGCCAGTCGCCAGTCCAGGCGAAGACGCGGGCAGCGACGTGGCGAGGCCCGAAAGAGAGACATCTAGGGTGGGGCAACTGAGGCTTCGAGAGGAAATGACATGGAGATGCAGTACCGCCGCCTGGGGAATGCCGGGCTCAAGACCAGTGTGTTCTCGTACGGGTCGTGGCTCACGTTCGGGAGTCAGCAGGAGAAGGACGACAGTCTCGAGTGCATGAGCGCCGCGTACGACGCGGGCGTCAACTTCTTCGACAACGCCGAGGTCTACGCCGGGGGGAAGTCCGAGACGGTCATGGGCGAGGCGCTGCGCGAGTTCGGGTGGCCCCGCCACACCTATCTGGTGTCCACGAAGTTCTTCTGGGGCATCCACAGAGACGTCCCGAACGCCTACTTCACCCTCAACCGCAAGTACTTGATGGAGGCGATCGACACGTCGCTCGAGCGTCTCCAGCTCGACTACGTCGACCTCGTGTACTGCCACCGCCCCGACCCTGAGACTCCGATCGAGGAGACGGTGTGGGCCATGTCCGACATCGTGGCTTCCGGCAAGGCGCTGTACTGGGGGACCTCGGAGTGGTCGGCCCAAGAGATCAGGGCGGCGTGGGAGATTGCGGAGCGGCATCACTTGCGCAAGCCGGTGGTCGAGCAACCGGAGTACAACCTGTTCAATCGCACCAAGGTGGAGACCGAGTACGCCCGTCTGTATGAGGACATTGGGCTCGGGCTGACAACATGGAGTCCGCTCGCCTCAGGCCTGTTGACCGGCAAGTACCAGGACGGAATCCCGGAGGGGAGCCGGGGCGAGAACGTCGAGTTCCTCCGCGAGTTCATCACCGATCCCCGCAATCTTGCCAAGGTCGACGAGTTCCTCACTGTTGCCCGAGAGGTCGGTTGCACGCCCGGTCAGTTGGCGTTGGCATGGACCGCCTCGAACCCCAATGTGAGCTCGGTCATCCTTGGAGCTCGCCATGTCGGCCAACTCAACGAGAACCTTGGCGCCCTCGAGGTCATGGACGCCCTGACCGATGAGCAGAAGGCCGCCATCGACGGGATATTCTCGTAGCTCGCGAGGAGCCACGGTCATAGATCCGGCGGGAGTGGCCGGGGCGGCTAGTCCACGTTCGGGGCGCGGGTCTGGAGATGCTCCCAAACGCCCATGCCGGCTTCGTTCTCCAGGAATCCTTGCGGATAGGCAGGGATTCCCGGTGCGCTGATCTCGTTGAGGCGGATGACCTCATCGTCGTCGAGATCCCAGTCGATCGCACGGAGGTTCTCCTCGAGTTGAGCGACGGTTCTGACCCCGAGAAGGAGAGAGCTGACCATGGGGCGACGGCGTAGCCAGTTGATCGCGACCTCGCTCATCATGACTTCGCGCCGTTCAGCGATCTCTCGGACGGCATCGACGACGAGCCAGGTCCGCTCTGTATTGCGCAGGTCGTAGGCCTCAACTCCTCGCGTTGGGTTCTCGCCGAGGCGTGACGCTCCGACGGGAGTCGCGTCGCTCCGGTACTTGCCGGTCAGCCACCCTCCACCCAGAGGTGACCACGGCAGCAATCCAATCCTGCGATCGATACACAGCGGCATCAACTCGAGTTCGATATCGCGCGCCAACAGGTTGTACTGCGGCTGCAACGAGACGACCGGCGCCCACCCATTCGTCTCGCATACCTGGGCTGCCCGCTCAAGTTGCCAGCCCAGGAAATTCGAGACGCCGACGTAACGGACCTTCCCCGCCTCGACGAAGCTGTTGAGCGTCTCCATGGTCTCTTCGACAGGAGTGGCCGGGTCCCACGCGTGGACCTGATACAGATCAACGTGGTCGATACCGAGCCGGCGAAGAGAGGCATCCAATGCTCTCTGCAGGTACGCCCGGCCGGCGCCTTCGTCAGCAGGATCGTCGCTCATGGCGAACCGCGCCTTCGTCGCGAGGACAACGTCATCACGCACCGCGCGGTCGGAGAGCCACCGCCCGATGTACTCCTCAGACGTCCCCCGGCTGTAGACGTCGGCAGTGTCGATGAACGTGCCGCCCGCATCGAAGTAACGGTCGAGGATTCGACGGGACGTGGCCTCGTCAGCCTCGTGGCCGAACGTCATCGTCCCGAGGCCGAGGACGTCTACCGCTAGATCAGACGAGCCGAGCGTGCGTTGTTCCATGCAGGCGAGACTACAGCCAGCGCACACAGGGATCGAGCGAGGGTGCTCGCCAGACTGCCGGCCTCGCTGACCGGTCTCAATCGGTCGGCCGCTCCCGCCCCGCCGTCCGGCTAGCCTCACCGCACGATGCCAACCCCGAACGCTGCACCCGACTACGAGCAGAACGGCATCGAGCGGCTCTTCCTGAGACCGGGGTGGACGTTCAAAGGGCTCCGACCGTTCTCCATCGCACCATGGCAGACCTGGTCCCTCGCACTGCTCGCCCTCGTCATCACCGTCCTGCTCGTGTGGGTCTTCTAGAAGCCCGTTGAAGACGTAGCCAACCGCACCGGTTGATTCCCCGCTGCCCGCTTCCGCCGAGGAGATACGAACTGACTGGTGTCACACACAACCTGGCCGTCGATGTGGGCGGGTGTCAGAGCGAATCGATGTGCCTTCGATGTGGGTTCCTCTTGCGGTGAGCCTTCGAATTCAGGTGAGCCTTGCCACTGTTCGCTGCGTCGGTAGGGTTGGCCGCCATGACACGGATCGATGATCTCGGGAATCCCCCTCTCACCCAATGGCAAGGACGTACTGGCCCCGGCGACCCGTAGCGACTGGCGTGGATGGCTCGGCTCGAACCCCGACAGGAGAGAGGATCTCTGGGTCGTCTGCCGCAAGAAGTCGAGCAGCCTTCAAGGTCCGGTCGATGACGACTTGGTTGAAGAAGCACTGTGTTTCGGGTGGATCGACAGTCGGGTCCGACGGGTCGACGACGACCGAGTGATTCAGTGGTACTCCCCCCGTCGGGAGGGAGGCTTGTGGTCGGCAGTCAACAAGGCACGAATGACAACCACGAGAACGCGCAGAATTCAACCGGCGCAAACCGCGCAGAATTCAACCGTCGTTGGCATTCGACCGAATCTCGCCGTCCGTATGTGTGCCGGCATGGGCAGGTAGTTCGTGTGACAAAGGGCACTACAACCGGTCGAATGCGGGTTCGAGACTGCCCTCATGTCGCGAAGCACGATTATGTTCGCTGTCGGCGTCGCAATGGCCGTGGGTGCCGCTATCGGGATGCTGTGGGGTTCCGTCGATACAACGCCACTCATCGTCATCGGGATCATCGGCGTGGTCTTCATCGCAGTCGGTGCACGAGACCGAAGAACGCAGTAGACCGCACCTGGCTGCCACCACTGCCACCCTATGTGCCGTTGTGGGTGGGCTGTGTAGGATCGGAGCATGGAGCCTCCGGGCATTCTTCGTACCGAGCGTCTGGTCTTGCGGCGTGCAACGGTCGACGATGCTGGGGCTGTGTTCCGATACGCCTCCGATCCTGATGTGATGAAGTACATCGGGATCACACCCCGTGAATCCATCGAACAGGTCGAAGAGTTCCTGGAACACGCCGACAAGGCGTGGGAAGCACGCACGACATTCACGTTCGCCATCACGACCCAGCCCGCAGGCAGCGTCGTCGGGGTGATCGACTGCGACGTGACCGATCGTGGCGTTGTGATCGGGTATGCGCTGGAACGAGCAGCATGGGGACTCGGCTACATGACGGAGGCCGTTGGTGCCGTCGTCCAGTGGGCGTTCACGAACGATGACGTGTATCGAGTGTGGACCTACGTAGGCGTCGACAACGTGGCATCGCAGAGGGTCCTGGAGAGAGTCGGCATGACCAATGAAGGCGTGTTGCACCGCTGGCTCGCGATGCCGAACCTCGCCGCAGAGCCATCAGACGCCTACGTGTATGCCGTCTGGCGCTGACCACAACTGAGACTTCAAGCGATCCTCGCCCATCGAGACCACGCGCACACGCTGACGGGCCGCCTCCGGTGCCGCCCGTAGGTGCCGAGATGGGCGTCCACCAAGGATGCCGAAGCAAGGCATCTCACAAGTACCGATCGGCTCTGCCTCTCTCGTACTCGGTGACGACCGCGACGTCCCCGTAGCGGGCGCCTCGAACGCCGAAGATTTCGCCTCCTTCGAAGGCAATCCGTTACGGTGCCGCGATGGGCATTCTCCTCGCATTGCTGGCGTCGATGTTCACCGGGACGGGTGACTTCCTCGGTGGCCTCGCCAGCCGTGGCGGCAGCGTATGGGGTGTCGGCACGTGGAATCACGTCGCCGGCGCAGTCGTCATTCCTGTCCTGGCGCTCGCCCTTGGGGGTGAGATCACGCTTGAGTTGTTGGTGTGGGGATCTGCAGCCGGCATTGCCGGAGCGATCGGGGTTGTCGCGCTCTACGCCGGGTTCACCCGCAGCACGATGTCGGTTGTGTCACCGATCGCCGCCGTTGGGGCCGCGATCTGGCCGGTCTTGTGGAGCATGGCTTTCGGAGACATCCCCGGTGGCCTGGTGTTGATCGGTATCGCCGTCGGGATCGTGGCCATCTGGGTGGTGAGCGGGGGAAGCCGCACCACGCTGGCCGCAGACACCGATGGACTCAAGTACGGCGTGATTTCGGGCCTTGGTTTCGGCGCCATGCTCATCCTGCTTAGCTTCACATCGGACGGATCCAACGTTTGGGCTCTCCTCCCCGCTCGCATCAGCGGTGCCGTCTTCCTGATCATCCTCGCTTCCCGACTGGGACAGCCGCTTCACCTCCCGCGCCGGTCCCTCCTGCTGGCGGTCTTTGCCGGAATCGCCACCGTGGTTGGCAACGGTCTCTTTGTTATCTCCGCCGGCCTCGAGTCGCTGGCGGTCGCCACAGTCCTGGCGGCGATGTTCCCGGCCACCACGGTGCTGCTGGCGTGGCTAGTTCTGCAGGAGCGGCTCACACCGCGACGGATGGCGGGCCTGGCCCTGGCGCTCGTCGCGGTCGGTCTCGTCGCCGCCGGGTAGTTCCTCGGATTGGCAGCGTGCCTCCAGGTCGGGCCGGTAGCTGCGCCGGGTTGCGCACGATCACGCTGGTCGGGGTCGGCGCAGCAGCGTTCTCGATTGTCTCGATCATCGGGTTTGAGGGTCCCGACCAGTCCTGGATCACGGCCCTGATCGGGACCGGCATCGGCTTCCTTTGAGCGGGGCAATCTTCCGGGGCGGGGCCTCCGTCAGCGGTCTCACGACAGCAGCCGGATTGGGGGATGCTTCAATCGGGATGGCCGCTGGTTCAGGCTCCATCGAGCTGGCCTTCGTCGGTACCGTCGTCACGGGGCCCAGCAACCTCGACATGTGACCAACAATCCCAAGCAGACACTCCGCCAGACACCAACGACCCCCTGAAATCGCATGACCTATGGGTGGGGTGGGAGATGTCGCTGGGCATGCAGAATGCCGGTCGTGGAGCAGTTGGGAACAGGCTGGATGATCCCATTCGGTTGCTGCAGCGAATCGGGCGATTGGTCGAGCGTCTAGCTTGCTGTGGCTGGGGCGGGGATGACGTCGAGTCGGAGATACGATTCCACGGCCATCAGTTGGTCCATCTTGCGCATTCGTTCCGGCACGATCGCCAGGGCATCGGCTGCTGACACGATCCTGGGGGCAGTGGTGTCGAAGGAGACGCCTTCGTGCTCGATTGTGCAGCCTCCGGCTGTGAGAACGTTGCGGCACCAGTCGACGCCGGTTCCATAGGGCAGGTGGATGAGGAATGAGTCCTCGACCGGTTCCGCCCACACCGGGGTGACGTACTCCCTGCCTGAACTGCGGCCGTTGTGGTGGACCACTGTCACCTGCTTCCTCTGGAACCTGAGTGCAATCGGGTTGCCGATCTTCTTGTTGTACCAATGCGTCAACTCGAGTCCGGTTTGCCAGCGGGTGCGGACCGAAATCACGAGAAGCAGAGATCTGACGGCTTCGACCAAGAGGTAGACCCCAACCACCACGACCAGCCCGACCAGGCTCCTCTTTGCCCAGATGGGCATGCGATTCATCATGAAGCGCCTCCACTCAGGGATCTCACGCAATGGTCCGTGACCAACCCGACGGATCGCTAGAGGCCAACGTCACAGTCCGAGAAGTGGGCTATCGAGCAAGCGCAGTCCCCATTGACAGGACGATCCTCTCGGACGGAGAATCGGGAGTGGAGGTGAGCAATGGCCATCGAACCGATTGTCGAAGGGGTCTACGAAATCGGTACCCGTACCGTGAACTCCTACATCATCGATGGTGACGAAGGCGTGACATTGGTTGACACGCTGGTCTCAGGGAGAGAAGGGCTAATCGAGGAGAGTCTGAAGGATCTCGGTCGTTCCCTCACTGACATCAATGCGATCCTGCTGACCCACTCCCACATGGACCACACGGGAAGCGCAGCAGCAGTCAAGTCAGCGTCTGATGCCACTCTCTACGCATCCGAAGCAGACACACCCGCCATCGAGGGGGCTGCGAGGTCACCGATGCCGCCAACCGCCTGGTACTTCACACCGCTGTTCTGGCTGTCAGCATTCTTCCCAAACCCACCTCCCGCCGAGGTCGACCGCTTCGTGTCGGAAGACATCGATGAACTGCTTCCGGGAGACCTCCGTGCCATCGACACACCAGGGCACACTCCCGGACACACCTCGTACCTTCTGGATCGCAGCGGTGGGGTCCTGTTCGTCGGCGATGCCGCTATCGCAGCCAAGGACGGCAGGGTGAAACGAGGGTGGAATCGATCCACACCAGAAGTCGACGGCAGCCTCCGCCACCTCGCAGACTTCGCCTTCGAGACCGCAGCCTTCAGCCACTCCAAGCCGATACACACTCAGGCATCAGCAGCCTTTCAGCGACTCACAGAGACTCTCAGCTAGCCAACCATCAGAGAAACTCGCCGAAGCGATGCAATGACCCCTTGAGCCGACAGCCGATATGGGCGGGTCGCTTGGCGTGACGACCGGGGCGTTGTCTTTCGCGACACCGGCCGGTGATACCCGGGGATTCGGTCGCCGAACTCGTGTGGGACAATCGTCTCCAGTATGCGAGCATCAGAGAAGGAGACGTCGTGAAGTTCGGAATGAACCTGCTGCTGTGGACCGCGGACATGAAGGAAGAGGTTGTCCCCGTCCTCGAAGTCCTCAAGGCGGATGGATTCGACGGCGTCGAGATTCCGATCTTCGACTTCGACATCGACTACTCCTCGTGGGGACGACGACTGGACGACTTGGGCCTCGAACGCACCGCTGTGACGGTCATGAACGAGGAAGCCAACCCGATTAGCAGCGATCCGCTGGTTCGGCGGCAGGCCCTGGACTACCTCAAGAGCACCATCGACTCGTGTGCGGCCGCCGGCGTGACCACCCTGGTCGGCCCGCTCTACGCCGCACTCGGCACCTTCAGTGGGCAGGGTCCGACCGACGATGAGTGGAAGTGGGGAGTGGAGACGATCCGTGCCGCTGCGGAGTACGCGTCCGAGGCGGACATCGTCCTCGCTCTCGAGGCGCTGAACCGCTTCGAGATCTATCTACTCAACGCACAGGCCGATGCGGCTCGGTTCGCTCAGGACGTCGATCACCCCAATGCCAGGCTTCTCTACGACACCTTCCACGCGAACATCGAAGAGAAGGACACCGCCCGGGGAGTGCGTGCGACCGGTGATCTCCTCGCACACGTCCACATCTCCGAGAATGACCGCAGCACACCGGGGAGCGGGACCGTGAATTGGCAGGCCACCTTCGACACGCTTCACGAGGTCGGCTACGACGGCTGGCTGACGATTGAGGCCTTCGGGCTTGCTCTCCCCGAACTGACGGCGGCCACGAAGATCTGGCGCCGCATGTACGACACAGAGGAGAAGCTCGCTGCCGACGGTCTTGCCTTCATGAAGGCCGAGTACGCGAAGCGCTGGAGCTGACGCCTACAAGGGAAGGAGCGGGACGAGCCCGCTCCTTCTCACGACTCCATGCCTGCCGGCGAGCCAGTGCCGCGACGATCGCTCCTAGCCGTCGTTCTCGACTGCCAGTTCAGCGATCACGCCACCGGCGACGGTCAAGCACACGGCCATCGAGGTGGCTCCGGGGTCCGGGGTTCCCAGACTGCGCTCGCCGAGCGGCCGCGCACGACCGAGCTTCGGGAGCAGGTCGGCGGTTGCAGCGGCCCGTTGGGTGGCGACATCCGCCGCACCGGTCCATGCATCGACGAGACGCTCGCCGGCGGCAACGCGAGCGCTCAACTCATCGACGAACGGCCGGAGCGCGTCGTACATCGTCTTGTCGTCGATCTCGCACTTCCCAAGGCGCTGCAAGGCATCGGCACCAGCCGCCATCGCAACGGCGACCTCGGCCGCCGCAGCGGCACGATCATTCGGAAGCTCGGCAGCGATCCCTCCGAGGAATGCTCCCCAGAGAGCACCGCTGGATCCGCCGGCCCGGTCCGCGAACGCGTCGGCGGCGGACATCAGCACTGCGCTGGGACCGCCAGAGGATGCATCGGCGCCGTCGACGGCGCCCTTGATGCCGCGAGTCATACCGACGCCGTGATCGCCGTCACCGGCGACTGCGTCGAGGCGCCCCCACTCCTCTTCGTGCGCAACCACCGTGTCTCGCAGAGTGCCAAGGATGGCCCTGATTGCGGTGGCCGCTTCGAGTGCTTCAGGGCCGACCGGCTCATCGACCACCGCCGACACCTCAACCCCGGCAGTGTCGGCAGTCGCCACTGCGCTGGCCGCGCTCGTCGTGCCTGCGTGCACAGCGACGACAGAACCGGAGTCCCGTCGGAAGGCAGGCGAGTCGGCGGGAGCGCACCAGAGCTCTTCGAGCTCCTCATCCAACCACGTGATCGACAACGAACAGCCGGCCATGTCGAGGCTGGTGACCAGTTCACCAACCTCGGGGAGGACCATCTCGACTCCGGCGTCCGTCAGGAGCTTGGCGACGCCCGCATAGAGCACGAACAGCTCCTCATACTTCGTCGCACCGAGGCCGTTGACGATCACCGCGGCGCGCGACATGCCCTCGGGCCGTTCGGCCAGCAGGGGCTCAACAAGCACCGCAGCGAGTTCGTTGGCGGACATTGCATCGACGGTCTCGATCCCGGGTTCGCCGTGGATGCCGAGTCCCAGGTCCATGGTTCCGGGAGCGACAGTGAACAAGGGTTCGTCCTGGCCGGGGAACGTGCATCCGGCGAACGCGACGCCGAAGCTCGCGGTGAGGTCGTTGGCCTTGATGGCTATCCGTTCCACATCGTCCAGGTTGTCGCCGCGGTCGGCGGCCGCGCCAGCGACCTTGAACACCGGGAAGTCCCCTGCCACGCCGCGGCGCTTCTCCCGCTCGTCGATGGAAGCCGAGGCGACGTCGTCGGTCACCAGCACTGTCCGGCAGTCGATCCCCTCGCGACGCAGACGCTCCTGCGCTGCACCAAAGTTCATCACGTCGCCTGCGTAGTTGCCGAAGCTGAAGAGCACGCCGGCTCCGCCGTCGAGTGCCCGGCCGACGCGGTAGACCTGCTCGGTTGACGGTGAGGTGAAGATGTCGCCAACGACGGCTCCGTGAGCGAGACCGGCTCCGACCACTCCCATGAAGGCCGGGTAGTGGCCGCTGCCCCCGCCGATGACCACGCTCACGTGGCCGGGTACGGCACCACCGCGACGCATCACGCCGGAGGCTTCCGGCACCCGCTCGACATACCGCGCATAGGCGGCGAGGAAGCCATCGAGCGCCTCCAGGTAGAACTCCTTCGGGGCGTTGTGAACGTGGGCCATCGCTGTACCTCGACTCGTCTGGGGAACCCGGTCCGGGTGGTCGTATCATACGCGCAGCGATCAGGCGTTCCGCCGTGGCCGAGACAGGCCAGACCAACGGAGTAGAAGCATGGCAATCAACCGTTCTCGTGACCTCCCGTGGATCGGCACCGGCTGGAAGATGGCGAAGAGCAAGGCCGAGGCGTC
>Ga0316198_10002660_pt1 | contig 10770 bp, 8 predicted proteins | sample OudBieAanoxic_MG_FD_204935 | JGI IMG/M metagenome (GOLD analysis project Ga0316198, IMG submission 204935) | Coastal sediment microbial communities from Oude Bieten Haven, Netherlands - site A anoxic | ecosystem: Environmental > Aquatic > Marine > Coastal > Sediment | place: Netherlands... | reverse complement strand
TTAAATATGAGGATGCTCGTAAGCTCGGGGAAGTAGTAACTACTGAATTGAATATTGAGGGGAATCCAATTGATAAATTTATTGATTTAGTACTGGAAGTTCAACCGGCTCAGGTCACCCTGGTTCCGGACTCAATTAATGCTATTACCTCAAATGCCGGCTGGGATACGGTAACTCATAAAGACTTTTTAAAAGAAGTCATTGGGGTTTTTAAAGAACAAAATATTCGAACTTCAATATTTGTAGATCCCGAAATAAGGATGGTTAACGGTGCTGCCAAAACTGGTGCCGACAGAATTGAGCTCTATACGGAACAGTATGCGAAGGGCTATGAATCTGGTAGCAAGCTTGGAATTCAACCTTTCATTGATGCGGCTAATGTTGCACATGAACTAGGTCTGGGTTTAAATGCCGGACACGATTTAAGTCTCAAAAATATAAAGTATTTTAAAGAAAATATCTCTAATCTGCTTGAAGTATCCATTGGGCATGCGCTAATTTGTGAATCGCTTTATCTGGGCCTGGAAAATGTAATTAACATGTATTTACACCGATTGAAATAATGACTTTACTTCATTCAAATATTATAGGCAAAGGCAAACCCCTGCTGATATTACACGGCTTTTTAGGAATGTCCGATAATTGGAAAACGCTGGGTACCCAATATGCACAAAATGGTTATGAAGTTCATCTTATAGATCAACGAAATCATGGTAAGAGCTTCTGGTCAGAGGAGTTTAATTATACCATACTTGCTGAAGATTTAAATCACTATTTTAACCATCATAAGTTTTCAAGTGCTTGTATCCTTGGTCATTCTATGGGCGGTAAAACGGCAATGACCTTTGCTTGTACGTATCAGGATTTAGTTGATAAATTAATAATTGCCGACATTGCTCCAAAATTCTATCCCCCTCATCATCAATATATTATTGATGCCTTAAAAACACTGCGTATGGAAGAAATTTCCTCTCGAAGTCAGGCCGATTTTCTGCTTGCGGAGCACCTGCATGATTGGGGAATAAGGCAGTTTTTATTAAAAAACCTTCATTGGATAGAAAAAGGAAAATTAGCCTTTCGTTTTAATCTCGATGTCCTGGCGCAAAAAATGGAAGAAATTGGGGAATCCCTTGGTCATACAGAATACTTTGCCGGCCCAACCTTATTTTTCAGGGGCAGCAAATCAGAGTACATTACTACTGAAGACCTTTCTGAAATTAAGCATCATTTTCCGAAAGCAGAGCTTGAAACCATTGATGATGCAGGGCATTGGTTACATGCCGAAAACCCACAACAGTTTATTGAAAAGTCTATGATTTTTCTGAATTCATAAAAAAAGGGGCTAACCTACCTGGCATTGACCTTTTGAATTTTGAAAGTCTTAATATTACTTATAAAAAAATATAACTACTTTTATAAATGTCAATGAATTATGGCGCCATTTTAATAAATGCTTAAGACCTGACCAAATGAAACTTATTATTAGAATTTTATTGAGTGCTCTTGCGGTGATAATACTGGCAAATATATTGCCTGGTGTTGGAGTAGACTCCTATACGACAGCGATCATTGTGGCTATAGTCTTAGGCCTTCTAAATTTTATTATTAAACCTATTTTGGTAATCCTTACCTTGCCCATAACCATATTAACATTAGGCCTATTCTTACTAATTATTAACGCACTGATTATATTGCTGGCAGACAGGTTTGTCTCCGGGTTTACTGTTGATTCTATTTGGTGGGCGTTATTGTTTAGTCTCCTATTAACCTTCCTTGAATCTATCTTTTTCTCATTTTTAAAGGAGGATAAAAATTCCTGATTCAGGATTTGATAATCAGCTATTTAAAAACTTGTTCCTGTTTATAAAATATCCTATTTTTGCAACCCATTTTAGAAAGCAAATTAGAGATATCGATGAATATTCAGAAAGAGCAGATAGACGAGTTAAATGCTATTGTAAAAGTAGCAATAACGAAAGATGACTATAGTGACAAGGTAGATAAAATTCTAAAGGATTATAAAAAACAGGCGAACATTCCAGGTTTTAGGAAAGGTCAGGTTCCTATGGGATTAATAAAGAAACAATATGGTAAAGCCGTATTGGTGGATGAAGTAAATAAACTTTTACAGGATAACCTTAATAAATATCTAACCGAAGAAAAACTAGATGTCCTTGGAAATCCACTTCCAAAACAACAGGATAATTTTAATTGGGAAGCAGAAGATTTTTCTTTTGAATTTGAATTAGGCCTCGCTCCCAATTTTGAAGTAGCACTAAAGACAAAAAAAGCGATTACTCATTATAAAATTGTAGCTGACAAGAAAATGATTGATGAGCAGATTGACCGTATAAGAAAACAATACGGAAAACTGATTAGTAAGTCTGAAGTTAGCAAGAACGATGAAATTACAGGCACTTTTAGAAATGAAGAAGAGGAAATAGATCATAAGTCTAACCTTGAAATGTCCAAAGTGAAAAGTAAAAAGGCTATAGACGGTCTTCGCGGGAAAAAAGTTGGTGACACTGTAGTTTTGAAAACCAAAGGCCTTTTTAAAGAAGACTATTTGTTATCCGGAGCTTTGGGAATTCAAAAGGAAAAGGCAGAAAAACTGAATATTGAAGTAAGTTTTACTATAGAAGAAATCAATGAAAGGGAGTCTGCGAATTTAGATCAGGAATTGTTTGATAAACTTTTTGGTAAAGATGCCATTACTTCAGAGAAAGAACTCAGAGAAAGAATAAAAGAAGATTCGGAGAAACAATTTGAACAACAGGCAGATCAGAAACTATTGAATGATGTTACGGAACGGCTAATTGAAACCATAAAATTTGATCTTCCATCCGGATTCCTTAAAAAATGGATCCAGACCACAGGGGAAAAATCACTTTCCGAAGAGGAGGCCAATGATGAATATGAGAAGTCTGAAAAAGGACTGCGTTATCAATTAATTGAGGGGAAAATTATTAAGGATAACGGCATTGAAATCCAATTTGACGAATTAAAAGAGTTTGCCAAAGGCTTTATTAAATCTCAAATGGCGCAATACGGACAGTTAAATCCGCAGGAAGATGAATTAGACAATATTGCTACCAGAGTTTTGAGTAATCAGGATGAAGTAAAAAGACTATCTGAGCAGCTAATGAGCCAAAAACTAATTTCACTTTATAAAGAGAAGGCCAATTTGAAGAAAAAAGAAGTTACCTATGATAATTTCGTGAAAGAGGTTTACGGTTAAAATTAAAAAATAAATTAAGTATCTTTACGGTGCCGAAAGCAGTAATTTCGGCACCTTTTTTTTATTTAAAAATATCATATTAAATATGGATTTCGGAAAAGAATTTCAAAATTACGCCATCAAGGACCAAGGCATCAATAGCATGTACTACGAGCGTATTATAAGCAGTATGTATCCGGTGAACATGACACCAAACATTATTGAGGAAAGGCAATTGAACGCAATTGCAATGGACGTTTTCTCAAGACTTATGATGGACCGTATCATTTTTTTAGGAACTGGAATTAATGACCAGGTAGCCAATATCGTACAGGCACAATTACTTTTTCTGGCCAGTGCAGATTCCTCTAAAGATATTCAGATTTACATTAACTCACCGGGAGGAAGTGTCTATGCCGGGCTTGGGATCTATGATACCATGCAATTTATTAAACCGGATGTAGCTACAATTTGCACGGGAATGGCTGCATCTATGGCTGCTGTTCTTCTATGCGCGGGAGAAAAAGGCAAACGCAGTGGTTTAACGCATTCACGGGTAATGATACATCAACCGATGTCCGGAGCCCAGGGACAAGCAAGTGATATAGAGATTGCTGCCATTGAAGTACTTAAAATTAAGGATGAATTATACCACATTATATCTAAACATTCTGGTCAAAAATTTGATAAAGTTTATGAAGATAGCGATCGGGATTATTGGATGAAAGCTCAAGAAGCCAAAGACTATGGTATGATTGACGAAATTTTAGAAAGGGATAAGGATTAATTTCGACGAAATACTCATATTTAAGCTGTTAAGGGCTTATTTTAATGAACCAAAATTACTTTTGTTTCGTTATTGATTAGAAATCTAGTTAAAGTTATGGCTAAGGAAAACCTGGAATGTTCTTTTTGTGGAAGAAAAAAACCTGAGACCAATCTATTGATTGCAGGTTTGGATGCACATATTTGCGATAGATGTATAGAACAGGCACACGGAATTGTTGCTGAAGAATCCAAGCAATCTAAAAATGATGACCTGTCTTCCGAACTTATCTTAAAAAAACCTATTGAGATAAAAGGTTTCTTAGACACCTACGTAATTGGTCAGGAACGTACAAAAAAAGTATTATCTGTAGCGGTTTATAATCACTATAAAAGGCTTTTACAGCCCCATTCCAAAGATGACGATATAGAGATTCAAAAGAGTAATATTGTGATGGTGGGTCAAACCGGGACAGGCAAAACATTAATGGCCAAAACGATTTCCAGAATGCTTAATGTACCATTGGCCATCGTGGACGCTACCGTATTAACAGAGGCGGGATATGTTGGTGAAGATGTAGAAAGTATCCTAACCAGGCTTTTACAGGCTGCGGATTACAATCTAGAAAAAGCAGAGAGAGGCATTGTTTTTATTGATGAGCTCGACAAAATAGCACGTAAAAGTGATAATCCTTCAATTACACGAGACGTTTCGGGGGAAGGTGTACAACAGGGATTGCTTAAATTACTGGAGGGAACAATGGTTAATGTGCCTCCCAAAGGCGGAAGAAAACATCCCGATCAAAAATTTATAGAAGTAAATACAGAAAATATCCTGTTTATCGCTGGGGGTGCTTTTGATGGAATAGAGCGGATAATAACTAAGCGGTTGAATATGCAGGCCATTGGTTACAGTGCTGCAAAAAAAGAAGAAAGTTTGGATAATGCCAACGTACTACAATATATAATACCAAGAGATCTGAAAGAATTTGGACTTATTCCTGAAATAATTGGAAGACTCCCTGTCCTTACACATATGAATCCTCTGGATGAAAAAACTTTAAGAGCTATATTAACTGAACCAAAAAATGCCATCATTAAACAGTACGAAAAATTATTTGCTATGGACGGCATTAGTTTTAAAATAACTGAACAGGCATTAGATTATATAGTGGAAAAAGCTATTGCATACAAGTTAGGAGCCAGAGGTTTAAGATCCTTGTGTGAAGCTGTTTTTACGGATGCAATGTTTGAGCTTCCCAGTAGTGATGAAACAGAATTTAAGGTTACAAAACCTTATGCAGAGAATAAGTTATCCTATGAAACCATCAAGAAACTAAAGGCCGTTTCTTAAAACTCAGCTTATTTTTTAATAAGGCATCCAGTAAATCCATACATACTTTTTGGATTACTTTGTCGTCACTATATAAATCTTTGCCGAATTTAGGCATGATTTCCATATTCACATCCATTTCAGACAACCATTCAGGGGTGGGTTTATCCTCTTGATATTCTCCAAAAAGCAAATTAATCTTACAATCTGGTTTTTCCCTTAGTAAATGAATATTCAATGGAGAGATTGCTGTTAATGATTTCATTGGCAACCCACATAAAGCAGCTTTCCAGGCAATAGTACCCCCGGCACAAAAGGTAAGGTAATGACTTGCTTCTCTTTCTTTAACTAAAAGCTGAGCCAATGCCGTATTCATACCGCCATTAATAAAAGCCTCATAGACATCTTCAGCTGTATTACTTATAAGATTTACATCGGAAAGTTGACGGATATCATAGAAAACAATATCAAAATATTGTTGCAAATAGCCTAAATATGAAGTAATCCAAAGGCCCTTTTTCGCACCCCACATGTCTGATAAAACTACCAATCGTTCTGCCATAAAAGTACTGTTTATTAATAAACGGGTTAAGTTAGGACCAACAATTTGGCCATTTTTGGCTTATTTCCAGCATTTTTTGGTTTACTTGGTGCATTTCATCGATATAGTAGCCTAATCAAAGGTAATCTGAAGTAAGAATAGTTGAATTAATTAATTTTTTCTAGCTATTCATTTCCAATAATTCATCTACATAGACTCTTTCATTAGACAATCGCGGAATTTTATGTTGGCCACCCAATTTTCCTTTAGAATTTAACCAGTCATAGAAAAGGTTTTTTCTGGCTATATGAACTTTAGGCATTTCTAAAGTCATACTATTGTATCTCTTGGCCTCATAATCAGAATTTAATGATTTAAGGGCGTTGTCCAATACTTCTGTAAAGTATTGAATTTCTTCCGGAGCTTTTCGAAATTCTATTATCCATTCGTGTGTCCCTTTTTCATTTCGAGACATAAAGACAGGAGCCGCCGTATAATCTATTATTTCAGCACCAGTCTTTTGACAACTATTTTTAAGTGCCTCTTCTGCATTTTCTATAATAAGTTCCTCCCCGAAAACATTTATATGGTGTTTGGTCCTGCCTGTAATCTTTATCCTATATGGATTGGTAGAAGTAAAACGAACCGTATCCCCAATTTTATATCGCCAAAGTCCGGAATTTGTAGTAATTATAATGGCGTAGTTCTTATTAACCTCCACCTCCCATAGTGGAAGCACTTTTTGATCTGGAAGCCCATAGACTTCCATCGGAATGAACTCGTAAAAAATGCCATAATCAAGCATTAATAATAAATCATCTGCATTATTCCTGTCCTGAATGGCAAAAAACCCTTCAGACGCATTGTAAATCTCATAATAGTTAAAACTTTTCCCTGGGAGTAGATTATTGTATTGTTCCAGATAAGGATTAAAACTTACTCCGCCATGGAAATATACTTCCAGATTTTCCCATACCTCAAACAAGTTCTTATTACCTGTTTCTTCCAATACATTATTTAAAAGAACTAACATCCAGGATGGAACACCAGCCAAACTGGTAACATTTTCATGTATGCTTTCCTGTATAATGGCACTCATTTTAGTTTCCCATTCGCCCATAAGAGAAACTTTGCTGCTTGGTGTACTACTTAGTTCTGCCCAAAAAGGCATGTTATCTATTAAAATAGCTGAAAGATCCCCAAAAAATGTACCATTATCTTCATATAACTCTTTGCTACCTCCTAAGCGAAGACTTTTACCTGTAAATAACTGAGAATTCTCATTATTGTTTAAATAGAGGCATAATAAGTCCTTTCCCGATTTATAATGACAATCCTCCAAAGCCTCAGCACTTACGGGAATAAATTTACTTTTTGCATTAGTTGTACCGCTGCTTTTTGCAAACCACTTAATGTTAGTTGGCCAGAAGATGTTTTGTTCCCCTCTTCTTGTGCGCTCTATTAAAGGTTCTATTTCCTCATAGGAAACAATAGGAATACGTTCAGAAAAAGTCTTATAGCTCGTAATTGAATTAAATTCATGCTTCCTGCCAATCTTTGTGTCTTCGGCAATTCCCAATAACTGAAACAATACTTCCTCCTGTACTTCGCCAGGGTACTTAAGAAAAAGTTCTATCTGATGATAGCGCTTTTTTAAAAGCCATGAAGCTATAGAATTAAATAAAGGTATTGGCATTTTTGGGTATCTTTAGCGGTTTAAACCTAACTGCTAAAGTTAGTATTTTCAAATGAATTTTTAACAAAAATCACCATTCATGCGTTACGAGGGTGTATTGCGCAAAATGCAATCTGAAATAGGCCAACCTATTCAGTATTATTTGATATTTAATGATGACTTTTTAAATGTCAATCAGATATTGGGTAAAGAATTACAGTTTAATTTTATAAAATACCAATGCCTGAATTGTAAAGAAGACAGGCCAATTTTTAGGCAAGGTTATTGTCAAAATTGTTTTTTTGAAACTCCTTCCGCCGGTGCCTGGATAATGAGACCAGAACTCAGTGTTGCTCATTTAAATAAGGAAGACCGAGATTTAGAATATGAAAAAAAAGTGCAATTACAGCCTCATATCGTTTACCTGGCTAATTCCAGCAATGTTAAGGTAGGTGTTACACGGAAATCACAGATCCCCACAAGATGGATCGATCAGGGTGCACATGAGGCCATTGAAATTGTTGAGGTTCCCAATCGCTATCTGGCCGGTATAACAGAAGTAGCCTTAAAAGAACATGTTAGCGACAAAACCAATTGGCGAAAAATGCTAACAAATACCATTGAAGATGTAGATTTGGTAGAATGGCGAAATAAGTTAAGTAAATACATCCCCGAAGAAGCTTCTGCATATTATATAGAAAACAATCAGGAAACCCATATGGAGTTTCCAGTACTACAATATCCGGTAAAAGTGAAAAGCCTTAATCTCGAAAAGACCAGAGAGTTTAAAGGTGCTCTAATAGGAATAAAGGGGCAATATTTAATTTTTGAGGATAATACGGTGTTCAATATTAGGGGTAATGAAGGTCTGTACGTTTCCCTTGGTATTAGTTAATTGTATCCTTCTCTTTCTTCGAAATACTTGAATTTTTTTTCTTTCCACCTAAAATTCCTCCCAGAATTCCTTTAGCTGTGGTGGTCATGGGATCTTCTTTTGCCAACGAGTCCTTAGTTAAGGTTGCCGTGTCTTCCTTTTTTGACTGGTTTGTCAGTACATCACCGAGCACATCATTTAATTTTACATTTTCTGCACGCTCCCCACTCAAAGAATCCTTTTTATTGTCCTTGGACGATAAAAGACCTCCGAGCAATTCTCCTGCCTTCTCAGAACCCTTATTAATCAATTTTTGTTTTTGCACAGCAATTAATCTTGAAGTTAGGTCTTTAATTCCCGTTGTGAGGTCAGTATTAATTATTGGTGCGTCATAAAATCCGCCAACAGTTGCCTTAACCGGGAGCGTTAAATTCTCCAGTTCTTTTTCGTTAATCTGTGCGATAAGCGAATTAAGCTCTTTGCCTAAATACTTTCTGGGAACCTCGATATTTAAATCATAGTTCAACTTCTTATCAAATGAATGACTACCATCCACGGTAATAGCGATATCCTCATATTTAATGGTAAATGGTTTAACATTAACAGTTCCATCTTTGAATGAAAGAGCGGTTTTTAAAGTCTTTAGATTGAATTTGTCCGCTTCAATAAAATTTAGCTGGGAATTTAAGCTGTTCAAAATTTTAGCATTTTCAGGATTCAGCTTCACTGCTAACGCTTCTGCAAGTACGTTCCCGGAAATTGTATTCAGGTCTGGAGTGAAATCATCATTCAGGTTTCCTGATATTTCTATAACGGAATTAAGCTTCCCTTCCAGAGCAGCAGCCATAGGGGCCAATACCCTAAAAAGTTCTACATTCTTAAACGTATCTTCCAAGTTTACACTGCTCATATCAACTTGCATTGAAAAACTAGGTATTTCTCCTTTTGTACTTGTATATCCATTTAAATTAAGGGTTCCATTGTATAATGATGACTGGAAATTGGAAAGGATTGCCTGTTGATCAAAAATTTTTAATTGCCCCTTTACATTTCTCAAAATTAAGTTGTCATAAATAACAGAATTTGCTCGGGCGTCTACGGTGCAATCGAGAAAAGCAGGGATTTGTATTTTTTCCGCTGCCATTTCTTTGTTTTCCTGGTTTAATGCAGTTTTATCTTTTCCTGGTTCCTCAATATCTTCCTGTGACATAAAATCGCCCAGATCAAAAGTATCAGAATTCATTTTGAAACTACCTGTTACTTTCTCATCATTAAACAAAAAACCCAGCAGGTTCTTAATGGTTCCGTCAATTTTAAAATCTGTTTTTCCAAGCTGTCCATTCATATTATTAAGCAGTACCCTGGCTGGTGAAAATTCCATACTTGCATCATGAATTGTAAGAGGTCCAGATAAATTATTAGAATTGTATCTTAATTCATCTACCCTTAAATAACCGTTTAGTGTTGTATTTTCATACCGCTTTTTATCAATAGATTCCATATCAAAAGAGGTATTTATATCGGCATTGAGCAAGCCTTTTAAATCTATTGCCTCAGGCATAGGGTATGCCTTGGAAATATTTGCAAGATTCATATTGCATACTATATGCGAACGAACTTTCGTATTACCTAATAATTCTGTAAGCATTGAGCTTAATTCAAAACGGTCATTTTCTATTGCGAAGGATGCCTTTGTAATATCAATATAAGTATCCTCAGCAAGGCCTGAAGTATTTTTAATACTAAGGTCCATATTGATATTCTTTATTGCCTTTGGCAAATCGGGATACTTAACGGACGCATTCCTTGCATCAATCTTAATATTAAATTCCGGGATATGTTCATCATCCATAATACCGGCCATCTCTCCTTCTATATTGAAAATTCCTGTGGTTTGGACATCCTTTATATTTTTAGCATAGACTTCCGGAATAACTGCTAAAAAATTATCAAATTCTGATGAAGGAGTTTTAAATTTAATGGCTATTTCCTGTTTATCATCAAAATTCCTGACAAATCCCTCAAACACCAGAGGAAGCTTATTTATAAAGCCTTCATTCTTTAAAAATGAATAAGTATTGGTTTTAAGATCAACTCCTATTAACGCATCCAACATAACCTTTGTATTATCAAGATAGAGAGTGCTGTCTAATTCAAATGATACAAGAGCACTGGTTTGCGTTTCTAATTCACTTATTTCCAAAGAAAGATCTCCTTTGCCTTTGTGCTCAATATCTTTCACTTTAAGAAGTATCCCGGAATTTAAGTCTTCATAGCTTATTTCAGAATTCATTAGCCGAAAAGATTCCAGACCAAAAGTAAAACCAGCAGATTCCGTATCAATTTCAGACTTTGTCTCCTCCTC
>Ga0316198_10002659_pt1 | contig 10772 bp, 9 predicted proteins | sample OudBieAanoxic_MG_FD_204935 | JGI IMG/M metagenome (GOLD analysis project Ga0316198, IMG submission 204935) | Coastal sediment microbial communities from Oude Bieten Haven, Netherlands - site A anoxic | ecosystem: Environmental > Aquatic > Marine > Coastal > Sediment | place: Netherlands... | reverse complement strand
CCTTTGGCTTCCAAGGTCAGAAGTGTTCGGCGTGTTCGCGGCTCATCGTGGTCGACTCGGTGCACGACGCGTTGCTCGATCTGGTGGTGGAGAAGGCAGCAGCGCTCCAGGTGGGCCCCGCCGTCGACAACGTCGCGGTTGGGCCGGTGATTTCTGCCGCTCAGCAGGGGTCGATCCTCGCAGAGATGGACCGGGGCCGCGACGAAGCCAGACTGGTCCTCGGCGGTAGTCGGGTCGACCTCGACGGGGGGTATTTCCTGGAACCGACGGTGTTCGCCGATGTCGCGCCGGCGATGCGCCTGGCACAGCATGAGATCTTCGGTCCCGTCCTCTCGGTGCTGCGGGTCGCCAACTTCGATGAGGCGATCGTGGTGGCCAACGGCACCGAGTTTGGCCTCACCGGCGGGCTGCATTCCCAAGACGAGGCGCGCATCACCCGAGCCAAACGCGAGTTCCACGTCGGGAACCTCTACATCAACCGCAAGATCACGGGCGCCCTAGTGGGAATCCAACCGTTTGGCGGGTTCAACATGTCGGGTTCGAACGCCAAGGCGGGCGGCCCCGACTATCTGCGCCTCTTCATGGAGATGAAGACGGTCGCGACGCGACTCTGATCGGTATGCGGTAGTGCGGCGCGGTGCTGTCTTCTTGCTCGGCGCCATTGTGCTGGTTGCCGCGGTTGCGACCGGCGTGGCCTGGTACACCAGGGACGGTGGCGCAGAGCCCGTCTTTGCATCACCGGGCACCGTTGCGGTCACCTCGACGACGGCGCCGGGCGTGACCACAACGGACGTGGATGTGGTTCGAGCAACCACGTCGACGGCGGCTCCGGTCGAGGTAGGGGTCCCTCCTTCGCCACGGCCAGACCCTCCGCCGCCGGTGGCCCACGCTCTCGAAGGTTTTGCCGGCGTTGGTGCGGTCACGATCGCAGCCGGGGGCGCCGACCTGTATGCCGAGATTGGTGGGCCGGTCCTCGTACGAGCGCGTGAAGGGCTGGTGATGGCGGCCGAGGGGAGTGCGGACGGTGGTTGGATTCGGTTGTTGACCATGTGCGACACCGAGGCATGGGTGCATGCTTCTGAGGTCTTCGCCGAACCGGCCGTTCCGCTGCGAGCGATCGGTGCCGGGTTCGATTTTGGCGACGCCGTGGTCGTGGTTGATCCGGGTCACGGCGGGCCCCACAACATCGGGGCTGTGTCCCCGAACGACACCATGCTCGAGAAGAATGTCAACGTCGACATCGCCCGGCGCCTGCGGGACCTGCTCGAGACGCCCCATACGGTGGACTGGGAAGCCGGCACCATCTTCGTCGGCAACGACGTGCCTGCGGTGCAGCGTGCCTACGTCACCCGGGTCGGCGAGGGCGATGCGGCCGACTACGAGACGGGCCTGATCTTCCGCTCACGACTCGCCAACGCGGTCAACGCCGATGCGATGGTGTCGATCCACAACAACGCCGGTTGGGAGCTGAGACTGGAGATCCCGGGGAGTGACGTGTACTACCAATCGCAGATTCCGGAATCTCGCCGCCTTGCCGTCATCCTCTCCGAGGAGTTCCAACGCAGTTTCGCCGCCTTCGACGCCGATTGGGTTGGAGCGAGCTTTGTGGGGGCAAAATCGCGCCTCAGCCCACGCGATGGCACCTCGCAATACTACGGGGTGTTGCGGCGGTCCGAGATGCCAACGGTTATCGGCGAGGGGGCCTATCTGGCCAGCCAGAGCGAGGCAGACCTGCTGGCGACACCGGAGTTCCGGCAGGCCTATGCCGAGGCTGCCTACCGGGCCCTGGTGCGGTTCTTGACCACCGACGATCCGGGCTCGTGGCCGAGCACCGACCCGGTGGTATGGGATGTGCGCCGCGGTTCGGGCGATGCTCGACCCGACTGTGTCATACCTACCCAATAGCTGGGGAAATCCCACCCTCAGGTTCTCGAGCGATTCTGCCGAAACCACTAAAACGGAGCAGTACTACGCTACGCGTTCGTGTGGCCGCGTCGCGTGCGATCACAACCGAGTAGACATCCCCAAGATGATGAGGAGCTCACGCGATGCCGAGCCGATCACTGTTGACCTCGCTGGCGGTATGCGGGCTGCTGGCCGCGGCCCTGGCTGCACCCCCCGCCGCCCGTAGCGCTGAGGTGATGTGCAACGGAGTAGTCGCCGATATCGTGGGCACCAACAAAGCCGACACTCTGGTGGGGACCCCGGGCGACGACGTCATTGCGGCGCGCGCCGGTCGCGACACGATCGACGGACGAGGAGGCAACGACCTCATCTGTGGTGGCTGGGGTGACGACGTGATCGAAGGCGGTACCGGCAGCGACACGATCTTTGCCAGCGACGGCAACGACACGATCAACGGGGGCGGTGGCAACGACTTCATCTACGGCGCCAAGGGATCCGACGCGATCAAAGCAGCAGGCGGCGCCGATCGAGTTTGGCTGGGCAACGGCAAGGACCGCGTTGATGGTGGCTGGGGTGACGACGTCCTGAAAGGGGGCGGCGGTACCGACACACTCATCGGCAACCAGGGCGCCGACATCATCTACGGCGGGACCGAGGCCGACGAGTGCGACGCCGAGAGCGAGACGGATTGCGAGTTTGACCCCAACGACTTCAGCGTGATCCGCTTCCTGGTCAACCAGGGGGCGCCGGTGGCGGACTCGAGCCAAGCAGCTGCCAACCGCGTCTCACCGGTGGCTGCTCGTTCCGGCGTTGCCCGTGCGTTCGTGGCCGCCGACCGCAATGCGGCGGGGGCATCCCCCAAGGTGATTCTCCATTGGCGCAAGAACGGCAATGTGGGGCACATGACACTGGACGGACCGGCCACGGTGCCGGCGAGTCCCTCTGAGGCAAACCTGGGCGACACCTACAACTGGGCGTTTGCCGATACTTTCCTGCGGCTGGGCGCGGAGATCTACCTCAAGGTTGACCCGGCCAACGACTACTTCGAGGCGAATGAGGGCAACAACCGCTGGCCGGCTTCCGGCTACTACGACCTCGACGTTGCCAAGGTGCCGAGTTTTGGCATCACGTTGGTTCCCATCAAGTTGAACGGGGAAACGGCCACGGTGACGCCACAAAGTGCTGCCGCACTGTTGGCGAAGACTCAGAAGGTGTTTCCGATCGCCGGAACCGACGTGACGATTCGGTCGGCATACGCCTTCAATGGGAGCACCCAAGGGGATTGGAGCGCGTTGCTGTACGAGATCGCCCAGCTGCGGGTATCGGACGGCAGCTCCGATCTGTACGTAGCGATGCTTCCGGGGCCCATCTCCGGCGGCATCGGCGGCATCGGGTTCATCGGAGCCCCCGCCGCGGTATCGATCCAGAGCGAGGGCATCGTCGCCCACGAGATCGGCCACACCCTCAGCCTGCCCCACGCCCCGTGCGGCGGCCCGGCCGGTCCCGATCCCGACTATCCGTACCCCACCGGTTCGATTGGAACCTGGGGCTACGACATCGTCACCGGCTCGGTATTCAACCCCTCGAGCTATACGGACTTGATGAGCTATTGCAGTCCGACATGGGTCAGTGACTACAACTTCGGCAAGTCGCTCGCCTTCCGCACATCAACGTACGGGTACGGGGCGGCGGAGCCATTGGCGGCCGGTCAGACCGCGCTCACGGTCTTTGGGGCAATCGACGAGCCCAAGATCGAAGCCTGGGCCCGGAATGCCGTGGATGAAACGGCGACCGTGATGTCGGTCGTCGACACGCCATTCCAGGAGCGGGGACCGGCGGGGAGCTACACGCTGGTTGGCCTTGACGCCGATGGGAACATCGTCACATCGACGTCGTTCGAGCCACTCGAGTATCACCTCTACGGTGCTGCTGCGCACGAGGACCGCACCATGTTCTGGACGCAGCTCGTTGTCGAGGATGACGAGGTGGAAAGACTGGTCGAGTACCGAGTGGTTCGCAGCGAGTCGGTGATAGGCGCCGGCGTCATGCCGGAACCAGCCTCCTAGTAGTCGCCACGGTAGAGGACGCGATCGATCACATTGCCGTTGGGGTCCTGGAGTAGCACGGTATCGCCGCCGTTGGACCAGACCGCGTCGCCGGCGCACCAATAGAGGTCGGAGGCGCCGTCATCACCGCATCCCGACCTGAGCCGCAGCTTGGCTCCCGGGGCCAAGGTGACGGGCGGGAAGCGGTACCGGTGCTGCGAGGACTCGTCGCGGACGATCCAATCGGTGAGGTCGACCGGTGCTTCGTCGCCGTTGTGAATGACCACGTACTCCTCCGCCGAGTTGTCGCGGTCGGGCCCCGCTGGGTTGTACTCGACCTTGGTGATCTCAGTTGCGGTGGCGATTTCGGGCCCGCAGGCATCAGGCTGCCACATCCCGAGTTGCGAGCTTGCGGCCTCGTCGGCAAGGGCAACGAAGGCATCCTCGTGGGGGTGGTCGCCTTGGAGAACGTTGGCGTGGCCTGAGATGAGCATCTGTTCGGCGATTGGTGCGTCGCCGGCGTATACGTAGCGGAGGAGGCGGCCGAACCGGTCGGTGTCGTCATCTCCAGCAGCCACCAGCGTGATGGGTCCGGCTTCGAGGTAGAGGGTGAGAGCGTCGCGGCCGGCATCGCCGCGACACTCGTCGCGCTCCGGGGCGTTGATCCCGACTAGCCGTACCTCCACTGTGGCCCCCGACAGCTCGACTTCGATGGAGTCACCATCAAGCACCCTCGCCAGTACGGCGGCTTCGCCGTCCGGTGGAACCGCCGGGGCCGACGGCGTGGTGGCCCGGAGTGACGTCGGAGCCGGCGGCGAGTCATCCGCGTCGAGGGCACAGGCTGAGAAGAGGACGGCCACGGAGATCAGAACGACCAGGGAGCGACACATGCTCGGGACGGTAGTGACCTGGCGGGCTACTTGTCCTTCGGATCCTTGGGTTCCTTGGGTTCCTTGGGTTCCTTGGGTTCCTTCGGATCCTTGTCAGGCTTGCCAGGATCGTCGGGCTTTCCCGTGTCCTTGTCCTGGTCCTTTGGCCCTGCGTCGTCGGGTGCGTTCGAGTGATCCGGCGGCCCGGTGGTCTTGTCGTCGCGATCCCGATTGCCGGGAAGCCCAAAGTCATGCGGGTTGGGGTGATCGCCACAGGTGACCGTGCCGTCAAAGGCCTCGCCGGGAGGGTTGGTGCTCGCCGCGTTGCGGACGCAGGCGGTCCAGGCCTTGACAGCTGTGGTGTAGGCGAAAGCCCGAGTCCTCTGCTCGTCGGCGTGCGCCTTGTTCTCGTCCGATGGATTGTCGACGCTCGGGCCCTCGGGTGCTTCTTCGGCGTCCTCCGTTTCGATGGGGACGACGGCGACGGGTTCCAGCTCAGGTGCGGGAAGATTGAGGCCGACGTGTCCGGCGGCTTCAGAGACTGCCGTCTGAAGGGGAGCGGGGAGGTTGCCGGTTGCAGCGGCTGCACCACCGCCGACGGCAGCGAGTGCTGCGGTTCCGATCATCATCTTGATGGCGAGCCCGGACGTCAATCCGGCCAGCGAAATCCGGCGTCGCCAGCGGACTGCAACGGTCGGGGAGGGTGTAGGCGGGGCGCTGGCATGGACGGCGGCCGCGGCGGCTGCTGCGATGTGGCGAGCCTGCGCGGTCGGACGAACCGGACGGTTCGCGGCACCGCGAACTGCGCTCACAAAGGCCACGAGCAAGGGATCAGCTCCCGGCGCACCGGCGATTGCTGACTCGAGTTCAGCTGAGTCCCAATTGTTCGCTTCCATATCTCCGTTACCGACGGTACTCGTCATGGTGTTATGGGCTGTGGGTCGAGAATCCTGCGCAACGAGGCAAGGCCGCGCCGTTGCAGTTGGGTCACAGCTCCGACTTTCTTGCCGGTGGCGGCTGCGGTTTCCTCGAGGGAGAGGCCTGCAATGATCCGCAATGCGACCACATCGCGCTGATCCGGCGTGAGTTGTTCGAGAAGATACCGCAACGAGTCGTCGGCCAGACTCGCCAATGCGGCTTGTTCGGCATCGTGATCGCCTGCAATGCTGGAGAGGTCGTCTTGCGCAACGAGGTCCTCTTTCTGTCTTGCCCGCTTGCGCCGCTCATCGATCAGGCGGTGATGGGCAACCATGAACAACCACGAACGAAAGTTCGCCTCGTTTCCCGTGAAGCTGCCGATGTTGCGGGCGATTTGGAGAAAGACGTCGCCGACGAGATCCTCCGGTTCGCGGGCACCGCGAACGGTGAGGTAGCCGGTCAGGGGTCCACCAAACTCGACATAGATGTTGCTCCATGCCCACTCCGCTCCCTCCTGCGCTGCAGTGAGAACGCCCTCGAAGCTTTCGCCAAACGGCATATCTCCTCTATCGGTGTTTGCAGACCATACCTTGAAGGGCTCCACGGTCATCACACCTAGGCGACGGAATCCCACAGATCGTAGCGGAGTGAGCCGGATGAGTGTCAAGTGGAGGCGCCGAGCGGCCTACTTGTTGTCCGTGGAAGGCGGAGGGAGCGGGCGGACCGGACTCTACGCGATGGCGCCGGCGAATGAGGGACGGGATGAGAGGGTGTGGAGGGCGGCCTCAACGACCAGCGGATCAAACTGGGTTCCGGCGTAACGCTGCAATTCGTTGAGTGCGTATTCGATCGGCCGTGCCTCTTGGTAAACCCGATCGCTCACAATGGCGTCGAACGCGTCTGCCACGGAGAGGATTCGGGCGAGGAACGGAATTCGTTGGCCGGAGCGGCCGAACGGATAGCCCAATCCGTCGAAACGTTCGTGGTGGGCGAGCACGGCCCGGGCGATCTCGGGGTGGACGAGCCCAGTCACCATTTCGAAGCCGATGAGAGGATGCCGCCTCACCAATGCGGTCTCTTCGGGGTTCAGAGCCCGGGGAAGGGCGAGCACGTTGGGGTCGATGTGGGTCTTGCCGATGTCGTGGAGCACGGCGGCGATCTCGAGGCGACGAACTCGTTCGTCGTCAAGTCCGAGGGTGTCGGCGATGGACCGAGTCAACGAGCCGACTCGTCTCCCGTGATCGGCCCACTCCGGAGCCATCATCCCAATCAGGTCCCCTACTGACACTACTTCCTCACCTCTCGACTGATCTAGTTACCGACGCGCCGGCGTCCTGTGTTATGGGTCGCGACGACTTTTCTCGAGGGTTGGGAAACCCAGTCCAGGCCACGGCGTCGGCGAGGCGGTGCTCCGAAGACGTCAGTGCCGGGCGACGTAGGCGTCGAGTTCGTCGAGCAGCCTCGTCTGGGAGGCGTCGTCGAGGAATGTGGCCTCGATGGAGTTGCGGGCCAAGGTCACTGAGTCGGCTCTGGTCAGATTGAGCGCGTCGCACAAGGCGATGTAGTTGTCCCCAACGTATCCGCCGAAGTAGGCGGGGTCATCCGAGTTGACCGTCACTCTGATCCCGGCGTCGAGCATGCGCTTGAGGCTGTGGTCCTCGAGCCGATCAAATACTCGCAGCTTCAGGTTCGACAGCGGGCACATCGTCAGCGGAACCGAGTTCGCCGCCAACCACTCGATGAGTTCCTCGTCCTCGTCGGCCCGTACGCCGTGGTCGATGCGCTCGGCACCGAGGGCATTGAGGGCACCGATGACATACGCAGGGGGACCTTCCTCGCCGGCGTGCGCCACCGCACGAAGCCCGGCGAGTCGAGCCCGCTCGTAGACCGGGGCAAACGGTTCGGGCGGGTTGCCCACCTCAGAGCTGTCGAGGCCGACGCCGAGCAGTTGATCGTGATAGGGGGCGGCAGCCTCGAACGTGGCGAGGGCAGCCTCGGGCGAGAGGTGCCGGAGGAACGACATGATCAAGCCGGACGAGATCCCGAACTCGGCTTCGGCGGCAGCCATTGCGTTGAGGAAGCCGGGCATGAATACCTCGAAGCCGATGTCGCGGGCGGTATGGGTCTGCGGATCGAAGAAGATTTCGGCTCGCCGCACCCCGTCGGCGCTGGCTCTGACGAGATAGGCCCACATCAGATCGTAGAAATCCTGCTCGGTTCGCAGGGCGGCGGCTCCTGCGTAGTAGATGTCGAGGAACGACTGGAGGTCGGTGAACTCGTAGGCGGCCCGCAGCGCCGCAATGGATTCGTAGCCGAGTTCAACCCCGTTCCGGTTTGCGAGCTCGAACATCATCTCGGGTTCAAGTGATCCCTCGATGTGGATATGGAGCTCCGCCTTGGGAATGCCTCGGATGAATGATTCGAATTGCTGATCCATGGGACCGGTAAGGATAACTCCCCGGCACGCGCCGCGTTCTAGCCGGTGAGCCGGGCTCCCTACTGGGTTACCGCCGCAGCTCGCCGCCTGGCAATCGCTCCGGCCATCGCCCGCCAACCGAGGATCGCCGCGGTCAGGAAGACGGTTGCCACGATCATGAAGGAGACGGCGACTCCTTCATCGAAGACGAAGCGGCGCAACAGCATCCCGGCGACGATTGTGGTCACGAGGACGCCGCTCCCCACTCGCAAAGATGTTGGCGCCTGCCAGGCTCGGGTGAGTAGCCAGCCAATGCCGAGAGCGATGAGGAACGGCGCCGCGGTAACCGCGATCCCCTCAATCGTTCCCTCCTCGTTGTGAGTTCCACGGCCGAGCGCCACGAACACAAGAACGGACACGACGTCGAGGGACAGCAGCCAAGGTGACATGGGGCAGATCGTAAACGATCGGCGAGGATTCGCGTCTCGTGATGCCGCGGGCCCAAAGGCGTGTAGTTGCCCGCACCCCGCGGTCCAGGGGCAACGAGAGAAGGGGCCCGCACGAGGCAGCCCCTTCTCTCACCATTTGGGTCGTTGCGCTAGAACTGCTCTTGTTCCGTGGAACCTTCGAGGGCCAGCGTCGATGCCAGGCCGCCGGTGATGACGGTCGACACATCGTCGAAGTAGCCGGCGCCGACCTCACGCTGGTGACGGGTAGCCGAATAGCCGGCGCTCTCCATCGCGAACTCGTGCTCTTGGAGCTTGACGTACGCCGTCATCCCCTCCGTGGCGTAGCCCTTGGCCAGTTCGAACATTGTGGCATTGAGCGCGTGGAACCCAGCCAGAGTGATGAACTGGAACCGATAGCCCATTGCTCCGAGTTCCTTCTGGAACTTGGCGATGGTGTCATCGTCGAGCGCCGCCTTCCAGTTGAACGATGGCGAGCAGTTGTAGGCCAGCATCTTGTCGGGATACTCGGCCTTCATTGCCTCGGCGAACTTCGCCGCTTCTCCGAGATCCGGCGTGCTTGTCTCGCACCACACCAGATCCGAGTATGGGGCGTAGGCCAGACCGCGGGCGATGGCGGCGTCCATTCCGTTGCGAACGTGGAAGAACCCCTCGGGGGTTCGATCGCCGGTGACGAACTGCTGATCGCGCTCATCGACATCGGTGGTGAGCAGCGTTGCCGCCAGCGAGTCGGTGCGGGCGACGATGATCGTCGGCACGCCCATCACGTCGGCGGCGAGTCGGGCCGAGGTCAACGTGCGAATGTGCTGGCTGGTCGGGACCAGCACCTTTCCGCCCATGTGGCCACACTTCTTCTCAGAGGCCAACTGGTCCTCGTAGTGGACCCCGGCGGCGCCGGCTGCGATGAAGTTCTTTGCCAGCTCGAAGGCATTGAGCGCTCCGCCGAAGCCCGCTTCGGCGTCTGCAACGATCGGCAGCATGTAGTGGGTCTCGGGGTTGCCCTCGGACCACTCGATCTGATCGGCGCGGACCAAGGCGTTGTTGATGCGGCGAACCAAGGCCGGGGCACTGTTGGCCGGGTACAGGGACTGGTCCGGGTACACCTGCTCGCCGAGGTTGGCGTCTCCGGCGACCTGCCAGCCAGAGAGGTAGATCGCCTTGAGGCCGGCTTTCGCCATTTGGACGGCCTGGCCGCCGGACATGGCTCCGAGGGAGTTGATGTAGTCCTCGGTCTTCAGCAGATCCCAGAGACGTAGCGACCCGCGTCGCGCAATGGTCTGCTCGACCGTGAACGAACCTTGGAGTCGCACGACGTCTTCGGGCGAGTAGTCGCGCTGTACGCCGGCCCAACGGGGGTTCGATTCCCAGTCCTTGCGGATGGCCTCGGCACGTTCCTTGATGGCTTGCTCTGTCGTCATGCCCGCTCCTGTTGGTTCGATGGGTTTGCTCGTTGTCGGCTTGTCGGTGTCGTTCAGTCGATGTGCTCGTAGGCCGGGAGGGTGAGGAACTCGGGGAATGAGTCAGCCAGCGCCACTTGCTCGAAGAGTTCCCCGGCCTCCTCGAAACGGCCTTGATCGAAGATCTCCTCGCCGTACTCCTCGCGCATCTTGGCGAGTTCCTGATGGGCGACGTTGTGGACGTACTCTGGGGTTACCTGATCCCCTTCGACTACTGCGGTGTTGTTCTGCACCCACTGCCAGATCTGCGAACGCGAGATCTCCGCGGTGGCGGCGTCTTCCATCAGGTTGTAGATCGCAGCGGCGCCGTTGCCCCGCAACCACGAGGCCAGATACTTGATGGCGACATCCGTGTTGGTGTGTACCCCCGCTTCGGTGATCTGCCCGCCGGCGACGGTGGTGTCGACCAGGTCGGCGGCCTTGACGTCGACGTCGTTGCGTTGTTTGTCGATCTGGTTGGGTCGATCCCCCAGCACCTCGGTGAAGACCTCGGTGGCAAGCGGGACCAGGTCGGGGTGCGCCACCCACGTCCCGTCATGGCCGTCGCGGCTCTCGCGCTCCTTGTCTTCGCGCACCTTGGCGAAGGCGATTCGGTTGATCTCCTCGTCGCGCCGGCTCGGGATGAACGCCGCCATGCCACCCATGGCGTGAGCGCCGCGCCGATGGCAGGTCTTGATGAGCAGGTCCGTGTAGGC
>Ga0316198_10002658_pt1 | contig 10774 bp, 11 predicted proteins | sample OudBieAanoxic_MG_FD_204935 | JGI IMG/M metagenome (GOLD analysis project Ga0316198, IMG submission 204935) | Coastal sediment microbial communities from Oude Bieten Haven, Netherlands - site A anoxic | ecosystem: Environmental > Aquatic > Marine > Coastal > Sediment | place: Netherlands... | reverse complement strand
GCCTATGGCGCCCGCCCGTTCCGGGTCGAGCACCACCTGCGGCGTCTCGATCGCAGCCTCGCCGCGATCCGTATGCACAACCCGCTGAGTCACGGCGAATGGCGACAGGTCTTCGAGCAACTGACCCGACAGCTGCCGGGACAGGATCAGTCCATCTACCTGCAGGTCACCCGCGGCGCCTATCCGATTCGCAATCACGTTATCCCGACCGACATACAGCCCAACGTGCTGGCCTTCATCAGCCCGGATCCACCACGCGATACGGCGAAAGCTCAACAGGGCATCCGCGCGATCACACTCGACGACATCCGCTGGCACCGCTGCGACATCAAGGCAACCACTTTGTTGGCCAATGTCCTGGCGCGCGCACAGGCCACCGAGGAAGGGGCCGACGAGGCCATCCTGATCCGCGACGGCGCAGCCATGGAAGGCACGGCGAGCAATCTGTTCGTGGTCAGCAACGGCCTGCTGATTACGCCACCGGACAGTGACGAACTGCTGCCGGGGATTACCCGCGACCTGGTGCTGGAGCTGGCGCAGGAGGAGGGGCTGCCCTATGCCCAGGCCAGCATCGCCGCGGCCGATCTCGAGAGCGCAGAGGAGATCTGGCTGACCAGCTCGACCCGTGAGGTCGCCGCCGTGGTCGAACTCAACGGCCGCCCGGTCGGCAACGGCATGCCGGGGGAACTCTGGCAGCGCATGGATGGCCTGTTCCAGGCCTGCAAGGAGCGTTTGCGTCACGGAGCCGAGTGTCATGACGACTGAACAGGTGCAGGGTTTCGAATTCCCCTGCGAATACCAGATCAAGGCAATGGGGCTGGACGACGGTCTTTTTCACGAAGTGGTCATCGAGATCATCCGACGCCATTGCGACAGCGTGCGCGACGACCGCATCAGCAGCCGCGCCAGCCGCACCGGCAAGTACGTGTCGGTCAGCGTCGTCATCGAGGCCAGCAGCCGCGAACAGCTGGACGCCATCTACGATGACCTGACCAAGCACGAAAAGGTCCTGATGCGCCTGTAAGGGCGTGCAACAAAGGCCCGATGCCGGACAGGACGCTGATCATCCGCCAACTCGGGCAGCGTGAATACCTGCCCACCTGGCAGGCCATGCGCGACTTCACCGACCGCCGCGACGAATCCACTCCGTCGGAGCTGTGGGTGGTCGAGCATCCACCGGTATTCACCCTGGGTCAGGCCGGCAAGGCCGAGCACCTGCTCGGCACCGGCGATATTCCGGTCGTGCAGACCGACCGCGGCGGCCAGGTCACCTATCACGGCCCCGGGCAACTGGTGATCTACCTGCTGATCTCGCTACGCGAGGCCGGGGTGGGTATACGTGGCCTGGTGAGCACCATGGAAACCGCGATCATCGAACTGTTGGCCGCCCACGGTGTCGAGGCCGCGGCGCGCGCGGACGCCCCGGGGGTATACGTTGCGGGCAGGAAGATAGCGTCACTGGGGCTGCGGGTGCGCCGTGGCTGCACCTATCACGGTCTGGCGCTCAACGTCAGCAACAAACTCGAACCCTTCCAACGCATCAACCCCTGCGGCCATGCCGGTCTGGAGGTCACCAGCACCAGCCTGCTGGGCATCGACGAGGAGCACACGCAACTGGCCGGTGAACTGGTAAGACTGTTGTGCCGGCATCTCGGCTACCTGCCCGCAGGCGGTTGAGCCAGCCTGGCGCCGACTGACCGCCACGGCCCACATCCAAGGTGTCTTAAACCGATCCGGCCGACTTCGATCGATACACAGGACGACAAATTGCGACCTGACGCACAGGCCGGGATTTCCGCCCGGGCAAAGGCACACAAAAAGCTATAGCTTTATCCACAGATGCCGCCAACCGGCGTAGCCGATCGAACTCAGGCAAGGACCGCCCGCAACCCCCTACCGGAAACGAAAATGACGAACAACAAGCACGGTCGAAACCACGTCACCGGCGCGCCCGAGCAGTATCACGGAGACCTGCGCAAGGGCGCCTATCTGAAGCGCCGCGCCGCCTATCAGAAGGAGGCCGGCAATGGCCAGACCGCGCACGCCGGCACCCTGGCTCGGAAGTACAAGGGAACGCCCTGAACCGCGACCGACCCGAGCCACCGCGTCAGACCGCGGCCCCGACCGTCATTCATTATCGGTTGCCTGTGCCCGAATACCCAGCGCTCCCCCCCCCCGTGTGGATGAGGCCCACCCGCGACCGGCCACAAAACTCGCACCAGCATATTGACAATTAAGTATTTGCTTATATACTTGCCCTCATCGGCAGCAAGTATCGCCGGTCGACCCTTCACGGGCGGCAAACCAGACAATGTTTTCGAGCTGATGCTCACCAAAACCTTATCGGAGGTTACGACTATGAAAAAGATTATCGCTATCGTTGCAGTCATCGCTTCTGCTCAGGCTTCCGCCTGGTGGGGCAACAACTGGGACCGCAACTACAACAACGGCTATGGCTATGGCAACGGCTACACCAACGGCGTATTCGACGGCGTTGGCGACGCAGCCGGATCCGGTGACTTCAGCATGAACTTCTCGGGCCGCGGTCGCACCAACATGCGTGGCTACGGCAGCGGCTACGGCGCCGGCGACGGCTGGGGTCGCGGTTACAACTACTCCGCTCCTTACTGGGGTGGCCCGTACGGCTACGCGCCCTACGGTTACGCTCCTGCAGCGGTCGCACCTGTTGCGCCGGCTGCGGAAGCACCGGCCGCTGAGTAATTCAACACGCCGGCGGTCACCCAGGTGGCCACAAAAAACCCCGCGCCCTGGCGCGGGGTTTTTGTTTGTCGGGCAGAGCGCCCTTTTCAATCCGACCCCTGATGGCGTTCACTCGACACCCGGCTTCGTGCACACTGCGCCTCGGTATGTCACAGGAGACCCATCATGCCCCTGCCCCTGATCTTCACCCTGGTGGTCGCGCTGGCGGCCGCTCCCCTCCAGGCGCACCAGGATCCCCCCCAATACAACCGCGTCAATCTGAACGAATCGGCCCAGACCGAGGTCGATAACGACCTGCTGGTCGCCGTCCTCTTCGCCCAGGCCGAGGGCCGTGATGCGACCGCACCGGCAGACCAGGTCAACAGGACGATGGACTGGGCGGTAAACCTGGCCAAGAGCCATCCGGGGGTCAAGGTGCAGACCCTGGCCTACCGCAGCAACGCGATCTACAACAAGGGCAATCTGCGCGGTTGGCGGATCAACCAGTCCCTGCGCCTGGAAAGCCGCGACAGCCGCGAGCTCGGCGACCTGGTGGCGCGCCTGCAGGAACAGCTGAAAGTGCAATCGATCGGCTATCAGGTATCCGACGAGAAACGCAGACAGCACCTCGACGGCCTCACCAGTGAGGCATTGGCCAGATTCCGCGCACGCGCCGACCACATCGCCAAGTCGCTCGGCCGCAAGGGCTACAGGCTCGTTCGGATCAACATCAACGACAGCCGTCACAACCCGATGCCGGTGGCACGCGGCATGATGATGGAGGCCAGCGCGGACAGCGGCGTGGCCCCGGCCCGGATCGAGGCAGGAACCCAGACCATGACCATTTCGATCAACGGCGAGATCGAATTGAGCGAAAAATAGACTGATGCCGTCAGTTGAGCGCGGTCTGCCGCTTGAGCAGCGCCAAGCGCGCCCCGATCTGTTGCAGACGCGCATGGGCACCCGCCGGGGGCTCGGCACAGTTGGCCAGGCATTCGCTGGCATCGGCAAAGATCTGGCTCAGCTGCGCCAGATCGAACAGCTGCAGGGCGGCGGCAAGGCCCGGCTCGTCCTCTGACAACAGACTGGGCGCCAGTTCGCCGGCCGCGATGGTGCTGTGCGGATGCAGCAGGTCGGCCACCAGCGGTGTCGCGAGCAACTCGAAGTGTGCCGCGCGCGCGATCCTCTCCTGCGCCAACTCGTCCATCGCCCGCGGATCCCCGGCCGCGCCACGTTCGACATTGCGCATGATGACCTCGAGCAGCTGCTTTATCGCTGCCTGATTGCCGCCGTGATCGTCGGCCAGACCCGCGGCGACCTCGTACAGACGATCCAGCTGCTCCTTGAGTTCCAGCACCACCTCGCTGCCGACGTTGGGCTCCAGGTCAACGGCGTGCTGGACTGCCTGGCGCAATTCGGCGAGAAACCCCAGCAACTCCTCGTGGTCGAGGCGTTGCATTTCCAGCAGCACCTCCTGATTCAATGCGACCGGATCGCCCGCAAACAGGGGATTGGCGAGCCTGCGCCGGTAATGGCGCTCGTGGCGACCGGGGAATTGACTGAATTCAACCGCCATCAGATTCGGAAACTCCGATTGAGATCACGACTAAAACACGCGCCGACGCGCTGGTCCGAGGCGGCCCCTCAGTGGAACTGCGGCGGCGGGTTCTCACGGTACCAGATCTTGCCATCGTCGCTGACCCAGAACTGGTGATCGATCAATTGCCGCACCACCTGCTGGTCGGTCAGCACATAGTCGATCACGGCGGTCTGCTTCCAGCGCATGGGTTTTATCTTGGTCAGGCCCTGCGCCAGTTCGTAGCTGGTGACGCGGACATTGTGCAGATCTTTGGGGATCTTGACCGGCTCGTCCGCATCCGGCTTGCCGAACACGTACATTTTTTCCAATGCACCCCAACGCACGACGTCGCCAAAGGCCAGGGCCCGGTACCCCAGTTGTTCCGGGACTTCGCCGAAGCGGTTGGTCTGACAGGCAGTGGTCAACAAGGCGATCAAAAGCAGCAGATAACGCATGATGGGTAATTCGTCCTGATTTCGTCCCCGCATGGTAATGACTGGCGGGCGGACTGTCACCGCTCCGGGGCTGGTATCATAGCCGGCCACATTTGAGGAATCGTTAATGTCGTTAGTAGAGGACGCTGCAGCCGAGGCCTCGACGCTGCTGCGCGAAGTGCAACTCGGGAGTACCACTGTCACCCTGCTGGGGACCGCACACATCTCGCGCAGCAGCGCGGAGCAGGTAGCCGCTGAGCTCGACAGCAAGGCCTACCAGGCGGTAGCCGTCGAACTCTGCCCGAGTCGCTTCGAGGCCCTGACAAACCCGGACCGCCTCGCGCAACTCGATCTGATGCAGGTATTGCGACAGGGCAAGGCCTCCATGGTGATGGCCAACCTCGCCATGGCGGCATACCAGCAGCGCCTCGGCGAACAGCTCGGTATCGAGCCCGGCGCGGAGATGCGTATGGCCGTCTCCCAGGCCGAGGTCCACGACCTGCCGGTGGTCCTTATCGATCGCGAGATCGGCATCACCCTCAAGCGCACCGCACGTAATCTCAGCTGGTGGCGGCGCGCGATTCTGTTCACCGGGCTGATAGGCAGCCTGGTATCGCGTGAAGAGGTCAGCGAGGAGGATATCGAGCATCTCAAGGAGGGAGACGTCCTCGAAACCACCTTCGCCGAGTTTGCGCACGACCGGGACGACCTGTTTCAGCCACTGATCGCCGAGCGCGACCGCTACATGGCCGCCAAACTGCGTCAGGCGGCGCACGAACACCCGGGACGCCCCATTCTGGCCGTGGTCGGCGCCGGACACCTGAACGGGATCGCCAACCACCTCGAAGATTCCGAAGACCCGGCAGCGACCTTGAGCGAACTCGACGCAATCCCGGAGAAGGCACGCTGGCCCAAATTCATCCCCTGGCTCATCGTGGCGCTGGTGATGACCGGCTTCTACCTCGGCTTCACCCGCAATCCGGACCTCGGCTGGCAACTGGTCCGCGACTGGGTGGTGATCAACGGTGGACTTTCCGCCCTCGGCGCACTGCTGGCGGCAGCGCATCCGCTGACCGTGGTGACCGCCTTTGTGGCTGCACCGATCACCTCGCTCAATCCAACTATCGGCGCGGGCATGGTCACGGCGGCGGCCGAACTCTGGCTGCGCAAACCGCGGGTCGCCGACTTCGCCAACCTGCGCCACGACACCACGCGGTTGCGGGGTTGGTGGCACAACCGGGTTTCGCGCACCCTGCTGGTTTTCCTGCTCAGCACCCTGGGATCCGCGGCGGGAACCTATATCGCCGGATTCCTGATCTATGACCGGCTTAACAGCTGAACAAGAACCTCCCTCCTGCTACGGCATTGAAAACATTAAGATTCAGGCATTTATCACGTCATCGGGATTTCCCCTAGGTATTTGCCCGGCTATACACGGCTGTAACATAGATTAGGATTAGTCACACTGGCCTTGGCCAGGAAATGCGCCGACAGGGATCGGCGTTGTCGATTCACTTGGGGAACACCCATGTGGGCCGGGGATGACGGGGGGTTTGGCCGCAGGTCGCGGTTAGCCCGGCTGATCTGAACCGATAACCCGTGCGGGTGGACTCTCCAAGGGTCGACGATTAACAAAACTCCCTTGGGGTAGGTGGATCCTCTCCGAAAAACTGTGCAGAACAAGCCCCGCGGTCGCGGGGTTTGTTCTGTACGTCGCGCTCGCAGTATGAACGCGCCCTGATTCACCCCAGGTGTGGCCGCCCAAGAAATGCGGGGGTCCGCATCTCGGTCAGACGACTGATCGTGCGCTGGAACTCGAATGCCAGACGCTCACCGATATACAGGCGCTGCACCGGCGCCTCGGCGCTGAGCACCAGTTTGACCCTGCGATCGTAGAATTCGTCGACCAGAAATATGAAACGCCGGGTCCGGTCGTCACGGGACCCACCCATGACCGGGATGTCCGACATGAACACGGTCTGGTGGCAACGTGCCAGCTCGATGTAATCGTTCTGGCTGCGCGGCGGGCCACACAGCGCCTCGAAGTCAAACCACACCATGTCTTCGGCGCTGTAACGAAAAGGCATCGGCCGGGCATTGATCATCAGATCACCCGGCCCCTCCGGCTCGGTATTGGCCAGGCGCCAGAACTCTTTGCGCATGCGGGCATCGGTCTGCGCCCCCAGCGGCGTATGGTAAACCTGTGCCTGCTCCAGGATGCGCTGCCGGTAGTCGCGCTCACCGCCGAGTTCAAGGACCTCGGTACGGGTATTGAGCAAATCGATCGCCGCTAGAAAGCTCGCCCGCTGAATACCGTCACGGTACAGATCATCCGGTGGCACGTTGGAGGTGGTCACCAGAACGACTCCCTGCTCGAACAGACTGCGCAGCAGACCGGCGAGGATCATGGCGTCGCCGATATCGACCACGTGAAACTCATCCAGGCACAGCAGGCGCCAGTCGCGCGCCATGCGCGCGGCAACGATCTGCAGCGGATTGGCACTGCCTTTTACGGCCGTCAGCTCTGCATGCACCAGCTGCATGAAACGATGAAAGTGGAAGCGTGCCTTCGGCGTGCCGGTCAACTGGTCGTAAAAAAGGTCCATCAACCAGGTCTTGCCGCGGCCCACCCCGCCCCAGATGTAAAGCCCCCGAATCGGCACTGGTGCGCCATGGAAAAAGCGTTTCAGGCCCCTGGGCTGCGGAACGGCAAGTTCATCGGTCAGCCGTTGCAGGGCGGCGAGCACGTCCAGCTGCTCCGGGTCGGAGGTCAGGTCCTCTGCCGCGAGGCGGGTTTGGTACTGTGCGGTCAAAGACATGCGCCACAGCATGCCAGTCGCCCGGGCCGCACGAAAGAGCGCGGCGCATTGCATATTTCGATAGTCAGTCGCGGTTGCGCGCGCGACCGCTGACGCGGGGGTCAGTTGCCGGGATAACGATCATCCAGGTTGGCCGGGCACAATACACTGCGCATGGTACCGACCAGTTCCAGCAACTTGCCATTGCGGATCCGGTAATAGATCCGGTTGGCCTCCTTGCGCGAGGTCACGATGTTTTTGTTGCGCAACTGCTCCAGATGCTGAGAGATGTTGCTCTGCGAGGTACCCGTCTGCTCTACGATCTCGCCGACCGAAAGTTCGCGGTCGCCGAGGGTGCACAGGATCTTCCAGCGTAGCGGATGCGCCATTGCCTTGAGCGCATTCGCCGTCATGGTCGGATCTTCGTCCGCAGGTGGCTTGGGTTCCATAGGCTCGGTCATGGTTTGCTCCTAACAGCTTCAGCCTGATCCGTTGGACGCATCTGTCTGCTCCGACACCTTGCGGTATCCGCGCATGTTCTTGGCGATGCAGATGATATCGGCTATCTCGCCGTCTGCATTCAACAGTGCGGTACGGGAAAACAGGATCGGGATTCGTTCGCCTCTCTTCGAGATCAGGGCCGCATCGATATCGCGCAAGGCGCCAGTGCGAATCAATGCCTCCAGCCAGGTCCCCATGAAGGCGCCTGCCTGCTCAACGCCCTCTTCCTCGAACACGTCGCCGATCGACATGCCGATCAGTTCCGCGCGTGGATAACCGAGCATCTCGCTGGCCGCCGGATTGACTTCGCGGATCACGCCCTCGGGCGACAGCAGCAACAGCGCCTCGCCCATATGACCGAGGATGTTCTCGAGATAGCGCTTGGCCTGGTCGAGTTCGGCAGTACGCTGAGCGACCTTTTCCTCGAGAATCTGGTTCAGCTGACGTTCCTTCTCGATCAGACGGAAATAGGTACTGATCTTGTTGAGGAACTGGTTGTCGTCGATCGGCTTGAGCAGATAGTCCACTGCGCCGACGTCATAGCCCTTGCGTTGAAATTCTTCGGTCTTGAACGCGGCGGTAAGGAATATGATCGGGATGTCGCGGGTCTTCTTGCGCAGCTTGAGCATCTGCGCAGTCTCGAAGCCGTCGACCTCGGGCATCTGTACGTCGAGGATGATCAGATCGATATCCGGCTGCGCCTGGGCGATCTCCAATGCCTCGGCACCACCGCGTGCCTCGAGAATCTCGACGTCCATGTGCTGCTGCACCAGTGCCCGCAACGTGAACAGGTTGTGTTCGTTGTCGTCTACCGCAAGCAGCTTGAACCCGGAATAACGCTTCATCAACACTCTATTCGGCATCCGTCGGCAGATGCCTGATCAGTACCTCTGACAACTGGCGCGCATCGCAAGGCATTCCGATTACATCGTCGGCCCCCTGGCCAAGGCAGGTTTCGGCCGCATCTTGATTATCCGCCGGGACCAACCCGATCACGATCGTCGAGGCACCGAAATGCCCGTTCATTGTCTGGATCGTAGCACAGGCACCATTATCGGGCAGGAGCGCATCGATGATCAGGAAATCCAGTCGATCCAGCTCATCGAGGGTTTCCGTCGCCTCTTCGAGATCGTCGGCAAGGTGCAGCGCCATCCCCCAGTCGCGCAATATCCCGCCGAGGTGGAGCTGACGTCGCACATCGGGCTCCATCAGAAGGACATGCAAGCCACGCAGGCTGTCCGGGCGGGGCCCCGGCTCCTCATCGGGGGCTGGCGCAGATATGGCGGGTGCCGCCCGCGGCTCGACCGCATCGCGCGAGCACTCGGCGGGCAACAGCAGTGAGAACTCCGCCCCCTTGCCTTCCTCGCTGCTCAGGCGGATCTCGCCGCCGAGCAGTTCCGCAAGCTGCGTGCTGATGGTCAAGCCCAGCCCGGTTCCGCCATAACGGCGGCTGGTCGAGCCGTCGGCCTGCTGAAATGCCTCGAAGATCACATCCTGCTTTGCCGCAGGGATCCCTATTCCCTGGTCTTTCACTGCCAGTTCCACGGTATACGGCGGGATTGCCGGCGCAGCCCTGAGCAGCACCTCGCCGCGCTCGGCGAACTTGACCGCATTGGCGAGAAAATTCTTGAGTACCTGGCGTACCTTGTCGGTATCCGTTTCGATCTGTTCGGGAACACCAGCCTCTAGGCGCACCTCGAGCCGCAGACCCTTGGCGTCGAACTGCGGCTTCAGCAACAGGCGCAGATCCTCCAGCAGCTCGGCCAGCCGCACCTGTTCGGGATGCAGTTCGAGCCGCCCCGACTCTATCCGCGACAGGTCGAGGATATTGTCGATCAGGGCCTTGAGATCGCAGCCGGCCTTGTTGATCACCCTGGCCTGCTCGCTCGCCTCCGCGCCCAACTCGCCCCCCCTGGCGGCCAGAAGCTTGGACAACAGCAGGATCGAATTGAGCGGGGTACGCAGTTCGTGGCTGACATTGGCCAGAAATTCCGACTTGTAGCGGTTGGTCGCCTCCAGCTCACGTGCATGCGCACGCAGGTTGCGCGTCTGGCTGGCATGTGTGCGCGACAGCTCGGTGAGGTCGTCGGCCAGCTGGCGCAGCTCCGGCGAACCCGACCAATCGAATACCACCGGCCGGTCCGACTCCAGGGTCTCCTGCACGCCCTCGGTCAGGTTGCGCCCGATGCGTTCTGCACGCCGGGTGATCCAGCGGGCGACAAAGATCTGCAGCACCACCAGACCGAGCACAATGAGCAGCACGCGCAGAACGATCTCGGTACGGAAGACCTGCAACGGTTCGTCGTCCACCAGCCGCCCCACCCACAGGGTGCCACCCTCGATGGTTCGAAACATTGGCACCCAGATCGCGCGGCGCTCATCTTGCTCCCACAACACTATCCGCTTGGCCTGGAAGTCCTCGGCGAGCCCCGGGAAATCGCTGAAGGCGCTGCCCTGGCGCGGCGGCAGGTCGGGCAGCTGGAGGTAATTACCATCGTCGTAGGCCCACAGCGTCCGGGTGTCGCGCCGCACCAGCCCGGCGATATCGAGGGTGATCGCCACCAGCCCAATCGGCGGCTCTGCGGGCACGCCGGAAGAAATCGGGCTGAGCAGCTGGAGCGTGAATACACGCGCGGGATCGTCTGCCTCGAGGTCGATCCGCAGCGGACTCAACACCACGTTGCCGACCCGCCCCGACAACAGCAGCGCGACCTGGTCCGGGGGCACCCCGCGCAATCGCCGGGCCGTCGGCTGCCACTCGC
>Ga0316198_10002657_pt1 | contig 10777 bp, 6 predicted proteins | sample OudBieAanoxic_MG_FD_204935 | JGI IMG/M metagenome (GOLD analysis project Ga0316198, IMG submission 204935) | Coastal sediment microbial communities from Oude Bieten Haven, Netherlands - site A anoxic | ecosystem: Environmental > Aquatic > Marine > Coastal > Sediment | place: Netherlands... | reverse complement strand
CGGCGTGCAGTACGCGGTGGCGCAGTGGCTGCCCGCCCATGCCTGACCAGGCTGGCGTCCTGGTCGCGGTCGTCGGCGCCACCGCATCGGGCAAGAGCGACCTGGCCGTCGACCTTGCGCTCGCGGTGGGCGGCGAGGTCGTCAACACCGACTCGATGCAGCTCTACCGAGGCATGGACATCGGCACGGCGAAGCTGAGTGTCACCGAGCGCAGGGGCGTGCCCCATCATCTTCTCGACGTCCTCGCGGTCACCGAGTCCGCCGATGTCGCACGGTTCCAGCGTGCGGCCCGGCGGGCAGTGGTCGACATCTGGTCGCGAGACAAGGTCGCGATCCTGGCCGGGGGCTCGGGGCTGTACGTGCGGTCGGTCATCGACTCCTACGACTTCCCTGGCACGGATCCCGCGCTACGGGCCTCGCTCGAGGCCGAGCTCGAACGCGTCGGGTCGCACAGCATGCACGAGAGTCTTCGGGGCGTGGACCCGGCCGCCGCCGACAGCATCTTGCCCAGCAACGGACGGCGCATCGTCCGGGCGTTGGAGGTGGTGACGCTGTCAGGACGGGCGTTCGCCGCGCACCTGCCCGAGCCCCGCTATGCGCACGCGCGAACCGTGCAGGTGGGGATCGAGGTGTCTCGCACCCTGCTGGACGGGCGGGTGCAGCAGCGGGTGGAGCGCATGTGGCAGGCAGGGCTCGTCGAGGAGGTGCGTCGCCTGGCCGGCCAGGGCCTTCGAGACGGCCGTACGGCCTCGCGCGCGCTCGGGTATGCACAGCTGCTGGGCTACCTGGACGGTCGGTGGTCGCAGGAAGAGGCCAAGGAGCGAACCGTCGCTGCCACCCGACGATTCGTCCGCCGTCAGGATGCCTGGTTCCGTCGCGACCCACGCGTGTCCTGGATGGCCCCCGGCCCGGGGTTGGTCGAAGATGCTCTGGGCGTGATCGACACGCTGCGCTAGCCGCGCCCTCGACATCGGGCCTTGTCAGGCACTTGACTCACGCCGTGGAGCGACCTTCTCCAGCCCTGTCCCGAGTGGTCACGGGGTGGGGACTATCGGTTATCGCGGAGACCGCGGGACTCGTGGCGCTGCTCGTGCTGGCGTACCAGACCGGCGGACCGGTGCTCGTCGCGGCATTGGGGGCCGTGCGCGCACTCCCGGTGCTGATCGTCGGACCGCTGGTGATCGGCCGATCCGACCGGGGACGCCGCGAGAGGTGGGTGCTGGCGACCCTGCTGGTGCGGGCACTTCTGATCGGTATCGCAGTCGTCCTGGCGGTTCTGGATCTGCCCCTCGCGGCGCTCGTGTTCGGCGCGGCAGCATCCGTGCTCTTCACGACGCACCGACCCCTCAACGCCGCCGTCCTGCCCGCGCTGGCGAGAACGCCGTCCGAGCTGACGTCAGCCAACGCGGCATCGGCCTTTGCTGAGAGTGTCGGTGCGCTCGCCGGTCCAGTGCTGGCTGCTGTCGGGCTCGTCGTTGCCGGACCCACTGCCGTGCTCGCGGCCTCCTCGGTGCTCACGCTGCTCGCCGGACTCACTGTTGCCGGGGTTCGCGGGAGCGGGACGCCGGTGGCGCCGGCCACGGGTTTCGGGTTGCGCGCAGTCGTGGCCGACCTCGGCTCTGGCCTGCGAGTTCTGCGCGACCCGCCGCTGCTGATTCCCCTCGCTGCCCTCCAGCCGGCCGCCCGTGGCGTGCTGCTCGTGGCCGTGGTCGTGCTGGCCGTCGACGAGTTCGGCATCGGTGAGGCAGGTGTCGGCTGGCTGACAGCCATGCTGGGGGTGGGAGGACTTCTGGGCTCGCTGGTGGCGGCGTGGAAGGTCGGCTCGACGCGCCTGACCCGCGCCTTCGTTGCCGGCGTCGCCCTCTGGGGTCTGCCCATGCTTGCGATCGGGCTGATGACCCGAAGCGTGGTGGGCTTCATCGGCTTCGCGATCATCGGGCTCGGGAACGCCATCCTCGACGTCGGTGTGTTCACGTTGATCGCACGCAAGGCTCCTCGTGAGCTCATGGGCCGGGTGTTCGCTGCGTTCGAGGTCGTGATCGTGGTCAGCGTGACGGTCGGCTCCTTGGCTGCCGGTGTGCTGGTGCCGGCTGTCGGCGTGCGGTGGGTGCTCATCGGGGTCGGCCTGGTGCTCGTCGGGGCCGCCGCAGCCACGTGGGCCCAGGCCGCCCAGGTGGACCGGTCGCTGGTCTCGCCACCGAACGTGGCACCGTTGCGCGCCTGTACCGCGCTGTCGGGTCTGTCTCTGGTCGCGATCGAGCACCTGGCGTCGAGAGCTGAGCCCCGGCGCTTCGCGGCTGGAGAGACAGTGATCCATCAGGGTGCGGCTGGGCATGAGTTCTTCGTGGTCACCGACGGGGTGGCTCAGGTCGACATCGACGGCACGGTCGTCGGACGCCTGGACGCCGGCGATGGCTTCGGCGAGGTGGCCCTGCTGCGTCGGGTCCCGCGCACGGCGACGGTGACGGCGCTCACGCCGCTGGACACCCTCGTCGTGGCTCGGGGGGACTTCACGGCGTTCGTCGCCGGCCACCCGTCGTCGGCGGCCTCCCTGACCACGCTTGCTGCCGACCGGGACCGCATCAACCAGGTCAGGCGCGGCGCCGACCTCGACACCGACCCCTAGTCTTGGGCTGTGCCGATGCGAGCTGTACGTATGCCCTTCGCCAAGGGCCACGGGACGGGGAACGACTTCGTCCTGCTGCCCGACCACGATGGCGTACGCCATGGTGAGCGGGTCGACGCTGCCCTGGTGAGGGCCCTCTGCGACCGGCACAGCGGCATCGGCGGCGATGGTGTCGTCCGGGTCGTGCGCGCCGGGTCGCCCGGGCTGCCCGAGGCCCCCGGTGTCGAGTGGTTCATGGACTACTACAACCGCGACGGCTCGATCGCGGAGATGTGCGGCAACGGTGCGCGGGTCTTCGTCCGACACCTGCTCGACGTCGGCCTGGTGGCGTCCGGGCGGCCCACGCCCGTCGGCACACGCAGTGGCGTCATGCTGGTCCACGTTCACGACGACGAGAACCTGACCGTCGACATGGGTCCCGTCCGATCGCCACTGTCGGGGTCGACCGTCCACGTGGATGCCATCGGCGTTCGTGGCCCGGGCACGGCCGTGGCCATGCCCAACCCCCATGCCGTCGTCCAGGTGCGAGACCTCACCGAGGTCGGAAGGTTGCACACGGCGCCTGCCCTGCATCCATCAGCGCTGTTCCCGGAGGGGGCGAACGTCGAGTTCGTTGTCACCGAGAGTCCCCAGCACCTACGCATGCGCGTCTGGGAGCGCGGTGTGGGGGAGACGCAGTCGTGCGGCACGGGTGTCTGCGCGGCGGCATGGGTCGCCATGAACCGCGACGAGGCGCCCATGGGCACCACCTACACCGTCGACGTCCCGGGCGGTCGCCTGTGGGTCACTCTCGACGAGCGAGGGCACCTGCTGCTGCGCGGGCCGGCCGTCATCGTCGCGGAGGGCACCTACTCGCCCGACCTGCTCAGCTAGCCACGGCGATACTCAGGTGACGGGCGTGCCCAACCGTGCGACCCTTGTCGCAGCATGAGTAGCCCTGAACCCCCGACCGGGATCGTCGATGCCCCGGCCGAGGAGACCCCCGACGGCGGGACGCTCGACCTCGAGGACCGGCAGGCCTTGCGCCGGGTCGTCGGCCTGTCGACCGAGCTTGCCGACATCACCGAGGTCGAGTACCGCCAGCTACGCCTCGAGCGCGTTGTGCTGGTCGGAGTCTGGACCGAGGGAAGCGCCACCGACGCCGAGAACTCCCTGGCGGAGCTGACCGCGCTGGCCGAGACAGCCGGCTCGCAGGTGCTCGACGTGCTGCTGCAGCGTCGGTCTCGTCCCGACCCCGCCACCTACATCGGCTCGGGCAAGGTGCTCGAGCTCCGCGAGGCGGTCGTGGCGTCCGGTGCCGATACCGTCATCTGCGACGGTGAGCTGACCCCCGCCCAGCTGCGGGCGCTGGAGGACCGCGTCAAGGTGAAGGTTGTCGACCGCACCGCGCTGATCCTCGACATCTTCGCCCAGCACGCCAAGAGCAAGGAGGGAAAGACGCAGGTCGAGCTCGCCCAGCTGCAGTACATGACGCAACGGCTGCGCGGCTGGGGCGGCGAGCTGAGCCGGCAGGCGGGTGGACGTGTGGCCGGCGGTGGCGGCATCGGTGGCCGCGGTCCTGGCGAGACCAAGCTCGAGACCGACCGGCGACGCATCGGTGCCCGGATGGCCAAGCTGCGCCGCGAGCTCGCTCACATGACGACGGCACGTGACACCAAGCGTGCCAACCGCGTGCGCCACGAGGTGCCCGCCGTGGCCATCGCCGGCTACACCAACGCAGGCAAGTCCTCGCTGCTGAACCGCCTCACCGACGCCGGGGTGCTCGTCGAGGACGCCTTGTTCGCCACCCTCGACCCCACCGTCCGTCGCGCTGAGACGCCCGACGGACGTACCTACACGCTCAGCGACACCGTCGGGTTCGTCCGCCACTTGCCACATCAGCTCGTGGAGGCTTTCCGCTCGACCCTGGAAGAAGTGGTCGAGGCCGACCTGATCCTGCACGTCGTGGATGCCTCCGACCGCGACCCCGAGGGCCAGCTGAGTGCGGTGCGTGAGGTGCTCGCCGAGATCGGCGCGACAGACGCCCGCGAGCTGGTCGTCATCAACAAGACCGACGCGTCCGACGAGCACACCGTGACCCGGCTGCTGCGCGTCGAACCCGGATCGGTGGCGGTGTCTGCTCGCACGGGCGCGGGGCTCGACGACTTGCGGCTCGCGATCGAGGCCGCGCTCCCTCAGCCGGAGTTCGAGATCGACACCGTGATCCCCTACAACCGAGGGGACTTGGTTTCCCGCGTGTTCGAGCAGGGCGACGTCAAGAGCTTCGATCACGTCGAAGACGGAACACGCGTGCACGCCCGCGTCGGGTCCGAGTTGCGGACCGCGCTTGGCCTCGGCTCGCTTGACGACGACGCACGCGACTGAGCTCCTTCGCGCAGCCTCCCCGGAGCACCGGCTTTCGCAAAGGGCTAGCCCGATGCGACGTGGAGCACAACAATGGGCGACCGGATCGCAGCCATCCCTGCCGAGCGCCCAGCGAAGGAGCCCCCGACGATGTCCCTGACCAGCCCACGGCGATACCTGGCGGCCGGACTGGCCGCCACCCTCGTGGTCGCCGCCGCGCCCTTGGCGCTGGCGGCTCCCAAAGACCGCCAGGGCCCGCCGTTCGACCCGCCCGGTCCTCCTCCTGGCGTGGCTGACGAAGCCCTCTCGATCAACATCCTGCACATCAACGACCACCACTCCCACCTGCAGCCCGACAGCGGTTTCAGCGCCCAGCTGTCTCCGGGGCTGCCGGAGGTCACGTTCGATCTCGGTGGGTTCCCCCAGGTCGTCGAGAAGTTCCAGATGCTCGACCGACGCCTGGGCAACGTGGTGAAGGTGCACGCTGGAGATGCCATCACCGGCACGCTGTTCTACAGCCTGTTCTCGGGCGAGGCCGACGCAGCCCTCATGAACGAGGTCTGCTTCGACATGTTCGCGCTCGGCAACCACGAGTTCGACGACGGTGACGCGGCGCTCGCCGACGGCTTCCTGTCCGACCTTGCTGCCGACCCGCGATGCGACACGCCCGTGATCGCCGCCAATGTCGTGCCTGAGGTGGGCACTCCGCTGCGCCCGAGCGCGGAGGAGAGCCTCATCCAGCCCTACGTCATCAAGGAGTTCGACGGCGAGAGGGTGGGCTTCGTCGGCATCGACATCGCGCAGAAGACCAAGGTCTCCTCCTCCCCGCTGGAGTCCACCGAGTTCCTGGACGAGACGGAGACCGCGCAGAAGTACGTCAACGAGTTGAACGACCAGGGGATAGAGAACATCGTGCTGGTCACCCACTACCAGTACGAGAACGACCTTGAGCTGGCGAAGAACGTGACCGGGGTCGACGCCATCATCGGGGGCGACTCACACACCCTGCTCGGCGACTTCGAGACGTTCGGGTTCACCAGCGCCGGCGATTACCCGACGATGACGACGAACGCCGATGGGGAGCCCGTCTGTGTGGCTCAGGCATGGCAGTACAGCTACGTGGTCGGTGAGCTCAACCTGACGTTCGAGGACGGCTCGATCGCCGGCTGTGACGGCACTCCCCACCTGCTCGTCTCCGAGCCCGACGGCGGCTTCACCAAGGAGGTGGAGGTCGACGGAGAGCAGGTCGACGTCCCGCTGACCGGGAGGGAGCGCAGCAGGTTCATCCGCGAGGTCAGGGCCCTGCCGAACGCCACCGTCGCCCGCCCCGACCGCAAGGCGCAGCGCATCCTGGATTCCTACTCGGCCGCCGTGGACGAGCTCTCTCAGCAGGTGATCGGCACAGCCACCGAAGACCTCTGCCTGGAGCGGATTCCCGGAGGAGGCCGCTCGGCGCTGTGCGACACGGACGAATTGGCCAGCTCGGGTGCGCGGCTGAACGTCAACGGGGGGTTCATTCAGCAGGTGGTCACCGATGCGTATGCGGCTCGGGCCTTCCGTGCCGACTTCGCCATTCAGAACGCCGGTGGGGTGCGCATCGACATCCCGGCGGGGCCGATCACCATCGCCGACGCCTACGAGCTGCTCCCGTTCGCCAACACCCTCGTGGAGCTCGAGCTCACCGGCCAGGAGGTGGCCGACGTGCTCGAGGACGCGGTGGAGAACTTCCTCGACGACGGTGGCTCGTCGGGCTCCTACCCCTACGGGTCGGGCATCAGGTGGGACGTGGACCTCAGCCAGCCCGCGGAGAGTCGGTTCACCAACATCGAGGTGAAGCAGGACGACGGGAGCTGGACACCCCTGGACGTCACCGCCGACTACGTCGTCGTGACCAACAGCTTCATCGCCAGTGGGCGCGACGGGTACGACGCTTTCGGAGTGGCCTTCCAGGAGGGCCGCGTCGTCGACACGTTCATCGACTACGCGCAGGGCTTCATCGACTGGGTGGAGGACGACGCGGGAGGTGTGGTCTCGGTCCCTGCTCCCGAGGAGTTCTCGACGCAGTCGTTCAGCGAGTAGTCCCGACCGGTTCCGCCGGCCTGGGGTGTGTACCTGCACCCCGGGCCGGCGATCCTCGTGGTGAGCCAGGGGAGGCGAAGAGTCGATGCGTGCTGCCGACAGCCACGACCTGATCCGGGTGCACGGCGCTCGGGTGAACAACCTCAGGGACGTCAGCGTCGAGATCCCGAAGCGCCGGCTGACGGTGTTCACCGGCATCTCCGGGTCGGGCAAGAGCTCGCTGGTGTTCGGCACCATCGCCGCGGAGTCCCAGCGGCTGATCAACGAGACCTACAGCGCGTTCGTCCAGGGGTTCATGCCAACCCTGGGCCGGCCCGACGTCGACCTGCTGGAGGGGCTGACCACCGCGATCATCGTCGACCAGGAGCGCATGGGCGGCAACCCCCGCTCCACGGTCGGCACCGCCACCGATGCCAACGCCATGCTGCGCATCGTCTTCAGCCGACTCGGGCAGCCGCACATCGGCTCGGCGCAGGCGTTCTCCTTCAACGTCGCCTCGATCAGCGGGGCGGGGGCGGTGACCACCCAGCGCGGCGGAGAGACCGTCAGGGAGCGCCGCAGCTTCAGCATCACCGGCGGCATGTGCCCGCGGTGTGAGGGCACGGGCAACGTGACCGACGTCGACCTCACGGCGCTCTACGACGACAGCCTCTCGCTCAACGAGGGTGCGCTCACGATCCCCGGCTACAGCATGGATGGCTGGTACGGCCGCATCTACCGCGGCTCCGGCTTCTTCGACCCGGACAAGCCCATCAAGGACTTCAGCAAGTCGGAGATTCACGACCTGCTGCACAAGGAGCCGACCAAGGTCAAGGTCGACGGCATCAACCTGACCTACTCGGGACTGATCCCGCAGATCCAGAAGTCGTTCCTGTCCAAGAACCGGGAGGCGATGCAGCCGCACATCGGCGCCTTCGTCGATCGGGCGGTGACGTTCGCGACCTGCCCGGAGTGCGGCGGCACACGGCTGAACGAGGCCGCCCGTTCATCCACGATCGATGGAATCAGCATCGCCGAGGCCTGTGCGATGCAGATCAGCGACCTTGCCGAGTGGGTGCGCCGGCTGGACGAACCGTCGATCGGACCCCTGCTCTCCTCGCTGCAGCAGACCCTCGACTCCTTCACCGAGATCGGGCTCGGCTACCTCTCGCTCGAGCGTCCCTCGGGCACTCTGTCCGGCGGCGAGGCGCAGCGCACCAAGATGGTCCGCCACCTCGGCTCGTCCCTCACCGACGTCACCTACGTCTTTGACGAGCCCACGATCGGGCTGCACCCGCACGACATCGCCCGGATGAACGACCTGCTGCTGCGACTGCGCGACAAGGGCAACACCGTGCTGGTTGTGGAGCACAAGCCGGAGGTGATCGAGATCGCCGAGCACGTCGTCGACCTCGGCCCGGGCGCAGGCACCGCCGGAGGGGAGGTGGTGTTCGAGGGCGGCGTCTCCGGGCTGCGCGCCAGCGACACGCTCACCGGGCGGCACCTGGACGACCGGGCCAGCCTGAAGCCGTCCGTGCGCACCCCGTCCGGAGCCCTCGCGGTGCGCGGCGCCAGCACGAACAACCTGCTCGACGTCGACGTCGACCTCCCGCTCGGTGTACTCGTCGTGCTCACCGGCGTGGCCGGCTCCGGCAAGAGCTCGCTCATCGACGGCTCGGTCGCCGGTCGCAATGGCGTGGTCACGGTCGACCAGGCTGCCATCAAGGGCTCGAGGCGCAGCAACCCTGCCACCTACACAGGCCTGCTCGAGCCGATCCGCAAGGCGTTCGCGAAGGCGAACGGCGTCAAACCAGCCCTGTTCAGCGCCAACTCCGAGGGTGCGTGCCCCACCTGCAAGGGCGCGGGTGTGATCTACACCGACCTGGCGATGATGGCAGGCGTCGCCACCACGTGCGAGGAGTGCGAGGGCAAGCGGTACCAGGCGGCGGTGCTGGACTACCACCTCGGAGGACGCGACATCAGCGAGGTGCTGGCAATGCCGGTGACCGAGGCGGAGGCGTTCTTCAGCACCGGTGCGGCGCGCATCCCTGCGGCGCGCAAGATCCTGGGTCGGCTCGCCGACGTCGGTCTCGGCTACCTGAGCCTGGGTCAGCCGCTCACCACGCTGTCCGGCGGGGAGCGGCAACGGCTCAAGCTTGCCATCCGGATGGCCGAGCCGGGCGGCGTCTACGTGCTCGATGAACCAACGAGCGGCTTGCACCTTGCCGACGTGGCGCAGCTGCTCGAGCTGCTCGACCGGCTGGTGGACGCGGGCACGTCGGTGATCGTCATCGAGCACCACCAGGCGGTCATGGCGCACGCCGACTGGATCATCGACCTCGGCCCCGGCGCCGGCCACGACGGCGGACGGGTCGTCTTTGAGGGCACCCCGTCCGACCTCGTTGCCTCGCGCGCCACAGTGACCGGCGAGCACCTCGCGGCCTACGTCGCTGGCTGAGGCGTTGACCGGCAGAGGTCGGAGCAGCCCCTACTCGGCGCGGCCGCCCAGGTGGGTGGCCAAGAACGTCTCAGCCGCGGCGTAGAAGCGCTCCCGGTTCTCCGGACGGACCAGGCCGTGGCCCTCGTCCTCGAACAGCAGGTACTCATAGGGCAGACCCTTGGCCGACATGGCGTCCACGATCTGCTGCGCCTCGGCCTCCTTCACTCGCGGGTCGTTCTTGCCCTGCGCGATGAGCACCGGGATGGTGATGTCGTCCACCCGCGAGAGTGGCGAGCGCGACCACAAGAACTCCGGCTCGGTCTCGGGGTTGCCGACCTTGGTGTGGAAGAGGGCGATCTGCGGCTTCCAGTACTCCGGGACGCTTTCGATGAGGGTCGACAGGTTGCTCGGACCCACCATGTCGATCGCGCAGCGGAACACGTCGGGGGTGAACGTCGCCCCCACCAGGGCGGCGTACCCGCCGTAGGAGCCGCCGTAGATGCCGACACGGTCGCGGTCGATCGTGCCGGAGTCGACGAGATGGTCGACGGCATCGAGCAGGTCGTCGTGCATCTCGGCCCCCCACTGCCGGTCTCCGGCGTTGAGAAAGCCCTTTCCGTAGCCGGTCGACCCGCGAAAGTTCACCTGGACGCAGGCGTACCCGCGGTTGGCGAGCCACTGCGCCTCCGGGTTGTAGCCCCAGGCGTCGCGCGCCCAGGGGCCGCCGTGCACGTTCAGCACGGCGGGCAGGTTCTCCCTTTCCACCCCGACCGGGTAGGTGACGTACCCGTGCACCGTCAGACCATCCCGTGAGATGAACGAGAAGGGCTCCATCGGCGCGAGGTCGTACTGCTCGAGCGCCGGCTTGTGGGCGAAGAGGAAGGTCAAGGCGCGAGTGTCGCGGTCGTACCGGTAGAAGTTCACCGGACCGTCCGAGGGGGCCTCGGTGACGAGCCACACGCGATCGGCCCGGTCCCGGCTGATGCCGACGTCGCCGGTGAGCCGGCCGCGCAGGGCGTCGACCTCGGCGCCGAAGGCTGCGTCCAGGTGCACCCACTCGTCGCGGTCCTTGGCGAAGACGACCGACAGGGGCTCCAGCGTCTCCGGGTCGGTCACCATGCCGCTGACGTCGTAGGTGCTGTCCTCGGCGAGGACGGCCTCCTCCTCAGTGGCGACGTCGACCCGGACGAGGCGTCCCGCGTTGACCCCGACTGAGGAGATCATCAGCATCGCTGAGCCGTCGCGGGTGTAGCCGAGCACGCTGGTGGTCGCGACGTCGTCGGGCTCGATCTGACGCCACGGCACGAACT
>Ga0316198_10002656_pt1 | contig 10777 bp, 10 predicted proteins | sample OudBieAanoxic_MG_FD_204935 | JGI IMG/M metagenome (GOLD analysis project Ga0316198, IMG submission 204935) | Coastal sediment microbial communities from Oude Bieten Haven, Netherlands - site A anoxic | ecosystem: Environmental > Aquatic > Marine > Coastal > Sediment | place: Netherlands... | reverse complement strand
AAACTCGTTATCGAGTACGATGGTGAAGAACCGGAACCACCACCGACAGACTTCGATCTGGCATTGACCGCGCTGGATGTACCTGACCGGGTGTCATTGGGTGAGACCGCAGAAGTTGAAGTTGAGGTAACCAATAACGGTCCTGCTGCCGCATCGGGTACGGTCACCCTGACCGGCGTTTCCAACAGGGGTGATATCGTTGAGTTCGCGGCTAGCTTCACTGACCTGGCAGCCGGTGATGAGTTCGAGGCCGAGTGGGATTGGACTGCCCCTGATGGCAAACCGGCGAACATCAGCTGGACGGCGGTTGTGACCACCGACGGCGGTGACTCCAATCCGGCTAACGATACTGCGACAGCCGCAACCAAGGTACGCCGCAACTAGTAAGTCAGCGGAGAGCCCGGAAAATGCCCTGACGACCGTGCAAGCCATACCCGCACGGTCGCCGGGGGTGTGGACCGGTTTACTCTTCAATTGGACAACAACCCGGGGAGCAGGCACCTTGCTTGCTCCCCGTTTTTTTGTGTAATGTAACTTAACCAGACCGGGCAGATAGTTTGTTGCCTGCAACAGGAAGAAACCATGTACAAAGTCATATCCGCTTTTATAACATTGGCGCTCGTGGCTGCCGTGCCACTGCCGGGATTATCGGCAGACGTCGATAGTGAGGGGCAGACGACAACACCCTCCAGCACATTAAATAGTCCGGCGGACTCAATTTATACACGCGATGCAGTGGGACCGGATCATCGCTATCGAAATCCCGGCCGTGATGGACGGGGTATGGGTAACGGTTATCCCGGCTATCGGGGTCAGGGTGGTAGTGGTTACCCGCAACATCGCCAGTATGCTAATCCACCGCGATACCCGGCAACATCACCGCCTGCGGGTGCTGTTCAACAGCCGGTTCCGGCTGCGGAGGGAGACAGGCAGAAATTGGAGGCCGCGCAGACACGTCCCGCGCACGCGGCCAACAGAAAAGCACTGCTGCACGCCGCGGCGTTTGGCAAGCTGGCTGACGTGCAGGCGTTGCTGCAACAGGGTGTGAATCCCGATGCAAGAGCTAAAGACAGAACCGCCCGGACGGCCCTGATACTCGCGGCATCCGGTGGCCATGTTGATATCGTCAAGGTCTTGCTTGCAAGTGGCGCCACTGTGGATGAGAAGGACCGGACAGGCCATACCGCGCTTAACTGGGCTGCGATGCGTGGTCGTACTGAAGTGGTGACTGTCCTGCTGAACAAGGGCGCCGATATTAATGCGCAAGACAACGGCGGCATCTCACCCTTGCTGTACGCAGTGGGGACTCACAATATCGCCATGGTCAAGTTGCTGGTGGCTAACGGCGCGGATCTTGAGGTCGAGTCACGTGAAAACAAGATGACTCCCTTGCTGCTTGCCATCGAGACTGGCGATACAGAATCGCTGAGCATGTTGCTGGCCAGGGACGCGAATGTTAACGGTAAAAATCAGGACGATTTCTCACCCTTGATGGCAGCTGCGGAAAAAGGTCATGCCGAAACGGTGCGAGTGCTTCTTTCCCGTGATGCCGAGGTCAACGTGCATGACATCAAGGGTTTGACACCCTTGATGTATGCGGCTGATAACCGGCATATCGAGATTATTCCGTTATTGTTGTCCAGGGATGCCGATGTGAACGCAAGGGATGCAAACACAAGAACGGCGCTCATGCGAGCCGCGATTCAGGGGCATGTCGATGTTATCCGGGTACTGCAAGCCAGCGGCGCTGATGTTAATGCCCGTGATGCAAAGGGCAGGACGGCATTGATGCTGGCTGCCGCCGCGGATAAACAGGAAGCCGTCAAGGTATTGCAGGAAAGCATTGCTGAGCAGTAACAATAAAACAGGGTTGTATTGACTGCTTTTTGTACAACTCATGGCAGGGATCAGCAACTCTAGAAGACAACTCCGCATCATGCAACGGAGTGCCGTTCTCTATCATTGTGGCTATCCAGCTGTAACTCATCACCGTGTTTTGCGCTGGCGAATACACGGTAGAGCAGTGCCTTTCTGCATCTCTCGGCGCATGAACAGCATCCGGCGCTCCCCGTGCCTTGCGGGTGATTGGTAGTGGCGCACGTTGCGCGGTACGTTACTTGCGCTTGTTACCGTCCTCGGGGGCTGCTCACAAGCACCAACACAAACCGTGGCACCGCCTGTTCCTCTCTACCAAGTTCAGGATCGAACGTCAATTTGATGCCGATCAATATGTGTGAACGTTGTAACAGTTATAATCTTAAGTAAGCTGATTGGCATATTCTGAAGCACTGCTGCAATCGGCCAGGTTTCTATCCAGATGCTTTTTTGGAGAGATATTTTCCTCAACGATAAAGATGTAGTGTTCTCCTTTACAGGAGTAAAGAGGTAGTTTAAACAGAGTGTGTTTTCACAGCAGCGGCGGCCCATGTGCCGCCGTTTGTTTTCGCAAATGGTGGAGTCCGGGACAACGGTGAGTGGCTGGCAACGGATAGCGTACGGTTTGTTGATTGTGTTTGTTACTGTCCTGGCCGGCTGTTCTCATGCACCCGCGCCGGTTGAGACACCACCGGAGCCGCTCGTTCACGTTCAGCCCGGAACCTGGCGGGCTATTGACGAACAGATTTTCGATGCCTCTGTGTGTGCCCGGCACGAGTCCGAGGCCTATGCCCGCGTCGCCATGGACGATTGGCGCTTGCGGGTGCGTCAACGCACCGAGGATGTCTTTATCCCCTGGTACAGCAGTTACTGGACACAGCAATGGATGGCCACCCGGGTGGGCTGGTACAAACTGCAGTACACTGAAGGGGAGGTGACGCCTGAAGAACGGCTGGTCAGCTATCTGCAGCAACAGTTCCATGAACAGGTGCTGGAGCCGGTCAGCGGTTTTGTTGATCCGCGCGTTGTCATGGAAGAGGCGACTGCCGGTTATTTGCGGGATCTGAAGGACCGTATCGAGCAGCTGCCGTTTGAGTACCCTATCCCGGTTGCAGCACTCAACCAGTACCTCGAATCCATCCCGGCCATTGTGGTGCTGGCCGTGCCATTGCAGGATGCGTCACTGTACGAGGTGCTGCAGGCAACGGACCTTGCTGCCTTGCCCGCCTACGAGACACTGTTGACGCAAATTGACACCATCAATGGTGGCGCCGGTCCGGCAGCGTCAGCGGACGGTCTCGACAGAGTAGCGGGGCGGGCACTGGCCAGGCTGGTAGAACCCATGGCGCTGCGCGGCAGCGCGACGGCGGCCGCTGCCCTTGCCGGTGGCTTCTGGGGCGTTCTGATTTCTGCCGGTGCCACGGCCTGGAGTGTTTCGGAGCATGAGCATGACAAGTTCATGATGGAGGCGCAATTGCGGGGGAACCTGGACACCATGCTGGACCTGATGTGGCAGGACCTGGTGATGGATACGCGCGGTGGTGTGACCGCCGTGGTGCAGCATATGAGCACGCAGATTGAACAGGCGGTGTTCCAGCCCCCGCAGGCGCCGCTGACCCCGTATAGCCTCGACCCCGCAGGACTATTCTGACTCACTAGCAGCTATATTCAGCGGCAGTCTCAGCCTCGCTTCTGTTCCGCCTCCCTCGCGGGGCAGTAACAGGATGTCCCAGTTGTGGGCATCGCAGAGTTGCCGGGCGATGGCAAGACCCAGACCGCTGCCGCCGGTGCGGCGACTGCGGGAGGCCTCCAGCCGGTGGAAGGGCTGGAATACATGCTCGCGTTCATGTGCCGCTATGCCCGGTCCGCGGTCCAGCACCTGTATGACGGCTTCCTCGTCATTGCAGCCGCAGCGCACTTCCAGCGCAGCGTCTCCACCGTAGCGTAGTGCATTGTCGATCAGGTTCGTGAGCACGCGCTGCAGCGCCAGGGTGTCCACCGAACAGCGGCAGCAGCTTCCCGGTGACCAGTGGATTTCTGCGCTACCGCGCCGCTGGTCGCTGACAATGCCGTCAATGAATTCGTGTAAATCAACCGTGTCGGCTTCATGCGGTCCCAGCCCGCGGGCAAGATCAAGGGTGTCGGTGATGAGCTGGTTCATCTCTTCCAGGTCCTGCCGCAGGTGGGTGACCAGCGCCGGGTCTGTGTCTGCAGGTAGCATCTCCAGCGCCAGTTGCATGCGCGTGATGGGGGTACGCAGGTCGTGCGAGATACCTGCAAACAGGGTGGTGCGGTTTGCAAGCAATTGCTCAATTTCACTGGCCATGCGGTTGAAGCCCTGTGTCAACGTCACCAGTTCCCTGGGACCGGCCTCGGGCAAGGGTCTGAAGGTTCCCGCACGGCCAATCTCGGTGGTGGCACGGGACAGACGTGCGAGCGGTTCGATCAGGCGGCGCACCAGCAGCAGCGAGGTCAGCAGAATCACCAGTGCCCCGGCTGCCAGTACCAGCAGTGCCGCGATCGGTGGTCGGGCACCGATGCGTGCATGGGGAAAGCTGATGCGGATGATGCGTCCACCCATGGGGATGTCGACGCAAAACCATTTGGTGGTGTCCGGTGGGCCCGAGCGGATGGGCACCGGTTCACCGATGCGGCGCGTCAGCGCCTCCTCGAGGAAACGCAGGTAGGGCAGCAGGTTATCCTTGAAAGGCAGGGGGGTGTCCGCGAGGGTGAGTTTCAGGTCGTAGCCTTCCAGCAGTTCACGCTCGAAATCCGGCCGGGTCTCCGGTGGTAATTCGACCCAGGTCTGGGCGGCCAGCATCATCAGCGTGGCAAGGTCATCGGTCGCGCGTTTCGATACCGGCGTCAGGATATAATGGTAGGCCACGGCCACGGAAAACAGCAGGAACACCAGTAGCGCAATGGTCAGGGTGCTGCCGGTTCGTGCAAGCAGTGAGCGGGGCTGGCTCATGTGCTTCAGGCCGGAGTCCCGAAAGAGAACAGGTAACCCTCACCCCAGACTGTCTGAATAAACACCGGGGTGGTCGGGTCCGCTTCAATCTTGCGGCGCAGGCGCGTGATCTTTACATCGATGCTGCGATCATAGGGTGAGTGTTCATAGCCGCTGAGCATGTTCAGTAGCTGGTCTCTGCTGAGTACGCGGTTGGGGTGTTCCACAAAGATCTTCATCAGGGAAAACTCGCCACTGGTCAGGGTCACGTTTTCATTATCGCGAGTGAGTGTCCGGCTGGCCAGGTCGAGTACGCATGTCCCAAATGTCACCTGTTGCGTTTCAGCTGCTGCCGGGGTGTCTTCAGGTTGGCGGCGCCGCAGGATGGCACGGATGCGCGCCAGCAGCTCCCGCGGGTTGAAGGGCTTGGCCAGGTAATCATCCGCCCCCACTTCCAGGCCGACGATGCGATCGATGTCTTTACCGCGTGCCGACAGCATCAGGATGGGGGTGTCGTGTGAGGTACATACACGCTTGGCAATGCTGAGACCATCCTCACCGGGCAGCATCAGGTCAAGGATGATCAGGTCTGCCGTGTGTACCTCAAGGTAGTGGTCCATGGCAATGCCGTCGTTGACGCCGGCAACCGCAAAGCCCTGTTTGCCGAGGTATAGTTTCAGCAGTTCCCGCAGGTCGGGGTCATCATCAACAATCAGGATGAGTGCAAGCGGTTGCGGTTGCGTCATGACCGCAGAGCCTACCAGAGTCTGTCCGTTTCAGTCACGGCCGTTCATTGAAACACTTGGTTACAAATTCATAGCCTGCAGAAATAATGCTGAAACAGGTCCCGTGTACACTAACCATATGAACAGAATCGCCTGAACAATTTTTCTGGATTACACGGAGACAAGGACATGAAAACAAATCGATTAACGCTGCTGGGTATGGCCGGTACCTTACTGTTGAGCGCTGCAATGCCTGCAACTGCAGCTGATGGAAACCAGGTGTGGAGCATGCAGGGTGAGCGCGATGGCAGCTATAGCGGTGCCTCTGTTGCGCAGAACACGCAGCAGACCCGCACGCAGGAACAAAAACGCCTGCATCAGGGAGGGCCCGCCCACCAGGGTGGCGGTTCAGGTTCACGATACGGGCAGGGTTATGAATCCCGTGGTGGTTCCGGGGCTGGTTACGGTGGTGCTGGCTCTGTTTCAGGCGGTTCCAGATCGGGCTCGGGTGGCGCTGGTTCTGTTTCGGGCGGTTCCAGGTCGGGTTCGGGTGGCGCCAGCCGTTCCGGAGGCGGAGGGCAAGGTGGTGGTGGCAAACGTTGAGTGCTGACGCTGGCGCAGGCACAGAGAACTATTTTCTCAGGCAAAAAATGAGGAGTGAACAAATAGAACGATTATCAAGACTCTTTACGAGAACCTGGTGAGCGGTTCAAGAAATCACCTGCGTGCTTACGTTGGCCAGATAGAGAATCTGGGAATCGTGTACGAGGCGCAGCACTTGTCCCAGGATGAAGTCGACAGCATTGTGGACTTGCCGCCAGAGCGGAGCCGCTAACACGCCGTGTATACACGCCGCATCACACACAGTGGTGTGGCGGTTCTATCAAGGATAAACACATGTCCACATCACACCGAACCGGGGCACAGCTATTTCATCCTGCAGGTAATGCCGGGTATTATTTTTTGCTGTTGTTGCCGTTACTGACGGGCTGGCAACAGGCGCATGCCGCACCGTACAACCCTGGCTGGGGGACGGTCGGCGTGTTCACCGATGCAGAAACCTGTTCCAGGTGTCACCGGGCCAGTAGTGATATGGATCCGGCCATTGCTGCCGTCATGCGCCTGCCGCTAGAGGATGACGGCGTGGATATTAGTCCCGGCACTCAATGGCGCCACAGCATGATGGGCCAGGCATTCAGTGACCCATACTACCGGGCCGCGGTCGAGGATGAGGTGTCTGCCTTTCCGGCGCTGGCGGGCCTGATCGAGGACAAGTGTCTGAGCTGCCATTCGCCCATGGCCCACACCCATGCTCACCAGACAAACACGGACCTGACACAGGATGCAAATTGTCCTGATCCCGATGGCTGTTACCGCCTGGATACTGCCAGCGTTCAGGATCACGCGCGTGAAGGGGTCAGCTGTACCCTGTGCCACCAGATCAGGAGTGATGATCTGGGCGACGCGGCGTCATTCTCGGGCAACTTCAGTATCGCCGCGGCCGCTGACGCGGATGCCATGATCATCTACGGGCCCTACCAGAATCCACACCAGGGGGGTGCCAATGCCATGTTCTCGAACAGCGGCTACACGCCATCGTTTGGTGACCAGGTGACGACGTCAGCGTATTGTGCCACTTGCCACACCCTGTACACACCCACCGTGGATGTGGTTACCGGTCAACCAACCGGGGCGGAATTCCTCGAGCAGGGTGCATTTTTTGAGTGGCGTAACAGTGACTATGTCACCGGTGCCGCAGAGGAGCAGCAATGCCAGGATTGCCACATGCCCGATCCCGGACCCGGTGCCTACAGCTCGCGGATTGCCGTTCGTCCGGCTGGTAGTGTCAATGGTGCGTGGCCGGAGCGTATGCCGTTTAACACCCACAGCATGGTGGGGGAGAATGCCTACGTGCTGGAGTTGTTGCGCGACCATCGGATTGCCCTGGGAATCGAAGACAGCACCACGGTTGCCGGTTTCGACGCGCAGATCGAGGAAACCCGCAGCCTGCTGGAAAATGCGGCGGCATCGCTGGCGGTTCACCGTTTCGACAGGACGGGGGATGAACTGCTCGTCGATGTGTTGCTGTCGAACAGGACGGGCCACAAGCTGCCCACCGGCTACCCGAGTCGCCGCATGTGGTTACACCTCATCGTCAGGGATGCGAACAGGCGAATCGTGTTCGAATCGGGTGCGCCGGATGCCGCTGGTCATATTTCGACGGATGCCGGTCGCGTGACGGCAGACTGCCTGGCAAGGAGCAAGCCGCCGGGATTTAGCAATGACGGTTGTTTCGAGCCGCACCGGGACATTATCGATGCAGCGTCGCAAGTAGCGATCTACGAAACGGTATTGGGTGACACTAATGATCAAATCACGCATGTGCTGCTGCATGCGGCCAGTTATCTGAAGGACAATCGTATTCCACCCCAGGGCTTCACCGATGCCCGCGCCGATCTTATCGAAGCACAGACAAGGTCCGTTGGCATCGGTAATGATGACGACTTCAATATCGTCAGCAATCAGGAGGGTAGTGCTACCGACACGGTCCACTACCGTGTATCGGTGAATGCCCCGGATGCAGCCTACTCGGTCAAGGTGCGCCTGCTTTACCAGTCGATACAACCCGGTTTCATCGATGGCCTGCAGAGCAGCGGTAGTCTGGTCAACAGCTTTAAGCAGATGGTCGCGCAGCGGGCGCCTGCTGTTGAGATGCTCGCCATGGCCAGTGCCACCCTGTCTGCTGCCGGCGATCCAGGTGACCCTGTTGATCCTGGTGACGTTAGTGAGGGTGATGGCGGCGGTGGCTGCACCCTAAACCGCGTGGCGGAACAGCACGATCCGCTGCTTCCAGTGTTGCTGTTGCTGGCAGCGGCAGGTCTGGGGTGCCGGCGCCTGCTGCACGGCTAATCGCCAGGGGGATTCCTGGCAGTTATTTCTCTGCGATTCCCTTGGGGAGCACGTAAGCAATTGTTTTTATTGGTTGACAATATATTAGAATATGATAATATAACTGACAACTGTGATTGAGTATTAAACGGGAGGTGTGCCATGTACATCGACAGTTTGACGATAACTGCTTTTGTTGTGTTCGCGATTGCGATGGTGATGTTTATCAAGAAGTGCATCATCAACGGCTGCATGATGTCGAGAGACAACGAAACCGGTATCAAGGACGATGTAGAGCCTGGTGGCGAACAGTGAGTCTCGCTATCCAGACACTGTCCCGCGCAATGGCCGGAACGTTATCTCCGGAGCATGCAGAAGACCTGCTGGCGCATGGTGGCCAGCTGCTTGATGTCCGCTCTCCGGCAGATTGCAGACGGCATCGCCTCCCCGGGGCACTCAATATACCGGTGGATTCGCTGTGCTACGAACACAAGCGCCTCAACAGTCGACGTCCGGTGATTGTGTACGGTGCCAGTGAAGTTCGCAGCGCACGCGCCGCGCGCCTGCTGGCCGGCAAGGGCTTCTCGCGCATCTATCACCTCGCGGCCTGCGAAGGCAGGACGCGTCTGTACTTGTGACGATTGAAACTTTCGAGAGCCTGTCCCTGACGCTGGGCGTGGGCGGACTGATGCTGTACATGGTCTTTATCATGTACAAGCTGGCCAAGGAATCCGGTGCCGGCCGTTATGGCACTGTGATGATCTTTGCTTCCCTGGGACTGGGTCTTGTCGGTTTTGCCGCGAAGTCGGTGATCCAGCTGGTCATTCAGGTCTAGATGACTGTTTCCGGGCGTCCTCGTCGACGTCATCCTCGCTCTGTTGCCCGCTAACCGGGCCATCATCATCCATCAATATCTGGTGTGCCGGACCTTCCATGTCATCGAACTGGCCGGAGCGCACGGCCCAGAGAAACACCCATGCAATCAGGCCGACGAAGACCAGCGATACGGGAATCAGCAGATAGAGAACTTCCATAAGATGTATTTATTTCTTCCGGGTCAGGCGCAGGGCATTCAGTACCACCAGCAACGAGCTGGATGACATGCCAATAGCCGCCATCCAGGGTGCGACATAGCCCAGTGCGGCTGCCGGCAGCGCCACCAGATTGTAACCCACGGCCCAGGAAAGGTTCTGCTTGATTATCCTCAGGGTCTTGCGGGACAGCAGGATGCCGCTGGTGAGTGCATCGAGCTTGTTGGAGAGTAATACCATGTCCGCGCTGGCCTGGCTGATGTGGGCCGCATCACGCATGACGATGGACACGTCGGCGGCAGCCAGTACCGGTGCGTCATTGATGCCGTCACCGACCATGGCCACCACCGCGCCCTGCTGCTGCAAGGCCTGTACCTGGTGCAGCTTGTCTGCCGGTGTCATGCCGCCATAGACATTCGTGATTCCGGCCTCGATCGCAAGTTGTTGTGTCGCCGCCCTGTTGTCGCCACTCATCAGGAATACCTGCTTACCGGCGCGCTGCAATGCCCTGACGACCGCGGGCGCTTCCTCCCTGATGGCATCATTGAGCAGGAATAGCGCATGTAGCTGGCGCGTATCGGCCAGCAGCACACGGGTGCCATAACCAATATCGTTCGGGAGACTGTCGCTGCTGGCACCTGTGTGCGCGGCGATGAATGCAGCATTGCCGATAAACCATTGCTGTTCACCCAGGCGGGCACTGACGCCGGCACCGGGAAAGTTTTTGAAGTCGCTGGCGGCAAGGGCTTTGCCGCCAGTCGCCGCTGCAGCGATGGCCTTGCCGGCGGGGTGCTCGGATTGCTGTTCCAGTGCCGCCGCGATACCGAGCACGGTACTTTCATCCAGATGCGACAGGCACAGGATGCGGCTGATGAGCGGCGTGCCAAACGTCAGGGTGCCGGTTTTGTCAAAGATGACATGGCTGCTGCGAGCCAGTGTTTCCAGGCTGTGGCCGCGCAGGGTCAGCAGGCCATGGCTGAGCATGGTCCCGGTGGCGGCACTGACCGCTGTCGGTGTCGCCAGTGACAACGCGCACGGGCAGGTCACCACCAGTACCGATACCAGGATCGGTAACCAGCTGTCGGGGGCCTGTTGCCACCAGTAGACGCCGACGACGGCGGCAATCACCAGCACCGTGCCGACAAACCAGCTGGCGACACGGTCAGCGAGGCGGGTGATGGCGGGCTTCTCGTTCTGCGCCTGCTCCAGCAGCCGCACGATCTCCGCCAGTACGGTCTCCAGGCCGACCTGCTCGACACGCAGGTATAACGGGCTTTCAATGTTGATGCTGCCACCGATGAGGCGCG
>Ga0316198_10002655_pt1 | contig 10779 bp, 13 predicted proteins | sample OudBieAanoxic_MG_FD_204935 | JGI IMG/M metagenome (GOLD analysis project Ga0316198, IMG submission 204935) | Coastal sediment microbial communities from Oude Bieten Haven, Netherlands - site A anoxic | ecosystem: Environmental > Aquatic > Marine > Coastal > Sediment | place: Netherlands... | reverse complement strand
GGTTCCGCTCCCCGTGCGCTGGCATATCAGGTTCCTCCCTCCGGTGTTGCCGGAACATCCGGGCACAGAGCCCGACCCACTTCGCGTGCTCGAACGCTCGGAGGACATCAGACGGTCGGTGCAGACGGCGCTCGATGCTCAACTCGCTGCGCGGGGTTCCGCCTTCTGCTGAGGACCAATGCACCACATCGACCGGACAAGTGCTAGCTGTAGTTAGCACTCTGCGGTATACTGCAATCATTGTGAAGAGCCCGACCGTCCCAGACCTGGGAGCATTCATTCGAGAGCAGCGGACCCGATCCGCCATGTCCGTGCGCAAGCTGGCCGATCAGGCCGGCATCTCGAATCCATATCTCTCTCAGATCGAGCGGGGGCTCCGCAAGCCATCCGCAGAGATCCTGATGTCGATCGCCAACGCGCTCGGCATCAGGACCGAATCCCTCTACGAACGCGCTGGACTGCTCGAGGACATCGAGCGCTCAAGCGTCAGCGAGGCAATATCCGGGGACCCGGCCCTCACGCTATCCCAGAAACAAGCGCTGACGGAGATCTACCGGAGCTTCGTACGCAACCAACAGGAGGAGAAGACATGACATCAGCAGTGGAAGCACAAAAGGACACCGTCATTCGCGTGTTCTACGCGGCCGTCGGCACGCCGATGGTCACCGGCCGCAAGGTCAAGGAATTTGGGGCCAACCTCTTCACGGAGACATCGATCGACGACCTCGAAGCCGCCGGTCGCGAAATGACAGGCACGATTCGTGAGTCGAAGGTGGCAGAGCAGATCCAGGAGAGCGTTGACCTACTTCAGGAAGTGAAGGTCGTCGAGCAGATCCAGGAGCGGGTCGATGTCGACCACTTCCAGGAGCGCGTCGAAGTGCTGCGGGAGCAGCTCGAGACCACGCTGCACAACTGGCGCGAGCAGTTCACGCCAGGCGTAGCGGGTCCGAAGACCGTCAAGGTCCACGTCGAAACGGACACGCCCGCGCCGAAGAAGACCGCAGCCAAGAAGACGGCGCCAAAGACCGGAGCCAAGAAGACGGCGCCAAAGAGCGCAGCCAAGAAGACGGCGCCAAAGAGCGCAGCGAAGAAGACGAAACCCAAGAAGTAGCCCATTCGAACTCGCATAGAAGCCCCGGTCGGTCGGCCGGGGCTTCGTCGCGGTGTGCCGCAGGCGGCAGAAGAACCCAAAGGTGGGTGGTCGCAGCGCTAGTAGGTGACGAGCGGCTCGAGGTCGCCGGCCTGGTCGACCCACGCGCTCACCATGGCTCCAGTTGGCAATCGCCGGACCAGTCTCTTCCTCACATTCAGCTCGGTCATCGTCTCCAAGAGACGGTCTGGGTTCCTGCGCCGAAGCTCGCGAATCGTGTCGACGCCGGTGATTTCGAGCAGATCGGCATACTCCGAACCGACCCCCGTGATCCGGAACAGATCGGCACGGTTCACCCACCCAAGGATGTTGCTCTCGGACAGTCCGGTCTCTCTGGCCAATCGCCGTCGGCCGGTGCGCGTCGACGCGGTCTTGAGGAGCGAGTCGGTGGTACGGACGCCGGCCTTGCGCAGCTTGGTTGCGTCCCGGTGGCTCATCGACTGAATTGCTGAGATCGAAGCCATTTCACGCCCCGTGTTTCGACTGGTCTGGGTGCAAATCGGAAGCAATGCTACCGGATGACCCCAACGTCGGTCCATCCGACATCAGGGTCGGCGATTCTGCACATCTCCCGCGTCCTGGATGCGCGGACTCGCAAGGTGCTCGAACCACACCTCCTCCACCCCCTTGGGATGGCTGTCGAGAACATCATGCAGGTCGACGTCGCCCTCCCATCCGAGCAGCCGCTCCCAGACCCCTCGTCCGAGCACAACAGGAAATCCACGTCGGTAGCGGTACTTCGGAACGGCGGCTGCGGCGCCTTCCGCCGCCTCGATCAGCGCGGCCACGTCGGTGGCATCAACACCCGGCTGGTCGGCCATGGCGATCACCACATAGTCGACCGCCGGACCCCGCTCGACAACGTCGAGACCGACACGAAGCGACGCTGCCGAGCCCTCCTCCCACTCGAGGTCGATCACCACAGTCGCCGCCGTCGGCGCCATCGCAGCGACGATCTCTTCGGCGTCGGGTCCAAGCACGACAACCGTGTCATCGACCGGCCAAGTCGCCACGTCCGCCAACACCCGGTCGATCAGGGTGGCTCCGGCGAGGTCGGTCAGATACTTCGAGTCGGTGAAACCGGACCCGGGTTCATTGGCAAGAACCACAGCAACGATCCGAGGCACAGTTCCTCCTTCAAGGGACCGGTAACGGTACCGCTGCGGCGGTCAGGTCGAATCCACCGCGATCGGGGAGTACGTCGGCAGGGCTACACGTCGATCGGCGCCTGTGTCTGCTCGCGCTGTGCATTGATCCAGTCTTCGAAGTCCTGTCGCGAGACACGCCATTCCCGGCCGAACTTCACCGCCGGCAGTCCGCCCGACCTCAGCTGGCTGGTGACCACAAACGGGGAGACATCCATGTATTCGCAAATGTCTGCGACGGAAAGCCATTCCTTGTCGATGTCGACGGTGATGCGGTGCATGCCACCGTTCTACCCGACTCACGGCGCAACGTCTAGGAGTGTGCCGATTCTTCTTGCGAGTTCACCGATCGCGCCGTAGGGTCTGCTCACGAATGCGGCCAACCCGGTCGCTCTGCATGGTTTGCAGGGGCTAGCAACGGACGGGGCACTCCGGGGAGAATGACGCATGAAGATTGAGGCAACAACCGTCGAAGCGCACCGCTTCGGGACCGTTCGTCGTAAGGGCTACGACCCGGTCGAGGTCGATCGCGTCATGGAACGCCTGGTTGCGACTCTGCGGTCCTACGAAGCAGACACCAAGACGCTGCAAGCCAGGGTCGATGAAGCAGATGAGTCGGTGGATGCCATTCGCCGTACGTTCGCGGCAGCGCAACGGACGCGCCAGCAGATGATCGACGAGGGGGCCACCCAAGCCGCTGACCTGGTCGCCAACGCACAGAACGATGCCAACGATCGCCTCGCGAAGGCAAAAGAGCAGATCGATGACCTGCAATTCGATCGTGACGCGGTCGTGATCGACGCCCACGAGCAATGGTTTGCTCGCGTTTCGGACGCCGAAGAGCAGTCATTCCGCGCCGAGCTCAACGCTGAGGTTGCCCGCGCGTCGGCGTCTGGCGACCGCGAGCGCGTGATCCAACTGAGCGAGCGCGCTGCAGCCGCTCGGCTAGACGAAGCAACCGAGGAAGCCGACCGGATCGCAAACGAGATCGTTGGCGAAGCGAGCCGCGAGGAACTCCGCATCTCCGCTCGTCTCGACCACCTGCGTGCCGCCATCACCGAAGTGGAGATCAAGATCCACGATCTTGCAGCGCTGGCAACCCCGTACACGGAGGAGATCGCCGAGATCATCGACCTCACCGAGGTCGATGAGGCACAACCTCTCACTGGTTCGGGGCGGAGTTGAGGGCTCGCTGTCGACTGCGGGCCGTCCGATAGGGCGGTCCGCGTCCAGCGCCCTCTGTTGTTTGGTTCTGGCATCGGCAGGGTGAAACCGGCCATACTGGACTCATGACTGATCAGTACTACCAGGAAGACAGCCAGGCGACCACTGTCCTCGTGTTGGGGATCCTCGCGCTCGTGCTGTGCCAAGTCCTCGGACCGATTGCATGGGTCATGGGGAACAAGGAACTCGCAGGGATCGACGCCGGTCTCCGGCCGCCGCAGAATCGAGGAACGGCGCAAGCCGGCCGCATCCTCGGAATCATCGCGACGGTGTTTCTGATCATCGGCATTGCGTTCCTGTTCTTCGCCATCGTCGTCGGCCTCTTCGCTTCCACGACGTGATCCCGACGATTTCAGCTCAGTCCCGGATCGGGAACCGTTGGCTCCTCGCAATCCCTCTCGTCGCGGCGGTTGCGCTCGCCGCGGCCAATCCGACGGATGGGAGCCCGACGATCTGCGGCTTCGCCAATTGCACCGGTGTGGCTTGTCCGGGCTGCGGCATGACGCGGGCAGCGGGCCAGCTCTTCCGCGGGAACATCGTCGACGCGCTTCGCTATCACCCACTGATCCTGCTCATCGTTGCGGAGGTCTTCGGGGCATGGACGATCTGGATGGCGCATCGCGCCGGATGGATCAAGTGGCGCCATCGCCGGTGGGTCGATGTCGTCATCGGTGGGACCGCGGTGCTGCTCTTCGTCGTCTGGGCGGCCCGGCTTGCGACGGGGACCACGCCGCCCGTCTAACCAACCCCGCCTAGACCGTGTCAACGTCGACGCTGATGAGAACCGGATCGGGCTGTTCGACGTGCCGCTCGTCGATCACGAGACCCCCTGCGTAGAGGTCGGCAATCATTCGGGCGGCGGACAGTTCGAACATGCTGAGCCGCTCGGCGACCTCCTGCACGGTCGCGCCGGCTCCAATCGCCGCAAGCACCTGCCACGCAGCCGCCGGCACGACGGCACGGCGCACACCGGAGCCGAGGTGCGGTCGCAGCACGAATCGCACGGAAGGATCCGGGAGCATGCGGGCGATCTCGATCCACTCCTTGCGCCGGGCGTCCGCGGCGCGCAGCACCTCCCCGACTTCGAACCGCTCGATATCGTTTTCCCCATACGCGCGGGTCGTGACTCCTTCGACGAACCAGAACCTCCCCGACTCAGTGTGGCCGAGGCGGACGAGCACTTCGCCGATCTGCTGGAGAATCAGGGGGCGGGCCGGATCGGGCCATTTCCCGCCGGGGTTGCGGCCCCGTCGGTCTCGCTCCGGACGGCTCCCCAAGCGAGCGAGCGCTGCCACTGAACCGTCACCACCGCGTGTGGTGGCATAGGTCACGCGGCCGTCGACGAGGAACACGCGCCCGGTCAGCGGACCGATCTCGACCCGAAGCACACCGGTCTGGGCCTGCTGCGAAAGGAGCAGCACGACATCGCGCAGTGGAAACGCCGCCAGATCACCCTGCAGAAGGTCCATGACAACCTATCGGCGTCCCACTACGGCGCCTTGAAGACAGCGCCGGAGTGCCCTATCAGGCACACGGAGCAAAACAGAAGCCGCGTTGGACGGCTGTGCCGGGTGCACCACGAAGAACCCGCTCCCAACCCCCCCATGTGAGGAACCTAGAGCGGGCTCTTGCTACTTGCCAATTGCGTCTCGCTACCGGTGCGCTACCTCGGGCTCAGGATTGCGGCCTGGGCTGCTGCAAGACGTGCGATCGGGACACGGAACGGTGAGCAACTCACGTACTTCAGGCCAAGCGTGTGGCAGAGGGCGATCGAGCGCGGCTCGCCGCCGTGCTCGCCGCAGATGCCTGCTTCGATGTCCGGTCGAACCGACTTCGCCTTCTCGAGGGCAATCCGCATGAGCTGGCCGACGCCGTCGGGATCGATCGTGAAGAAGGGGTTGTCCGCCAGGATGCCCTCGGACAGGTACTCCATGAGGAAGCCCTTCTCAGCGTCGTCCCGGCTGATGCCGTACGTCATCTGCGTGAGATCGTTCGTGCCGAAGGAGATGAATTCGGCATATTCGGCGATCTGGTCCGCTGTGACGGCTGCTCGTGGGATCTCGATCATCGTGCCGAATTTGTAGTCGACTTCGACACCTTGCTCGGCCATCACGTCCTTGGCCTCCTTCTCGAGGACGCTGCGCTGGCGTGCCAGCTCATTCACATGGCTCGTCAGCGGGATCATGATTTCCGGATGGACGTCGACGCCCTCACCGGCCACCAAGCAGGCAGCCTCGATGATGGCTCGCACCTGCATGCGCGTCAGCTCCGGGCGAAGGATTCCGAGCCGTACACCGCGCAGGCCCAGCATTGGGTTCTCTTCGCGCAGCGCTTCGACCCGGTCGAGCATGGTGCTCTTCTCTTCGATCTCAGCCCTGATCGCAGCTTCGTCGCCACCGGCGGCCAGCTTGATCCTGAGATCCGCGATGTCGTTCGTGAGCTCGCCCCAACCGGGGAGGAACTCGTGCAGCGGCGGATCGATGAGACGGATCACGACCGGGTAACCGTCCATGGCTCGGAAGAGACCTGCGAAGTCCTCGCGCTGGAGCGGGAGCAGCGAGAACGTCACTTCCTCACGCTCGACGGGATCGTCGGAAAGGATCATCCGTTGGACGACCGGGAGCCGTTCCGCCTCGAAGAACATGTGCTCGGTACGGCACAGACCGATCCCGCGTGCGCCGTAGGCACGGGCGCGCTCGGCATCGATCGGATAGTCGGCGTTCGCCCATACATCGAGGTCTCGCCGCTCGTCTGCCCACTCGAGGATCTTGGTCAACCACGGATCGTCGATGTCGGGAACATCGGTCTCTACTTCGCCCAGGAACACCTCGCCGGTGGTTCCGTCAACGGAGAGCCAGTCGCCCTCGCTGACCACGACGTCACCGACGCTCATCGTTCGAGCCTTGAGGTCGATGTCGAGCGAGGAAGCCCCCACCACAGCCGGCTTGCCAAACTGGCGGGCCACGAGAGCCGCATGACTCGTGCGACCGCCCCTTGTCGTGACGATTCCCTCGGCGGCGAGCATGCCGTGCACATCGTCCGGCTTCGTTTCCGGGCGACCGAGGATCACGGGCTTGCCGTCCTTCGCCCAGGCCTCGGCGAGGTCCGGGTCGAATGCGACAACGCCAACCGCAGCTCCCGGTGAGACGTTGAGGCCGACGGCGATCTTACGATCGCCTTCGAGCGCCGCCGTCTTCGACTCGAGATTGAACTGTGGGTGGAGGAAGAAGTCGACGTGATCTGTCTCGACCCGCAGGAGCGCCTCGTCCTTGCTGATCAGGCCTTCGTCGACCATATCGACAGCGATGCGAACAGCGGCCTGCGCCGTGCGCTTCCCGTCGCGCGTCTGGAGGAGCCAGAGCTTGCCCTTCTCAACGGTGAACTCCATGTCCTGCATGTTGCGGAAGTGATTCTCGAGCTTCTTCGCGTAGTCTCCGAACTCTGCGTAGGCCTCGGGAAGATCACCGGCGAGCTCGGCGATCGGGTGCGTGACCCGAATGCCGGCCACGACATCTTCGCCCTGAGCATTGATCAGGTAGTCACCTTCGAGCCGATTCTCTCCGGTGGTGGCATTGCGGGACATGGCAACGCCGGTCCCGGAGTTGTCACCCATGTTGCCGAACACCATGGTCTGCACGTTCACAGCGGTGCCAAGGTCGTGAGCGATCTTCGCGGCGTCGCGATAGGCAAACGCCCGTTTGCCGTTCCACGATTTGAATACGGCTTCGACGGCCATCATCAGCTGTTGACGAGGGTCCTGGGGGAAGTCCATGCCGGTCTCGGCCTTGACGATGGCCTTGAAGCGCTCCAGCACAGCGGCGAGCTGTTCGGCATTGAGGTCTGAATCCGTCTCCACGCCGGCCTCGGCGCGGGCTTCCGTCAGCACGTCTTCGAACGGGTGATCGTCGACCCCCATGACCACGCTGCCGAACATCTGCACGAGACGGCGGTAGGAGTCGTACACGAAGCGCTCGTCGCCGAAGGCCACGATCATGCCGGGCAGCACGGCATCGTTGATGCCGATGTTGAGGACGGTGTCCATCATGCCGGGCATCGAGAACTTCGCACCGGAACGACACGACACGAGCAGCGGCGAATCGGCGGAGCCGAAGACCTTGCCCAGACCCGCCTCGATGGTTGCGAGGGCATCGGCCAGTTGGTCGGTGAGGCCGTCGGGGAAGCGCTCGTCGTTGTCGAGGTAGGCGTTGCAGGCACGGGTGGTGATCGTGAAGCCGGGGGGAACCGGCACGCCGGTCCTGGACATCTCACCGAGGTTGGCGCCCTTGCCGCCGAGCAAACCGCGCACTGCGTCCCAGTCGCCTCCCACTGCCGTTTCGGCCTGGTCGACCTCGTCGAACCGATAGACCCACTTCTCCATCCTGCGCTCCTTCGTAGTGTCGACTGAAAACGTCTCAGACCCCCAGGCCGCGCGAGAGTGCGCGAACACTGGCATTCCGAGACCTGAACGGTACCGTTCTCTCGATGCATCGGATCCGATTCCTTCGTGTGCTCGCTTCGATCGCGACGGCGACTGTTCTCGCAGCCTGCTCCACCGGCGCAGCAGCCTCTCCCCCGTCGTCCACCACGTTTGCCCCGATCGCTCCAACACCCACCTCGCCAACGGTGACCCCAACACCCGCCGCAACGACACCAACCCCTCCCACAACCATGATTGAGGCCACCACCACGTCCACCGCGACGACGATTCCCAAGCCGGCTCCAAGGGAGCGCCTTGTGATCAGCGGAACCGGTGACGTGAATCTCGACCCGACCTTCGTGCGGTCCTTCCCATCGACCGGCTACAACCACGCATGGTCCGGACTCGAGGGCATATTCAACGAAGACGACCTCACCGTCGTCAACCTCGAGTGCTCGGCATCGGACCTCGGAAGCCCATGGAACAAACCGTGGACGTTCCGATGTGACCCCGCCGCGCTTCCCTCGATGGCGGACGCCGGAGTCGACGTCGCCAACCTCGCGAACAACCATGCGATCGACTTCGGTTTCGAGGCGATGCTCGACGCCCGGGAGAACTTGGCGGGAGTCGGTATCGAACCGGTGGGCGCAGGTGCCACGCCGGCCGAGGCCTACGCCCCGGTCCTGGTCGAGCGCAACGGTTGGACGATCGCCATCCTGGGCGGCGGCGGAGTCCACCCTGAGACCGGGTCGTGGATCGTGACCGAAGAACGGCCGGGGATGACCGACGGTGACTCGGAAGAGGCAATGACTGCTGCGATTCGGGCCGCCAGCGAGGTCGCCGACCTGGTCATCGTCACGATCCATTGGGGTGAACAAGGAACGACGGAACCTCGCGCGTTCGAGATCGGTCTCGCTGAGGCGTTCATTGATGCGGGTGCCGACGGCGTGTTCGGCCACCATCAGCATGTGCTGCAGCCCCTTGGCTGGTACCGCGACAAGCCCATCGCGTGGGGTCTCGGCAACTTCGTCTGGCAGGCCTATCCGGCCAAGTCTCGATCAACGGCGATCGCGCAGTTCGTGTTCGAACCCAACGGCCGCATTGGGGCCTGCCTCGTCCCCGTCTATATCGAAGACACCGGCCACCCCGCCCTCGAACCCGGCTACGAGGGTCCCTGCGCCCCAACCGAGCGCCGGCAGCACGATGCAGGTAGGTAGCCCGGAGGGCCAGGGTCATGGGCCCGGTCTTGCTCCGGCACACGGCTTCATCGCAACCACATCATCAGACGTGCCGCGTGCCTGCCTCCTACAATCGAGGCATGGGAGCAGTAGTTGCGGTTGCGAACCAGAAAGGCGGAGTGGCAAAGACCACCACCGTCCACACACTCGCCGCAGCGCTCGTTGAGCGCGGCCGCCGGGTGCTGATCGTCGATCTTGATCCGCAGGCGTGCCTCACCTACGAGAACGGCCTCAACCCCGACGATCTCAGCGACACGATCCACGACGTCATGCTTGGCAGGGTCGGAATTCCCGATGTCGTCGTCGCGGTCAACGGTATTGATCTCGTCCCATCTTCGATCGACCTTGCCGGTTCGGAGATCCATTTGCTCACCAAAACGGGGCGAGAGTTCGTGCTCGGCCGAGCCCTCAAGAGTGTTGTCGACGACTACGACTATGTGTTCATCGATTGCGCACCGTCTCTGGGCATCCTCACGCTCAACGGCCTCACCGCGGCGACTCACGCCCTCATCCCGTTCCAGGCCGAAACGCTGTCACACCGGGCTGTGGGCCAACTCCTCGAGACGATCGACGACGTTCGCGCCTACACCAACGAAGACCTCGAAGTGATGGGAGCGGTCGCGACGATGTTCGACGGACGGACCAACCTCGGAAAGCGAGTGCTCGTCGAAGTCGCCGAGACCCACAACATCGATGTGCTGCCACCCCCGATCCCGCGTTCGGTCAAGGTCGCAGAAGCCCCAGGTCGCGGGCGTTCGGTTCTCACACACGCAGGCCGATCGAAGAGCGCCGAGGCCTACCGAGCGCTTGCCGGGGAAGTTGAACGACGAACATGACCGATCGCTCCGACCCAAAGGGAAAGCGAGCCCTGTTCGAGGCACCGGTGGCAGACATCGACGATCCCCTCGAGGATGATGAGCTTCATGAATCGGAGCGTCGCGATGGGCAGGCGGCGCTTTTCTCGACCGGCGAGCACCAATCCGGCACCGGCGTGATCAACTGTTCCCATTGCGGCACGAAGACACGGGCATCGCACGTCGACATCGGTGTGCGAATCGCGTTGATCTCGCTGTGGATTCCCGGCAAGCACTTCAGCCGCTGGATGCAGTGCCCGAACTGTCAGCGCCGCTCGTGGTGTCGCGTGGAGTGGTGGGCCTAGCGGGTCCCGAGAAACCGCTCGCGATCGACGACGATCCTGGTGTGATTTCCGGTTGCGATGGTTCGGTCTCCCTCGGTGGCGACCAGTCGATACGAGACGGATCGGCCGTCCACATCGACGATCTCGGCGACCGCCTCAATCGATGCGCCCAAGAACGACGCCGCGAGGTGGTCAACCGCAACATGGGTTCCCACCGAAGTCGCGTCCGTGCCAAGGCTGCTTGCGATGGCGGCGACCGCGGCTTGCTCGAGGAGGGCGACGATGCGCGGCGTCGCGAGCACCGGGACGTCGCCACTCCCGAGGGCGATCGCCGTGTCCGTCGCATCCACGATCAGGGTTGCGGTTCCGGTGGCGCCGATGTCGATTCCCATATCGGCCAGACTGTACCGTTCTCGCCGCAATCCGAGGATCGGAAACGGAGGCCGCACCAGATGGTTGAACCGGAG
>Ga0316198_10002654_pt1 | contig 10782 bp, 12 predicted proteins | sample OudBieAanoxic_MG_FD_204935 | JGI IMG/M metagenome (GOLD analysis project Ga0316198, IMG submission 204935) | Coastal sediment microbial communities from Oude Bieten Haven, Netherlands - site A anoxic | ecosystem: Environmental > Aquatic > Marine > Coastal > Sediment | place: Netherlands... | reverse complement strand
GTGGATCCCGACCCCGATGCCCTCGACCGCACGGAGGCGGCACTGTCTGCTCGCATCGGCGCCGACTTCAGGGTGCGGGGCGAGACCGATCTCGCAGCAGCGCGTGAGCAGCTCGAGGCCACCAGCATGCAGGGCGGCGACACCGCCCTGGTGCTGCTCGACACGGCCCTGGATCGGGACAGGGTCGAGCAGCTTCTCTCGGCGACACGCACCTGGTTCCCCGAGGCCCGTCGCGCCCTTCTGATGCCGTGGGGCGGGTGGGCCGACCGGTCGATGGCCGACCTGATCCTGCGCGGAATGGCACTGGGCAGCATCGACTACTACGTGCTCAAGCCGTGGAAGAGCCCCGACGAGCTGTTCCACCGCACGGTCGCTGAGTTCCTGCACGAGTGGAGTCGCAGCCAGCGGCAGGGACCGCCGGAGATCGCGGTGATCGCCACGCGCTGGGAGGCACGCGGTCACGAGATCGACAACCTGCTCACTCGAAACGGCGTGCCTCACGCGTTGGTGGCCAGGGACTCCCAGCAGGCGACGAGACTGCTGCTGGACGCCGAGGTGCCCCTCGACGACCCGGCCGATGTGATCATGGTGATGCCCGCGCTGGGTAACCGGGTGCTGCGCGACCCGTCGAACTCCGAGGTTGTCGGCGGGTACGGGGTGAGCACCGATGTCAGCGCCGTCGAGTCCTGCGACATCGTCGTGGTCGGCGCAGGCCCGGGTGGGCTGGCGACCGCCGTGTACGCCGCAGCCGAAGGCCTGGAGGCCCTCGTCGTGGAGCGCGAGGCACTGGGCGGACAAGCGGCCACCAGCACGCTCATCCGAAACTACCTGGGCTTCAACCGCGGGGTGACCGGGGCCGAGCTGGCCCAGCGCGGCTATCAGCAGGCGTGGGTGTTCGGTGCCCGTTTTCTGATGACACAAGAAGTGTCCGGACTCAGGCAAGAGGGCGATGGACTCGTGGTGACCATCGGCGGCCAGGACGAGGTGCGCACCCGCAGCGTCGTGCTGGCGCTGGGCGTGGCCTACCGCAGGCTCGGTGTGGAGAGCATCGAGCGGCATCTGGGATCCGGGGTCTTCTACGGGGCGTCGCCGTCTGAGGCGCGGTCGTTCAGTGACGTCCCGGTCGCCGTAGTGGGCGGGGGCAACTCCGCGGGACAGGCCGTGATGTACCTGGCTCGCTACGCCAGCCACGTGACTCTGCTGGTGCGCGACCCCGACCTCGAGACGTCCATGTCGAAGTACCTGATCGACGAGCTGGTCGCGGAGTCGAAGGTGACGCTGATGACCGGGGTCGAGGCCGTGGCCGGCCGTGGCGACGACCGGCTGCGCGGGCTCACCGTGCGACACCGGGAGTCAGGTGAGACAGCGGACCTCGACGTCGAGGGCCTGCTCATCATGATCGGCGCGGTTCCCCACACGCAGTGGCTGCCCGACGGCGTCGTGCGCGACCGACGTGGGTTCGTGCTCACCGGTAACGACGTGCCCGGCGACGCCTGGCCGATCCAGCGCCCCCCGATGCCCTACGAGACGTCGCTGCCCGGTGTGTTCGCCGTCGGTGACGTCCGCTCCGGATCGGTCAAGCGGGTGGCCGCCAGCGTCGGTGAAGGGTCGGTGGTCGTCAGCCAGGTGCTGACCCACCTGAGCCCGCCGCTGGGGTAGCGCTCAACGCCGGGCGAAGGCGAAAGCCGCCCATACTCCGGCGAGCGCCCCCGTCAGGTGGGCAAGCCACGAGACGCCGGCCGAGACGCCGAACGGCAGGACGCCAGCGAACATCGTCCCGTAGACCAGCACGACACCGACGGCCACAGCGATGTCGACCCAGTGGCGGGTGAGCACGCCCGCAGTGACGAGGTAGGCGGCCATCCCGAAGACGACACCGCTGGCACCGATGGTGATCGTCGTCGGCGAGGTCAGCAGCCAAACCCCGAGACCGCCGACAACCGTGATCATGGCGAGCACCGCCCAGAAGCGATCCTGGCTGCGCCAGGCGACGAGCAGCCCGAGCACGAGGAACGGCACGGTGTTGGCGGTGAGGTGGCCGAACCCAGCGTGCAGGAACGGCGCGAGCACGACACCGACGAGGCCCGAGACGGTGCGCCCCTGAACCCCCCACTGGTCGAAGGTGATCGGCACGATCGCGTCGACCAGCTCGGCCACCCACATGACGGCCAGCAGCACGAGCACTGGCACAGCGACGGAGCTCGACCGGCTGCGCACGTCGGTGCCCCTGGCGCTCACCTCCCCAGTATCCCCCCACGCGGGCAGCCGTGGCATCTGCGAGCCTGGCACGATGGACGCTGTGCACGCTTGGGCAAGCCCTGCGCCGACCGAGGCGGGATGGTCGACGCTGGGTCGCGGGGCACGAGGAGTCGCTGTCGCCTTCGCCGTGAGCGGCACGGCACATCTGGTGCGCCCGGCGATCTTTCGTCCGCTGATCCCTCCGGCACTGCCGGCTCCGAACGCGTGGATCATCGGTACCGGTGTCGCCGAGCTCATCTGTGCCGTGGGGCTGGCGACCGGGCAGCGCTGGGCACCGGCCGTAACGGTCGGAACCCTGCTCGCTGTGTGGCCCGGGAACGGGTGGCACGCCGTGGCGACGCAACGGTCGTCAGCGCACCCTCTTGTCAAGGCCGCCGTCTGGGCACGACTGCCACTGCAGGTGCCGATGATCCGCTCGGCGATGGACCCCTACCCCTGACGCCGCGATCACGAACGAGGATCGACGGCGAACCCGGTACGACGCAAGAGCTCGATCCATGCACCCGGTGGCATCTGCCTCGACCAGGGGGTGGGTGGGTCCGCGCCGCTGCTGGCTGCTCGTTGACGGCCGCCCACAGTCCTCGGTTCTGTGCGAGCTCGCTCTCAGCGATCATGCGCCGAGCCGGCCGTGAGCCCGTCCAACGCGGCGAGCGCGTCGTGGCACCAGGCGATCCAGACGCGCTCGTAGGCGAGGCCGAGCTGGAGTCCCAGCAAGCGTCCCACCTGTGTCGGGTCGGCTGGGTCGACGTCGGTGAACGACGTGGCCTCGATCCGCTCGTACAGGGCGAGGCGGGCGCGGTGGTGGGTGAGCCGCTCGGCCACCTGGTCGCGCATGGCCGCCACGTCCACGTGCTCGAGCCCGTAGAGCATGACCATCATGTCGTCCTTCACCGAGGCCGGCGGCTCCATCTCCTGAGACCACGTCATCAGCCGCTCTCGTCCGGCCCGTGTGATCGAGTAGACCTTCTTGTTGGGCCGGCCCTGCTGGACGACGAGCTCGTCGGTGACGAGACCGGCGTCCTTGAGCTGGCGCAGCACGCGGTAGATCTGCTGGTGGTCGGCACGCCAGAAGAAGCCGATGGTCTGGCTGAACGTCTTGGCCAGGTCATAGCCGGTCAGCGGCTCGTCAGCCAGGCAGACCAGGATGGCTTCGGACAGGGCCATGACACTCCTTGCATATGCGCTCATATGCATACTAGCCTGCCGTCACCACCACGAACAAGGAGTTCAGATGTCCCTGGCTGGAAAGACCCTCTTCATCACCGGAGCCACCCGTGGCATCGGCCTGGCGATCGCGAAGCGGGCCGCCCGCGACGGCGCGAACGTCGCCATCGCGGCCAAGACGGTCGACCCGCACCCGAAGCTGCCCGGGACCCTGTCGACCGCTGCGGAGGAGATCCGCGAGGCGGGTGGGCAGGCACTCGGCGTGCAGTGCGACATCCGCGACGAGCAGCAGGTGCTCGACGCCGTGGCTCGCACGGTGCAGGAGTTCGGCGGGATCGACGTGTGCGTCAACAATGCCAGCGCCATCAGCATCACCGGAACCCTGCAGACCGAGATGAAGCGCTACGACCTGATGAACCAGGTGAACGCGCGTGGAACCTTCCTGGTGTCCAAGACCTGCCTGCCGCACCTGCTGATCGCCGACAACCCGCACATCCTCAACATGGCACCCCCGCTCGACATGGCCGCCAAGTGGTTCGCCGGTCACACGGCCTACACGATGGCCAAGATGGGCATGAGCATGTGCACGCTAGGCATGTCCGCAGAGTTCGCCGAGCAGGGCGTCGCGGTGAACTCCCTGTGGCCACTCACCACGGTCGACACCGCCGCCGTGCGCAATGTGCTCGGCGGTGACGAGATGGCCGCGGTCAGCCGCACACCCGAGGTGCTGGCTGACGCGGCGCACGCGATCGTCACCCGCCCGTCCCGGGAGTGCACCGGCAACTTCTTCATCGACGAAGAGGTGCTGCGCGACGAGGGCGTCACCGACTTCAGCGAGTACGGGCCGGCAAGCGGCAAGAAGCCCCTGATGGACTTCTTCGTGCCCGACGACATTGCCGAGAGGTACGCCGACGGGGTCACGAACGCGTTCGCGGCACAGCAGTAGGGTCCGCGGCATGACCGACCTCCTCACCGTCGCGCGCCACGGCAACACCGTCGAGATCGAGATGAACCGGCAGGACAAGAAGAACGCCATCACCTCGGACATGTATGCGGTGATGGCGGACGCCATCGAGCAGGCCGAGGCCGACACGTCCGTGCGCAGCGTGCTGATCAGCGGGGCCGGATCGGCCTTCAGCGCGGGCAACGACCTGCAGGACTTCTTGGCCGGGTCGATGGACGACGAACCGCCCGTCCTGCGATTCCTGCGGGCCATCGCGTCGGCGTCAGTGCCTCTGGTGGCGGCAGTGCAGGGCCCCGCGGTGGGCATCGGCGCGACGATGCTGCTGCACTGCGAGCACGTCGTGGCCGCCGAGGACGCCGTGCTGCAGTTCCCGTTCGTCAGCATGGCCCTGGTGCCCGAGGCCGGCAGTTCGCTGCTGCTTCCGCGGGTCACCGGCTACCTGCGTGCTGCGCACATTCTGCTGACCGGCGAGAAGCTCGACGCGGTGCGATCACTCGACCTCGGACTGGTCAGCCGGGTTGTCCCCGTCGGTGAGCAGGTGAGCGCGGCGCGGGAGTTCACCGACGGCGTCGCAGGTCAGCCTCCCGCTGCTGTGCGACTGACAAAGAGGCTGCTGCGCGACGACACCGCTGGTCTGGACGGACGCATCGGCACCGAGCTGGAACTCTTCCAGGAGCGCCTGCGGTCCCCGGAGTTCGTCGAGGCCGTCACGGCCTTCATGGAGAAGCGCGATCCCAACTTCGACGCCGCCCCCGCCAGCGACTGACCCACCCGCCCGTCAGGTTTGCTGGCGGGCGCGCGCAGCGTGGAAGTCCGGCGGACGCTTCTCCAGAAATGCCGCGACGCCTTCGGCGTACTCCGCGCTCGTCCACGACTGCTGGTAGATCGCCAACACCTCCTCATCCTCGTCGGTGTGTGCAGCCACGGCGCGGTCGATCATTGCCTTGCCGCCCCGTTGCGACACCTGAGCGCGAGAAGCCACGGTGCGTGCCAGCTCGTACACCCGGTCGGCAACCGTCTCGTTGGGGACGACCTCGTGCACCAGCCCGATTCGCAGTGCCACGTCGGATGACACAAGCTCCCCGGTCAGCAGAATCCAGCGAGCCCAAGCCGAGCCAACGGTCTCGACCAGACGCGCCGTTGACGGCAGGGCATAGATGATCCCGAGCTTCGCCGGCGTGACACCGAACCGGGAGGATTCCCCGCACACGCGCAGGTCGCACGCGACCGCCAGCTGCGCCCCTCCACCGATCGCGAAACCCTCGACCAGCGCGACGGTGGGCTTGGGGAAGCGGATGATGGCCTGCTCGCCGGCCTCGACAGCCTCGCCGTAGTTGCGTGCGCCCTCCGGGTCGGCTCGCAGCGTCTTGAACTCGGCGATGTCAGCTCCGGCGCTGAACGGTCCGCCTGGTGTCCCCCGCATCACCACCACGTCGACGTCGTCGTCATCAGCCAGCACCGGCATCAGTCGACCGAAGGCGTGCCACATCGCGAACGAGATCGCGTTGTGCTTGGCGGGACGATGTACCTCGATCGTCGCGACGCCGTTCTGGACTGCCACTGTGAGGTGGTCGGCAGCCTCACCGAGCGCTGCCCCGATCTCCGTGCTCATCGAGCCATCGAACCACCCCCTGTGTCGGGGGACGATCCCCCCGCAGATTCGTGTGGCCCTTCTCCCTGGACGTCGCGTGGCTAGCGCTACGTTGAGGCCTTCGAGCCGCCAGAGGACCTGTCGGCGGCTCGCCACCGAAATGCGGCCCACCCTGAGGAGTCACCATGAAGAAGTTCGTCCTGCTGGCCCATGGGGAGATGACCCCCACGTCGGAGTTCCAGCAGGCACACCAGCGGTGGTGGTCCGGCATCCAGGAGCACGTACTGGACCCGGGGAGCCCGTTGGTCCACGGGCGCAGCGTGACCAGAGACGGCGACGTGGCTGAGATCCCCTCGGGTCAGCCCGCCCTCGGGTACTCCATCGTGGAGGCTGAGTCCATCGAGCACGCGATCGCGCTGCTCGCCGACTGCCCGATGGACATGTGGGTCTACGAAGCGATGGCCATGTGAGGAGCCGGTCTGTCGCGCTCGGTGGACGGTCGTTCGGCCTCCGCCCACGCTCGACGTCCCGACCGACCGCTCTGTCCAGCGCGTGCGAAACTGTGTCGCAGCGCCCGGCTGCCAACCGTTGAGTACGAGACATCGCACGACGGCCACGACGCCGACGGGGTACGGATCCGGTCGTCAGTAGCGCGTCAGTCTGGGCCGAATCGACGCAGTGCGGCAGCGACCGCCAACAGCGTGACCGCGTCCGCAGGCAGCGATGCCTACGCCTCGGTGATCAGCGCCAGACGTAGGGCTAGGCGGGACCGCGGGTCGTCGAGGGCGGGACCGAACAGCTCGCGGAGGCGGGCAAGGCGGTAGCTCACCGTCTGCGGGTGCACGACGAGCTCGTGGGCCACGTGCTGCCGGTCGCCTTGTTGATCGAGCCAGCTGCGCAGTGTCGTGCGTAGAGCGTCACGACGGGCGTCCGGAACCGTCTGTAGCGGTTCGAGCGCTCGCGACGCCAGCTCGCCCAGCAGTCCCTCGTCGGCAGCGACCACGAGCTCGGGCAACCAGTCCGCCGCGGCGACCACAGGGGTAGCTGCAACGATGCCGGCCTGCACCAGGCGACGAACGCGGCGGGCATGCGCCAGCGACAGCGCGGCTTCGTGCGGGGGACGGACGGTCCCCACGTACACCTCCGCGTCACCCAGACCCGACGTGAGCCGGTCACGCCGGCCTGGCCCGGACGGGTCCGGGACGATGGCCAAGATGTCGGGTCCTCGCTCCAGCAGCAGCGCGTCGGGAGGAGCCGGCGGCAACCGTCGCCCCTCCGACTGCTCCGGTCGCGGGATGATGGCCACAGCGAGGCGCTGCGGGATCGCCCAGGCCGCCGCGTCGGCCAGCTGCCGGACGACGTCGGGCTCCCGGCCCGACTCCCCATCGATGATCAGCTCGGCCAGGCGGGACCGAACTACGTCGCGGTACCCGGCCTGCGCCGCCTGTTCGCTCGCGTAGCCCTCGACCGAGGATGCTGACAGCTCGTCGATGTAGACGAAGATGGCTTCTGCGAGGACGACCAGGTCGGCGGTGCCGACCCCAGCCTCGGTCGCTGCCGCGGCCATCTGCGCCCAGGCGACCCTGGCGCCGGTCCGATAGGCGGCAAGCAGCGCCTCCAGGCTCCGGCCCTCCGCCCGCTCTCCGGTACCGACCCGCTCGTAGACCCCGCGTGCGGACCCGGCTAGCGCTGGTTCGTCTGTGCCGAACAGGTCGAGCCACCGGCCCAGGGCGATCTCCACGCCGCGGCGCAGGGCCACACCGAACGGGCGGGAAGCCCCGCCGCGGTACTCCGGCTGGCTCGCGGTGATCTCGGCGACCATGGCGTCGACTGTGCTGGGAACAGCAGGACGAAGTACCCCCGCCAGGTCAGGGCTCACCCTGGACCAGGGCCTGCCTGTCGCCGTCTGCCGACCTCTATCATCACGTGATAAATCCATAGGGCAGACTCTAGGTATCCAGGCGATACGGAAGGGAGGCAGGTGCGGGCATTCTCAAGACATGACAACAACGACGGCGCACCCGCCCACTACCCCCCGCACCCGTGAGCAGAACCAGAGAAGCCTCGACGGACTCCGCCTGATCGCCCTGACGCCGATCCGCTGGTGGCACGAGGCCCGGTTCGAGGCACACATGCGCAGTGCCCAGCGCAACGTCCACGTCTCCCTGCGTGCTGAGGAGAGGTTCCGGCTCACGCGCAGCCGGGTGTTCCATGAGCGCGCCGCCGCACACGTCGACCGTGCCGTCGAGCATGGCCACCGGGCCGAGGCGATCAAGACCAGAACCCACGTCTCCGACTAGCCGCTCGACCTGCTGGCCCTCAGAGCAGCGGTTCTCCTGAACCCTCGAATCCCGTCAGGCTGAACCGACCGGCTTCTCCGCGCGCAACTGCAGCGACCTCGCGGAAGGGGGCACTGCTGTCGTCGGTGTAGACGCTGTTGACCCGGCGACCGCGCCCCCACCCGTTCGGTCAGCCGGATCCGCACCGCCAGGCGCAGCGCCTCGACCGGATCGAAGGAAACAGGCGGGCGCGCGCCCTCACGCTCGACCTGCCCGGACGAGCCGTCAAGCCCCAGCAGGGGCCAGCCTCGGCGCACGCCGCAACCCTGACTCATGACACGTGGCCCTGGCAGCCCCTGTCCGGCACGGCGTAGGAGTAGGTCGAGAATCGGAGGTGTCACCGATGACACATCATGCGAGCATGCCGGTGACCCACCATCAACCGGGCACACCGCTGCCAACCCGTGGCGATCGGCTGAACGCGGCCATCGGACTCGGCGGGCTCGTGGCCGGCATGGGCGGCTACTGGGCGTGGTTCGTCACCAGCGGGGCTCGAGCGTCCGACGACCAGGGCTGGGTTGAGTTCGAGAAAGCCTTCCCGCTCGCCGACGCGTACTTGTCCGTCGTAGCGGCTGCCGCGGCGCGGCAGATGTGGCGAGGCAAGCCCTCCGCCGTCGGCCTGGGCATCGCCGCGGGAAGTGCCACGACGTTCCTCGGCCTCATGGACGTCCTCTACAACCTCCAGCACGGCAGATACAGCGAGCGCTCGCCCGACATGGCTCTGGAGACCGCGGTCAATGTCGCCGCACTGACCCTCGGACCCATCACCATGATGCGGATGTGGCGCGCCAGACACCGACTCCTCGCCTGACCCTCCAAGGGGCCAGGGCAAGGCTGTGGTGATCGAGATGGATCCGCACAAACGCACACTGGCCGTCGAGGCGATGGCCGCCACCGAGACCGTCACCGGGGCGGCCACCGAGGCCTTCTGGCGGAACAGTCGGGTGAGCTCGGCGTCGCGGAGGAGGGACCGAGATGGCCAGAGCCCCGGAGGTCGACGCGTGGTTCGACTCCTTCGAGCACCACGCCAAGAACGCGATGCTCCGGCTGCGCCAGATCATCCTGTCCGAGCCACGGGTCGAGGAGACGATCAAGTGGAAGAGCCCGATCAACTACAAGGGCAACATGGCAAGCGTCAGTATCCGGGTAGTCCGCTCGGCGGGAGTAGCACCTTGGGGGCCATCCCTCGCAACGGACGGTCCATCCAGTCGTCACCAGCGCCGACAGGCGTCGGAGCGCGCTCATGGCGTGAGGCGTCCGGCGCAGGAGTCCGGGGCTCGGGCGTTGGTGACGAGTAGCTGCCCCGCTGAGCGGGACGTGACCGGCCTCATCGGTGAGCGTGGACGAGCGGCCTCAACCTTGGTCCACTGCTAAGGCTGGATTGTCGCCGATACGCTGCGGTCATGACGGCACGGCCGACCGTGCGCAGCGCCGGGGGGCCCTCCGGTCGGGAGGGTGAGGTGATGCTGCGAACGTTCCGGTGGGCAAACCGGCATGTCATGCTGCCGATGCTTCGGCACCGGAGGGTGGGCGCCTGGGTTGGCAGCCCCCTGATCGGCTACTTCCTGATGTTGACGACGACTGGACGGCGTTCCGGTCTGCCACGCCAGACCCCGTTGAATTACGCGATCCTGGACGGGCAGATCTATGTGCTGTCCGGTTTCGGCGCCCGCGCCGACTGGTACCTGAACCTGACCGCCGACCCGCGGGTCACCCTCGTCCTGCCCGGTCGGACCCTGCGGGGAGCGGCGGCCCCAGTCCTGGACCCGGTCGAGGCGGAGCGGGCGGCGCTGGCCGTCGTTCGCAACTGCGGGTTCGCGCTGGTCTTCGAAGGGATCAACCCGCTGACTGTCACCGACGAGCAACTTCGCGAGCAGCTGGCTGGTCGGCCCGTCGTGCGGATCAGTACCGCCGACCCGATCCGTCCGGGGAGGCACGACCCGGGCTCACGCTCCTGGGTGCTGCCACATGTCGTTGTTCCCCTTGCTCTCGTCGGGGCGGCCCGATTTCTCAGACGTCACTGAACCCGGCCAACGACGTCGACTCGCCCTGCAAGCGCGACCCGGAGCCAGCTCAGCCCTCGGTTACTGGCATGTGCCGGCTGTCGCCGGGTTGTCGCTCGTACCGCGCATCGCGCGGTTGCGATGTCTGGGACTAGCCTCGACCGATCTCCGTGCAGTCTGACCGACAAGCGGCTCGCGCGGCCGTGGCGGTGTGACTCACAGGGTGGTTAGCGGGTCGCTACCTGCCGGCGCTACTGCTGCCGCGCGTTGACCGGCGGCTGCCCCTGAGTCGCGTCGATGACGGGGCATGGTCCCCAGAGCTTCGACGCGGGTCCGAGTCCTGCCGGGCTCTCCCACCCCGTACCTGGACGTTGGCAGCGCTCAGCGAGTGCGTCGAGCTCGGTGGCGCCGTTCTGACCGAGCACATGCTCGGCCCGAGCAGATGCGAGATTCGACTGTGGG
>Ga0316198_10002653_pt1 | contig 10782 bp, 9 predicted proteins | sample OudBieAanoxic_MG_FD_204935 | JGI IMG/M metagenome (GOLD analysis project Ga0316198, IMG submission 204935) | Coastal sediment microbial communities from Oude Bieten Haven, Netherlands - site A anoxic | ecosystem: Environmental > Aquatic > Marine > Coastal > Sediment | place: Netherlands... | reverse complement strand
TAAACCGTGCCCACAACAAACAAAACCGCCACGACAAAAAGAAGATCGGCTGTGCGAAAAAAAACGGCCGTGAAAAAGAAAAGGGCACCCGCAAAAAAAACGGCGAATAAATCCCGTGCAAAAACTGCCGTCAGCAAGAAACCTTTAGCACATACCCTCACACTTGATTCCGTAACTGTTATTAATAATGCCAAAGCTCTATATGAGGATTTAGGTAATGTTACCAATACAGATGTCAATATTGACGCCTCTGCAGTAGAGATGATCGACACTGCCATCTTGCAACTGCTATATGCCTTTGTCACCAAAGTTACTTCCAATAATCACAAGATTAACTGGATCAACCCATCTAAAGAATTTATTTCTCGCGCCGGGCTGCTTGGACTGTCCCGTAACCTGGGCATAGCATGAAATTACACATTACTGAGTTAACCACCTCTGCTGCAAAAGAATTTAAATTCACCAACGAGGATTTTAATTTCCTGAGCAGCCTGGTGGGCCTGAATACCGGCATCAACCTTACGGAAGATAAACGCGAGCTGGTATATGGCAGAGTTGCAAAACGACTGCGCCTGCTTGGCTTGCATAGCTTCAGCGACTATTGCGTGCTATTGAGACAAGAGAATAATGAAGAAGTCAAACATTTCATAAACTCAATTACAACAAATGTGACATCTTTTTTCAGGGAAGCGTATCATTTTGAATACCTCGCAAATAAAGTCATACCTGACATCATCGGCAAAAACGCGGGAAAAACCCGTCCGCAATTGCGTATCTGGTCTGCTGGTTGCTCATCAGGAGAAGAACCCTATTCTATAGCAATGGTGTTGAGGGAAAATATCAGGGATATCGACAGGTGGGATGCCAGGATCCTGGCCACCGATCTTGATTCAAATGTGCTTGAAACAGCAAAAATTGGCGAATATCCAATAGAGCACACAAATGATATATCCACTGATCGTAAAAAAAGATGGATGCTAGCGGGCACTGGAACAAAACGCGGCAGGGTAAAAATCAGGACAGATATACGAGATATGGTTCGTTTCAAACAACTCAATCTGACACAGAAATGGCCCATCAGTGGCATGTTCGATTGTATTTTCTTTCGTAACGTCGCCATATACTTTAAAAGGGAAACCCAAATACAACTCCTGGACAGATTTGCAGACAAGCTCGAAGACAATGGTATGCTTTTCGTAGGTCATGCAGAAAGCCTGGTCGGAATTTCCGACAGATTTGTCAATACAGGCCATACCATTCACCAGAAGATAAGTTGATGAAAACACAATATGGCAATTCCCATTTCGACCTGCCAAAAGCAATCGCCGGTTTTGAGTCAATCAATCGTTACTGGGACACCACTAACAACATATATGCAGCAAAGATATTACCTGGTGAGTTTTATGTAACTATGACCGGAGAATTGATTACCACCGTACTGGGCTCATGTGTATCTGCATGTATACGCGACACGGCAACAGGTATTGGCGGCATGAACCACTTTATGCTCCCCGCAGACATCAGCCGGGCTGCTAAAACATGGACCAACACGCCGGTTAATGCACAGACCCGCTATGGACACATCGCCATGGAGCGCCTTATAAATATCATCCTTGCCGGTGGTGGCAAACGCCAAAACCTGGAGATCAAGTTATTCGGCGGTGGCAAAGTCCTGCAGATTGATACGGACATAGGCGGTAAGAATATTGATTTTGTGAAACGCTACCTTGATACCGAAGGCCTTGCGATAGCCGCTGAAGATGTTGGTGGTATCAAGCCCAGAAAGATACAGTACTTCCCCAATACCGGCAGAGTCAGAGTTAAAATCCTGAATTACCAGCACAATGACACTCTGACCAAAAGGGAGTCTTCGTATATAGACACCATCAACAATGCACCTGTCGAAGGAAAAATAGACCTGTTCTAACAATGTCAGCAAAGAAAAAAATTCGTGTACTTATAGTCGATGACTCAGCACTCACAAGAAAGATTCTACGCGAAATACTTTCATCGGATGCTGAAATTGAAGTCGTAGGCACAGCAATGGATCCCTATATCGCCAGGACAAAAATCAAGCAATTAAATCCTGATGTACTGACGCTGGATGTTGAAATGCCGAAGATGAATGGCATAAATTTCCTTAAAAATCTGATGCGTCTCAGACCCATGCCTGTCGTCATGGTGTCAACATTAACTCAAAAAGGCGCTGACCTGGCACTGGAGGCACTGGGGCTGGGCGCTGTAGACTATGTAGGAAAACCTGACGTCATCAGCAAAACCAGCCTGGCCGACTACTCCGAGGACATTATCAGGAAAATCAAGGTTGCAGCATCTGTCAATAAAACTCCATGCTCATCCAAAAATAAAGCGCGCACATTACTACCTGCTCGAACTGATAAATCGACTACCTCAATCAGGAAAAACAACGGCCATTCAATAGTCGTTATCGGAGCATCAACTGGCGGCACAGAGGCTATTAAGGAAATAGTGACCAGTTTAAAACCTGACACATACAGCCTGATTGTTGTACAGCATATACCCAGAGCTTTCAGTACAGCTTTCGCTGAACGTATTAACCATATTTCTGCGCTTGAGGTCTGTGAAGCAAAAGATAACCAGCAAATTCTTCCCGGCCATGTTTACATCGCACCTGGAGACCAGCATTTAAAAATCACTCGAAACGAAAATACCAATTTGTTCTACTGTAAACTGGATGACGGAGAGGCTATAAATCGCCACAAGCCATCTGTTGATGTATTGTTCAGGTCCGCATGTAAATCCGCCGGTAATAACACAATTGGTATATTATTGACCGGCATGGGCTCCGACGGCGCGCGGGGTTTGAAAGAAATGCATGACGCAGGTGCGATCACAATCGCACAGGACGAGCAAAGCAGTATTGTCTGGGGGATGCCTGGCGAAGCGGTTAAAATACAAGCAGCTGACTTTATCCTGCCGCTAAACAAAATAGCAGATAAAGTTACTGTACTTATGCAAGAATGCAACGATTAACAATTGTCCATCTGCCAATGAATAACACAAATACAACAAAAAATGATATAAGCCTCCTGCTTTCGGAACTGGCAGATGACCTGACCTGCTTAATGATCAGAGAACATCAATATATTCACGAGGAACTCGAGCATGTCAGAAATCTTGTTCGCGATGCAACAAGGTCGCTAACCTCCAGCTTTGACGAAATGAACATATTGGCAATTGAACAAACCACAATGGTCACCCTGGCCCTGCAGTTGAATAACGCCAACAATAAAGAGCTGCTGGAACAGTGCAAGCGATCTGAAAAACATTACAGGGCCAACCAGGTTAAAATCGTAACCGCACTTCAGTTTGATGACATTGTGCAACAACTCACTAAGCATGCGCAGAACAGGACCTTGAGCATACAGTCAATGTTCAAAAGACTGGATGGCGCCCTGAAACGATTCAAGCACCTGGACCATAAAGAAGATCCGGAATTTATCAGCGAAATCCTTCAATTAAAACAGGATATTGCAAAATTCCGCACTGAACTGGAAAAGGAAAACCCGGTAAAACAGTCATCCCTCTCCATCGGGCGAACTGAATTATTCTAAAGATCACATTCAGCTGAGATAGCAATGCATCAGTAGTGGCAATAGCGCCACTTCAGTCAATTCAGTGAATGTTCGCTGCTGCCCGCAAGCTGCCTTTAGATGATTTTTTCAAGCAAAATCATCAACTTGAAGCCCATTGACGACTCATTGGGGAAACTCTACCATCAACTAATTCGTTCCCTCAATACAGGGGAGAGCTTGATGTCGCAGGCTGGATACATTACCGTTAATAAGCGCCTGTTCACCAGAATGGCAAATATTTCTATCTAAAAATAGAGCTGAATATGGAAATCAAACGATTTATTACCTTACCTGCATTGCTGTTGGCACTTGCCGCTCAGGCCGGCGATTTATTTGATCCCCAAATGAAACTCGCAAAACAGGGCAACCCCGAAGCACAATTCAAGGTCGGCGAGATGTATGAAACAGGGTTTGGTGTTGAGCGGAACATGAAAGAGGCAATATACTGGACCACAAGATCAGCTAACCAGAAATATGAAACAGCACGTTTCAAATTACTATACTGGGACATGGAAAAACGAGGACTAAGCGATAAAAACAAGATGAAACTCGAAGAGTTGAATCAACAGGCCAAACAAGGGAACGCGCAGGCGCAATATTATCTCGGTAAAATGTATGCATATGGCGTCGGAATAAACAAAAATCCTGATGTTGCGATTGACTGGTTACGAAAGGCAGCATCTGTCGGCGTATTAGAAGCTGAACTTGTGCTCGGTTATTTAATGGAAGAAAAACAACATGAAGCCAGAAAGGAAAGAAGATTTGAATCTGACCCTTGTAGCGATAAGACAGCAAGATTTCTATCCACTTGCAGATAACAAAGATAATAAACCCGCGTTTTGATCATGTGGACTATGCCATGATGCTATTGCAACTCATCCACTCGCTTAATAATGAAGTTGCACTTCAGAGTCGAATCCACACCGGGTTAAGTTTCACTAGTTCAGACTTGACCTGACAGCTGTTGTCGATTTTTGTATAACCGGAAAACCTGCTTGTGTTGGTGGTTTGAAATCATATTTTTCTCGCAGAGGCGCAGAGAACGCAGGGGTGACATGTTTTTTTTGCAATGTCAGTATCGTTTTATTCGTTTTTCTTTGCGGTCTCCGCGCCTCTGCGAGAGTAAATATCTGTAGTTTTTTCTATATCGCCAATCCTGGCTGCGCTGATAAAAAATCATAGTCCGGGTTTGAGTTAATACGACACTGGCTGTCAGGTTGAATCCTGACTATTACACATGAGTTGTTCGTGTTTCATTTCATTCAAGCGATGTCCTGGTGCCCCCTCAACTCAGCTCTCTCCCAGGGGAGGCGGTTATCGTCTCTGTTTATCCTTGTTCCTCGTTACTCGTCCCTTGTACCTGTGCTTATTCTCTGCACCTCTGCGAGAGCAAATATCTACAGTCTTTTCTATATGACCAATATCGGCTGTACTTACAAATAATGATGGTCTGAGTATGCGTTAGTATGACACTGACTGTCAGGCGAAATCCTGGCTATTAGATCTAAAGCTGAAGAATCTAGAAAATACCAAACAGCTTTTTATCATTCTTGTGTTGATGCAACATCTCTAAAATAGACGATTCCTCACTCAGCTCAGCCAGGTTAATCGCCTGCTCACGCTTATTGTTTCTTATATCAATATCCGCGCCCGCATCCAGTAATATCTTCACAGATTCCTTGCTGTCCGCAAGAACAGAGAGAATAAGCGGCGTGTTACCGACATTGTTTTTACCGTTCATGTCGGCACCTTGAGCTATCAACGCCCTGACTGCGCCTGCATTGCCCTTGCTTGCAGCAAGCATTAATGGCGTGTTTCCATCAGCAGCAATAACATCAACATCAAAGCCTTGCTCAATTAAAAGCGCAACAATATCCGGATTTTCCGATATTGCCGCCTTATGCAGCAGTGAGTCACCATGCTTATCCTTTCTGTTTATTTGCCTGTAACCCACCAGCATCTGCCTGACCAGGTCAGCATTACCGGATTCAACAGCAAACCATAGAGCATCATGGCCATTCTCATCACGTAAGCCAGCATCTCCACCTGCACGCAGCAACCGCTCGACCGTTTTCAATGACATACTCCTGGATGCCATCATTAATTCACCTTTGCCATCAATCAGTATGTTATTCGGCCTTGCGCCTGTATCGAGCAAGATAACGGTAATTTCCTCATGACCGCCAGCAATCGAGTAAAACAATGCAGTTTGCCTCTTGTTAGCGGCCACATTCACATCAGCACCGGCTTTCAATAGAATTTTTGTAACATCTACCTTGCCATATTCTGCGGACCACATGAGTGGTGTCTTGCCATGTTTATCTTTCTTGTTTACATCAGCTTTTGCAGCAATAAGCAGACTGGTAACATCATCATATCCCTGCATAGCTGCACGTGTCAGTGGAGTATGACCCTCATCATCTTGCTGGTTCGGATTCGCGCCCTTCTTTAACAGCAAGGCCAGAACATCATCCTGCCCTCGCCAAACGGCGATCATCAGCGGACTCCAGTTTTTATATACACTACTGGCGCCCTTATTCATTACCACCAGTTTCTGTGACGCCGTAAGGCTGTCTTTTCGTGCAACAGGTAAACGCGCCCCATACTTTTCCAGTAATTTCACAGTGGATTTATGTTTTGCTTTAGCAGCCATTGCGATAGCGTTTTCTCCATTACGGTTTTTGGGTTTATGTGATGCCTTGCCTTTCAACAATACTGCAACAACATCCTTATGCCCTTTTGCAGATGCCAGCATCAGAGCCGTATTACCATTTGCATCCTTATGCCCCAGGCGTGCCTTGTGATTGATCAGCTCCCTGACAATGCTGAGACCGCCATTTGCTGCAGCCAGCATCAATGGCCTGTCTTTATAGGTGTCAACAACATCAGCAGCTGCACCATTATCCAGCAGCAGCTTCACCATTTTTACATTTTTCCGACTGACCGCTTCAAACAGCACCGTCCGCTTGTATTGATCAGTTGCATTCACATTTGCACCGGCTCTCAGTGATTTCTCAGCGGCTTTGATATCATCAGCACTCACCGCCAGCACCAGCGCTTCGTCAGGTTCAATATCGCCGGCAATCACCATATCGCCAGTTTCAAGACTAATTAAACGCTTTGCCGCGTTGCTGTATCCCTGCCTGGCAGCAGCCTTGTACCAGTAAACTGCTTTTCCCAGATCCTGACTTACACCAATACCTTCTTCATAGAGAACGCCCATCGAATACTGTGAACGTTTATAACCCTGACTGGCCGATTTATTCATCCAGTAAGCTGCTTTTTTAGCATCCTTGCGAGTACCCTGACCGTTACGGTACATCACAGCAAGATGGTATTGGGCCTCTTTGTCACCTTTGCGCGACAACGGCTCGAGTATTTTTACAGCTTTGGAAAAATCCCTGGTGCGAATCGCCATTTTCGCATCTGACAGTGTTGCAGCTTCGACCATGAACACTACAAGCAAGAATATCAGAGGTAGGAAATTCAATCGATTCATTATGCTGTTCCAAACTTGGTTTCCATATCAATACCGATGGATTTGAGGAATGGTGTTGGCAAAATACCACCGGCGCATACAATTATCGCATCGTTATCGATGGTAATTTCTTCATTGTCTGCCTCGATGACGACCTTGTCATCGGATATCTGTTTTACATTTGAGCTCATCAGCACATTCAATTTACCTTGCTTGCGCGCATTTTCCACTTTCATGCGGTTCTTTTCCTTGGCACGGGAGAATGCTTCACTTCTATATGACAAAGTTACTGTTGTTCCCGCTTCATCCGCAATACTGACCGCGGCTTCCAGAGCGCTATCGCCGCCACCAACAACCAGAACGTGCTGATTCAGGTACTGTTCCGGATCTATAAGGTGGTAGACTACTTTTGATTTATTTTCACCCGGAACACCGAGTGTGCGAGGTGTCCCACGTCGACCAATCGCCAGTAATACCGCCCTTGTCTGGTAACTACCTTGTGTTGTTTTAACTTTAAAGCCGGCGCCGTCGGGTTCAATACCTTCAACACGCTCATTGTCACTAATTTTTAACCCGGTTGATTCTACAACGCCTTCCCAGAACTCCATCAACTGTTCCTTGGTGGTTTCCCTGAATTGCATTTTGCCTACAACAGGTAGCTTGACCGGTGCAGTCATCACAATTTTACCCCGTGGGTAATGCGATACAGTCCCGCCCATCGATTCCTGCTCCACGGTAACAAACTTAAGTTTGGCTGAAATAGCCGCAAGAGATGCGCCTATACCCGCCGGCCCTGCGCCAACGATAACCAGGTCAAGTCTATCCTTGCTTCCAATACCATCAAGCTTGCGGATGGATTCAACAGCCTGCACACCCTGGGTAACTGCATTTCGTATCAGACCCATGCCACCCAGCTCACCCGCAATATAGATACCGGGAACATTGCTCTGGAAATCCTCATTCACCTGCGGAATATCAACGCCTCGCTTCTCGGTACCAAATACAAGCTCGATGGCGTTGAACGGACAGGCTTTCTTGCATGCCCCGTGACCGATGCAATGGGTCGGATCAACCAGGTGAGCTTTACCATGAATCACACCCAGGACATTTTTCTCAGGGCACGCCTTTACGCAGCTGGCACAACCCAGGCACTTGACGTGATCTATGATCGGGTGGAGAGAGGCAGGCTCGGTTAAGCCGGCAGCAACTGCCTCTTCAAGGATATGTCTACTGGTGCGCTGCGTGCCTGTTCGCTTCCAGAAATATATGCTGAAAATAACCAGCAACGGCAATGAATAGAGCCATATTTCAGTCGTCATGGAGCATATCCTGCATGAAGAATTCTATGCCGCAGCAATACTGCACCGGCAAAAACACCATCGAACGAAGCATGATCATTGATTACACAAAGAAAGAATCTGTAACTTATTGATTATTGGTTTATATAGCAGATATTATGCAAATTTTCTCGACATATTATGGAAAATTAACCGACATTTTTCCGGTTTTTCTTACAAATTTACTAGACTACTACAGGCAAGCAATTATAATGCCCTTGGGAAAATTATACCAAACTTTCGCACAGACCCACGAGACCCTCATGAGCAATATAGACACCATAAATGACGACGTTACAGCCCGGGATTTAGTGGCCAGTAATCCGGTACAGCAAGGAACAAAAATGTTTGAATTGCTGACTGCGCCATTCGTGTTTCTGTATAAGCATTTATTTACGGTCAGTGTAATAGCAGTACTTCTAATCGGCTGGCTCAATCGCGATAGCAATTATCTCAGCGCTGAGAACGGCACCGGCTATGTATTGGGTATTGTCGGTGGAAGCCTGATGCTATTAGTGATGCTCTACCCCCTGAGCAAAAGATTTTCATTACTGTCGCGCATGGTGCCAGTTAGATACTGGTTCGGCATGCACATGCTGTTTGGCACTATCGGGCCCGTATTGATTCTGTATCACTCCAATTTTCATCTTGGATCAGCCAACAGCTCAGTCGCATTAATCAGCATGTTGCTGGTCGTGGGCAGTGGGCTAATTGGTAGGTATATATATACCCATATTCATCATGGCTTATATGGCAAGCGCATTACGCTCAATGAGCTTAAGCAAGAGCTTGAAACCGACAATACGGAGCTTTTGTACATTTACCAGCTGAACTCAAATCTGAACAAGATGATGTCAGCAATGGAAAGCAAGGCTTTGCAGCAATATACAGGCATCTTTATGAGTCTGCTGCACAGCATATCACTGACTTTTGATGCGCAACGTTTACAGTCAAAGTTTAAGCATTTACTAAACGGCAGCCAGAATGACAGTTTATCAACAACACTACCAGACAGCGCGGTCGCCAAAGAATTTATCAAGCGTTATACAGATACACTGCGAAAAATTGTCGCTCTTCGTATGTACGAGCGGCTGTTTTCACTGTGGCATATTCTTCACGTGCCAATCTACATCATGATGATAATAACAGCTGTTATCCACATTTTTGCTGTACATATGTACTGACAGAAGCAGGCTCGAATTACTTAAGATGCGACCTCGTTACCCTGTCTGGACAAGGCTCATACTTGCGATCTCGGTCATGCTCACAACTTCTGCCAGCAATGCGGAATCACTGGAATCGCTTTTGATGCCCGGCCCTGTCATCAAGGCTCACCAGGAATACGAAAAAGACTGCGACCAGTGCCACGACACATCAGACAAGGCAAAGCAGGGACAATTGTGCATGCAATGCCATGATCATAAGAACATACTTGATGATGTGCGTAATAAGGAAGGCTTTCATGGACGACTGCCCGAAACAGTAACAACCAATTGCAAACACTGCCATACTGAGCATGAAGGACGGGATGCAATAGTCATATTACTGAACCCGTCGACTTTCGATCATTCCAAAACCGATTTCCTGCTCAAAGGCATGCACGCCAAAACGAACTGTGCAGCATGTCACGAAAAAGACAAGAAATATTCTGAAGCACCGCAGGATTGTTATTCCTGCCATAAGAAATCGGACGTTCACGATGGAAAAAATGGAAAAAAATGCGGTGACTGTCACTCTGCTTCCAGCTGGAAGCTGTCTGAATTTGATCACGACGAGAAAACGGATTTCCCGCTTAAGGGCACTCATAAAGATACCAACTGCACTTCCTGCCATATCAACCAGAAATACAAAGACACGCCGAAAAAATGCATAGGCTGCCATAAGATCCAGGACATCCACCGCGGAGGTTATGGGGAAAAGTGTGATACTTGCCACACACCTGAACGATGGGACGAAATGTCTTTTGATCACAACAAAAATACCGACTTTTCTTTATATGGTAAGCACAAGAAGGCATCATGCAATAGTTGCCACACACCCGATAAATTAAAAAAGAATAAGAGCAGGAAATTAAAACTTCCAACTGATTGTTATAGCTGCCATAGATTCGATGACAGCCACAAAGGTAAAAACGGAAAAGAATGCAAAAACTGCCATAACTCCAGTTCATGGCAAAAGCACAAATTCGATCATGACAAGAAAACAGACTTCCCACTCCGTGGTAAGCACAAAAACCTGTCCTGTTCATATTGTCACAAAGGCGACCTCGATCTGGAAAAAAAGGACAATATTAAAACTAAAAAGGACAAGCTAAAGACCGCCTGTATTGAGTGCCACAAAATAGATGATGTAC
>Ga0316198_10002652_pt1 | contig 10784 bp, 10 predicted proteins | sample OudBieAanoxic_MG_FD_204935 | JGI IMG/M metagenome (GOLD analysis project Ga0316198, IMG submission 204935) | Coastal sediment microbial communities from Oude Bieten Haven, Netherlands - site A anoxic | ecosystem: Environmental > Aquatic > Marine > Coastal > Sediment | place: Netherlands... | reverse complement strand
AACCTTAGAAGAGATAAAAGATGCTGCCCTCCGTGAAAATACCTTATTTTGTTTGAAAAATATAAAAGAACTGAAAGAACATCTAATTAATCTGCTAACTAAAACAGAGAAGATTTTAGAATCTTCTAAAGATAATTTGTATGAAAAAGGCCATAAAGAGTTTACTACTTATGTAAAGAGTCAATTGATTAAAATGCATCCTCTTAATCTTGCTCAGGAACTAATGGGGAAGCAATTTTATCGTATTTCAGACTATAAAAATTATATCTTTATTTCTACCTACTATAACAATAATCCTTGTATTAGGTATTTTAATGATAATACCCTAATTGTTCTAAAAAAAATTAAATCTACTGAAGATAAATTCACCCCAGAAGAACTTGTGAATTTTACAAAGGTACTTTCAGATAAAACAAGGCTAAAGATCCTTAGGTATATTACTCATAAACCTTCATTTGGAATAGAGCTTTCTGAACATTTTAATGTTAGTCGTCCAACAATATCACATCATTTGGATAGTCTTAAAAAATTAGATCTTGTTCACATAGAAAGAGATAAAAATACAAAATACTATAGTCTTAATAAAATTACTTATAAAAAATTTCTTAGTGAACTGAATAACTTTATTATGAACGATTAAGTCTTATATTAGATTATTGAAATTAAAGTTTAAGTTACCAAACCTCTATAATGAATTTATAACTTCTTTATAAGATTAATAAAAAATACTGTTTTTTAACAGTATTTTTTTTATTGCTAAAATGTTTTTGATATGTTATTATACACTCATCTAATTAGATGAGGATAAAATCAGATTTAAAGGGAGGGTTTATGAAGGTTATCGAGGTTATTGATTTAAAAAGAGTTTATAATTCTAAAATAGGTATCTTTAATAAAAAGTCAGTTGCAACACAAGCTTTAAAGGGGATAAGTTTCTCTGTTGAAAAAGGAGAAGTATTTGGCTTATTAGGACCAAATGGAGCTGGAAAAACTACAACAATTAAGATTTTAACTACTATGTTACTTCCAACATCTGGAAAGGTTACTATTCTTGGTAATGATGTATCAAAAGCAACCAATAAAATTAGACCTAGAATTAATTTTATTTTTGGTGGGGAACGTAGTCTTTATTGGAGGTTATCAGCCTATGAAAATTTAAGGTATTTTTCAGACCTGTATAAGATAGACATTAAAACCCAAAGAAAAGTTATTCCAGAACTACTTGAATTAGTTGGTTTGTCAGAAAAAGCCCACCATAAAGTAGAGACATTTTCAAAAGGGATGAAACAAAGACTACAGATAGCAAGAGGACTTATCAATAAACCAGAAATACTATTTCTTGATGAGCCTACAATTGGGTTGGATCCTGCAAGTGCAATAGAGTTAAGAAAAATCATAAAAAACTTAGTGTCTAAGGGAACAACTATACTTATTACAACTCACTATATGCAAGAGGCTGAGGAGCTTTGTGATAGAGTAAGTATAATCTCAGATGGACAGATTCTTGCAATAGGAGAAACTAGTAATCTAATAAAAGAAAATGGGAAAAAAACCTTAGAAGATCTCTATTTAAAGGTAGTAGGTGATGGATATGAAGGCTAACCTCAGAGTTTTTATATCTAGTATATTTCTTCAAATGAAACAGTCTTTTGGGAGGTCTATGTTTAGGTTTTGTATGATTGTTTACCCTATTCTATATGGCTTTACTCTATATATGATTTATATGGATAGCTCTAATGAAACAATTATTAACTATGTGATGTTTGGAACAGCAGTTGCTAGTTTATGGGGAACAATTAGTTTTTCTTCAGCAGGGGATATTGATAGAGAAAGGTTTATGGGGTCTTTAGAGGTAATATTCAACTCACCTACAAGCTTTTTCCTCATTATGTTTGGAAAGGTAGTGGGAAATACTATATTAGGTACACTCTCTATGCTTATAAGTATATTTTTCGTGTCTATAGCATTTTCAATTCCTATAATTATAGTAGATCTATCCAAATTTATTCTGGTTTTCATTATAGGTTTATCCTCATTTATAGGAATAGCAATGATGCTATCGGGATTATTAGCTGTATCAAGGAGTACACGAATATTTATGAATATCTTAGACTATCCTATGATGATACTGTCTGGAGTAGCGTTTCCCATATCCTTGCTACCATCTAGTTTGATACCAATATCATATTCCTTAGCACCTACACATTTCTTACTTCTTATTAGAATGTGTATTAGCGGAATAGACAATCTTCATTTATTCTATATTCATCTTGGCTACTTAATAGGCCTGACAACAATATATGGTATTCTAAGCTGTTTTCTATATAGAATTATTGATATAAAGGCTAGAGAAAAAGCTACTTTGGGGGTGATATAATGAACTTTATAAGAGAGGGAATAAGAAGATTTTTCTATCAATCATTAATTAATTATAAAGGGTTATTTGCTTGGGTAGATGTCAAATCCTATATATTTATGAAAGTGTTTGCTCCTATCTTAAAGATAGTATTTTTTTCAATCCTATCTAGCTATGCATTTAAAACAACAGACATAAATACATGGATAATAGGAAATTCATTTCTACTTTGTACTTCAAATGCAATTTATGGGGTGGGTAATGATCTCATTCTTGAAAGAAGATTTGGAACCCTTAGGTTTATTGTAGCTTCTCCATATAATAAATTTCTTATTTTCTTGGGGCGTAGTATATTTCATGTGATTGATTCTTTCATTACTGTTGTAATAGGTTTAACAGTAGGATATCTTTTTTTTGAACTTACTATTCCTTTAGAAAATTTGGCAGTATTCATGGGAGTGCTCTGTATAAGTCTCTATAGTGCTATGTCTATTGGGATAACCATCTCCTCTTTAGGGCTTTGTTTAAGAGAAGTACACATGTTTTTAAATGTGTCTGAAATGTCTTTAGTAATATTAACAGGGGCATCCTTTCCTATTTCAAGGTTACCAATCTTTCTACAAAAAATATCTTATTTTACTCCTATGAGTAGAGGGATAGAGGGTGCAAGGTTACTCGTTGATAGTTATGATGGAGCTTATCTTTTTGGACTTATATTAGGTGAATTTTTAATTGGTTCACTATTTATGATTATTGGTTACCTTTTATTTTTATACGGCGAAAAACTTTCTCGTAAATATGCTACATTGGATCTTTATTAAAAAACTTTTTAAAAGTTCGTTTTAACTATGGGTATAATATCTCTAATTCCAAACATCCTACGGGATGTTTTTTTTTACAAAAAAGTCCTTAAAAAATATTTAGGGACTTTTTCTATAATTTTATTTAAAATAGATTTCGTTTTGAAAAAAATGAGGTATCATTAGAATGTGGATGAATAGACAAAGATTCTAGCGTGGATAGTTAGACGAAATTTGTTTTGCAGTATAAGTGATGGGGGTATAATTATGAGAATTGAAAAATTAGATGAAAAGCATTTGAAAGAGTGCTCTTTAGTGTATATTAAAACATTTAACAGCGAACCATGGAATGACAATTGGAATGAGATTACGTCGTACAAAAGATTGAAAGATATTTATGATACTCCGGGTTTTTCAGGGCTGGTAGTATTTGATCAAGATCAATTAAAAGCTGCTGTATTAGGAAATATAGAACAGTGGTACGACGGATATATGTATAATTTAAAAGAGATATTTGTAAATCAAGAAGAAAAACGCAGTGGAATTGGAAGTTATTTAATTGTGGAATTAGAAAAAATGATAAAAGAACTGGGAGTAAATTCAATAAGTTTGTTTACCAGCAGGGGCGATTTGACTGAGAAGTTTTATATAAAAAATAGCTTTATTACCGAAGAGGATATGATTATGATGTGTAAAAGTATTTAGTAATTATAAAGGGTCTGTCTCATATTATGTGTAAACCTTTAATATTGAAGGAGTAATAGCTATAAAGCAGCTATTACTCCTTCTTTTTAATCCTGTTGTGTAACAAAAACTGATCTGTTCCTTTATTGAGGAACCCTGTTGCAAAAGTATATGTCTTATGATGTAGTAAATTAATTATATAGATGTTGGCTCATTATTTTACTATTTCTATCTGAAGTTCAGTAATATATTCTTCTTCAGGAATATCTAGCCAAGAACCTTTATGATAAATTTCTCTTAAAGCTCCTTGAGGTTTGTATCCATTTTCATTTAGCCATTTTTCTAAAATATTATATGTTTCAAAGATGCTTCCGTATCCACCCTTATGAACTATACAAGCCATATTTTTAACTTCTGGCAGCTCCTCACATATAAATTTTTCTGTACTTTGAATAAAAGCAGAAACTCCTTCTACTATGGCTAAATCATATTTATCTTCTACTTTTCCAAAGTAATTATTATATAAAATAGTCATACAAGGTGCAGAAGGTTCTCCGCCCTTCTCTGAGATGTAATTAAGTAGTGGCTGCCAATAATCATTTAATCCTGTTACATCATCAGCTTTATCACGATAATATGCTACTAGAATAGGTTTAACATTTTTTACCGTTACAAGTTTTTCCATAGGGATACCTCCATTTTTTATTAAAAACATATTTGTTTCAAGCTGCCTTAGTGTTTCTTGCAGATTTGATATTTTATTTTTAATTTTTATTGTATTTTCTATTAAAATTTCTAACATCTCTTTGTCTTCTAAAGTAAGAAGCCTTGCAATTTCTTTCAGTGAAAGACCCACACTCTGCAAAGTTAAAATATTATAGACCTTAATTATTTGTGAAGGGTCATAATATCTATAACTATTTTCACTATCCTTTTTAAAAGGTATAAGAATACCCACCTTTTCCCAATGATGTAATAGTGCTATGCTGACACCACATATTCTAGAGAAATCTCCTATTCTATACATTTTATCTCCTCCTCTTGTTATTAATAGTATAGACTCTCATGTAAGATAAGAGTCAAATTATATTTTATTTTTTCTAATTATTAAATTACGAAAAAAGTCCCTAAATATTATTTAGGGACTTTTTATATAAATTATTTTTAATTTTTTACTTCTGACTTTTTACTTTTCAAAGTTATGATTACCCCTGATATGATCATAAACCCTGCTAAGACCTTAGGCAGTGTAATAACCTCTCCTAGGATAAAGTATGCCATTATCATAGAAAATAAAGGAACTAAGTTAACATACAGGGAGGTCTTGGCAGGACCTATCCTTTTTACCGATACCTGCTGAATCAGATATGCTATAACCGAAGCAAAGATCGACATATATATCAGACTGCTCCATCCCATCCAAGTAGTATTGGGTAAAAAACTCATGGGATTTTCATATATCACCATGGGGATCAGAAGGATTACACAGAATAAAAATACATAGAATGTAAGTTTTATAGGTGCAACACGTCCTACGATTCCCTTTAAAACTATGAAGTACAGGGAAAAGGACAGGACAGCTAAGAGCATGGAGATATCTCCTACATTAAAATTCATATTTTTAATTACGTCTATGGAACCGTTGGTAACTATCATGGCTACTCCTAAAAAGGAGATTAGTATTCCCCCAATTGCTTTTTTAGGAAATCTTTCCTTTAAAAATAAAGATGCAATAATAGTAGTTATAATTGGATTCATAGCTGCTATAAGAGATGTGTTAACACTGCTTGTATATTTTAAAGCTGTAAAAAAGAGTACGTGGTATCCAACCATACCAAGGAGGGACAGGATTATTATTCTAGGAATATCTGCCTTCTCCAGAGTTAAATCTTCTCCCCTTTTCCACATGATTAAAAATAAAACTACAGCTGCTATTAAAAATCTAAAAAATGTCAAAGAATATACCGGGAATTCTGCTATGGAAAATTTACCTGCAATAAAAGCCCCTGAAAAAAATAGAGTTGCAATGACCATTAAATTTTTATCCATCAAATCTTTCATCTTGTTTTTATTTAAACCTATAACTTCGTTATTCATCCTATCCCCCTTGAAATTTATTATAATTAGGTACATTTTAGCAGTAATAATTTTTTTTTACAATAGTCTTTAAAATTAATATAGTTGACTTACCAACTATATTTTAGTATCATATTGAATAAACAAAAGTTGGTTGACCAACTATTTTAGGAGGAAGCAATGAAAAAACCATTGGGAAAAGAAATAAACGAACTGGGAAGAGATGTGAAAAAGTTTCTTCACTATCATTTAGATGGGTATTCTCTAGGAGATGGACAGTTTGGAATATTATATGAAGTTTTTCATAGTCCGGGAATCTCCCAAGAAAAACTGAGTAAAAAAAGAAATGTAGATAAAACAACCACAGCCAAGGCTGTAAAAAAATTAATAAATAACGGATATATCCAGAGGGAGAAAGATAAGGCAGATAAAAGAGTTTACTGTCTTCTATGCACTGAAAAAGCCGTTGAATTAATGCCGGAAATAGAAAGGGTTATAAAATTAGAGAATGAAGTATTAACTGAAAGTCTTTCTGAAGATGAAGTAGAGGTTTTTAGAAAAATCATGGGGAAGATGACAAAAAGTATAGATAAACATTTAAAGGAAATGGAGGGATAATTATGGATGCCTTAAAAAGATTGGAAACAGAAAAAATCTCAAAACTTTTGATGGAATTCTCTATTCCTGCCATAGTGGGGAGTCTTGTTTTTGCCCTATATAATATTGTAGACAGGATCTTCATTGGAAAGGGTATAGGAGCGTACGCTATGACAGGCCTCAGCATTACCTTTCCTATATTTACACTATATATTGCCATAGGGATGCTTATCGGCCAGGGGGGAGGAAGTATTGTATCCTTGAGGCTTGGTGAAGGGAAAAAAGACAAGGCTGACAAAGCTTTGGGGAATACAGTTACATTATTTACCATATCCAGTATCCTTCTTATGATCTTGGGCAGAATATTTTTAGATGACTTGCTTCTTTTGTTTGGAGCTACAGAAAATACCTTAAGTTATGCCAGAGATTATATGAGTATAATAAATTTACTTGTATTTTTTAATTTTATGGCAATGGGAATGAACAACCTTATGAGAGCAGAAGGTTCTTCTAAATTGGCTATGAAATATATGGTTACGGGAGCACTTATTAATATTGTTTTGGACCCTGTTTTGATATTTTGGTTTGACATGGGAATAAAAGGGGCTGCTATAGCTACAGCATTTGCAAATGTTATTGTAACAATAGCTGTATTTTATCACTTTATATATAGTAAAAAGAGTCATATAAAATTAAAAAAAGAAAATCTTATCTTAGATGGTGAAACTGTTAAAGAAATATTTAAAATAGGATTATCTCCATTTACTCTGCAGGTTACTACAAGTTTAGTTGCAGTTGCATGTAATAAGACTCTCCTTGCATATGGAGGAGACATGGCAGTGGGAGCAATGGGGATTGTAAACAGTATATATATGTTTATGTCCATGATTATTTCTGGAATCAGAGCAGGAAGCCAGCCTATTATTGGTTATAATTATGGTGCTGGTAAATTTAATAGGGTGGTTGAAACACTAAAAATTTCTCTCATAGGATCTATGCTTATAGCTGCTTTTATTACTTCAATTGCATTTTTTAAAGGAGATGTTTTAATTAATTTATTTAATGATGGAAATGAAGAGATCCTTCGTATAGGGGAGAGAGGGTTAAAGATATGCCTATCTATGGGAGTTCTTAATGCATTTTATGTAATAGGAGCAAATTATTTTCAGTCTATAGATCAGGCTGCAAAATCTATTACTTTAAACTTGATAAGACAGGTTGTGCTTTTTGTCCCACTGTTTATAATTTTGCCAAAATATTATGGGATTGATGGGATATGGTTAATTTGGCCGATCAGCGATATTATTGTATTTTTGTTTACAGGATACTTTATAAGAAAAAACATTAGAGAACTGAAAAGAAGGCCGATAGGAGTAACTAGTTAATCTTTTATTTTAATTATTTTGAATATGGTTGGATTATATTGTATTTTATTAATGGATATGTTAACATTTTAGAACGGTATGAAGGGCCGTAATTTCCTAATAGATCTTGGAAGGTGTTTGGGAATAAAAACATCTTCCTTTTTTATATTGGGAATATAAATAAGGAGTGTGGAAATGTGGAAATGTTGAAGAGAGTGATTAACGGTCTCAATGGTGTATTATGGGGGACCAATCTGCTAGTTGTAATGTTGTTAGGTGTAGGGATCTACTTTACGGTAAGGACCAGATTTGTGCAATTTAGGTTGTTTAAACACATGGTAAAACTGTTGGTAGATAAAAGGGAAAAAACTACAGGGGGAATATCATCCTTTCAGGCTTTTTGTATAAGTACAGCCTCTAGGGTAGGAACAGGAAATTTAGCAGGAGTAGTAGCGGCTATCTCAGTAGGAGGGCCGGGAGCTATATTCTGGATGTGGATAGTTGGGATCTTGGGAGCTTCTACAGGTTTTGCAGAAGCAACTTTAGCACAACTATATAGGATAAGAAAAAAAGATGGAACTTTAGCAGGGGGATCAGCATACTATGTTGAAAAAGCCCTGGGAAACAGAAAATTTGGTATATTGTTTGTATTAGCTGCAATTTTTTGTTTTTTAGGAGTAAGTGCAATTACAGCTAACTCTGTGACTGTATCTTTTAACAATGCTTTTGGAATAGACAAAACTACCATGAGTTTTTTACTGATAGTATTTACCGGTATACTTACCTTTGGTAAAGTCAGTAAAATTCCTAAGATTTTGGAGAAATTGGTGCCTATAATGGCTGTGATCTATCTATTGTTGGTATTTGTGATAATGCTTAAAAATATAGGGATCATACCTAGAGTTTTAGGAGAGATCATCTCTGGTGCTTTTGGCTTTAAACAAGCTATAGGCGGGGGAATAGGTGCAATAATCATGGCCGGTGTAAAGAGGGGATTATTCTCTAATGAGGCAGGTCTAGGAACAGCTACAGCGGTAGCTGCCACAGCAGAGGTAGATCACCCGGTAAAGCAGGGATTGACCCAGGGTTTAGGAGTTTTTGTGGATACTTTGGTAATCTGCACTTCTACAGCTATGATCATGTTATTAGCTGACAAGGGAGCTGTAGAGGGTTTATCTGGAATGGAACTTTTACAAGGGGCTATGAGCTATCATTTTGGAACTTTTGGGGTAAACTTTATAGCCTTGATCTTGTTTTTATTCTCATTTAGTACAATTTTGGGTATTGGGTATTATGCTCAAACAAATTTGAGTTATATCAGTGATAAAAATTATCTGAAGACAGGATATAAGGTCTTAGTTTTGATCATGATCTTATTTGGAGGAGTGAGCCAAAGTGCCATAGTATGGTCTTTAGCTGATCTGGGATTAGGATTTATGGGAGTTATTAATTTAACTGCTTTATTTATCTTGAGAGGACAATGTTTGGAATCCTTAGAAGACTATGAATTAAATGTATTAGCTAAGAAAAAGTGGAGAATGAATTAAAAATGTCGCGGCGACACTAAAAAAAGGCAGAGAATATTTCTCTGCCTTTTTATTATTATCTAGGAAATTATAATAAGTAAGGGGTTATATAATAAATCTTATAATCCTTTATTCGTTATAAAATTTGGAGGAGATTCAAAAGGGTTTCTCTAAATTCTGTATCATTGTTAGCCTTTCTTTTTTTAGGACCCTTGGTTCTTCCTCCATTAGCTCTGATTTTTGTACTCATATGTCTGGAGAACATCAATGAATCGATATTGAACTTGTTATAGATAAACCCGTTGGGATGGATAACACTATGGGTTTTTTCTAAGATAATCGTGGCTAATCCATAATCCTGGGTAATGACTATATCCTCCTTTGTAGATATTTTCATAATTTCTAAATCTACCGAATCATCTCCTTTTTCCACTTGAATAACTCTAAAGTCTCCTTTTAATTCATGGGCTGTGTCTACTACCATGATCAATTCTAAATTATATTTTGTAGACAGTTCTACACAGATTGATTTTACACCTTTTGGACAGGCATCTGCATCTATTATTATTCTCAATATTTTCTCCTCTAATCCTTTATTAATTATATTATATAAAATTTTTCAAAATATATAAAGAAAAAATAATAGATTAAATAAAAGCAGGCTATTTATAGCCTGCTTTATCATCCCTTAATAAACATAATATTAAAAAGTTTTATTGTATGCCATCTCATCATGTCCTATTTTGTTATCTGATTCCACACTTATATTTACCGGGATAGTATTAACCAGGGAAAAGATCTTAGGAAGAGCATGGGGAGACAGTTATTATGGAAATCCTAATGTACTAGAGGTATATATCGGATATTTAAGAAATAAATTGGAGAGTAAGGGAAAAGATAGTCTCATTAAAACTACAAGGGGAGTAGGATATAGTTTGAAGGGATAAAAAATTAACCACATAAAAGTTAAAAATTTCTCATACTTAGACTTTTATTGTTTTTATAAAATAGAGTCTGGACAACAGATAAAAAATAAAAATAAATTTTTTAAATTATTTATATGTTTGAATTTTAGGCAATGAATTTAATAGTTGTAGCTATTGTTCTGATTTGATATAAAATTCACATGGAGGTTATGTAGATGATGAAGAGTTATGAGAATCGTCATTTGACATAAAAAAAAGGAGTTGCTATACTCATCTCATGAGAAAAAAATAACTAACTCGGAGGATTTTTATGAAAATAACAAACGTAAAAGAATTACAAGAGTATTTAAAGACTATGAAAAAAGCTCAAGAGGAATTCGCTACTTTTTCCCAAGAAAAGGTGGATATAATTTTTAGAGAGGCTGCATTAGCTATAAACAGACAGAGAATATCGT
>Ga0316198_10002651_pt1 | contig 10787 bp, 12 predicted proteins | sample OudBieAanoxic_MG_FD_204935 | JGI IMG/M metagenome (GOLD analysis project Ga0316198, IMG submission 204935) | Coastal sediment microbial communities from Oude Bieten Haven, Netherlands - site A anoxic | ecosystem: Environmental > Aquatic > Marine > Coastal > Sediment | place: Netherlands... | reverse complement strand
CTTGTTTTTTGGCCCGTCTACCGCGTCACATCCACCAACACATATCCCGATATGCGCCGGCGGATGTGCCTTGTAGACGAACCAAAATCCTGCGCAATCTTGTGTAATTATTTCTCGCCGAGACCCTAACAACTACACAACTTTGAAACATTGTATAAACCGGCTATAAATGTTCAATGGCCCCTTAAATCTTTCACATCCCGTGATTGCGCGTGTAGGCTGACGGCTCGGGAGGCACCCAACCCATCAGCACCTTCGGATCGGGGCGGTAAATCTCAACCTTCAGTGGGTAGCAGGCCGCCGTATCGCTGGAATGCTCCGTGCTGCAATCGCCGCCGGGGCAGGTCGAGAGCGCTCCCAACAGGTCGATTTCGGCGAAGAATTCGAGGCAATCGCCAGGGCGCACCGGGCTTGCCTTCATGAAATACTGATGCTCGTCGTGGGTGAAACCAGTGCACATGAAGACGTTGAGCACATCGTGCACATGTGCTTCAGCCCTATGCAGAGACAGCCCGGCTTCAAAGGCCAAGGCGCGGGTCAGGTTTGAATGGCAGCAATGGTGATAATCCTGACCGCTCAACAACCGGTTTGTATAAGGATCGCAGCGCGTGCCGATCACGTCATGCACCCCGGCGCCATCAGCATCGAAACCATACCAATCGAGGGTGTCGTAAGTGATCGTTGCCATGGGTCGCAAGTGGGGGAAACTGCTCCACATCCGGTCACCGGTACTCAAGTGGGTCCCATGCAGCGCGCGGGTCTTACCGCTGCAAAACAAATCCTTGTTGCTAATCATTGTAAAAGCGTTTGAGTCTGGCGGGGGAAACTCCTGCATGATAAAGAAGAACGAGACCTGTGTTTAGTAGCTGTTGACGGATGATTCCATTTAACAGAAAGCGTCGGGCCGACGTGACCACGGGATGGCGGATTTTGACAAAGCATCCGATTTTTCGTAGACTTTCCTGAATTTCCACATCTTCCATTAGCGGGAGCTCAGGAAACCCGCCCACCTGCTCAAATACCCGCCGGGTCATAAACAATCCCTGATCACCGTAAGTAAAAAGTATATGGTTGATTCGGCTGAAGCGAGCGTAAAGTCGCAGAAAAGGGCTTTGATGATCAAATCGCAAGCAAAAGGATCCCGCAACAATGCCGGACTGCGCCATAAAAGCTTCAATCATCGCCAGGCCACCCGGCATCAGCAATGTGTCCGAATGGAGAAACAGTAGAATATCCCCTTTAGCGACCCGGGCGCCTTGGTTCATCTGTCGTCCCCGTCCAGGTCCAGAAGCTCGTAGACATTTGACCCCCGGAAAAGTGCGGACGACAGCCAGGGTATTATCCAGACTGCCGCCGTCAATTACCACAATTTCGTGGGGCTCAGTTTGTTCATTTAATCGGTCTAAACATGCTCCAATGGTGTTACCCTCGTTTAAGACCGGTATTATAATAGATATCTTTTTCCGCTTAAACGCCATGACGTATGATTTCCCAGGTCTCGCCTGCCGCCAAAACCCGGCAGGCTTTCAGTCCTGGAACAAAGGTCGGAATTTCATTGCAGTTGACCATGATCTGCCAGATGCTTTCTGCCGGCGCATCGATTAGAATCGACGCTTCCACCATTCCCTTTGACGGTTCGTCGGCCTGCTGAACGGCGACCAGAACTGCCCCGCTTTTGAGCTGTTGCAGTTGCGATTCACTCAAATCGGAAGTTGCGCGAGCGTCTCTGAATATCACGATCAACGCGATGCCCGAAATAATCAGTCGGGCAATTAAAGATAGCGTAATACCCTTAAAAAAGGAAAAAATACCCGCGAGAATGGCGACAGACTGTGGTCCGCTGATGATTTTTTTCATGTTTGCGTTACAGTTTACAAACGAGTAACCTGAATGCATAGAAGTTTCCCTTTTCGCAGTAGAGCCTGTGACGCGAGGGGTCAAACAGAGCCGATATTTCGTGGAGAGTCAAAAAGTGACTATGAAGTCCAACTGTTTTTTCAGCCGCCCGCACCAGTTTGATGAAAAACCGATTGATATCCTGTTCTTCGATCAGGAGTCTTCCGCCCGCCTTGAGAACACGCAGCATCTCGAGCACCATCCGGCGTGGTTCCAAGAAATGATGCAGTGCGTCTACGACCAGGATACCGTCAAAGGTTTCGGGGGAAAAGGGCAATTCAGCCGCGTCTGCCTGAAGCGGCAAAAGCCCCTTCTTACGCTTGACCTGATGTAACATCGAACGATTGATATCGCAGACCAGCACGTGGGTCTCAGGCGCAACGAAATTGCGCGACACCCGACCGGTTCCGCCGCCCAGGTCCAGCAAATAGCCGTTTGGAGGCAGATTCAATAAAGCCTTTAGACGATTCACCTGAGGCCTACGTATTAAATAATCGTAAAAAGGCGCCAGCCGATGAAATAACCAGTCCTGATTTGAAGATGTCATAACTGTAACCTAAACTGATCGGTTCCGGGTTCAGGGTTCAAAGGTTATAAAAATGCTGATATCCGAAACTTTATACGCCATTGTTTGGATTGGCCGCTTTAACCCATTGGGTAAAACATGGAATTCGCCTCAATTGACGCATAATACCATTATTAGAGACCAGCTATGGCACTTTGACTAAAAACGGTGAATCATGCCTGGGCGGGAAACCGCTCAACATGGGTTGCTGTTTTTGCGCAGAAAGGCATCGATCTGAACGCGATTCAAGCAATAACCCAAGACAACACGGTTGAACGGCCCTTTTTTCTTTTTTAAGGTCAATGCGATCACCAAAAGTTCAGTACTCAGCGTGACGCGCATTTTCGTGCGAATGCCCTTTTCTCTTTCCCTGCCTTTCAGATGAGAGGAGTGAAAGCGAATGCCGTCAAGTCAAAATGCGTTTGGTTTTCCGCTGGCGATTCTCATAAGGTGCCCACAACGGATTGGAGCAGGGATAACACTGGGTGGGGAAAAAGCCCCAGAAACAAGGCCAGAAGCGCGAGGCAAATCAGAGGAATGCTCATGGTAAGGGGTGGATCTGCAGCGGCGTCAAGGTCGAGGTTCGGCCGACCGAAAAAGATGCGGATGCCTGTCAAAAAAGTGTAGATCAGTGTCATCAGGGAAGCCAGGATTGCCGCGACGACAACAACTAAGCCGATAGGATCGGTCTGAACTCTCTGGAAGGCGCCGACAAAAAAAAGCCATTTGCCAACGAATCCGCTGGTCGGTGGCAGTGCCGAAAGAATCATGGCGGCGGAAAACCAGAGCACAGCCGTTATCGGCATTCGGTGCCAAAGGCCTCTCATGTGGCGCAAATCGCGGGTTTCAACGGTATACACCAGGATACCCGCCGAAGAAAACAAAATCGCCTTACCCACGATGTGACTCAGAAAATAGAAAATGCCCCCTGTCACTCCCAAGACATTCATCGCGGCAATACCAAACACCGAGTAGGAAATTTGACTGATGGTCGAGCAGGCGCAAAACCGCTTGGCGTCGGTTTGGGCCAGGGTGAGAAATGCGCCATAAGCCATGGTCAGCATGGAAAGAACCATCAAAGGAAGCGAAAAGACCTGCATGTCGCCGGGCAAGGGCAGGATCAGTACCCGGACTGCGACGTAGGCGGCGATATTGGCATAGACGGCGAGCAGCCCGGCAATGCAGGTGGGATGTTCGGCGTGTACCCACGGCATCCACACGTGCAGGGGAATGATGGCCAGTTTGGTCCCCAAGCCCATGATGATCAGCAGGATCACCCAAAACGTTTGAGGCCGGCCGGCCAGAGTCGGTAGAGCGTCAATTTCGAAGCTGCCGATTTGGGTGTAGCCCAATATAATGCCGATCAGAAAGAGCATGGCGCCGGCCACGCCCCAATACAGGCACATCTGGGCGACCTTATAGCGTGTGATATAGTCCGAATATCCGAACTGGGCCATGATGAAGTACAGGGGGATGATGGTCAGCAACTCAAGGAACAAGTAGATGCTGATCAGGTTGGTGCTGAATGCCACCCCCATGAAACCGGCGGGAAAGAAAAGGTAGAGGAAGAAAAATCGGCGGAAGTACATGCGGCGGGTTTGCTCGCTGGCCCCGGGGTATATGATATCGATGCGGTGACTCACGTAGTGGAGCGAATATGACGCCAGAGCCAGGCAGATCAGATTAATAACCAGGGCGACCGGAAGGCTCAACCCGTCTGCCAGCAGATTCAGACTAATATCCGGGCCGATGGTATAGCGTTCGAGGATCTCGCCGTGGGTGGCAACGCGCCATCCGGCGAATAAGAGCAATACCGTGGTGTAGACCAATACGGCGATGGTAATCCAGCCGGAGGCGGACTCGCGGCGCGAGCGGTTTGTCATGACCAGGACGGCCGCCGCCAGCGGGAGCATCACGATTTGGAAAAGTACTGAAGGCATTTATGTCTCCGGCAACCTTATGGAAATACGATCAGTACGGTCAATATCAGGACGACAAATGTTACCAGTATGTACATGACGTTCCATGCCAGTTCGTTGCGTTCCGTTTTCAGAGGACGAATGACGCGCAGGAGCCCTTCCGGCAGGGCCACCAATAACGTGTGAAAAACCCAGTCCAAGCCCTTTTCGGTAGTTGCCGAGAGAGAAGGAAACGCTTTGAACCCGGCGACAAGGACCCGGACCCATCCTTCTATGCTTCTGCGAATGGTTTGAAGAGGCTGGTGACAGAAGCTGATGAACGCCCGCCCCGGAAGTCGTACAAACCAATCGGTGTCCAGATTCACGGCTCGGAGCTCCGGCGGGTAGTAGCCCGACAGGACCAGGATCGTGAAAGCCAGGGCCCCGAACATGAGCAGCTGCAGCATACCCACCACGTGAAAGGCCGTGTACGGCACGAAGTCGACCGGAAACGGCAAGATGGCATAGAGCGGAGCCGGGTAAATCCCCAGGAATACGCAAATGAAGGCGGCCATACCCATGGCGATGCACATATTCGGCGGCGGCTCTTTGCTGCGGATGCCCGAGTCATGGCCAAAAAATACGAAAAAGGGCACCTTGATGCCGGCATGATGGAAAACACCGGCTGAGGCAAAAATCAGCATCAGCCACACGACCACCTGATGGGCCTCGGCGACGGCTGCCACGGTCAAGGATTTGCTGACGAAGCCGCTGAACAACGGAAAAGCAGAAATGGAAGCGGCCCCGACGATGCAGCATGCCGCCGTATACGGCATGGTTTTGTAAAGCCCACCGAGATCGGTAGCTCTGATTTTGCCGGTCATATGCAGAACTGCACCGGTGGACATGAACAGCAGAGCCTTGTAAATAATGTGGCAAAAGGCATGGGCGACCACACCGTTTATCGCCAACGGGCTACCGATACCGATTCCGCAGACCATGAATCCCACCTGGTTGATCAGGCTATAGGCCAGCACGCGGCGCATGTCATTGGCAATGACGGCATAAAAAATCGGAAAACAGGTCATAAACGCCCCGGCCCAGAGGAGGATGTCATTCCCTGGAAAGGTACGCGCCAGGATATACACGGCGCTTTTGGTGGTCAGGGCGCTCATGAAAACCGCACCGGTAACGGTGGCCCGCGGATAGGCATCCGGCAGCCAGGCATGCAGAGGGAAAACCGCGGCATTGAGGCAGAATCCCACGAAAATCAATGCCGAGGCCGGATCGTTCAGGCCGATGAGATCGAATTCGGTAGTGCCCCGCGTTATGACATACAGAATAATTCCCGCCAACAGGCAGATACCGCCAAAGAAATGCCACATGAAATAGCGAAAGGCCGCCAGGCGGGCGTCATGGGTTCTGCGTGCCAGGACCAGCACTACCGAGGCCAGGGCCATTATTTCCCAAAAAAGATACAGCGAGAAAAGATCGCCGGCAAAGGTCACGCCCAGAGCGCCGCCGGCGTAGCACAGGGCCGCCATGTGTTGAAGGTCGTCCTCGAGGTGCAGCGCGTATACCAGGCCGATGAAGGATATGAGAACGAATACATAGCCGAAGGCCAGACTGAGTCGATCGACCCGGCAGAAAATGAGCGGGTAGTCTAAAAACATGATACTCCAGCTCGAACCTTCGGGTAAAAACAGCAGGTCGAGGCCGGCAACCACCGGTATAATCAGCAGATAAACAGACTTGAACCGCCCTTTGAGAAGGGGGACGAATACGGATCCGGCAAGAAAGATGAGGCCTGGCGGAAGCGCACTAGTCATAGTAATCTTCCTTCCGCTTGACCAGCAGGCGTAAGAGCTTGGCCACGAAAATCAGGCTGACACACGCAACGAAACCGTAGACGGCGTAAAAGCTCGGTGCGTTTTCCCAAGCAAAGTGCCCATGCTTGGGGATGAAGAGGTCCAAGACCAGCAAAATAACCAGAGAGACGTAAAAATATTTACGCAAACGGTTGCGGTTTTCTGCAGAATCTAAAAAATTTAGTTCCTTATTTGGCCTCATGGCGATCACCTTCTAGTAAAATATGAAAATAAATATCAAATAGACCAGGCCGGTGGCGACCAAGAGTTGAAAGATATGCTTGTATTTGGGTGAACCCTCGTGAACCAGTTCCATTTTTTCCTCAAAACCGGTCAGCCAGGCGGTAATTTCACCGTCCATCTGACGGTAGACAATTTCTTCTCCCTCTCGAACGACTCGTCCCATAATCAGAGCTCCATTGTTATCGGTAAAGATTGTTAACCGCCAGATCAGCCAGGTCCAGAATGAAAAAGGTACCGGGGAAAAGGTAGAAGACGATCGAAAACACGGCGGTGATCGCCAGCGGGACCACCATGAAGAGAAACAGCGGCTGTGCGGTTTCACTCCGGATTGCCTGAGAGACACCACCTCCCTCCTCGACCTCCGAACGATCGAAAAAGGCCGTTTTCACGATCGGAAAAAAATAGATCACATCCAGCAACGAACTGATGAGAACGACTCCCAGGAAAACAAGATGGCCAGACTGGACGCTACCGAGGCACAGGAACCATTTGCTGGTGAACCCCACTATCGGCGGTATACCGCACATACCTGCCGCACCGACACCGAATGCGAACATAGTAATAGGCATCTGCCGTCCGATGCCGGATAGCTGGCTGATCAGCTTTTTGCCGCTGATGGCCATGACGGCTCCGGCACATAGGAAGAGGGTGATCTTCATAAATCCGTGAAAAGGAATATGCACCATGGCGCCTTTGATCCCGTAAGGACTCAAAAGGGCTGCGCCGAATAGGATGTAGGAGAGCTGACTGATGGTGGAATAGGCTAGGCGTCGTTTTAGATTATCCTCGCCGATGGCGAAAAAGGACCCCACGATCATGGTGAAAGAAGCCACGGCGCCGAGCATCAAGCCTAAACCCAGGGCTGCCATGAGATCGACGCCGAAAACGTAGCCCACGATGCGCACGAAGCCGAACACACCGGCTTTGACCACCGCTACAGCATGCAACAGGGCGCTGACTGGCGTCGGAGCCACCATGGCCGCCGGCAACCAGGAGTGAAACGGTATCCAGGCGGCCTTCAGTAGACCTAAAGCAAACAGGGCGAATAAAAAGATCAGGGTTGCACCGGAGGCCGAATCGATGGTGAGAATGCCTCCCGATCTGAAGGCTGTCGTTCCGGTGAGCGCATAAGTCAGGGCTACCGCGGCAAACAAAAACCAGCCTGAAGTGAGCAGGTATGTGAGATATTTACGGGTAGCGGCAAACGCTTCCTCGTCTTCGTGGTGTGCCACGAGCCAGTAGGTGGAAAGTGTCAGGGCTTCGTAGAAAATATAGAATGTTATCAGGTTGGCGGAAAACGCAATACTGACGGCTGAAAGTATCGCCAGGGCGAACATAAAATAGTAGCGGGTCTGGGCATGCTCTTCCAGTGCCCGCATATAGCCGATGGAATATAATGAAACCAGAATCCAGAGGAATGAGGAGGTGATGGCGAAAATCAACCCGAAAGCATCGACCCGGTATCCGATGTCCAAGCCCTCGGCGATCGTGATGATGTGGCAGACGATAATGCGACCATCCAAGAGGACTGGGGCCATGGACATAACCACCACAAACTGCCCGATGGCGGCGGTCAAGGTGCAGCCTTCCCTTAAATTGGGCCGATGGCGGAACAAATAGACCAGGAAGGCGCAGGCCAGCGGGAAAGCGAGTGCCATCAGCGGTCGGCCGGAGGGGTAAATGTCGTTGTTCATGGCCCGCCTCCCAGTCCGAAACCGCGGTTGATTGCCGCAAGCACGGGGTTGAGGACTCCTGACATCCAAACGATACCCAGCACGAATGAGAAAACCCCCAGCAGCAAACCGGGAACGAGCATGCTGGCCGGCATTTCTTCGTTTCCGATGGCAGCCGGTTCATCGGCAGATGCCCTTTCAGTGCGGATGTACATGATTTCGACAACCCGCCAGAAATAAACGATCATCAATAGGGTGCTGACGAAGATGACAAACACGAACACGTAGCTGTGGGCCTCCAACGCCGCCCTGATCAGATACCATTTGGTGACGAATCCGGCTCCGGGCGGCATTCCGATCATCGCCAGGGAGGCGAGGATCAGGGCCAGCGACGTATAGGGCATGCGCCGTCCGAGTCCGGTAAAATTGCGGATGTCCTTCAGGCCGTATTTGTAGATGATACCGCAAGCGGTCATGAACATGCACCCCTTAATCACTGCATGGTTCGCAATGTGCATCACGGCCGGTGACAATCCAAGGGACGTCGAAGGGGCCAGGCCAACGGCCAGCACGATATAGCCGACATTGGCTATGCTGGAATAGGCCAGCATGCGCTTGAGGTCATACTGCGCGATGGCGAAGATGGAGCCGACGATCATGGCCACTGCCGCTACCCAGCAAATGATGCCGAACACCGGAAGGATAGCGGTAATAAAGTCAAGCGTGAAGACCGAAAAAATGGTGCGGATCAGGGCATAGACGAAGGTTTTGGCCGCAGCGGTGGAAATGATGACGCTGACGGCAGAAGGAGCGTAGGTGTAGGCATCCGGTTGCCAACTGTGCAGCGGAAACAGGGCGATTTTGACCGAAAATCCGATGAAGATGAAGACAAAGGCGGCCTGGACGACCCGCGAACCGTAGATCGGTGGCAGAAGCAGACGCAAATCCTCCATGTTCAGCGAACCGGTGACGATATAAAGGAAACCGACTCCCAATAGATAGAAGGAGGTACCGATCGTCCCGATGATGAGGTACCGAAAGCTGGCGAATGGCGCATTGCCGCTGCCGATGGCCACAAGCGCGTAACCGGTTAGAGAGGCGACCTCCAGGAGAACGAATAGGTTGAACATGTCACCGGTGATGGCGATTCCCAGTAGACCCGTGATCAACAGCATATAAAGGCTCCAGAACAAGGATACCTTTTCCGGCAGTTCTCGTTCAACGCTTTTTTTAGCATAGACGGCCGAAATCCAGCCGATTAGAGAAATCAGGATCAGCATGAAAGCGCTGAGATGATCGACCCGGTATTCGATTCCCCAGGGTGGGGGCCACCCGCCAAGGCGATATTGAACCGGTCCTTGCTGCACCACGGCGATCACAGCAACCGTGGCAGCAAGCACGCAAACCGAAAGGCCAACCAAGGCCAAGGGAAAGGCCAGACGCTGGTTCTGCCAGCCTAAAAAGAAAACAAAAAAGGTGGCGATCAGTGGTGCGATGACGATAATGGCCGGAAATTGATCCACTATCAATCCTTCCGGGAGCGGGCATGCCAAGCAGAGGGTATGGTGCTAAATTCCATTCAAAATTGGTCTTTCCCCCAATTGCAGCATGAGTGTGCGCGCTTGTTTGTGTGGCAAGGGAACGATGCCTTAGCGCAAGTGCTCGATTCTATTTACTTTGAGGAAAATAACAGTTCGCGCATTTTCAACATCAAAAAGCACTCAATCCTAATTGCAGATTGGTGGACAGGTACTGTCTATATCAGGCTTCCCAGATCCGGATGATGCCGGATGACTTTTATGAATTGCTCGGTTCGGATTTGGTATCGTTTCTGGATAACGCGCAAAAGCCGCTGGCTCATGATGAAGCCCAGGGAGTGGTTTTGCTCGAAAAGCGTTTTTATTTTCATCGATCGGAAAGACAGCAGCTGACAGGGTTCGGCGCAGAGGGCGTCGGTGGTGTAGATTTCGCTGTCCAACAAGGCAGACCAACCAAAAGAATAGCGAGGATTGATGGCACTGAGAGTAATGGAGATGTTAGGCGATATACGCTGTTCTAAAAGGACCTTGCCCTGCAGTACGAAGTAAAAACGGTCGGCCTCGTCACCCTGATGAAAGACGAATTCTTGCTCTTCGAACTGATGCATTTCGGTGATGGGAATAAGTTGACCAAGCATTTCATCGGTTAGGTATCCCAGCATGACCATGTCTTTCAAGGTTGCCCTGGTTATCATACGCGACCTCCGCTTTGTCCGGATGAATTTACTGTTTCCATCTTTTTAAGGGGCGGCCACGCTACCGTTCGAAACGTTAGATCTGCTCATTGGCCTTACGGCATTTTTCCAAAATCTCGTCTTCCTCCAGCGTGCCGTATTGCTGATAGATTTTGATGATCAGTGCCAAGGCCACTCCCAACGTGGCAACGGCTACCACGATGGCGGTGAGCATCAGTACATGGGGCAGAGGATTGATGTAGCCGCCGGCATCAATCGCCGCGTGGGACGCCTCATGGCCGTGCGCGATGATCGGAATGGTGGCTTTCTGCTTGACACCGATGGAGATGTAAAAAAGGATAACAGCCGTCTGGAGGATGTTGAGGCCGATCACCCTTTTGGTCAGGTTTTTTTTGGCAATAACGGCGTAAA
>Ga0316198_10002650_pt1 | contig 10790 bp, 4 predicted proteins | sample OudBieAanoxic_MG_FD_204935 | JGI IMG/M metagenome (GOLD analysis project Ga0316198, IMG submission 204935) | Coastal sediment microbial communities from Oude Bieten Haven, Netherlands - site A anoxic | ecosystem: Environmental > Aquatic > Marine > Coastal > Sediment | place: Netherlands... | reverse complement strand
ATACCGCTGCGGACCTCGAAGGAATGCACGCCTTCCGGGCGCTCGACGCCGATGTCCCTCCAGGTTTCCACCCGGCCCGTGGAGGGGAGGCCTCCGAGCCACGTCTCCACTATCGGCCGGATCGCGTTAACCTCGAAGTTGCCGACCATCGTGAACAGGAAGTCGGAGGCATCGGCGAACCGATCGCGATACACGGCAAGGGCCCGGTCGAGATCGACCTTCTCGATCGCCTCCTGGGTCAGCATCCGTCGCCTCGGATGATTCTGGTTCAGGGTCTCTCTGAATTCCTTCCGGAACCAGTAGCCGGGTGAGGCCTCCTGGTTCTCCAGCCAGCCCTCCCTCTGGGTCAGGAACGCCTGGTAGGACTCCTCGTCCCGGCGCGGGGCGGTGAAGCCGAGGTACAGGAGCTGGAACATCGTCTCCAGGTCCTTGGGCGATGCGCTGGCCGAGACTCCCTCGGACAGCTCGCGGATGCCCGGCCGGGACCGCGCGACCTTCCCCGCGAGCGCCTTGCCGAGCTCGATGCTGCTGAAGTTCCCCAGACCCATCTCGCCGACGAGGTTCGACGCAAAGCTGGCCGACATGTAATCGTCGTCAGAGACCAGCGAGTCACCGCCGGGGCTGTAGCCGCGGAGCCGGATCTCGTCGTTCTTGAAGTCGGTCGGCTTGAGAAGCACCGTGACTCCGTTGGACAGCTTCCATCGGGTCACGTTCAGTTCCTCGATCGTCTCCTCGGAGACCACCTTTCCGGGCTCCGGGGCCGACGCCACCAGCGGCTCATCCCGAACCTGGTCCACCCACGGGATGACCGCAACCGCCGCGGCGTCGTCGAACACCGCCAGCACCCCCGCCTCTTCCGGAATGCCGGCCTCCTCCTTGTCCGGGCCGCTGACCAGGATCACGCGGTTGTCCTCCGTGATCCACTGGTCGGCGCGGGCGTTGATCTCCGCCAGCGTGATCCCGGGGACGAGTTCGTTGTACGTGTCCCGGTAGTACTCGATGCTCGGTGCGGGATCGCCCTCCAGGAAGTGCTGCGCATACCGGCCGGCAAAACTGCGTGACTCCTGCTTGTCCCGCTCCTCGTACCAGCGCTCGATCCGCCGGAGCAGGTCGACCTTGGCGCGCTCTAGCTCCGATTCCTGGAACCCGTACTCCTCGACGCGGTTCGCCTCCACGAGAATCGTCTCGAGCCCCCGTTCCACGCCGCCGTCCCGGACCGCGGCACCCAGCCGATACATCGACTTGGTTCGTCCCAGCCACCCGGACGACGCGAAGCCGTACTGGAACGGCGGGTCGGCCTTCTGGGTCAGCTCGTTGAGCCGGTCGTTCATCATGCCGTGGTACAGACTGTCCACGAGTCGCTCGCGGAGGTCTTCCACGGTGCGGTTCGGAACCGGCGGCCGCTTGTAACCGACGGTGATATTGATCGACGTCGCCTCCGGATCGGTAACGATGCTGGTGAGCGTCTCCTCGTGGCCAGGAATCGGAAACTCCTCACGCTCCCTCGGTTCCACCACGGCAGGGACCCGGGAGAAGTGCTCGCGGATCAGGCCCTCGATCGTTGCGGCGTCGAAGTCCCCCACGGCGATCACGGCCATCAGGTCCGGCCGATACCAGTCGCGGTAGTACCTTCGCACGGCGTCGGGCGGCGCGGTTTCGAGGATCTCCCTGTCGCCGATGACGATCCTATCGGCGTAGCGCGAGCCGTGAAAGGTCACCGGGAACTGCTGGTCGCGGATCCGTCCCCACGCGCCGCGACCGAGCCGCCACTCCTCGACGACGACACCGCGCTCCTTGTCGATCTCCTCGTCCTCGAACGAGACCAGGTGCGCCCAGTCCTCCAGGATCTGGAACGCGGTGCCGACGATCTCGTCGTCGTCGGTCGGGATCGTGAGCATGTACACCGTCTCGTCGAAGCTGGTGTAGGCGTTGATCTCCGGTCCGAAGTCCATGCCGATCCCCTCGAGGTAATCGATGAGGTCCTGCTTCCCGAAGTGCTCGGTGCCGTTGAACGCCATGTGCTCCACGAAGTGGGCCAGGCCGCGTTGGTCGTCGTCCTCGAGGACCGAGCCGGCGTTGACGACCAGACGAAGCTCTGCCCGCTTCTCCGGCTTTTGATTGGTACGGATGTAGTACGTGAAGCCGTTGTCGAGTTTGCCGTGAACGACGGCCGGGTCGAGGGGGATCGTCTCGGGAGTCGCCGCGGCGGCAGGGGTTGCCGGCTCCGGCGTTGTCTCGGGCGCGCTTCTACTCCCACCGGAGCAGGCCAGGGTCGCGATCAGCGGCAGAATCCACAGCGTCGAAAGCCGCTTGCTCATGGGTGTGCTCCTTACCCCCTTGGTGTGGCAGATCGGTACGAGGATAGCAGGACCGACCAGGAGCGGGGTCGTTGCGCTCGCGCCAGGGGAGACGTAGCTCCGGATCGCGCCGAATCGGCATACGGGGACCACCGGATACCCGATCCCAGTGCAGGCTACTTCTTCATGATCCGGGAGGACGGGAATTGCGACGATGGCGGCACCTGTGGCTATGACATCTCCGGGGTAGAGCGCATTCCACCCAACCCTGTCTGTGGTCAGCGAGAGTCTCCGCCCGCAGCGAACGCGTTGGGACCGCTGTCTGGAACTTGACAGGTTCCCCGTCACCGTTTGTCCGATGCTCGTACGATGGGTCGGAATCGTGGCCCATTCCTCCTGGCCGCTTTCACCCGGACCAAAAGATGTGGAAAACGCCGTCTGGTTCGTATATTGATGTGGAGTCTTCGAGCTTTCTCGGGAGGAGTGTTTTGAGGGTGGCCATCGTCGGGCCGTTGGGTCCGGATACGCTCGAGTTCAATCTCCAGAACACACTCGAGCACATGGGGCACGAGGCGGTAGTCGTCTACGATCGCGACGTGTCGTGGCTCTACCGCTCGGCCGGACTTCGCCGGTACGCGGAGGAGTGGCAGCGGATCTCGATCGGGCACAGCCGCCGGCTCTTCGTACGCATCGCCCGGCGTGTTCTCGAAACCCGGCCGGACTTCGTCATCGTTACCCCTCGAACCGTACCTCCCGAGCTATCGAAGATCCTCAAGGCCGCGAAACCCGATCTCCCGGTCGTACATCTCAACCCGGATCCACTGGTCACGCTTGGGAGGGGGTACCTGTTCCTGTCGAGCTATGACGCGTTGTTCACGAAGGATCGCTTCATCGAACGATTCATGCGCGACAAACTCAAAATGAACGCGGTTTTCTTGCCGGAGTCCTACAACCCTCACTATCACACCCGCCCGGACATCCCCAAAGAAGAGGCCGAACGAAAGACCGCTATCGACGTGCTGGTCATCGGCAATGTCTATCCGTATCGTTCCGTCTTTCTGGATCGTTTGATCGAGGCCGGTGTGAACCTGACCATTTGCGGCAGCCGCTACGGTTACGTCTCGGGCGCCTGGGACGATCGCTTCGCCGGAGAGTACATCGTCGGTGCACGCAAGGGAGAACTCATTTACGGCTCGAAAGTCGTGCTGAACACGATGTACTACGGCGAGGTCGAAAGCGTGAACGTCAAGTTCTTCGAGATTCTCGGGTGCGAGGGTTTCCAGATCTGCGACTGGAAGCCTGTGATTCCCGAGTTGGCAGTTCCCGACCGTGAGGTCGTGACGTTCAGAACGGTCGACGAAGCCGTGGAGAAAATTCGTTACTACCTGGCGCACGATGAAGAACGCTGGGCGATCGCACGGGCGGGCTACGAACGCGCCCGTCGCGAACACACCTACGAGCACCGTTTTGCGCGCATGTTTTCCGAATTTCCCCAGGTGAGCGCGGGAGTCCCGACTCCCCCGCACGAGGTGGTGCGATAGACGAGCCCACCTGGCTCGTCATCGGCCACTGCGGTGGTGGTTCACCCCCCACTCGTCGAGAGTGAGCGAGACCGACCGCCAGCGTTCGAGGAAGTCGTCGTAATAGCGCCGGTCGCGCGGCGTCCAGAGGACCTCCGCGAGGGCCGCACCCCGGGGATAAGCCATGTAGAGCACGTGGTCCATGGTGTACATGTACTCGGTCCACAGGTTGCCCTGGGCCCCGAGCACGTGCGCGGCCTCGTCGTCATCGAGTCCCTCCGGTATGGGCTCGAAGGCGTAGACCTTTTCGAGCGGAATGAACCCTCCGATCGCCTCCGGCTCGTGTTCGGCGGGTCCCTGGTAGTAGTCGAAGTAGCAGTGCGATCCGGGCGACATCACGATGTCGTGGCCGGCCCTGACCGCGTCCGCCCCGTACTGCCAGCCCCGCCACACCATCATCGCGGCGTTCGGCGCGAGCCCGCCCTCCTGGATCTCGTCCCAGCCGATGAGACGGCGACCTCTGGCGTTCAGATGGCGCTCGATGCGACGGATGAACCAGCTCTGGAGCTCGTGCTCGTCCTTCAGCCCCTCGGCCTCCATGCGGGCCTGCGCGCTCGGCGAGGCTTTCCATTCGTCCTTCGGACACTCGTCGCCGCCGATGTGGATGAACTCGCCGGGGAAGAGATCGAGCACCTCGTCGAGTACGTTCTCGAGGAACTCGAACGTGGAGTCCTCGACGTTGAACACGTGCCGACTCACCCCCCAGCGCGTGCGCACCGGCAGTTGCTCTCCGGTGTTCCCCAGCTCGGGATAGGCGGAGATCGCGGCCTGCGCGTGCCCGGGCATCTCGATCTCGGGCACGATGGTGATGAAACGCTCCGCGGCGTACCGGACGACCTCGCGGATCTCGTCCTGCGTGTAGAAGCCTCCGTAGGGGGTGCCGTCACCTTCGGTGCGCGCCCCGGGCTTCGGCGATTCCTGTCGTACGGAGCCGATGCTCGTGAGCAATGGGTACTTCCGGATCTCGATGCGCCACCCCTGGTCCTCGGTGAGGTGCCAGTGGAAGCTGTTCATCTTGAAGAAGGCGAGCAGATCGATGTAACGCTTCACGTCCTCGACGGGAAACCAATGCCGCCCGACGTCCAGGTGGAGCCCGCGCCAGGCGAACCGCGGCCGATCTTCGATCGTGAGCGCGGGAATCTGGCCGTCCTGGAGCAGTTGCCGGATCGTCTGGATCCCGCGAAAAAGTCCAGCCGGGGGGCCCATGAGGAGGATCCCGTCCGGCGACACTTCGAGCCGGTAGCCTTCCGCGCCCAACTCCCAGGCGTCGCCGGAGAGCCGGAGTTCGATCGTCCGTCCCCCCTCCGCGTCGAGGGAAATGGGTTGCCCGGTCGCCGCACGCAGCGCCTCCGCGAGCAGCGCCCCGGTCCGCGCCACCGAGGCGTGCGGTCCGGAGGCCCGGACCGTCGTCTCGCCGTCAACGACGAATGCACCTTCCAGGCGCTGGAGACTCGCGGGGAGGGGAACGATGGGCGTCTCGAGGATGCCGTCGTTCAAGCCGTCCTCCTTGGAGCAGCCGATCAACGGGAGGGCCAGGAGCAGAAGGATCAGCGGCAGGCGCATGGGAGTGTTCATGGATAGGGCATCATCGCGTGCCGTCAACGCCGCCGCTTCAGTTCCTCGTCCCAGTTCAACACCAGCTTCACGTGCTGGTGTGAATCGGTCGAGACCGGGGTCAGGTTCTGGAACGTCAAGACCCTCTGCCCGTCGGGTGAGACATCGGAGACATCGGCGCTCCCCAGGTCCGCAAACGGTCCGTCGAACAACTGCTCGGCCCGACCGGCGCGGAATGAGCCGCCGGTCAGCTCGACATCCGCGGCGAACAGGGCGGTACCCAACCAGAAGAACAGCTCCTTGCCGTCAGGCGACCAACGGGGCCAATAGCCGCCGCCGTTGGAGATCTGCCACTTGCCGCGTCCATCGACCGAGCGGACGTAGACTTCGACGTTGCCTGACTCGTCCGAAAAGTAGGCGTACCACCGACCGTCGGGAGAGAATTTGGGTCCGTACTCGACGAATGTCGACGTCAACAACATCTGCGGCTCGGCGTTCGCCTCACTTAGCCTGATCGTACCGATGTTCCAGTTCTGGCCGCCCGTCTCTGTCGTGAAGGCCAGCAGTTGTCCATCCGGAGTGATCGAACCGGGAATCGTCCGACCCTCGAGGCGTAACATCTCCTCGCGGTCGCCCGAACCGTCGGCGAGCTTGCGGAAAATGGCGGTCGAAGAGTCGACCTCGGCGGCATAGTAGACGTACTCGCCGTCCGGCGACCAGACCGGGAAGTGGTCGTCGAGATCCGAGAAGGTCAGTCGGGTAGGCACACCGCGATCGATGTCGTAGAGCCAGATGTCCGACTGGCCTTCGGTCAGGATGTCGAGCGCCAGTCGGCTGCCGTCCGGCGACAACGACGGGTTGCGGTAGTACTGCTGATCCTCCCACAGCGGCTCGATCTTGCCGTCACGGTCGACCCAGACCACGGTGTGCCCGAGGATCCCCGCCGCACCGGATCCGTAGGCCAGCTTGCCGTCACCCGACGTGCTGTACTGGGCGCTACCCTCGGTGCCCCCGAAGGTGACGTCCTCGATCGCCGGCGCCGCCGGCCCGGTTACCTCGAGCCGCTCATGGTCGAAGGGGATCGCGAACAGCGACCCCGCGTTGGCGTAGATCACGAACCCCGAGCCCGGCTCCGTCTGGATGTAACGACCGTAAGTACCGCCCTGGAGCACGATCGTGCGTTCGCCGCTGTCGAGGTCATAAACCTCGATGTTGGCCTCGTCGAACTCGGACGCCCGGCGGTGCGAGGTGAACAGCACTGCGCGGCCCCCAGGGAGCCACTGCGGCCAGCGGTGACTCATGTCGCCCTTTTCCTTGTCCAGTTCGGTCAGCGGCCGGGGCTCGCCACCGGTGTCCGGCACCTGCAGCAACGGGCTGGACGGGCTGCCCGAGAAGACGATCGTTCCATCGGCTCCCCAACTCGCGCCGCGCGCGCGATCCAGGTCGCACAGCTTGATCGACGTCCCGCCGGTGACCGGCACCTTGCGCATCTCGCCCGGGGTGACGTAGCCGATCCAGTGACCGTCGGGAGAGAAGAACGGCTGATAGGGTCGCGACACTCCGTCGCCCTCGACCAGCAGCGTGCCCTCCCACTGGTCGAGCGATTGCAGGTTCAACGTGTGCTGGTTGCCGCTTCCCAGGATGAAGGCCAATTGCGTGCCGTCCGGGGACAGCACGGCACTCGAGCCGTACCCTGTGAACAGGCTCTCGTCTGCGGGTAGCTCGAGGTTCAGGCGCAACGACTGTGCCGGCGGCGCGGGTTCCGGGCGCATCACGAAAGCCGTGACCCCCAGTGCGCCCGCGAGCAGCGCGGCGACGGCCCAGGGCAGCGCGCGTCTCCAGGTCGGCTCCGGCATTGCGCCCGCGACTGCCGCCTGCGACTGCGATTGTTCGACCTCTTCGGCGGTGGGGTCGGCGAGGAAACGCTCTATGGCGATACGCGCCTCGCCGACGTCGCGCAGCCGCGCGCGACTGTCTTTTTCGAGGCAACGCTCGAGCAACGACCTGATCGGACGCGGCGTGTCCGCGGGCAACTCTTCCCAGGCGGGATCGCGCGCCAGTACCGAGGCCAGCGTGTCCGAGACCGTCTTGCCCCGGTGCAGTACCTTGCCGGTCAGCATCTCGGTCAGCACGACACCCAGCGCCCAGATGTCGGCGCGTCGATCGACGGGCTCGCCGCGGGCCTGCTCGGGGCTCATGTAGGCAGCGGTGCCCAGTAACATGCCCATCTGCGTCGCCATGCCGGTCATCGTCGGCGACAGCGCCAAGCGCTGCCCCGAGCCGCCCGGGCCCGACGGCATCGAGCCGGTCTGCGAATCGGGATCGAACGCCTTGGCCAGACCGAAGTCGAGGATCTTGACCTGCTTGGCCGGCGTCCACTTGATGTTGGCCGGCTTCAGGTCGCGGTGGATGATGCCGCGTTCGTGGGCCTCCTCGAGGCCAGTGGCGATCTGTAACGTTATCTGTAGCGCCTCGCTCAACTCGAGCGGTCCGCGGTCGATGCGGTCCTGCAGCGTCTCGCCCTCGACGAGTTCCATCACCAGGAAGCGCCGCGGGACGTCCGAACCTTCCCCCGGGGCCTCCTCGACAGAGTAGATCCCGGCGATGTTGGGATGATTCAGCGAGGCCAGCATCTGGGCCTCTCGGGTGAAGCGCGCCATCCGCTCTGCGTCGGCCACGAACGCCTCGGGCAGGAACTTCAGCGCAACTGCCCGGCCGAGCTTGCTGTCCTCGGCGCGGTAGACCGTGCCCATGCCGCCTTCGCCGAGCTTGGCGGTGATCCGGAAGTGCGCGATGGTCTGGTCGATCATATAGAGTTGTTCCTTTTTTTTGGGGCCGGGATTATCACACGATCGGGTGATCCAGGCGATCTGTCAACATCGGCCACGCCCACGCAGACGACCAGGATCGGGCCATCCCGCTGCCGCAGCCGATGGAAAAGAGCTTCCACGGCGGGATCCGACAAGCGCGCGACTCGCTGCTATACTCGCCGAGATGATCGATTTGAGCACGCCGGGAACAAGAGTCCTACGGAAGCTGACCCGCGGGTCCTCCGGGGCACGGCGCACGACCGATCCAGGTACCGTAGGGTCCTGTATGGGTCGCGCTGGTGACGCACGAACAGGGCGCAAAGCTCAAAAAGATCAGCAAATAACAACGCGGAGAGGTGCCGGAGTGGCTTAACGGGACGGTTTGCTAAACCGTTGAAGGGGTTAAACCTTTCCGAGGGTTCGAATCCCTCCCTCTCCGCCAGTTGAAAATGACTTCCCCCCGAATACCTCGAGTCCGTTTCGCGCCCAGCCCCACGGGCTTCCTGCACGTCGGCGGTGCCCGCACGGCGATCTTCAACTGGCTGTACGCTCGGCACCACGGCGGCACCTTCGTGCTGCGGATCGAGGACACCGACCGGCAGCGCTCCTCCGACGAGATGATCGAAGCGATCCTCGACGGCATGAACTGGCTAGGGATCGACTTCGACGAAGGCCCGCACTACCAGTCGCAATCGCGCCAGCGGCACTGCGACGACGCTGCCCGTCTGCTCGACGAGGGCAAGGCCTACCGCTGTTTCTGCTCGCCCGAGACGATCCGGCAAGCACGTGAGGCGGCGCCGAAGGGGGGGCGGGACTATGTCTATCCTCGAACCTGCCGCGATGTGGATCCGGCCGAGTCCGACCGCAGGGCCGCGGCGAGCGAACCGTTCGCGGTGCGTTTCCGCGTACCGGACCGCGAGATTGCCTGGGACGACGCGGTCCACGATCGCACTGCCTTCGCCGGGGGGCTGATCGAGGACTTCATACTTCTCCGATCCGACGGCACGCCGACCTACATGATGTCGGTCGTTTCGGATGACATCGCCATGGAGATTTCCCACGTCATCCGCGGCGACGACCACATCTCGAACACGCCGAAACAGATCCTGCTGTACGAGGCGCTGGGCAGCCCCGCTCCGACCTTTGCACATCTGCCACTGATCCTGGGTGACGACCGCAAGCGTCTGTCGAAGCGGCATGGTGCCGTGTCGGTCCTGGCCTACCGGGACCAGGGCTACCTGCCTCAAGCGATGTTCAACTTCCTGGCCTTGCTGGGCTGGTCGCCGGGAGATGATCGCGAGAAGCTCGACCGCCAGGAGTTGATCCGTGCGTTCGACCTGTCGGGCGTCGGCAGATCGGGAGCGGTCTTCGATCTGACCAAGCTCGAGTGGCTGAACGGCCTCTACCTGAACGGCCTGGCGGCAGAGGAACTCGTTCCGCTGCTGAGCCCGCGACTGGAAGGCGCCGAGCGCGAACTTCTGCTGGCGACGATCGACCTGCTGAAGAGCCGGGCGCGCACCCTGGACGACCTGGCCGGGCGCTGTGGCCCCTACCTCGACACGACCGATGAACTCGAGTACGACGTCAAGGCCGCGAAGAAACACCTGAAGGGCGAAGACCTGGTCGAACACCTCGAGGCGCTCGAGGCCGGCCTGTCCGGCGCCGATAGCTGGGAGGCCGAGCCGCTGGAGGCCGTCCTGCGTGCCGTGGCCGATGAGCGCGAGCTTTCCGCGGGCAAGCTGATCCACCCCTTACGGCTTGCGGTAACCGGGCAGGGCGTGAGCCCCGGCATATTCGAAGTGCTGATGGTGCTCGGTCGCGAGCGGTCATTGCGCCGTCTGCGACGACTGATCGATCACCTCCGTGGACGACAGGCGTCTTGACCGCGACGTTGCTATAATTCGGGACGTTTTGCGGTGCTGGGGAGTCGTCCAATGGTAGGACATGCGGCTCTGGACCGTAGAATCGGGGTTCGAATCCCTGCTCCCCAGCCATCCCCTTCGCCCCCTCCCCTATTGCGATAATTACCCGCTGTTTACTCGAGATTCGAGCGCCTCTCCCACCGGGCCGACAGGGTGATCTTTGCTATCCTGGGCATGTCTCCGGGAACTCCAATTCATGAAGGGGCACGTTGATGCGCGAACGTCTGGCACTGGTCACCGGCGCTGCCGGCGAAATGGGTCACCTGCTGATACCCGCCCTGAAGCTACGGGGATTCGATGTGGTCACGGTCGATCTGCAGTCGTTGTCCGCGGAACTGGCCGCCTCGTGCCGCGAGTGCGTGGACGCCAGCATCCTCGACGACCGGGCCATGCACAAGCTGTTCGCCAAGTACCGCTTCTCGCACGTTTATCACCTGGCGGCGATCCTCTCGACCAAGGCCGAGAAGGACCCCGGCCTGGCCCACCGGGTCAACGTCGAGGGGACCTTCAGTCTCTACCGCCTCTGCCTGCAGCAGGCCGAGGAAACCGGCGTCGCGCCCAGGCTGCTCTTCCCCAGCAGCATCGCCGTCTACGGTCTGCCCGACGCAACGGAGAAGGCCGCCCAGG